>Ga0065711_1010777_pt1 | contig 30779 bp, 11 predicted proteins | sample Hoacrofraction12_FD_59098 | JGI IMG/M metagenome (GOLD analysis project Ga0065711, IMG submission 59098) | Hoatzin crop microbial communities from Cojedes, Venezuela - Epithelial fraction 12 v2 (version 2) | ecosystem: Host-associated > Birds > Digestive system > Esophagus > Crop | place... | reverse complement strand
GGTCTAAATGGTTGTTTAATTCTGTGCTCGTGGATTTGTCTTGTGGCAGCCCTGAAAGATGAATATGAGCCATTGATGATGAAGAAAAACAAAAGTGTGAAATGCCAAGTGCCTTACCTGAATATGGGATAAATTCCAGATTACAACTTAAATTTTAGGTCAAACATGTAGATACTAATGTTTCTATTATGAGAGAAATTGTTATTATTAACAGGGCTTTATTTACCTTGTCTTGGACCCCGGTTGACCATCTTGGGAGAAGAAAGGAAGGGATTTTTGTCTGTATTTATCAAACTCATATTTGCAGTTTGCAATTTTTGAGTAACTGCATCTGTATTACTTTTTGTTTTGCTCTACTTACTTCGTAGATAATGCTGACTATGAAGAAAAAAAGGCCAAGGAAAATAAACCAAGTACAGAGGAGAATACTTCCAAAGCCTTACCCATCAAACTACAAACACCCAAATCTTCACAGAGAATACGTCAGTTTAGTAAAAAGCAAAATGAAATGTCTCCCTTTAGTAAACTCTATGAAAAACTAAAACATGAGATTAAAGTGAAAAAACCTCTGCAAGAGGGAAATGTGTCTCAACAAGCTACAAAGGAAGATGGCAAGACTGTTCTGCTAGAACCAAGTGCTCGAATTTCATCATCAGGTTGTGCTTATGATCTGGGAAGCCTGCCTAAAGAAAAAGAAGTAGGCAGAAGTGAAAATACTGAAGAATGTACCATAAAAATAAAGCAAAAAGTAATAAGTTCAGAACTTAGTGGGATCTCAGCTGTAGGAAGTGCTACCAAGAAGAGTTCTACCAGAAGTCCTCGAATTTCTGTTTCAAAGGAGGTGTCAACAGATATTTGTAAAAGAAGTCCCTTGCAGGATGATAAGGAGCTAAGTACAGCAGACAGATCTAAAGGTACTGAAGTTACAACCAATACCAGTAAGGAGAATGATGGAAATGCAGCATTTTCACTGAAGCCGTGCTCTATAAAATGCTTGGATTATGCAGATAAAATGAAAACATACAGCTCTGCAATAGCAGGAGATAAACTAGCACAAACGACTAACACGACAAATATTTCTGAAGTAGATAAATATGTTCTGTCTACACCAACGCCCAGAAGAAAGGTTCCTCTGCTTTGTTTCATGTCGCCTGCCAGAGAAACAAGTGGAATGAATCCTGGTAATACTGATACTCCAACAACTCGACGACGTGTGTCATTGAAATGTAAGTCTTTTTCAGAAATTTTAGCTGAAACTGAAAGGGAAGATTCAGCATGCGGAAATGATAGCCTCCAACAACTGCCCTTGGCAGGAAATAAATGCTTAAAACAAAGTCAAACAACTAAACAACATACACCAGGAAAATCTGGAGAAGAACAAGTGCTGAAAGCAACTTGTGAACAGCCCAACTTTGTTACCTCAGGAGAGGGACGTTCTGAAACTCTTGCCTCTTTTTCTAATTCCAAGAGTCCTAGAGGAAAGAACAGGCAAAGCGCTGAATTATCAAACAAAAGCGTCCATTCACAGACACTGGCTTCACAGGAGTCACCATCAGAACTGGCATCTCCTGCTGGTCAGAAATCTGGCTCTGGAGGAAAAAGGGGTAGGCCAAGGACCTCTGGACTGCTGACTGAGAAAGCAGTGGAGACAAGTGCCGTTCAGGAGCATCAGGAGAAGACTGCAGACCGAAAAGACAGTGGAGCTAAAGAAGAGCTGGCCACGAAGGGGTGTCCTCAGAAACAAGATTTGGAAGATGCCAGTGTTAAAAGACCTGGTAGATTGTCATCAAAAAGAAGGTCTTCTGGAAGCACTTCTGTACGGAAGGATAATGAGGCTGTCTCAGAAATTAATATTTCTGGCCTGTTTGCTGAAGAAGAATCAGGTAAGTATGTTTAGTCCCCTGCCTTGTTGTTTTTGTGTTTGAGAAATTCTCGTGCGTTTTTATGAGAATTTTTCCATTTACATAAAATGTAGAACTCATTGCTGACATATTAGTTCTAAAATATTTGTTATGTAGTTATATTTGACCATAAAAATACACAATAATATGTATGAAAGTTTACTCAATCTATTTCTCTTTAAGATAAGTTACCTTCTGATATGTTTCCAACTTTAAAATGCATGAGTAAGCACTGTTTTTTATGCTGGTTAAAATGTTGACTTGGATTCTTAGATATGCAGAAATGTTTTCAATTGTTATTTTTAGGCAAGACAAAGACAAGAACTAAGAGAAGTGGCAACTTGTTACCTCAGCCTGTAGGAAAAAGAAAGAGAGTGTCTTTTGGTGGTCATCTAAGTCCAGAACTTTTTGATAAAAGTTTGCCTCCCAACTCGCCCCTTAAAAGAGGTGCAATTCCTGCGAGACTGAGCTTACCGTTTGGAAACTCTCCACGTGCTGTTCTGAAAAAGGCTCAGGGATTGAAGCATTTTGCAGTCCAGGTACGTGTTAAGACTAATCAAGTTGCTGAGACAATTAGTGTGAGCAGAATTTACAAATGCGAAGACTTCTAAAAGTTAACTAAAAATTAGTAGTAAGCCTTGTTGGGATATATGTTGGGAAGTGGATATTTTAATTGCAAATTAGAATGGTATTTGAAATTGGCAAATTTTAGTCAGCATTTTTTTAACTTCTTGATTGTAGGAGAGGGCTCAGCTTACTCTTTAAATCTGTCTGTCTTGATACAGGAGGTATGTTTTTATTCACCTCGCATGCTGTTGCTCATTCTCATGCATATGCGGGAGCATATTTCTGTACGTTTGTGCGTAGCAGCAGTGTCTACAGGCTCCAGTTTACCATAAAGAACAGAAAACTGAACAGTAGTTTGTTGGCAGACTGCAAGCTACTGCCATGTGGTTTGGCTAGGACTTATAAAACATTTGCTGTTGATTTAAACTAGGTAAAATGTATATAGTGTACTTGATGTGAACAAAATGTTTGAATGAAGTAGAATAATGAATTAATTTAATTTATTCAGTTGAATTTGCATGTGTCTTTTGAGACTTGAAATTTAAAACTTGTTATAAGTTTGTTTTCAGAGAATAACATTTAATGACATTTAAGACTTGTTCAAATGATCTGATGATATTTATACTATTGTATTTGCTTGTCAGGGATGTAGATGAACATTTGTAGTTCAGCTATGTGCGGTAACGTTTTATCTTTATGGATTTTCTTTCTGAACATTTGCAGAAAGAAAAAATGTCACCAAAAAATTTGCCATCCCAGAAGTCCCCAGCTGCCTCGTCCCCTGCCTCTGGGAAGGCAACACCTAAACTTGCTTTAGGCTCTCCAGCACCTGACAAAAAAGGGCGTTTCTCTATTTCTCTCGTCACGACACCATTACCAATTGCAGAAGAGAACGATGCTGTTGCAGAAGACATGAAGAGGAAAAAAAGGGAGAAAAATGGTGCTCGAGTGGAAACACCTAAATCTTCTCAGGTTAACCAAGCTGGTAAAACCTTTTTAACAGCTACGCCTGACAAATTAACAAGAACTGCGCAGCTTGGTCTGAAGGTCACTCCCATGAAGAGGAGAAGTGAGTCTGTAGCAGTTATCAAAGCAAAAAGAAGAAGTGGTGCCTCTAGAGCCAATTTGCTAGGTTTGTTTCAACAATTAATTTTTAATTTTAATGTTAATGCCTTAAAATACAGGAACAAAACTGAAGTAGGCCTATTATTTCGTTATGCAGAGGCCACCAAACGACTGACCATATCTTCTGATGGTTGTTGGAAGCAACTGGGTATTGCAAAGTGTTACATTCTTGTATTCATAAAGCAAATTACTAAAGAATATGTAAAGCTGTATTTAGAACACAAATCTTTATGTTCAGAAGTTGAAAAATGGTAGAATTAAGGTTGTATTTGCAAGGTTAGTTTACAATAGTGATTCTTCAAATTCTTTAAGGTCAAATAGTATTGAACTAAATGAAGTTGTATCAATTACATCAGTTTTTGATTTGAAAATGAACACTTTATAGCAATCTAGCTTCAGTTTGTTTTCTTTCTGCCTTTTTTTATACACAGTTCACAACCTTTCTCCAGGGACTTGACTGCACTTAACTGTTGACAGTAGTATATAACAGATATGATTAAAAAATAGGATGATAACTGGGTGTTAATTTGAACATTTGAGGCTGAACATTTGAATTTAAATGTTGAACACTGATTTGAAATAGTTTTGATAGCATTGGAAACATTATGATAGGGGAGCTCTGGTTCTTGAAATTTTTTCCTTTGAAGAAACTTTCAGATAAGGTATGTTTGTCATCTGTTTTTGTAAATTAAAGCAATTTGACTTTCAAAGCCAAATTGAAAGCTTCCCAGCAATACCACCACTCACCCAGGAATTTTTATCACACTCTAACTATCTCCATTTTTTGTAGTGTTACTTTAAAGTTGAGCAGTGTGCTACATAAAGTGTCTCAGTGATGGTGTCCTCATTATTATTATTACATGATGACATAAAATCACAGGCCTTCACAATACTTCCTGGTTAATAGAGCTTAAAATGGTATTAATCTTTTAGCAAAACAAGTGGTGGGTTTGTTTTTTTTTCTGTGGCTTTGGTTGTTCCATTCATTTTAATAGCAGCTGGGTACTTCACAAATATTAGTGACATACCATTTTTCACCACCACTCTGTAATGTGCAAGTGGTTTTTAATATCAGTGCATCAGTTTCTCTCATAATATGAAAAGAACACGACAGTTCTTAAGTTTTGGCTGTCTACTTTCTATCCAAAATAAAACTCTTTGTGTTTCCAGTGCTTTTTAGATCATTTCCTGCATACTTGGCATTTTGCTAAGTGTCCTGAACACCCTAGCAATGACAGCTTTTGAAAGTTCTTTTAATTTACAGACTGTCCCCAACTTGCACAGCAATTCTGACAAGAGAATAATATCTTTTTCTTCAGGAATGGCATTCCCCTTTTTATCTCTATTTAAAAATATAATCGTTTCTTTTATATGACCCCCGTGTTTTCGTAACCTATTTCTGAAGTAAACAAGGCAGATGTCCTACCAACTTACAGCTTTATTTACTACACAGCTGTAACTGATTCCCTGATTTCTCTGCTGTGTACAGAATGATGCTCTGATAAAGACAGCCTTGCTTTGGGACTTTTCAGAGTATGGTATAATGTGAAGGTAGGAAAAATTATGGAAAGTCTGTGTAGGTCTAAATGCTGTAAGCAGTATAAAGAAATAATTTCCAGACTACAAAATTCCTTGGGAAAGTGATGAAAGAAAAGCTGGATATGTTTCACTTAGAAGCTGTTTCTCTGAAGTTAAATCTCATGTCCCACTAGGGAACAGCTCAGGTATAAGGATGAACCAGACTGAAAGGCGCAAGGCAAGTTTCTATTGGGAAAAATGATTTCCTTACAAAAAGAATGAGGGCAGAATTGGGTCAGCATTCAGTTCTAGGATCTAACAGCTATTTGACACTGCATGAAGCTTTTTGGTGTTGTGGAAAATTGCTGCGCTGGGTGCTTGGACACTTGTTAAACTTCAGCTGAAATTGGGTCTTTCAACTGAAAGCGTTTCACAGAACACTTTAATATAGGTGTTATCAGAAGATACAACAACCACTTTCCTGTGCCTGACTGCAGCAAAGCCACTGGAATCGTAAAGAAATAATTGTGAATTTCCATTTATACAGCTGATAATTAAAGTGGTTATTTCTCTTTTGCTTTCTAGTGGCAAAATCTTGGGCAGAAGTGGTAAAATTAGGTGTTGCCAGACCACAGTCAAAGACTGTTAAAAAAAGTGTCCAAAAAGCAAGATCCCTTAAGAAGATAACCCAGTCACCAAAGGTATGCTTTTTCTTTTTTCATGTTTCCTTTTTCTTTTTTTTTTTTATAACCACGTAACAGCTTGTAGGTATTTAGCTACAGAATCTGAAAGCTTATCATCTTCTAGTATGGTGTTAACTGGGTGTTGGTGTCTTTGTCACAACATACAAGAAAAGTAGATTTAGTATAAAAGGAATCTTTGTTTACTAACAGCCCCCCCCCGCCCCTTCTTTCCCCTCTGCAGACTCCAGAAAGAAAAATAAAAGGTCATTTTAGTACAGGTCATGCAGAGTCACCTGCTACAATAGTTGTAGGTAGAGCTTATTTCACCAGAGTCGGAATGGCTGGACAGGTCCCTAAAGTGGTGAAAAATCCTACCATGAAGCTGAACATGAAAATGGATGAAAGCTTCACAGGTAAGTTTTTTTTAAATTCTGTTGCTCAATCTGCCAACTGTGTAGTTCTTTTGTCAAAGTATTTGCTCATTTCTCTGAATGTAATTTGTAGGAATGACTGAAATGCTTAAAACTCCAGAAAATAAGAGTGGAAGAACGTCACCTATGGACAGTGATCAGCAGACTGATTTTACACCAATGTGTACTGCAGCAGAAATTTCTGAATTGCACACTCCTGAGGAATCTGGTAGGTTTGTTATATGAAAAAAAAATAAAAAAGGAAGTGTTTAGGTGTACTTAGGGGTAGTGGTGTGTCTGCTGCTTGACACAATGAGTGGCCTCAGCCTAGGCAGACTTCACGTACTGAGATGAAGCATCTGACAGCTCATAAAAGGATCCATTGATTTGTATCATGTATTAATAGACATTTTTGTAGTTCCAGTTAAGAGTAGGTGTTATTTTCTTATTCGTTCTATTTGGTGTGAAACTTCAAAATGTTGAGGTACTGTTTGAGGCAAATCTTGCGCTGAGGCATGGCATTTTCTTAAACAGTTGTCTCTGAATACATCTAAATCCAGTCACAAAGTGTCATGGTAGGGAGAGGTTATTGTGTAATGTTGTGGAAAAAGCCTGTTTAATTAAACAAAAAAAAAGATAGGTTAGAAAGATTTGTATTACTTTGTTGTGCATCTTTTGCTAGGAACCGTGCATACCAGTTATTGTGTCCTTGTATAACTCAGAATTCTTGAAATTAAAATTCTGTTCTCTTGAGAATTTAGCAAAACTGAGCATCTACTAAAACACCAAGAAAAATCAAGAATAAATCTTCCAGTACTTAAAATAATAATAAGGGTTGAAATGTATTTTGTTTTATTTCAGATGTGGAGGAAGATAGGCTTAGGTATAACGAACCTTGGTATAACTTCAGAAGGGAGTCCGGTAAAAAGTGTTTTCTTTGAAAAGAAGAACTGGTAGTGGTCTTCATCCACTTGAAGATGTCTATATCAGCTGTTATTTAACCAGTTATATTTAGTGCTTTCCTTAAGTTGGTGGGCAAGCCCTTAATCTTAGATCCTATACGCATCAATCCTGTCTGTCATGAACGCTTTAGTTTCATAATTTAGGGAGTGTGGACCGAAAAAACTAGTTTATTTCTTAATCCTGCTAGACCAGGAATTTGGAAGGAGTTGAACCATCTTATGATGGGGACTTGACAGGATAGGAACTACAAAGGCAAATTATTGCTAGATCCTACAAGCCTCGATTCAAAACTGACACCAGCAGTACTTTATTTCTAGTTTAAATAGGAGGGTTATGTTTTTAAAATGAACAGGGAGATAGTTTTAAGACTGAGATTATTGTTGTAGTTAAGGATAAGGGACTCCCCGAGTTAACCGGTTCCTCCAGCGTGTAGTACTCTTAGTTGTTACTGGCCTGCAGGTAGAGACTCATTAACTGCAACTCTGAACCTGGTCATCCAACCAGTTCTTTATTCAACCAGTTGCCCATTCATCTAGCCTCTGATATTCTTGTTTGAATACCAAAGTATTGTGGGAGACAGTGTTGAAAACCTTGTTAGAGTTGCATTAAATAATGCCCACTGCTCTCTTTTCATCCACAAATCCATTCTTTTTGTCGTAGAAGGTAGTTGCGTTGGTCAGGTATGATTTGCTTCCGATAAACTGATACTTACTGTTCCCAGTCACCCTGCTCTTCCTGTGCCCAGAAGTGTCTTTCAAGAGGACCTGCTCCACTAATTTGGCAGGGACCAAAGCAAGACTAGCCTTTCAGTATTCAAGGCTCGGGTTTGAGTATGTTATCCTGGAAATAGCATTTCTGGCATTATGAATTTGGTCTAATTTGTGTTTCAGGAAGAAAATACAACTTCCTCCAAAATCTTCGGTAAATCGGTCTGACCAAATGTTTTTCCATAACCTTTCCTTTGTTTCAATTCTTTTTGACTAGTGGGAGGAATGGTGGCTGCTTCTGTTGAGCAACAGCGTGGTTGTGCTTGTTCTAATTCGCATGCGTACTGCGCTAGGAAACAACGAAGGAAACTAAGAAGCTGGCACTAAACAGCCAGAGAAATTCACTTTTTCCCAAGCTTTCCTTTTGATTATCCTTTTGTGCTACGCATAATGAGCAGGACGCAAAAGAATCCAAGAGCTCCAAAAGTCAGTTCCTCTCCAAGGACCATAATGAGTGTTTGTGAAAAGTGTCTTTCCGAGTACAAGCCACATGCAAACAGTGTAGTTGGCGAATGTTATTGCGAGATCTCTGTCCGTTATTTTTTTGATGGTGTTGGGAGAGGTCATGGTTGACTGCAAGCTGGCAAATATCCCAAGTTTCAAGATGGCTAAGAAGGAAGACCTTGGTTATTACAGGCCTCTCGGTCTCGCTTCAGTGCCTGGTAAAATTATGGAGAAATTTTTTTTCTGGGAGTTCTTGAAAAACACTTGCGAGACAACGCAGTCATTGGTCATAGCCTGTATGGATTCATGAGGGGAGAGTCCTGCTTAACCAAGTTCATTTCCTTTTATAACAAGGTCACCCATCTGGTCGACGAAGGGAAGCAAGCCAGTAGATGTGGTGTTTTGGGATTTTATTAAAGTTTTTGATACTGTCTCTCAGTATCCTTCTGGATAAAATGTCCAGCAGACAGTTAGACAAGTTTGTAATATGTTGGGTGAGCAACTGGATGACAGGTTGGGCTCAAAGAGTTATAGTACATGGGGTTACATCAGGCTGGTGGCCAGTNGCCAGTGGGGTCCCCCAGGGCTCAGTTTTAAGGCCAGTGCTCTTTAACGTTCTTATAAATTATCTGGACACAGGAATTGAATGTACATTAAGTTAGGTTTGCTGATGATATGAAACTAGGAGGAGCAGTGGACTCCCTTGAGGGTAGAGAGGCCTTACAGAGAGATCTGGATAGACTGGAGAGCTGGGCAATCGCCAACCGTATGAAATTTAACAAGAGCAAGTGCTGGATTCTCTACCTGGGACGGGGTAGTCCTGGCTAGATGTACAAACCGGGGGGCGAGAGGCTTGCAGAGTAGCCCCACAGAAAAAGATCTGGGGTTGATGGCCAGTTGAACAGGAGTCCCCAGTGTGACCTGGTTGCCAAAGGGGCCAACCGTGTCCTGGAGTGCATCAAGCCCAGCATTGCTAGCCGGTCGGGGCAGACGATTGTCCCACTCTCCACTGCACTGGTGCGGCCCCAGCTCGAGCACTGGGTGCAGTTTTGGGTGCCTCAAACTAAGGGCATCAAACTATTTGAGTGTGTCCAGAGGAGGGCAACCACGATGGTGAAGGGTCTTGAGGGCAAGACTTAGGAGGAGCAGCTGAGATCACTTGGATTGTTCAGCTTGGAGAAGAGAAGGCTGAGGGTTGACCTCATCGCTGTCTACACCTTCCTTAAGGGGGGCCGCAGAGGGGGAGATGCTGATCTCTTCTATCTGGTGACCAGCAGTAGGACATGAGAAAAGGGAACGAAGCTGCATCAGGGGAAATTCAGATTGGACACAAGGAAGAGGTTCTTCACTGGGAGGGTTGGTGGTCACTGGAACAGGCTCTCCAGGGAAGTGGTGACGGCACCCAGCCTGACAGAGTTCAAGGGGCGTCTGGAGGAGGCTCTTAGTGATGTGGTTTGGTGCTAGGTGGTCCTGTGAGGAGCAGGGAATTGGACTCGGTGATCCTTGTGGGTCCCTTCCCACTTGAGATATTCTATGATTCTGTGATATAAATTTTATTAAAATCTTTTGTCATTTTTTCTTCCTTTGTGTCAGAAGAGTCAAGTGTATGTTCTTTAATGTGAAAACTTCTCATTTATATCTGGTATTGCTTCAAAACACAAATTGCAAGAAGACCCTCGAAATTTTAGGGACAACAGAAAATTCTAATTTTTATATCTGATTAAACAAAAAATAATCAATATTTTGCTAGTCAGTTTTTCAAATATATGTTTATCTTGTAGAAGCTAATTACCAAATCGATTGCTGGTGCACTTTTTTTGATTTTCATGTGTAGAAGGCTCTGGCTGCTTGAATTCATTTTACTTAGTTATACAACAATTAGAATGCTTGGATTTTCTGCTTAATTCTTTGTCCAAATTACATATTTCCTAATCTGCTCTTATTTCAGGAGAGATGATGGTGTCACCGTTAAATAGCTCAGATGCTTCAGAACAGAAACAAGATAGTCCAGGCATCTATCACTTTTCTATTCTTGATGCAATACCCACAACAAAGAAAAAAAGAAAAGGTATACTGGAAGAAAATAGTAGTGTGCATAGTTTGTCAATAATTCCAGAAAAACAAGCATCTTGGGTGACATTGGCAAGTAGAAGGAAGACCCCAAAGCAGAAGCCNGAGCCAGTTGAGGACCTGTCGGGCATCAGGCAGCTCATGAAGACCCCAAAGCAGAAGCCGGAGCCAGTTGATGACCTGTCGGGCATCAAGCAGCTCTTCAGGACCCCAAAGCAGAAGCCAGAGCCAGCTGAGGACCTGTCAGGCATCAGGCAGCTCCGGAAGACCCCAAAGCAGAAGCCGGAGCCAGTCGAGGACCTGTCGGGCATCAAGATGCTCTTCAGGACCCCAGAGCAGAAGCCGGAGGCAGCTGAGGCCCTGTCGGGTATCAAGCAGCTCGTGAAGACCCCAAAGCAGAAGCCGGAGCCAGTTGAGGACCTGTCGGGTATCAAGCAGCTCATGAAGACGCCAAAGCAGAAGCCGGAGCCAGTTGAGGACCTGTCGGGTATCAAGCAGCTCATGAAGACCCCAAAGCAGAAGCCGGAGCCAGTTGAGGACCTGTCGGGCATCAAGGAGCTCTTCAGGACCCCAAAGCAGAAGCAGAAACCAGAGCCAGCTGAGGACCTGTCAGGCATCAGGCAGCTCATGAAGACCCCAAAGCAGAAGCAGAAGCCGGAGCCAGCTGAGGACCTGTCGGGCATCAAGCAGCTCTTCAGGACTCCGCAGGAAGAGTTGGAACTTGTTACAGATGAAATTATCCTTAAAAGATTGCCGAAGACTCCAGTACAAAAAAGAGAAGCAGTAAAAGATGTGGCAGGTGTTACTTCAATGAAGAAAACTCCAAAGCTGAAATATCAACCGGTAGAAGACATGATTGGGGTCAGCCGTATTTTCAAGACACCACACCAGAAAGTTGAACCTCTGGAAGATATGTATGGTGTTAGTAGACTAGTGAAGACTCCGAGAGAGAAGTATCAGCCAGTTGATGATTTTGTGGGTCTGCAAAGGCTTATGGCAGAACCCAGGCAGAAATGTTCTGATTATGAAGTGGACTATGTTGGAGTTGCGGAAATGTTTGATATACCAGAGGAAATTAAGGTAAAATACTTTAGCTTTTGGAAGGAATTTGCTTAGACTTTGATGCCTGTGGTTGAAATGAGTTCTTAGGCCTCCTAGTATGATACCTTGTGTGTTACAGAACAATACAGTTAATATGTCATGCCCATAACCTCTGGAGGAAAAGATACTTTTCAGAAAAACACCTCGTGTTGTTATGAAAACTGTAAAGATGGCAGTCGTTTTTCCTTGGTAGCTTTGTGCAGGTGAATGCCTGCCTGCTAGAAGACATAGCTTATTACAAATGTGAATCTGAGCACTTGTGTTTTTATTCTGATCATCTGTTTCTGTTATGTTTAAAACACCCTTTAAATTGCTTACAAACTACAACCAAATTCTTTCTCGGCCCTCCTTTTCATAAGCAAGGCGTATGGTTGTGGTTTTTGTTTTGTATAGATGCTTCCTACCCTATAGATGAAGTTTTAAGCTGTCTTTTTTCTTTGCGCGTCCAGAAGTGCTGAGCTTTTGAGAAAGCGTGTTACTGTGCATCAGTTGGTGCCTCACTGTGCCCCTAAGTCTTTCATTCATTGCTTCCCGAGTGGCTGCCAGTCTGACAGAGGTAGCTGTATCGCTGCACTTGCGGCTGCGTTCACATGTGTCTGCTTTGAAGGAAACCTAAGTGGTGCTGAGGTTGCTCTGGGTTACCATTCTGACCTGATAATTCACAGCTTCATCACTCTTGTCATCTGTGAATTTTATTAGTATTGATTTTTATGTTCATTCTGAGATCCATAGGTAAAATGTCGAGTATCACTGGGCTTAACGCTCATCAGTGTAGAACTACAATAAAACACTACAAAATACTCAAATGATTTGGCTTCAGTAATCCGGATTCCTTTAGAGCACTCATTTAGACACTTTTCAGCCAATGTAATGAATACTTTAACTCTATGTAGTGTTTGTAATATTTCACTTTAAAAACTGCTATGCTAGCTCAGATGGCAAGTATTAAGTTTGATTATATTTGTGTGCTAATATAAAATACATGGATGCAGTTACAAAATTAAGTTGATTTCATTTTTAGAGAAAAGTATTTGACAAGACTTTTTTCAACAATTACTATATGTTTTTTTTATTGGTTGTCTCCATTATTTCTTGTCCTGCCAGACATGCATGTATTGATTATTGTTTATTCCATTAGGTCGGATCAGTAAATGTTATGGATTCTGAGCAAGAAGATGCTGCACCTCCTTGTACTAATTCCAGTCATAAACATGGTAAGTACAAATACTTTTGCTTTAATTAGAGGAGCAATGAATATACAAGGTAATATATGCTATGAGGAAGTTTTAACATATGTTTTAGAAATTCCAAAATACACAGTGTGAAGTGTGCACAGCTCGTGGAATTTGTGCAGTCATTCATCCCTAGTAAACACGAGGTGCTGGAATTCTATTGGTGCTGAAGTAACAGTGTGGTAGTTTGTTGGTGCAGTAATGTTGGCATCTCCAAACATACCAGTGTAAAAAAGCCTGATGTTAAGGTCTCCACTTGAAAGTGTTTGCAAAGAAAGATAATTTTAAGAACATAGTTTAAGCCTATGAATGCTACATACCAAATAAACTAATCATCTTTGATCGGAAGCCTGGGCTTTAATCTAGGAGCTGGTTAAAATAGTTGTTGGTTTATTTTAAAATTAAGAATATTAAGTGGGGTTTTTTTGTTTGTTTGTTTGTTTGTTTTTTAGCATGATGACTGTTAGGAAACTTGAAAATCTCAGATATTTTGTTCAGGCATAGTAATACATAACTTTTGTTTGTGCTCTTTTCTATGTAAAAACTTTGAATGGGGGAAAAAAACTTGTTTTAGAAGATAAAGGAAATATTTCACAACGTGAAGATTCTCAACAGAAGGAATCAACTAGTGAACACCAGTCTACCCAGAGACCAACAAGGGGCAGATCAAGGAAAACAGTACATACTGCTTCAGCAAAGGAGTGTGAAAAGAATTTGGATTTAAAAGATTTGCAAGGTCTGGAAGAAAACAACACTCAAGAGGAGATGGGAGAGATCAGTACTTCAGCTTCAGTACCTGAAAACAAAGGAAGAGGAAGGAGAACAAATCGTTGCATACGAGAAGAAATTGCTTCAGAGTGCCCCGATCAGGAAAAAGTTGAAACTCTTTCATTTGTGGAACCGCATGGAGCTATGAAACAGGCTTTGCAGGAGTATGGCACCAGTGATGATCCAACCAGAAAGACAGCGAGTGTATCAAGTAGCATTCAAAACGAAAATTATCAGTTGGAAGCAGGTTTGAAAGAACCTGAAAACAAACCTAATGAAGGTGGTGTGAAAGACAATGAAGAAAAGCTTCTGTTAACTGATAAGAGGTCTAAAGGAGTAAAAACAGTAGAAGACCCAGAAGCACCGATTCCACCTAAAAGAGCAAGAAGAGCTAGAAATGACCAAGTTAAACAAGCTTCTTCAGAAGACCATCGTGGGACAACAGTGAAGCTTCATAAATACTCTTCGGCAAAGAAGATACAAAAAGATGAACAGGCTTTTGACAAAGACAGTGAGACTACCACAGCAGAAGAATCTGAAAGCAGAACTAAACTTGAAATAAAGGTAACAGAGAAAAGAGTTAAGTCTTTAAGAAGTGCTAGAAAGCCCTCAGCTGAAGTGAAATCAGACGTTTGCGGGATGGCACTTCAAAATACAGAAAACATTCATAAAACTAAGGAAACTTCAGCTGCCACTGATACTCAAACACAACCACGCATCAAAAATGAGATTAAAATATCTCAGGGAGATGAAACAGAAGATGCTCAGGAAAATACCACAGAGGCATCTCAAAGATTAAAGGCAGAGTCACCTTCCGGAGAGACAAACAAAATGCCAGTTACTGCTCTGAACTTGGAAGCAAACAAAAGTGCAGTACAAGAAACAAACAGACCTAGAAACAGGAGAGGCAAGAAAGACTCTTTGGAGAAAAAGACTGAATTTCCTGAAGTTGTAAACAATGTAGAACCAATTACTCCCAAATTTAAGGCAGAAACAGAAATGGTCAAATCTTCTCCCAAAGATTCTTTGGGCTCTGTTTGTGTCGAGAATACATACCAAGTCCCGAAGGACCACAACAACCCAGCTGGCACATCAGTACCTGCAGCAAACAGTGACAGCCTTGCTCCTAGCCGTCAAAAGCGGACGAGAAATGCCCAGGGAATACTGAAACCAAAGCAAGCTGAAATGCTGCAAGAGAATCAAGCACAGAACAATGGAACTGCATGGAGAAGAGGCAGAGGTAGAAAAGTTAATTTTAAACTGGAAGAAGCTGTTTCCAAGGTGATGGGAGGAAAAAGGAGTTTACCTGGGGATGACGAAGGGGTGACTTATAAACATAGTCAACATGAGACTTCAGAAAATCCTTCTTCACAAGTAAGGAGGAGCAGAAGAAAGCAAGCTGATTCCATTCCACAAACAGCTTGTTCTACCTATTTGGGAAAACAAACATTAATTGCAGATCATACTAAAGATGAGGCTGTTGTAAAAGAGCAAGATTCGGCTGTGGAAGCTACTCCCTCTTCAACAGAAGACAATCCATTGAGACGAGGGAGAAGACAAGAGGTTGCTACAGCGTCACAAACATCTAGATCTCTTTCTATCAGAAAAAGACGTGGGTTGCTAGAAGGTGATGATAAAAAGATGACTGAGAGAGAAGAGCAAAATCCAGCTTTGCAGGCAAATGCAAATGCTTCAGCAAGATACAAAAGGAAAAAGATTGATCTAACAGCAGAGGCAAAAAGTTCATCTTCTCTCCAGAGAAAATGTGGCTTGTCAGAAACTGATGATAAAATGGAGAGTACTAATGAAGAACAAAATACACCTTTGGAAACAGTGTCCTGTGCGAAAGAGAAGCCGGTAGGAAGGGGCAGGAGTAGAGGAACTGCTCTGTCGTCACACACAACTAATTACATTGCTCTTAGAGGAAAAAGTGGTGGAGAAGCAGCTCCTAAGGAAGATCAAAATGTTCCATTAGAAACTTCTGATTCATCGGTAAAAGAATATCAGCTGAGAAAAGGCAGAAGGATAGAAAATGCCTTCTTGTTAGAAGCCACAAGTTCTATTCAGGGAAAACAGGGCTTGTCAAAAGAAAGTGCTAGAAAGAATAATGGGGCAGCAAAAAACCTGATTTTGGGAAATTCTATTTCCCCCCCCAAAAATGATCTTTCAAAAGGCAACTGGAGTGAAGTAATCAGTTCACTGGCTGTCAGTTCCACCTCACTGCAAGGTTTGCCAGAAGATGGTAAGAACAAAACTGCTAAAGAACAACAGAGTAAGCTTTTGAAAGCAGCTCCGTCTGCAAAAGAAAACCCATTGAGAGCGGGCAGAAAGAAAACAATTTCTTCCAAATCTGAAGAAAATAGTTCCACTTTTCTCAGGGGAAAACTTGGCTTGCCCAAAGATAGAGGTCAAAAGAGGATTCTTAAAGAAGATGAAGATACATCTCTAGAAAATAATTCATCCCAGGAAAAAAGGCAATTGAGGAATACAAGGAAAAAGGTAGAATTCACATCAGAAGCAGCTACTTCTACTTCCATCTGTAAAAGCAGCAACTTGCCAGGAAATGGTAACACTTTGGAAACTCAAAATCTGCGTGTGACGTCTACTGGCCCTGAAAAAACTGAACAGCCTGGAAAAGGAAAAGAGCTTAACCCTCTGCAACAGGCAACTTCCACTTCTTGCAGAAGAAAATGTCAGTTGCCAGCAGATGACTTGCCATCCAAAACCCTAAAATCAGGTGAGGCAAGAATTTGCTTTCTGTTTTCTGAGTATAGCAAAGTTATTTGTGGATATAACAATTATGAGTACAAAATTCTAGTATTGCGATGGGCTGCCATGCTCGAATACAGGTGGACAGTAGCTCTTCAGTATAGCAAGGAGAGTTAAATAAATAGGGTCTGTGTCACCTTATGTGAACAAGAAGGTTTTCCTGGGTAGAAGGGATTGGTTTTGTGGGATATGACATGTATTCTTCCTCGGTTGGGGTATTTGGATGTCTTTGTGCTCTTCTGTAATACGTTCTTACTCAATGCATGACATTAAATTGTAGTTTAGAGTAAATACAGTAACTAATTGACATGCAGAAGAAGGTGGCAGTGACAGTCACGTGTTTGTATCCCTGTTGCTCATCTTGTTTTCTCCTACATACCATCTAAGCTCCCGCTTTTGAATCTCCAAGTTTTGGAGGACCTTGACTAGTCAGCAGCTGTTTTTTGAAGTTCCTGCTAGAAGGGCTTGAAGCTGTTTTTGACCTAAAAAGACAGCAAAAGTTCCTTGGGTCTCCTATTTCCTCCTTTACTGTTCTGCTTTTCCCAGGCCAGTAAAACTCTCGCTGCAGACATCTAAAATATTCTCTGGTAGAAAATATTACCAAATAAATATATGCAAATGGAGATAACAATGAATCTTTAGAGCTGCATATTGAGGAATTTCCTTCCCAGTTGTGTTAAAAGCCTTGTCGTGATTTGACCAAGCCCTTTGTTTCATTCATCTGTGGCTCTTTCCCTTTTCTATTGCACCTGCTTATCCTCGTAGAACGTGTACGTCTATTTTGCCATGTATCTGTCTTGGTTTATTGAGGTTTCTTTTTTTTCCACTTTACACACTCACTAGTTCCTCCTTCCTGGTACTGCTATACGTACTTGCCAAATGATTGATCTCTTCTGATCCTTTACTGCCTGCCCAGGTAGTTTCTCTTTCGGGGAGGTCGCCTTTCCCCACGTGGATTTGAGTCATGATGGTTTCTGTGTCTGGTGCTTGGTTGATACTTACCTCTTGGAGCAGCTGAACTTTTTGTGCTATACAGATACTTACATAGGTGTCTAGTCTTTTTTTACAGTGAAAAGCCTGACTTTCCAGCTTTGTCTGGACCATAAAGCAGTTACTATATATTCATTTTTGCAGGGCTTTTCTTTGATGTTTGGTATGTTTTAGTTTTACATATCAGTAGAAGGAATTTTAGCTAAAATGGTAGCTAATTGGTTTTGGTGCTCTCATTAATGTTAACCTACTTTCAGAAATAGCTGTAAGTCCTCAGGGATCGATCTTAAAGGAGATTGGGTGTACAGAAGTACGGGGTTGTAACTGGTTTGTTGAATTCATAGATGTAATCTTTGGAATGTAGTCATCAGGGGCATTGCCTTTAAAAACAATGTGACTGAAGATTGAATTTTGTATAAAATGTTTGGTTTATGATACAAATTTACAGTTGTTTTTTTGTGTACAAATAGAGAATGATGAACATGGATCGCTACAAAAAGGGAAAAGAAACAAAGCTAAAGAAGGACTTCGCGAAAACGTAAGGGCTACTCGGAGTGCTGGAGAGACGGATAGGAGGACAAGATCAAGCACAAGAACAAGTGCAAGAACAAGAAAATAGTGTCAACAGTCACAGAACCAGTTTTTAAATAAATTCATTAATTGAAATTTCAGGTTTTTAATGTGAATTGATTTGCACTTAGATTTTAAACTCAGATTTTGTAAAACAATCACTGAATTATATGATCAAAATGTATTTCTCAACAGTTTACAGATACAGCGTAGATAACTGTTTTAATAGGTTTGTCTATATGTGGTGGTTCCTAAACCATGGGGTGCTTGTGCAGGACTGCAAACATAAAATGAGTCTTTCTATAACAGTATTTATCCCCCTTTTTCTGTTGCTAGTACGGCAGTCAGGAAGCCGTACTACTTTACTGCCAGTGTAATTGTAAGCTATTTTCTTAAACTTTCGTGTGCTTCAGTCTTATTTTTCATTACAGTTCTGTAAATATTCTTTAAAAAACTATAGATGTATTAGTAGAACTATTGTGCTGAAATTTTTATAATTATTTTTTTAAAAACTTAAGTTCATTTTACTGAAAAGGGCAGATTTGTAAGACATTAAATTTGTAAACAATTTGGGACTAGTGTGTTCTATGTTCTTAAAAACTGTTAGGAAAGTGTAATTACTACTGTCCTCTTAGAAGCATATTTCAGAGATTCATCCTTCCTAGCCAAGTGGCACTTGCAAGGCTACCGTGGGTTTTCTGCAGCGCAGATACTCCGGTTCTAAAGGTGGCNGCGCTGAGCAGCCCTGCCGTGCGTAAGGAGCGCTGGTAAGAGAGACGGGANCNGCGAGCGCATGAAGTTGTGATGTTGCGCTGNTCGCTATTCGATCCATCTGAATGAAGGTTTCTGCTCAGAACTTGGCATTTCTGTTCACCTGCTGCTCAGCTTTCACGTGTACGTGCCACTGAGCCAGAAGGAGTTTTTCCTGCTGTCTGATCTGATTGCGTAAATACAGCAAACTCTCCTTCTCTTGGCTCGGCAGCCTTCGCTCTGAAATGCGGATATAAAGAGGGAATACAGTAATGCTTTGACCTCTTGACGCTTTTGAAGTAAGTACCCTTCTTCCACGTGAGCACCACAGGCTTCTGGTTTATGAGCTCACATCTGTAAATTTTCTCTCTTCTCATGTAAAGAATCAAGTGCCTGTAAGTGGTGGCTGTACCTCTCTTCTCAGTCTTCAGTATCACTCTGTGGTTATTTGAGGCAGTCATTTCTGGCCTGATGATAAATCAAAGTCCTAAGGCAGAGGCCAAGGCTATCTTTCCAGAACAGCAGAAGACAGTGCTCCAGGTATTGCTCTGTGAGAAAACGGTCCATTTTTAATTGCATAATATGCAACTGTTTCTTACAATTGCAATGGGTCACACCAGCTTCTGTAACTTGGATAGTAAGCATTTGGTGGTGAAGCATCCTCCGTACCACAGGAGAAGTAAGCCTTGTGCGGGGACATCGTGGTATGCTGGCACAAGAAGAATAGTAGGGAAATGTCTGCTACTGCAATGAAGTAGAATCATAGAGCAGTTTGGGTTGGTAGGGACCTTTCAAGCCCATCTAGCCCAGCCTTCAGCTGGATCAGATTGCTCAGAGCCCCGTCCAACCTGGCCAGGAATGTCCCCAGGGATGAGGCATCGACCACCTCCCTGGGCAACCTGTGCCAGGCCCTCACCACCCTCAGCATAAAAAAATTTTTTGTGTTCGGTCCTAGTCTGAAGTCTAACTGAGGGCCAGATCAGATGAAATGACTGTGAATCCCCCTCTGTGGCTGATGTTTCTAGCCTTCCATCCAAAATGGTCACTCAGGAATTTACTACTTTTCTCGTTTGTGCTTTCACAGGCTGCCTCGCTGTTACGCAGGTTTGGTCTGCAGGCTAGTAAGGAATACTAGGTGCCGTCTTCTCTAAAGTAGGCAGTAGAGTCTCTCCTTAAGGAGTCTACCCCTATAGTTTCTAGAAAGAGGAGAGATCTCTAAAGTTAGATCCTGGTCTAAGACTGACTTCTTGTTTGTTGGTTTGTTTGTTTGTAATGCTAGGAACACGCATGTCCTTTGAAGAGCTGTGGAAGTCCAGGTCTGTTTCATGAGGAGATGAGCAAGATAGGATGGGATGTCCCTACTGTCAAAAAAGTTAGTCTGCAGAAGTCTTTTAGTAGGTGATGTTGTCATATCGGTTGTAGAAATGATCTTGGTAAATCAGGAACTATAGTAGGAGAATAAGATAACTGACTGAAGTATTTTATTGTATAAATAGGTTTTTAATTGTGAAAGTACTATATGCATACAGACCGATGCTTTGCTCTCTGTTCAGAACATTTCCGAAGTAGATTTACTTAGTGCTCTTTCGTGGAACTCGTATTTTACTTGAATTCATATTGACTCAAATTCTTTAAAGATATATCGTCTTGGAAACTACATTTCCACTCAAAATTTGAAATGGCAAGACTGTCTCAAATGCATCTCCAATGTTTTGTTAATGAATTTCCCAGGAAGGATTGAGACAAAGGTTTTAACTGAGGGGTTGACGAAAGAAACAAGTTTTCTCTTTCCTCTAGAAAATTTCTTTCTTATAAAATTTTCAAATGACCTTATCTCTCTGTGTTCTATAACGATGCTTCTTCATTGTCGGTAGTGTGCCAACACAAATTTAAAAAGAGAAAACAGAGTAGAAGTAGTTCATTGCTAACTTTTCCATATCATCAAAGGACAGCATTATGTATTCTTCCAAACCTAGCCGCTCTAAGCAATCCTCTTTCTTTCTGATTTTTAGTCTGGGCAGATTACTTTCTTGTAATGATATAAAGAAAAGAATGGAACATAAAATAAAGAAGTCAGGAAGCAGAGGTGGTGCTTTTATTGAAGAACTCAAAGGCAGTAGCTTTGCTGGGTGTTTGTGTTGTATCTCGGAAGGATACCATCAGTAGAAGTTAAACCTGCTTCATTGCAGTAAAGTGGGTGATCAAGAGAAAGGGAATTTTAGATTGCCGATTACCCGTCATTCTCCAGCTTCCATTGCCAGAATTTTGAATGATCAAAGCAACCATCTGCACCTTCCTACATCCCCAGTATCTATCTTATTTAAATTGTTTTTAATGGAAATGGTGAACTATTCTGGCATAACTGGTATTTAAAAATGTTTGACTTCATCATTGCATGCTGCACACTTCGTTGGTGCTAAAGATCGTTAGAATGGTCTTTCTGAATGGAGAGTGTGTGATCGCTGCGGTATAATCCATTCATTCATCCCAAACCCTCCATCAGCCTCAAGTCCCTTAAATCCTTTCTATTTTCTTGGAGTATGTAAAGAGTGATTATCAAAGTTACATATTGAAATATTTTTTTCAGTGTAGAAAGAAGTTCGGATTCTGCCTTTCTGATATATAGAGAACATTTCCTTCACAGTACGTTAATTGCTTATTTATAGTTATTTAAGTAATAGGCCAGTTATCAGAGGGGGGAAAGATTGCTTTCTGCCCAGATTCTGCCTGGAGGTGTCCAGCGACCTGCAGCATTTCTCAAGGCAGACAGGAGTACTCCCCAAACCTCTGGGAGAAGTGCTAGAACCCGCTATCGAGGTGAAGTGGGGAGTGTGTGAATCTTCAGAAGTCCTGGGAGGATTGCTTTGAGTTGATGTGTACGTGACCTTAGGGAGAAAACAGTTAAATAAGGATTTACATTCCCATGTCAACACCTCCTTCAGTGAAAGCGTTGCTCAACATTAAATACAAATTTAGATAGATTTTATCTGTGGATTCTAAGGTGTGAGCTATTGGAATATTTTAGCTGTTTGCTAGCTGAATGAAATGCACCTGAATGAAACTCGCTTTTTAGAGCTGTTACAGTACAAGTAACAGTAAATATTGTTTTCTGTTACTTCAGTTTACCAGTTTGTAAACACAATGTGTAATTAATACTCGATAGACATTTGATATCGGTGTGTTTTGGTGAGCTCATTTACTACTTTTACCATATAAATAACCGCTGTAGTATGATAGTATTCAGGTGGGCAGAGAGGGAAATGGCTTCATCTCATGAGCCTCAGTTTTGTAACCAGGGAAAATACAAAATTTAGAATTATTTTCTAGAAAGCACACAAAAACAATCTTGTGATTTGTTCTCAAGTATAGATGTGTATCTCAAATTACGTTCATCTTTCCTCAAACACTTTACTGGCAACTAGGAGTGTGTGGTTGTCATCCCATGCCATGTGTCTTTTGAATTTGCCCCTGTAGTCTATTCCTTTCAGGAAACTTGGTATTTCCAAGATAAATGCCCTCTGTGTGTTAGAAATGCTACTAAAGGCCAGAGATTTTTGCTTATTCAGGAAACTGAATGCCTTATTTAAAAACAATACAAAACAAAAACAAACCCACCCAACAGAAAACCCGTAGAGCTGTAAAACAGCTGACAAAATTCCCAAGCTACCATAGTTCTATTTCACTCTTTCTCTTTCAAATTTGTTTCTGGTAGGGTTTGTGTTTTTTCTGACAGGACTGCTTTCGATCATCTGGAAAAGAGATGAAGCCAGCTGGGCAGACTACAGAAATCAGGTAAAGCACTTGTGACTTTTTCTTTTCTCTGAAACTCTTTGGGAATCAGAAAATGAACCCCAAACAGGTTGTGGAGTCCTTAAACAATGCAAATTGCAATATTTTTATTATGCCACAACGTCATCTAGAAAATGGGCTGTTGTTCTAAGTGTTATGATGAGTAAATATTCCAGGGAAAAACAAGGGTTCGTGCGTGGAACTTCTGGATAAAAAATTGAAATCCAGTAAAAGTATAAACTATGTTAAAAGAGTTCAAAGGCACTATAATGCTCATACTTGATATGAATTGTAAAATATTCCATGAGGAGATGTTTATAACTCTACCAACTACTTCTGTTTACCTTTGGGATGTGAGTTTACAGATTCATTTTCTATGCCAAAGTCTGAGCTAGAAGTGATTGCAGCAAAGATGCAACAAAGTTTTTAGCATGCTGCTGGAAGAACACAGTTTGTGTGTCATTTAAATAAACAGCTGTAGACGTTTTAAGGAGCATAATGTGAGAATTAAAGATGGATAAACAGCTGACCTCTAGTGTTGGAAGAGTTGTTGCAATTCTTGGGATCAGGAGCGATCTGAGCGTCAGGCAGATGTTGCCAGAGTGTGTTTATCTGCAGTAAAGCGTTGCTGTCCCAGATGCTGCATTGCTTGTCCACCCAACTAGGTGGGTGTTTTGATTGTGAATTTTGAAAGAATGTAATTAATTTTCTATATGTGCCTCACTACTTTTAATGCCTTGGTCCTAGAAAGCTTTTGTTTGATGATGGTAAAAAACATATTACTTTTCATACTTTTTATAATGACTTTGGGTTTCAGGGGTGCATAAAAATGTGCTTAGAGTTATCCATGGCTATGATTACATTTACATGTTTCTGTGTATATATATCTCTCTATATTTTGTAATCTCCAAATCTATTTAAAAGATGATTCTACAGGGAAAAAGACAATAGAGAATAAAATGTCAGTAAAGGTGGTGAACATCCATGGTCAGACAACACAGAAAACCCCAAAACCGTAACTGCCAGCCTTTTATAAACAGCGTGTTTGCTTTGGTCTAAAGAGGGGGGAAAAAAGAACGGCATAAGAAACTGTGTGATGCCAAATAGTGCACAGGACTGTTTTTCGGTTTGATATATTTGAATATTACAAATGTTTGTTTTTTCCATCTGGAAGAAACAGTAGTATTCCAGAAATACCAGCAAGTATATTAATATAAGATCAACAATTTTTTCAGGAATGCTGTAATATATACCCTTTAAAAGGCTGTTACTTTGTATTACTTTTAAATAAAATGTTATATGGATATAGTAAGACAGTGAACATACCGAAAGAATATTTGTTTGGTTTTGTGTTGAAGAGCGTGGTCACACTGTATGAAATGTGGTCACAAAAATGTTACCTTCTAAGGCTGGACTTTTAGTCAACCCAGTATTTAGATTTGTTAAAGTGATCTTGAACCAGCAGGAAAGAAGAAAAAATATTTTAAACCTTGCTTTCAATAGAGAGAGCTCACTCTTGACGATATTTGGAATCATAGAATCGTTTAGGTTGGAAAACGCCTTTAAGGTCATGGAGTCCAACCATAAAACTAATACTGCCAAGTCCACCACTAAACCATGTCCCAAAGTGCCACACCTGCATGTCTTTTAAATACCTCCAGGGTATTCATTATTTAAGCAGGAGATGAGGAGATGTTATTTTTCTAGGAGTGTTAGTATGAACATCCTTTGACGGCATTTTCGCTACTGTGCTGTTGACTGTTGCTGACCTATATTAGTTCACTGTGGGAACCTACGTATGTACTCTGAATTTAATCTCCACGCTTATTAAAGATACATGGACTCTCTACTTCCATTACATAAATAAGGTTGAAAAAGCAACTTGATTGTCAGGGAGGATTTAAAAACCTTCAAAAAAATTCCTGACAACAAAACTGGATTTTAATATTTCAAACCTGCATGGTAATCAATGCCACGATTCTGTCTGTTCTTGACATTCTCTTTCATACCCAATATTCTGTCAGAGTACTGCAAGTTCTTGGCTTGAAAGAGGTTCTTGACACCAAGATCAGCTGCTTAATTACTTGAGGCGTTGAAAGAAAATTTGTATTGGTTTGAATTTTCCACATTTTAATTTGTATCGTTCCATGGCATTCCTCTCCTGGCTTGACACTAAGGTGGAATGCTATTTTGAGAGAACAGTGTGATTGTAGTTGTTAACCTTGATGCCGAGTTGTAAACACTATCAGATCTGATAATTTCCCAAAGGCTGAGATCTGATGGAGACAATTCTCGACAATTAAAAGATATCAGGTAATTGATGACTTCTGAGGATGTTGTCTCCATAGACTCCAGCTTCCTTTCCTGCTTCTTTAGAATATAATTTATGACTGGCACTCAGAGGAGGTCGCTAAAAAACCAGGAGGCAGGTGGGACTTGCACCCTTCCTAAAAATTGCGTGTAAGGCTATGTGCAACTCCAAAAGTCATTCTTAGTGAATATTCTCAGGCTTGTGACTAGAGGTACAAGCAGTCAAAGGCTTAGATTTGTGGAGGCAATAAACTTGAAGCACATCTTGTGAAGTAACCTTTCCTTTTATAGTACTAAAAAAGGTAACGAAAACCCAACTAGAATTTTAACTGTCAGGTGTATTGGGTCATCTGCTAGCTTTTTATGGTACTCAAGACAGATACTCATAAGTTTTTATGGTTCACTGGAGTACCCATGCCTAGCAGGCGTTTTAGTACCTGTCAATCTGTGACTAGCGCTGTCGTCATTACTCTGCCTCACTGTCATCTGTATGATAAAGAAAATAGCAGTAGATGTTAACACCAAAATTTGGAAAAACATCAGTGTATTGGAAAACTCAAGAAAAATTAGTGAGCTGATCTTCAGTATTATAAATTTGACTTTTTTGGTGTATGAATTTAAGCAAGTTCTCTGTATTAACGTAGTACAGTTTTTTCAAGAACAACTTTTTAAATTGCAGCAGAACACAGGATAGTGTGTGGCTAAAATACACCTTTGTTGTCCAAAACTGATGTTTGGTAGCCACAGCTTCTACAGGGTAGATGGCAGAAGTACTAATGAGTAAAACCTTCTACTATCTTTCAGTGTAAGTTATCAGTTTTAACAAGAAATGGATACGAAGTGTTTAAATAATCAGTTTTAATGGAAGAATTTTAAACCTGTTGCAAATGCAACCACAAGGTACTACAAACTACAGTTCTTTGTGTCTTTCAGGCGTAAGCATCCAGGCTAGGGCAACCTCATGTGAGCTGGCACTCAGTTTGCACCATCACACGTTTTACCAACTGGGGAAAGAGCCCAGAAAAACTGTGACGATCCTGTGGAAAGGCAAGGTGCTCACCGAGTCTGGGCTGGGCTGGTTGTCGTGCTGGTGTGTGGCCTCTCTGTACTGACCACTTGGGGAAAGGTGGCCAGATCCTCACGGAAAAGCTGTGATCTCTGTTGTGTAGTACCTAAACAAAGGCAAACCAGTGTAACTTCAAAAGTCATACATGGCATATTTTATACTTAGAAAAAAAAAGGAACTGAACTCTTTGAGAGCAGTTGTAGAACGTAAATTGAAAATTATATTCCCTGCTGGGTGCCTTATGAACGCAGAGATCTACAGTCAGAGTTCAGAATTAAGGGTAGGCAAAAAGTATAGACACAGGGAGGGGAAAGAAGAAAATTGGATGTGGTTGGATATTGAATTAAAGCATCATAATTCAGGATCACTTTGTCCAGGTCACTCTAGATTGTACAGAAATATTTCAGGCAAAGCCAGAAGAAGTCTAAGCACTTTGAGACAAATGTTCCTGTGTCTATGTATATTGAGGAAGAAACATTGGCAACAAAGCAGAATTTTTAATGATACAATTAGAATCACATGAGTAAAATGACTAAATTTTAAAGCTTATAGTATGAAACTAAGATCAAGTAATCAAAACAAAAAATTTTGGCAGGAAATTCCTCATTGCTTGTTTTACCTCCTGAAGATGCACGGACATTTAGCACAAAAACTATGTGAGAGAAGTCTCACTCTTATCTGTTCATTTAGGAATAAAAAAAAAAATCTATTCTGACTTCGGAACAGCAGTTTAACATATGCTGCTGGTACAAATCCTTCAACACAAATGTCTGAGTGTTGGGAGAGATCTGGGCTCGCTGAACGGCCACACTTTGAAAGAAGTTTAATCAAGTGTGAATGCTTGAACAGACACCGTATTTTTTTGGGCTGTTGTTGTTTTAATGTACACACATAGATTGTTTTTTTCCACTGCAAGAGACACTTCTTAACAATAAAGGTGACAAAGACACTTTCATTAAACAAAAAACTTGCATGCATTTTTCAGAAACCTACCGATTTTTGCCATTGATGGTAGGAGATAAAAGGACTGCACAGGTTTGCAGCTGTCTGAAAAGTATTTCTAAATATAAGTTTATTTCTAAATACGTTTATTTCTAAATATGTTTATGGTTTCTAAATATAAGTTTATTTCTAGTAAAACAATTCAATTTTAATATTTAGCTTTTATTTCATTTTGTTAGTATTATTTCCTTCAGTAAGCGCATCTCATTTTCTAGGATAAGACATAGTTTTGGAAATGCTGGCCTGGTGGAATGGAAACTGGGATGTTGTGCAGTTAAAAGCCTTTTCCAGGCTGCTGTACATGTATGGAAGGAAATCTAAATGGCTACTGTATGGGGTAGAAAGGAGCTTATGATCTTCTCTTTGGCTAGTTTCAGAAGGAGTTGCATCTACGTCTTGAATATACTTAGTTCTGCAACTCTAGAAGTATTTTAAAATGCTGTGTTTATGAATACCAGGAAAAGAAGCAGGTTTCATTGCCCTTAAGAGTGTCAAACAAATTTTCCTAAAAATCAACTAATCTCCTAGAGCATTTACCATGTAAATCTCTGAAGCAAAACACACTGTTGTAAATCCTTGCTTTTCTTTGAGAGAGAAGATATTCCGCAAGCTAACCAAAACCGTGTTGCGTGAACTTTGTAATTAATATTTTGCATGTGTTCACAACGCTCTGAATGACCTATTTTTAAATAATGGAAAATGAGAAAACCCTCTAGGAGGGTCAACCAGATCATTTTGTCAGAAATCGTATGCAAGACAAGTTAAGGGCCAAATTAATTTTGACTGATCCCACTGAGAGCATGTTTTCAGTCAAAGCCTACAACGAAGTTTAAAACTAATACCGAGACTTCCATCAGTCTAATCTGGTGGCTGGCCCAGGTGAAAACACGTCGACTTTTATCTGTTCGAGTTCAAGTCTGTGAATTTACCAAGATAGAGTTGTGTAATTATTATGTGTGTGTATATATACATATATATGTGTGTATATATATATACACACTGGAGTGTCTTTTGGAGTGTGTGCATTGCTTTGTAGCCCTCTTCTTAAAATGTGTGTGATTCCCATCAGCAAAGTCAAGACCACCAATTAGCCTCAGCTAATTTTTCTCCTTTTCCAGTGTGTGCTTCCTTTGTTACGCTGTACATCGTTGATTAGTTGGTACACCTCATGCCAATTAGGGAACGAGGCAGGCAAAAAAAATAATTTGATCATCCAGAGACTTGCCTCCCAAGATCCCCGTGTAGTCAGCAGAGACACGGCAGTTCCTCCAGGGCACCCGAGCTTGGGTTTCTGCTCCCACTCGCCCTCTAGAGAAGCCTGCTTCTTTCCATTAACTAAAGGGAAGGAATAGCATCCCCAGGCAAAAGATGGCCCTGCTCAACCACGCTCCCATTTTAATAACGGGAGCCGCAGACCGAGTTTGTCTTCTGAGTTTCAGGGCATGAGCCGCTCATCTGCAGCAGTTGGAAGAGGCCCGTTCATGTCACCCGACGAAATACAGACACCACCTTCCCACCCCACCGCTCCCAGCTGGTTTTTGTGCCGTGCTGGTCCACAAGATCGCTATTGTCCATAAACTCAATGGTTCCCTCGTTGGCAAGTTGTTATGTCTTCTCAGGACATGACTGACCTCACCGATGCAAGAGCAGGGAGGAATGGGAGAATGATGAACCTCTCACATGAGTTAAAATTGTTAAGTAATGTTGGATGGGGCACCTATAATCATTTAAGTTGGAAAAGACCTTTAAAAGATCATCGAGTCCAACCATAAGACCCACTTCACGGACCTATTCACTGCTAGAATTACAGATGTAAACTTTTGAAGTTTTGCTTAAGTTGACTAAAGAAAAATACCCTTTGCTTTGCACACTGTTGTTCCCCTTTTAATGCCAACTTTCAAAAGGCGAAATCCTTCTGCGCTGTGTTAGGGCAGCAAAGCCCATCTTGGCTGTCTCTTACAAGACACGACGTGCTGCGGTGTAAAATAAGGTGTGTCCTCCAGAAAGGTTCGGGAGAGCCCACATGGACTGGGTCCTTCCTCCTCAGCATCTGACCTGTGATACAGCTGTAAAGAGAGACAGCTAAGTAAGCGGATTTAATACCTTTTCGCATTTAATATTGCCTTGTCATTGGAGTAATGAGTTCTCTGTGCTTTATGATGGAAAAGATTACAATGGAGTTTTATTTTAGGTAGGGCAGCCGACGAATTTGCTAAACCACTTCGGCAGCCCAGGTGTGTTGCTAACTGAACCAAAATTATTAACCTTAATACAATTTTTAAACAATTATTAAGCTAATCGGATGCAAATTAAACAAAATGAACCTATAAATATATGTGTTTTTCAAATTAGTAATTGGATTTTTTGATGATCTTTGGCTTGACATTGATAAGCTGCTTCTCATAACAGTCTAATTAGGCAATATGTAAACTTTGGCATTCGGTTCTGTCCTAGTGGCTTTTTCAAATGATGTTTGTAAAATTTGCAATTTCATATTACAGATTAAAAATTAAAAACTGCAGGAGGCTAACATTAAAATGAGAATTCATTTCATGGAAAGCCCTGTAGACAAAATTCACCCTAATAGAATTGTGCATAAGGGGCTGCAAATCATGATCTATAGTTACACAGGGGAAGGCTTGTCAAAACCAGTATTGTTGGCCTGTAGTTCTATTCACAGTATTAAACCCATCAGTGAAGTCACTTTGGGGAAAATGCGAACATTATCAAAGAACAGTAAATTAGCAAGAAATTAAAGCATATACCCTTGCATTTCCAAAACAAAAGATCCCTTCATTAAAAACCTTTCATCAGTGGTTTAATATTCATAGCAGTAATTTGCATAACTAAATCAGTTTTCACTGATGAGAGACGACCAAAGTTTTTTCACTAATTTCTTTTTTGAATGAGCTCTCTAGTTTTTTTGATTAAAATTTCACACCAGTAGTTGAGCAGAATTGAATACACGACTTAACCGTATTTGCGAGCATCATCTTTTAAAACGCCAGGTTCGATGTTGCTGCTGCGCGAAAAAGGAAGGGCTCAGACTGCTGGTTCACCTCCACAACGTCTGTCCCTCCAGCCTCGGTGTCCGTGTGAAATCCCAAACTGAAAAGATACGTCTTGGCTGGTTTTTATTACCTTCTTCTTATACCTGTACACATCTACAGAACAGAAAGTTGACACAGGTGATCTAGTAATTAAGAAAAGTCATGAGAGTACGCAGGTTAAGAACTTTCCAATATCTCTTTGAAAGTTATATACTTTTTCCAGGTCCTTTTTTTTTTTTCCTAATGTTTTGAAAGGATTCGTTTCCTTGTGAAAAGCAGGAAGCAAAGAGGAAATACATTTGCCTTGGGGAATGAAGCCAGAAAATCACACGTATATTACGCTGGCTCAGGACCACGTCATAGCCCTTACTAGAAATCATTTTAAACGGCGTGTTAGAGAAATGAGAGTTAATTCTGTCTAAGTCACTGAGAGATGAGGTGGGTAACCAGTCATGCAACATTTATGTGGAAGTACTCTGTGTGATGATTTGTTAAACTGAAATTAATTCGTCTGAATCCTGACGTGGCTTCAGTCGCACAACTGCTACAGCGAGAGCAGGACACTTGTGGATGAGGTTTTAGTGTTTTCTGTTGCATGACCTCATTTCAAGTGACTTCATTTCAAATTAGTAAATCTCCGTGTTCAGAAAAGAGTTGATTAGCAGTTCCTAGTTGTTATCAATTTTTTTTTAATTGGCCAACACTGAAGCTTAAATTAAAACACAAAAAGGTGAGAGAGTGAAAATGAAGTGTTCCGCTTGTGTGCAAAGAAACAGAAAACAACTATAGTAACAGTGAACAAAGTCTTGATTTCTCCTTTTCTCCTACAAATTTTTTGTCATGTTATTGTTAGAAGTGGATAGTACTACTTTAAACTGTTGAATGTTTACCAGTGCATCCTGTGTACTCTTAATTATTCAAAGGTGTGATCTTC
>Ga0065711_1004307_pt1 | contig 30780 bp, 18 predicted proteins | sample Hoacrofraction12_FD_59098 | JGI IMG/M metagenome (GOLD analysis project Ga0065711, IMG submission 59098) | Hoatzin crop microbial communities from Cojedes, Venezuela - Epithelial fraction 12 v2 (version 2) | ecosystem: Host-associated > Birds > Digestive system > Esophagus > Crop | place... | reverse complement strand
TTATTCCTCTGTCCTGTGCTAGGACGGACAGCACACTCTCAGCCTTTGACTGGGGCAGGATGATGGGCAAAGACCTTCCCACCTTGTTTTGGGCTGCAGATCGCTGGAAAAGGCCAATAGGGATGGCAGAGGCTGGTGTTACTGTCCTCAACGTGTTATTCGCTCAGCCACTGTGGACCACTAGACACAAATTGTCCTGTAGCTTAAAGACTACAGTGTTTTCTTAGTGAGATGCCAGTCTGATTCATGGGGGCTTGCTGTCTACATGCAGGTTATTTTTAAGGCAGAAGAGCTTTTAGACAGATGCAAGGGGAAGACATGCAGAGTTTGATGGTATATGATTGATTTCAATGCCTTCTATTCATAATAATGTTTCATTCCTTCTCTGCAGGATGAGCAGAAGTGCATAGAAACAGTGGAACTGGAGAGTTATGACAAGTGCCAGGAACTGCGTGCGCTACTAAAAAAGAAAAACCGTTTCATTTTAATCCGCTCCCCGGGTAAGAAGGTAGGATTGCCTTTCTCATCACCCTCAAGTCTGCAGACTCCAAAATGAGTTCCCAGGCAGCTGCACCCAGAGCAGATGAAAGGCTCTGAGGTTTAGCTCTTTGGCAGTGGGGAGACATGACCTATAGCTGTGAATGGTCTACGGTGTAGAAGGAGGAACGCTACTGCCTTGTAGACGTTCTTCTTGTGATGGGGAAAGGGTCTTCCTGCGACTGAACTTCTTCCTCTTGACATTTTTCCTGCCTGATCGTTTTCTTTTTTCCAGTACTCCCTGAGCAGTGGAGAATGACCATTCCCTGTGGTTTCCCCATGTGCTCTGGGTGAGGAAGTGTCCTTGTCCCAGCTGTATGTGCTGTAGCTTTGCTCAAATTCCAGTTAAATCAGTGATCCTGATCCATGTACTGAGACATTGCTGGAGCTGAAACCGTTGATCTGAGAAACTCAAGTGCAAAGTTACTTGCAGCCAGACGGTTCCTAGGAGAAAAGATTTCTTTCGCAGGAATCATAAAACTCTACATCTTTAGCGTCCTGCACAGCACCTGGTTAGATCCAGAACCTAACAACCAGGCTGGCTTTGCAAAGAAGCAGTACATCCATCTGAGCACTGCCTGTGTGCAAGGAAAGGCTTGGCTTACTTCCAACGTAGGTCCATCATCACTACACATACTTTGGGAGTTCTCCGTAGTTCCTACTTACACACTATCCGTTTCAGCATCTTTATGGTATAGGATGCTTCTGTTGCTCGGAGGCATCACACTTTAACTTACATTCTAATTTAAACGTGATTTTATTGGCATCAGAGATCTTATTAAAGCTCTCCATGCAAATCTGACAGGTTGCGAGGGACAAAATATATTCAGTTCCATAAGAATGTGAACAGGCAAAAATACCAACTTGCCTGCATTCCCTCATCTCCATTTTGTTTAAATAAATGGAGATTGTTTAGTCCTTGTTGTCACTATTGCTTATTCTTTCACTCCAGTCACTTAGTGTTTATTCGTGTAATAAGACCTCAGCCGAGTTCAGAGCATCATTGTCCTAAACTTCATTCAGAACAGCAAAACAAGGACTGTCCTTCCCCAAAACACTCCCATGGACCAGGGTGGGGTGAAGAGAGAAGGTGAATGATGGCAGTTTTGCAAATAGGTGCAGTCTGTATCGGGTAGAAAAGTGATATTAAGCACCATGCACCAAGGTGATGGTAGCCTGGAAATTTGCACCCTGGGCTAGTGAGCTCCTGCTCAGCACCAGATCACAGAGCACTGAGTCTCTCCAGTCTAAGTGGAGGTTTAACGTTTGTTTTGTAACTTGATTCATCAGAAATAATGTAAATTTTAGATCAAAAGTGGCTAACCCTGGCAGGCTTGGTGTATTTTCTGGAGGCTGGCTCCATAACTACAAGTGCACACCGACTCCCAGCGAGGCGAATAAAAGCCTGTGTGCTCAGAGATGGGCGGCATAGCAAGAATTATTATTATTATCTGCAAGTATGTTACTTAGAGAGGCGAAGCGTGTAATAGCTGCATCTGTCTCCACACTACTGCAGGAATCAACACAGGGTGTGAGACCTGTTCCGAAGCCTTTCATTTCTTGCTAGGAGAAAGATATGTCCAAACGCGACCCCAAAAGGAGAATTTCATGCCTGTGGCACGTTGGCAAGTTTACAGCTCCCCTGTTTTTCATGCCACTGATTAAATGGAGACGTAGATACAGGCTACTTTTTAGAAGGCCCTTTAGGTGAAAGGAAGGGCTTTTATAAATGAAAAGTTCCCTGTTTGTAGCTCCCCCTCCCACCCTCCTTTTGGCTGGGAATCTGGTGAGGGTGTTGACACACAACATACTTTGGCAGATGTTAGAGCAGGCTGCAATTACGAGGCCAATGTACACAACTGTCCTTCTTCTGTTTTGAAATCGCAGCTGCGGCGGCGATATGTATCAGCTAAACGTTTTCCATTCGGGAGGCTTGCTGCCATCCACAGTTTAAAATCACCCTGCAAGCTGCCTTGCCAAGCCTTGGCAGATCTTGGTGGGGTTTTTTTGCCCCCTCTCTTGAGCACAGTGCTGAGTAATGCAGAAAGCTGGTGAGTTTGTGGGACTTCTGAATAAGCTAGGAAAGGCCATTGCTGTTTCAGTGCACAAACAGGAGTTTCCCTGATGCCAACAGGGGTAGGGGAATCCCAGTTTAAATCTTGGATGGGATATGCTTGAGGAGCAGAGGACATGAATCAGTCAGTTAAAACTACTCTGCAGCTAGAGTTGCACCCGAATATATAAGCTGCCTTGCTAAACACTGGTCGTTGATGGATGTACCCCAGATTCTGCTGGCCCTGCTCACAAGGATGACAGTTTTGTTAAGCTGTGACAATATGAGCATGTCACACACCTGCACTGGTGTGGAGCTGAGACAAAGTGCTGCTAGAAGTGTGCAAGAGAAATCTCAAATGCTTCGTTCCACCCGCAGCAATCGAATGAAAACTGTTGCATGGAGACGGCTGAGCTTGTAAGACAGCGCAGCAGCCTTGGCCTGGAGACTTTAAAATGTAATCACGATGCAAAAATCAGTGTGAATGATGCTTGGTGTAAACTGCCTAGAGATTACAGAGTTTGGCACAAGTCTGATATTCAGTGGGTCTGAAAGCCTTCAGCTGCAGGGAAGTGTGAAGAATGGGAAGAAGGAGGGTGGTAGTAAGGGGAAGGGTCCACGAGCAAGCACGGCAGCTCCCCACGCGTCCTTTCCTAGCACGGCCAGGCACAAACTCCGCACCTGCGGTCAGGGATGGAAACTGCCGTTGCTGTTTTTTCCCTCAGTCACCTTTGGAGGTACCTGCAGGTGCCTTCGTCAGGGGCCCAGCCTGGAAGCTGCAGTGGATCACAGTGATTTGCCCTGTGCCCAGAGGAGTCTGCTCCTGGGGTCTGCCAGTTTGGCAGGGATGCTGCGTGATTCCCAGGGATGCGGTAGCTCTTGGTTCAGCTGCAGAAAACCGCAAGAATCCCCTAACTGGCAGTCCCTTGGCTTCCACTTTTCCCTCCATAATCTAACCTGACAGAGTCATGTCGAAGAAGGCAGGACATGACCTCACATCTGGCAGATAGCCTTTGGTGCACTCTTGGTAGTTTAAGATGTTACTGACCCAGCTCTGCTCTGGCTTCTGTTGGAGGTGACCACCCCATACCAGAAGTCAGCAGAAGGGAACACATTCCCACACCTAAACCAGCAGTTCACAAGCGGTTCACAGTCCAGTTTAGCCCAATCCCACTGAACTGAAGCCAACACCAGGCTTTGCACTGAAACAGCTGAGGAGCGGGCACAGGTTTCTGTTGCCCACCTCTGCTGCAGATCAGGAGCATCTAGCAGAATGGCTCAGCGAGGAGCTAGTGTTGGTAAAGGTCTTAAACTTCAGCTACACGGTTCTGCAGAACTTGTCTGTTAAATCTTTTAGCGCAGATACAACAGAATGACCCCAGGAACACTTCCCTTTCCTGGCAAGCAGGGTCAGCATAGCCAGAAGACTGTCACTGCTTGAAGAGACTGGCATCTCGGAGAAGACAAGGAGCAATCAGGGAGGCTGTGCTCGCTGCCGTTACGGACAGTGACCTGCGTGTGAGCCTCTTGTTGCCTGACATCTAGCCAGTGATTCAGCAGGAGCTGACTGGCCGTACTGTGCTCTGAGTTAACTGGCAGTAAATTGCGTAGTCTGGATTCATGGCTTACAATGGTCACTATCACATTAGGTTTAGCCATGACAGCTTTTCCTGGCACACCAGCCTGTTGTTTACGGCATGACTCAGTCTCAGCTGGCTTAGCAAGAAGGAGAGCAAAAGTGCCTGCTGCCCTCTTAGATTTGGTGTCACTGGCTCTCTTATCTTAAACTGCAGCAGGAGAACAGACCTAGCTTAACGTTTTGTGGGGAGTATCCATCTTCAGGTGCATCCTCTTTATCTGTGAATACTCAAATGAGTAAAAATACAGACAAGATGAATTCATTTGTTCCTTGTTTGCAGAGGACCTGGGGGTCTCAGACTAGTGTACAGAGCCCCAGTGGCAGGCAGGACTGCGACCAGCTCCTCCGGCTCCTTTTTGCGTCTCTTCCGCAGCTGTCTGCTTTATAGAGGGTGTCAACACTCCTCTCCCCAGAGCCGTGGCCGAGGACGCGAGCCATGGGTGGATGCAGACAGACAAGGGGCTGTGAGGCAACAGTGAGTCTGGCTGGCGGCATCCTGGGCACCAGCCTCAGAGCCCCAGGAGCCCGAGTCTTCCATGGTATCTGTGGGTATTGTTCTAAAAAGGAGAAAATAAGTTTTCAAACAAAGATAACTGGGCATACTGGGAGCCTTGAGGCTGCCGCTCTGTGTCACAGCCCCAGGGACTTGTGCAAGCAGGGAGCGGGGCTGCAGCGGCGTGAGACTGGCATTGCCCATGCTGCCCCGTGGCAGGGAGCAGGGTCCCACGCAGAGTGCTGCTTGTCCTCCCTCGCCCAGCCCTGTGGGGAATGGGAGGGCTCTTTCTGCTGCCGCCTTGGGAGCGTCTTTCCACGAGTCCTTTTCCCTCACCGCCCGCTGGGTCTGCGTCGGAGGCCGCAGCGGTAGGTCAGCGTTACGCTGTGTGGCACAGAGTTGCATGGCAGGGCGTTGCGTGCCAAAGGGGCATCTCAGCTTCTCGTTACTGACAAACGATCCCCCCGAGGATTCGCTCTGCCCTGCCGCAGGGTTGCTGACACCAGCGCTTAGTCACAGTCTCTTTATTCGGGGGCCGAGAATGAGGCACAGAAAGCGGCGTTGGAAGAGGCAGCATGAAGTGAGGCAGGAATCCTTCCCTTGAACAACATGTACAGAGATTTCTAAACCCTGGTGCAAGCTGCCAGGTCTTTGCCAGGCAGCGCAGCAGCTCAGCTGCTCACAAGTAGGGCTTTCTCATAAGCTTTTATAATTACAAAGCTTTGGGGCAAAATCGTTTCCGAACAAAAAATGTTTTTAAGCACACACAAAAACAGGCCTGCTTGGACTAAAACAAAATCTGGCTGTCGCTCTGTTTTGGAGCCTTGCCTTCCCTTAGGTTCCCTGGTTAGTGGTGGCCCTTCTGCACCCCAGACAAAGGGCTCTTTTTTCCAGAGGGCTGTGGTTCAGGCCCTAACCTCTCCTCTGAGCTCTCAGGAAGACATGTGGTCCCGTCACCTTATGTGCAAACTAATCGAATAAATAATCTTTCTCCAGATTGCTTCTTAACTCCCTGCTTGCCGTGCTGGTTGTGAGAGTCTGGCACTTTGTTGCTGTGATGTGCAGATGTAAAATCTTGGCACTGAAGCGGAATAAATGCAGCAGGGAAGGGCAGTTGGTTGCTAGCAAAACACCAGGAGTGGGTGCAAGGAGATCAGGCTTTCGTTCTGCAGAGTTTCTGATGGTACCTTCAGAAGTTGCTGAGACCCAGAACGGTTGCTGCTTTGTTGTGCCACAGACAAAGCAGGGAGCTGCGAAGAGCATTCGACTGTCACTCAGCATTAGCTTCATCACCCTCATTTTATGTAGTCGCTGTTTTATATAGACATGGCTGTGATTTCAGAATGCGGGGCCTCATTTACAAAAAGGCTGGGACTACAGCTGCTCTTGAAGGCAATGGGAAGGTGCAGAATACCTATAGGATGTTAAATACTCAAAAAAACCATTCCAAACAAGAGCCCGCTAGTATGTGTTTTGAATGAGCCTCTCTGTAGCTCACCTCCTCACCTGTAAGAGACGGGTAATTTCAGTTGCTCTGAAAAGCAATTTGTGAAGCCCCCAGATACTGTAGTGCCAAGCAGCAAAGGAAAGATTGTTGGGGGAATCAGTAGTTCTGTTTTCAGGGCAGGGCTTGAGCAGAGTGCAATCAATAAGACGTGTTGACCCACGAGGATAAAGCACACGATGGGGTAGCTCAGTGCAAAGTGCCGCCCCTGTTGTTAGGGATGGTGCTTGGAGGAACGTGCACAGCAGGCTGAGTTAGGACTGCCCCGGCAACGTTGGAATTGTCTAATTTTTAAGTGCTTGATTTTGCAACTTTGATGATGTGCTTCAGCACAAGAGTATTTCTGTGTGCCTGTGCAGTGCGGATTAGGGCACTGCATGGAGCTGTTTGGATCCAAGCCCGTCTGCCACAGAGCCACCTGTAATGTGGAGATGATATTTCTCCCACCTGAAGTGTATTTTGGGGCAAAGCTACATAATACTGGTGAGGCACTCAGAGAACACAGCAGTGAAATAAATAACACCCTACCTATTGTTCCTGCTGTGGCCAAGAAGAGGTTGGAAACACTGAGCACAGCCATGGGCCTGCCCCGGAGGAAGGGAAGAGCTGGCCGAAGGGAGGACAGGCCATACAATCACCCATCGCTCCCTCCTTATTTCTGTCCCGTGCTTCTTGCCAGCTCCCTTTTGTGTGGCTGAGTCTTCCTTTCTTCTTAGGACAGCTGTTCAGACCCCAGAAGGTGCATGTCTGTAGCCTTCCCTGCTGTATTTTTTCATCTGCAAACAGAAGATATGGTTAACTTTTTCCCTTACGTTACCCTTATGCCTCGGCTCGTCCGTGCTCGGCTGCATCGGGGTTCATGCAGCCAAGCTCAGAGCCCCGGATTCCTGTATCGGTTCTGTTCTGCCGAGCCGCAGGAACAGGGAAGCAGGCAAAGCCCGCTGCACGCAGCCTTCCCATTGCTCTCAGCTTGCAGCCTGGGGGGAAGTTGGAGATAAAGCACCTTACTGCATCTGAACCAGCACAAAGTGACTTGGACTTTCAGTCTGACTCCCTATACACAGTGTGACCACTTGCTGTACAACTCGCTGCTGCTCTAAGAGCTATTCCGAGCAGTTTGCAGAAGGAAGAAACTCTTACTTTCTTACTACTTTAGTTACCAGTTGCAAAAATAAAACTAGAGCAACAAGCTGCTCCACATAACAAAATCCTTTTCATGGGAGCTCTGAAGTGAAGTGCTTGCCAAAGCACAAAGGAATCTGTAGTTTAAACACGGGCTGGAACTGGATGTTATGTAGAAACTGAAGTGACACACAGGGAGCAGAGGGCTACCTCTCTGGTCCTCACAAGAAATGCTTAGGCAAAATTGTCTCTCTGCTCTTGCAGGTTCATGATATCAAATTTCAAGCACCAACTTTGGAAGAAAAGGAATCATGGATAAAAGCTCTTAATGAAGGGATCAATAGAGGCAAAAACAAAGTATTTGATGAGGTAAGAGAAACGGTTTTCAAACTCCTGCATTTCTGTGCCAGTTCTCATCCACTGCTTTTTTAGCTAAAAGTAGAACTTGCCCGAGCCCCCTTGCTCCCTGTCCTTCCTGCATGCCAGCTATGGTCGAAGGAAAGAGAAAGATGGTATGCAGGCCAGGGAGTTTCCCCGCAGGCTGCGAGTTTTTAGCCACTTCAGTTCCCAGCCCAAGAAGGCAGAACACGTAGAGAGATATTTTCACCCTCCTACATCTTGCTGCTTTTCCCTCTCTCCTGGCCAGGGTTAGATGCAGGGAGGCAGGGGCAGCTGATCGAGTAGACGGTGTGCCGGTGGGATGGTCTGTGCTGCTAAGAGCTAACATCTCATCACGGGACACAGGAACTCACCAAAGCTCCCATGGGACACAGGAGCTCACCAAAGTCAGTGGGAGGTCGTCTGCTGGCTTCAGCGGGTTTGGGATGAGCGAATGCAGGGCTGTTCCCCTCTCCCAAGGGAAGCGGCTGGTGCAGAGAAGCAGCTGCAGCACTCAGTTGTGTAGAGCTGGGGCTGCAGCCTGGAGAGACTCGTCTTCCCCACGATACCATCATCCTCAGCACCAAAAAGCCTGGAAATGGAGGTATTTGGTTAGGACACAGCCCAGTCTTCAAGACTGGAAAAATCTGAAGTGACTCAGTCCACCAGCTATTCCGCCTGCAGTCTGGAGAGAAGGCTGGTGGAAAGTTACTCCACGGCCCCAGCCAAACCTGCCTGCTTCTCAGCTGGCCCCAGCACACCTGCGCTCCCAAATTCTCCTCCCATCCTGCTGCGCAGAGGGAATGATGAAAGTCGCATGTTTTAGAGCCTGACTAGCCTTGCCGTGCTCCCTGTTAGCTTATAAATCAGCCCTGAACTAAACCAAAGGAGAAGTATCTATTCTGCAGTTGTTTCAGTAGCTGAAAGGAAGTTCACAAAACCACCATCACGGGAATAACACGAGAAGAAATGGGCAGGGTAATGAGGGGACGAAGCAATCGGCCGGATCTGTTTAGCAAAGGAAACCGAAGTGAGTAAAAGTTTTGAGAAAAGAGCTGAAGCGCTGCAGATATGGTGCTAGAGACGTGAACTCTGAGAGCTTGGGCTTTGCTTTTATTCAGCAGAGGGCAAAAGCAGGAGGAGAGGCTGGAACGTGCTTCTTTTTCTTGCCAATTCAAATGGCACTCAGTGTCAGGGTTTTGCTGGTAGCGGGGTGTAGTGGTTCCTCGGGCCCTTGGACCAAGTGGGAAGCGGCATGTGGAATTAAAGGGACCAGCTGGGACCAGCAGCAGCCTGGGAAGATACAACACAGCAGCAGAGAGCTTAGCAGCCAGGTCTGCCCTCATGTTTCAGCAGTTGGGAGAGGTGATGTCCTGCATCAGCCCTTGCTGGAGGGAGCCCACGCCGGCTCGGGGCTGCGTGGAGCGGCACGACCCATGGCTCTGCGCTCTCCAGTGGGCACTGAACTCTGCACACCCCCTTGGCAGCACAGCAAGGTGGGATCTGGGGTCACCTCCCTGCCCCGTGGCCCGTGGTTATCCTCCTTATGAGGAACTGGGTTCTCAGAGGGAACCAGCCTCTAATTCTCATTCATTCCAGTAAGGATCAGACCTCAGATTTAAAGTGTTTCCGTACAGGCCAGGCACAAGCTAACAGGGCAAGCTCTCAGATGGCTTGGATTAGCTGTTCTCTGCTGAAAGAGCTGTAAAACCACTCTGCCATATCAGCCGGGGATTTGGACCTATTTTTTCCTTTTAAATCCCTATTTCACCCTTGCCAGCTTTCCTATTGTACAAACCTGTGGTACAAAGGCCAGAAAACCAAGGGCACATGGACATTTCACCATCCCTGGTCACTGGTGCTGCCTCTCTGCGTGGGGCAGATGCCAGCCCTCAGCCATCACAGCATGGGTGGGTGGGTGGTCACAGAACCAGCCTGGAGAAATACCTGCCAGGGGCCTGGGACCTCCTTCCCCACATGCGGGAGGCAGTGGATTTCTCATCTGATTCCAGGAAATAAATTAGTTAATTCAGCTAGAGTTGCAATTAATCCAGGTCACTGCTCACACCTTCTCTTCAGCATCCTGCAGTCATTAGAGCTGTAGAAGGGAAGGTCTGTAACGAAGCACTGCTGATACAGTTCACCGTCAGGTCACGGTTATTAATGAGCTTTCACCTCTAAGATGGCAACAGCAGTTTCAGTGCTGTGCTCTGCCACATGCAGGAGCTGGTCCAAGCCCAGGCTGCAGCGAGGACAACAAGGCTGCCTTGTGTCCTTCTTTTCTTGCTCTGTAGGTAGAGGAGAGGTTAGTGATCGCAAACCTCTGAAGGCTGGATGCTTTGCTTTGGATCATCTGTTAGATAAACACCACTCTATATAGGACAGACACCTTAAATATCCATCACATACATGCAGGGCTTTGCAAGCAGGCTGTAACTAAAGTCTGAGGCAAAGACTGTAGTAGTGAAATATTCAGAAACCCTCTCCCGGATCCAAATGCTCCATCCCTTCATGTGTGACTGTAAGAACTTTACAGACATACCTTGAGAAATTAATGACCCTCTTCCTTATTTCTTTCCCCCCTTTTAAAGGTGAAAGTAGACAAGAGCCTTTCCTTGGACCACGTAACTCGGGACAGAGTGAAAATGGCCCACGGACGCAGGCCACCCACAAGAAGTCACCTAAAGGAGGTAAGTGCACCCACCCTGGGGTGAGCCGTCTCCCCAGCTGGGATCACCAAGAGCTACTTCTTCCACTTGGGTGCAAAACCCTGTGGAGAACCCCAGGTACAGACAGCCCAGAGAAAGCTGACAAGGGAAGGAGCTTCCTCTGCGATAGACTGCGCCAGCACCTCTAACGAAGCTCCAGGTTCCCATAGATCTGTAGCTGCTGCAACACGTTACGATATATTTAGCTTTCCATAACTCACGAGCTGCTTCACCATCTGGTGAGAGCCATTATAGTTTCACTTTAATCAGAAGAGTCAAAGCTCCTATATTTATTTTCTAAGAAACTATGATTTTGTAGCGACAGTGGTCTGAAGGTAGAAGAACTGCACAGTCGGTGGGGAGAAGCTGTGTTTTTTATTAAGCTAACTGGAAAAGGCAGACAAGCTTTCAAGCCCACAAGCCCTTCCTTAGGTCTGAAACAGAATACATAATTCTCCCAGGCAGTTTTATGGACCAGCCTGTCTACTCTTAACTGATTTTCTGGATCTGTCACTTAAAAAAAAAAAAACCAAGAAAAAACACCACGAAATAAACCTGCAGTTCATTTCCATGGGAAAGGCTCTTACTAATGTTTGATTCCTGTGATTTATGAAGAAGTTTCCACACACAGATTGATATTTTAGCAGAGCATTAATCTCAGCCAGGGAAGGTTTTTAAATCAAACCTTCTTTCTTCAAACTTCCAAGACTCTGACTTATGTGTCTGCACAGCACTCAGATGGCCCTCGCACAGAAAATGAGATGCCCTGAGACTTTTTACTTTGCATAGAAATGGAGGGAGAGTGTCTATTCTAGAGAAACGCATGGGAATGAATCATAGATTCCCATCGACTCCTGAAGAAAACCACAGAAGAAAACTTGACAAAATTCACAGCAGCAATGGAGTGTGGAATCTCTGTTGCCTAATACAGGTTCAATAAGGTAGGAAGCCCTTCCCTAGGCACTAAAAGGAGCTGTCTCCCCTACTCAGCTCCCTCTTTTCACAAGACACCTCCGAGGTTAATACCTATAAGACCTCTCACCTTCAGCCAAATTCAGGAGAAACTGGCTTACAAATTCAGAAGCAGGAATGAGGGCAAAGGGAGGGGCTAGAGCCTGCAGAAAGATGTGTATCACAGCTGCTGGCTGCAGTATCGTGAAGGAAATGGGATGAACGATGATTCTCAGTGTCGAAGCAGGACAGGTGAGGATGAGTGAGGGCCAAGCCATCAGGATGCAGCTTGCCTCCGTCTCTCCGATGGGCTGGGAAGCCAAAGAGAGACTGTAACTAAGCTCCCTACACTGCAGGAGTCTGGCCCAGGCTGCAGCTACGCCTTCGTGTGGTTTTGGGTTCCCTCATACAGGAACTGTCACCACATTTCTCCCTCCGGGGCACTGAGCTTACACGCTGCAATGACTTTACTAAGTCCATCCTTTTTAGGAAAACCCCTCTACTAGAGTGATTTGCACATAGCCTGTTGTTTGAAGAAGGTCTAACCAGCTGAGGCTTGGCCCTGGTAAGACAGGGATGACATCGGGTCGGAGGAAACAAGAAGCAGGCAACGATATTACAGTAGTATCCCTGGCCAAGTCATCTAAAGATCAACTTGGTTTATATGTTCAAGTAAAAATGTGACAGTCCCAAAAGCAGAAAGCAGGTGTGCTTTGGGTAGGCATCCTGTAAATGAAGGGAGCAGAGGGATCCAGCTACCACAGGATAAAGAATGAAAATATGGCAGAGCTGACCGCTTAGCACTGACAGGAAAACCAAGAAATAAGGTGCTTGTGGAACAGGCTTTGAGGCTTTCTTCTCAAAGGAAGTAGTAAAATAAGTTCTGTGCTTTGGTCCTCATTCTTGAACTGCTTATGGTTATTGGCTTTGGTATTCTCACACAAGTTGCTGCACTATCAGGCAGAAAATAACTCGGCAGCAAAAACGCTCATGGTGTTCACAGAATGTGCTGGTCTGGGGAAGAAGCAGGGCTGTGCAGGGGGATGGAAGTGCTTCACTCGATGCATTCAAGATTTGCTGCAGTGTATGTGATTTGACCCAACGTTCTTCCTTGTTGGGCGACATGTTTGGTATTCGTGATTATCATAGCTGGTTAGATTCTAGCATAGCAGATCATGTTGTGTTTCACTTGTTAGATTAACACTGGTAGAGCTGGCTGCTGCTGTTAGAGGGTAGCATAGGGTGATGCTTTACGGAGGAGTCACAAACTCCTTAGACTGCTCTTGAGCTATAGAAAAAGCTGCTCTTAAGAGCACTGGTTTTGTTACCAGTCAGGTTCTCCTTGCAGTTTCAACAGATGTAAGTGTAAAAGGGGTGGATGTGTGAAGCAGCAGCCCCTCGCTTGCTTTGCTGTTTGTCAGGGTCTTGCACTTTAACTTGAAGTTAAAGGATGGAGCAAAGGCTTGATGATGGGGTAGATATTGTAAACGTTCTCTCTTGTATTTCAGGCTGCTAAGTCTACATCAGATGGTATCCTGCGACTAGATCTGGATATAGTAGACAATGGACCACCGAACTTTGATTCCACTGTCAACGAAAGTGACAATGCGCCACCTCAGAAAGAAACTCCAAAGCCACCCATGCCACCTACAAAACCCACTGGCACAAAAGAAAACCAAGATACAGAGAACAATGTTCCTGATGAGGAACATAAAAAACCTCTGTCTCCTCCGTTGCCTCCAGATAAGAAGCTGAAGGAAGGCATAGCATCAAAAGACAATGTAAATGCCAAGGAAGAGGGCTTTGTAAGCCCAGAGGAGAATGTGGAAGGATCTCAAGCACTGAGTGAGGAGAACAGAGAGAACCTCATTGAGGTCAGCAACAGGGGCATAGCAAAGGCTCCAATTCCTCTTCCTAAGAGCGTGCCAGACAAGCTAAAAGTAGCTTGGGACCAACCAATCGCTGAGCCTAAAAACGCAGAAGACTCGAAATCATCAGGAGATAGTAGCGAAGACAACCTTGCTGAGATTGCCACTGCAGATATGACAAAGCCTTCTGTTCCTCCTAAGGTTCTGTCAGAAAAAATGCTAGCCACAATGAACTCCAGCCATGGTGACCTGGAAGCTGGAGTTTTGGAAGACCTGGAGTCTAGCAGCTCCAAGCCCCCGGTGAATGGGATCACGGCCAGCGAGGCAGCAGAGTTCATATCCCCAGCAGTTGAAACTGAAGAAGGAAATGGGAGAACCTCTGCCGAGAAGGAACAGCAAACTTCAGCAGAAGAGACAGAGACTTCCTTAGCTACAGAAACAGGCCATGAGAGTGTAAACGCAACTATTGAGAAGAAAGAGTCTGTAGAAAGCACTTCAGTTCTCAAACTTCGCAGTTCTTCTCTGGGAGACTTGCTGTCTGATTCCAAAAATACACGGAGAGCACTTCCAGGCCAAGGTTTCCCGAAGGATTCCCATCCATGCTTAGCTAAAATGGAGGAGAAAGTTGCTAATGAAAGGGAAAAGGCAGAAAAACTTCTGCAGAAGGTTTTACGTGAGGGGTTGGAACAGGCCCAGGAGGGGAATGGACCCCCACTGGTGGCAGAGACATTGCTCAATGAAGCAGTAGAACAACTTCGGCAAGCTACACAAGTTTTGCAAGAAATTAAAGGTCTTGGAGAACTGAAAAAAGAAGCAACACAGAAACAGCAAGAAAAGCAAAAGGATCTAGTGACTCTTTATAGGAGAAGTGCTCCCTGACATACTCTTCAAAGAGACTTCTTTCTCAAAATCAAAGCTAAACATTTGCCATTTATGATTTGTACCATTGCTAGGCCAGTGTTTAAAAGGTGGTGTTTTGCTGTGCACACACCATGTTCATGGGACAGAATTCAGCTTTCAGTTATAGCATCTTTCTCTCTCTCCTCATGCTGTACATACCAGTCTGGTTCTAATCATCTTAGCACAGCAGAAGGTTACAGGACATAGAACGGTTTTAAGAATGTGAATGCTCTTAAAGGACTCTGTCCAAAGTCCTTTCAATGCATCAGGCCTTAAAAATTACTGGAATCAAACCAAGCCAGATTTTTGAAAGGAGCAGAATGGCTATCCTAGCAAAAGCCTTTCTGTATTTACAGGCAAGCAGATACCAGATTACACTGGCACATACTTGGTTTTCTCAGTTAAATCATTTAAGGATAAATGTAGTCAGTGTTTGTTCACTTGCTGGCAAGGTTTCCAAGACCACCTGGCCCAGTGACATCCAGGAATGTAAAGATAAATGGTCTAATCTTCTCCAAAGATACTCATAAAACCACATCCACAGTTAAAAAGTGACCTCACACAGAGGCAAACAAAACTGGCCAAGTCCTGACTACAAGTAGTGTCCTCAGATCTGGAGCAGCTGTGTGAAGGCGCTCGCTGAGTCTGGCTCTGCAGAGCTTTAGGTGTGCTAAGCACGGTGTAAGTGAACGCAAGTCTCAATGCATCATTGCCAGGCAAGTATTAATTGTTCCTGCTTCATTAATAGGGAAACTGAGGCAAAGAGGTTACACTTGGCCTTTGAAAGAGTGTCTTCTAGCAGCAGACATGTTGGATTGAGGACCATACCTATCTGGTAACTCCGAATCCCCTCATCATCATTGGGAACAATTAGCCAGGCGTTTGGGAACCTGTGTCCAGGAGATCCCTGGGAGCTTCCTAGGAGAGCTGTCATTAAGAAGCTTTAGGAGGTAGGCTCGCTCTCTGTGTTGTCCTGGCATGTTAACTGACAGGAGCGTGCACATCAGGCAGCGGGTCTGGATGAGATCCCTCTTCCTATTGAACAGGTCTCTACCTGCTGTGTCCTGGCTAGCCCGAGAGCCATGGTTTGGCACAGACATCTGTAATTTGAGTACATGGAGAGAAAGGCATTTTGCACACACAACTTCGGGGCTGGTCCCAGTGGCTTAAGTATATTAAAATAAAAATGCATCGCTACGGAAGGGTCTGAGGAAGGCGTTGCAGAAGGCTCCGGCACAATTCCCACAGCTTCCCTGCCCACCTGCTGAAAGCATCCACAGTTCCTGTGGTCTTTAGTGATTAGAGCTGAGATAAAATCATGTCTTTGCACCGCTGCTGTATAGCCCCGTACCTGAGCTGGGTCCCCTCTGTAGTTGCTCTGAGGAGAATCGTGCAACAGCCCGAGGGGCTTCTCCTTTGCTTAAGCCAGACTCGGGAAGCACAGAAAAGGGCGATCTTTCCACTCTGGTTTTAAGGAGTGACACGCTACCTAAGTTTTTTTTCTCTCGTTTGCCAGCACTGCCCTCTTAGCTCAACCATTTCTTTTTCTTCTGTTCTTTTTTTTTTATAATTTCCCAGGTTCCACAAGGCTGCAATGGGCTGCAAACACCCACCATAGCAGCAGCTCAGTAAAGCTTCATCTGAGCATCTTCTTAAGCCTAGGCAGTGGGCACTTCAGGTCTGGGCACAGAAATGTTGGCTTTGGGCTTCCAAATACCTTGTTTTTCACCAGCCGGAGCCACCAAGACAGGTAGTGACTAGAACTGATGCTTCTGCCTCTTTTGATTAAAGCAGCCTTGGTTGCAGTGGTCTGTCCCCCTCTCAAGACAGCCATAAACTTCGCATGGGAATTCACTTGTTATTCTCTCACGTGGAAAGTTCTACACAGTCAAACACTCAGGGCTCAGTTGCCAAAAAGCTTTGCTTTGAGACAAAAAGATTCCTATGTCCTAAGCCCACTCCCAGGCACATAGCCGGGAGCAAACTCGATCTGTCATTTGCTGCTGTGGATTCAATGTGAACTGTGGGTCTTATTTGCCTTTCCAGCCAAACTTAGGGCAAGGGCTAATATCACAGACAATATTCAGTGCCTATCTGCTATCTAAATGTATTTTTCTGCATGTGCACTTTCGTTTACCGAACACTGTGTGGTATGAATGTGAGCTGTCAGAACCCGGTGTGCACTGGAAGTCGAGGGACGTCGGCTTCAGAGAGCGGGCAGGCTTTTGCAAGATGCAGTTCTATAACGAGATAAATTAGATGGGGAGAAAAACCCAGTTCACACTAACAGGAATATACACAAACCAGGGCGAACTCTGGGTACAGGTTCATATCCCAAGGCTGAAGCCAGTCCTAAACTCCAGGATGGGAAAAATCAAAGCCTGGAGCTGAAAACCCAGGAGAATGGAAACAGCTCATGGGATAGCTCAGTCCCCTAATTTACGTACAAACGCTTTTGCTCTCGCAGGTGTTTTCTCCTGCGGTGCGTTCTGTGGATACTTGTCTGGCAAAGCGCTGATGAAGATGCCCAGACATCCCTATGTGTTACAGCCAAACCTACAGGATGTGCTTATATTGACTGTATATTTTTATATTATACTGAATATTCTAATGAATAAATGTCTGACATTTTACTGAATACCCATCAGTAGGAATCTTAACAGATAAAATCCTCTATATCTGTTAAGTAATGGGCAAGTTAAATCATTTTACAAGCTACAGCTAATTAATGTATTTGCTGTACTAACAGAACTTACTAGATTTGTATTATGTCTTGTAAATAGGTATAACTTAAGTGGAATCTCTGTAGCACCCAGTAACTCTACTGCTGAAAACGCTGTATTAGAGACTCTTAGGTTTTAACTATTTTTTCTAATAGGGTTAGCAGTTCATCCTAAAATGTCTAGCCTGACCGTAAGCCTGATTCACCTGGACTTTGCAGGAAATAACGGATCATGTTCCTTCTGCAGTTTTCCCACCTGCTCTTCTCATTCTGGTCATGAGCCAGGCCCTGCCTAGTGCTGGAAACTGCCTTCTGGCATGTTTTTACATACTCCTCTGAAAACGGCAGCACTGGTCAGTCAGAGACAGGATCCTGCTCTATTCTGACCTCATACAGCAACTCCCATCTTCAGTGTGCATCCTGCCACCGTGCACTTTTCTTTTTTAAATCTCGCTTTAAACTTGCATTTAAAGTTACATCTAATTTCTGGCTGCACTCAGGCTGTTTTTTTGTGCCTGAAAACCCTCTGGGCATGGAGCGCTGGGGTGTGAGTCTGGGTTTGGGCTGTGCCACCAGGTTACATGTCTGTGACAGGAAGGAAGTGAGTTTGCAAGCAAGCAAATGTGGGTGACTGAAAAGCAGCTGCTGCAGCCTGTGGAAAGGCAGCACTTTGTCTCCTGCTTGTAAAGAGCTTTGAGATTTGGCAATAAAACCCCCTTTTAAATATCAGCTGTTTTAAGAGCCGTTTATCCTAAACAGAAGCAAAGAAGAGCCACCAGGAGAGGCACACAGAGGCTTTGCTGTGGAGGAGGGCGCGTTGCGCAGGCTGTGGTCAGGCTGAGCTAGATGCTGTGCTAACCACAAGCCCAGAGGAAGGAGAAGCACGAGGGGCTGCGGCTGGCACAGAGCTGGAGCTCTGCAGTTCCCAAGTCATCCCTCCCTGCCAGCTTGGCTGCCCTGGCCAGAAAGCATGGCCGAGGCCAGGACCTGCTCCTGCTCCTTCTGGAGCAGTGGGAAGCATCCTCGCTCCCTGCAAGCACCTCACCAGGTGCAGTCTCCAGCACTGCTGTCTGAGCTGCCCTTAACATCTTCACGTGGACTCACTCGTGTCTACAAAATGTTGAGCTCATTCAGAAGTCGTCCCCGTGGTGGTGAGCAACATCAGAGCCTCGTTTCTCTGCCCAGATGCCCATAAGCTGTGGGAAGATAAGAAGCTGGTATCATAGTGACTACTTCCCTTCTGCGAAAACTGGGTAGAAACTGGTCAGTAGGTTCAAAAGTTACAAGGAAGCAGGGAAAAGAGTGCAAGTATATGCGCCATCCTATTGCACAAGCTTGGCTTCCTTTGGGTAAAAAAAATGTGCTTAGCAAACCCTCTAACCCCTTGCTGGGAAGACGACTGTTCCTCAAAGGAATGTCCAAGAGACAAGGTTGATTTCTGCAGATATACTCCAGAGAAAGGCAATCTCTTCCTCTCATACTAAGCAAACAGAAAACACATCACATTTTCGCCTTAAATTGGTGTTGGTAAGGAAGGGCAGTGTCTAGCACTGTATGAAACATGATTTAAAAAAACTCAAATGAAAACATACATAGTATTGGCATATGGAACATTTGCCTGACTGCTTTTAATTGAATGGATAGTCATGGGTTACTGGTTCAAAGAGACTGTGTTATTGTGTAATCTGAAATAGAAAATGCAGGGCCTAGGTTCTGTCCAGTGATGCCACAGAACTCAATTATTTGCCACTGAATAAGAGCAGAAAGAGCTCTTCCAGTCCCAGGGTGCCAAAGGATTTACTACAGCGTTGGCTAGTCTACTCTAATGACTAATTATTCTTGGTATTAAAAAATGTGTGGTTTATCTTAAATATGAGTCATCAACAGTGAAGCTCTCCAAGTTTTCCCCTTTCCAGCTTTTAAGAGTTAGAAAATTTGCAGGCACAGAAGATATCCACCATGTTTAGAGAATGGAGATCCCTGTTTTGTTATGCTATGCAAGTTCACATACTTCCAAAAGCCAGTGCTTAATTTATTCCAGGAAACTTAGTCACCATGTTCCTCTAGCGCCTTACCTCACGGCTGAGCAACCCACAATATTCCTGTGACAGCCGCCGACACGATGTTACAGAGCATTAACTATTTCATTCTCGGCAGCAATCCTGCTGTCCGAGGTCAATGCGAGGTACTTGAAGCCATGTATTGTCCGTCCCCTCCTGGGTATCAGAGACCCAGTCCCACCAGTTTCCCTTCAGAGAGCGGCTGGAGGCTTCGCCCTCGCATCTCCTGCTGTGCAGCGTCGGTCCCCTCTGCCTGAGCTTGCCCAGCTTGGCAGTTCAGAGGTTGTAACGTACAACGTATGGGGAAACAGTGAAGGACTCCTGCCTTCCTTCATCTTTACTGAAGATGGTATGTAAAGCACATGTATTCACGCCTATAGAAAAAAAACTCTGGCATATTGCAAAATTTGTAAGAAGACAGGAGGGATGGCTGTCAGCAGTTTATCACATCCAATGGGTAAAGAGAAAAAAACAAAGCTGGCTTCATTTGCAGCAAAAAAGTTTGAAGGCTTCTATTTAGAAAAGTCTCCCAGGCCCAGGGTGAATGTACTCTGGAATGGGATCCTCAGGGGACCTCTGTCACTGGGATTTCTTAAGAGCAGATATGCAGGGAAGGTGGGTATATCTCACACTCTTCTGCACAGAAAGGTGGATGAAACTGTTGCCTGGGGGCCTTCCCAGCCATATGATTTCTGCAGGGCACTGGCAGAAGCCTCGGCCACCAGACTCAGTGGCTAACAAACCCCACAGGCTATTCAGGTCTCTAACCATAGAATCACAGAACCTGTTATGTTGATATTGTTAAATATAATAATGCTATAATAATTTTAAAACATTAACCCTGTTTTTCCTCTCGCTGGGGAGCTGTGGGATAATAAACGTGCTGTCCTAGCGATCCCACACAGACCCTGCTCATACCTCCTCAGCCTGGCCTGCTCTCCCCAGCTTTCTTCTCTTCTCCTCTTCCACTTCCACTCCAGACTTCAGTTCTCGTCTCTCCCCACTTTCCCATCTCATACCCCTTCTCTGCCAGAGCAGCTGATGCCTAGAAAGCTCAGCGCTGCGTTGACAGAAGCTGTCCATAAGTTTTAGTTGTGCCGCTGCCAAGAAAACCTCCTTGTTGCTTGCCCCCGTTGGATTCACGAGACAGTTTCTACATCCCCACGGGGGATAAGTTTACGCTTTGGAACGCAGGCATTTTTCAAAGTCGGGAAAGGAATTTTAAAATGATTTGCTCAAAATAAATGAATGAATGGAATCAAAATGCTAGGAACCCCAGCTAGAACTACTTCCATTTTTTTTACTAGCAACACTATTGGCAATTTTTTTATAGCATCTTCCAATACGAAGACCTCAAGATATTTTGTGGCCATGAATGAATTCCGCCTTGTAGTGCAGCCAGGAGAGACAGTGGAGCTCTCAGCCTGCAGAATGAAGGCAAAGGCACAGAGCATTGAAGAGCTGGGTCCCAAACCCATTCTCCTGCAGCAGATACTTTTATTTTTAATTGGTGCAGTAGTGACATTTTGCAGCAAACATTAGATGACCTGAACGTTAGACGGACAGATGAAGTGCTCCTATAAACAGCAAACCAAACAAAAAGCCAATTCTGAGAATTTGTCCTTTGGTGACTTTTCTAACCCTTAGCAGGGATAGGGATGGACCCTCAAACCCTGCTTTCTTTGGGCGATATTACAGTTAAAGAACTATTATTCCTAGCCTGTAAGTGGGTAAGACATAAACACAAATACTACAGATAGCTGTTAAATCTACCATATTGTTCATTTAAATGAGAAATAAGAACTTGGAAGTATTTTGGAGATGTTCTGGTGGAAAACACAAAGCCATTTGGAGCAGCTGCTGTAAGGGGGTCTGCTGGAGATGAGGTCAGAGGCAGGAAGAGGGCAAGACGAGGGGAGGCGATGCTCGGAACTAGCTCCCATTCATGGGTGAGGATGTGATGCACATGCAACGCAAACCGATCCAAACTCTCCTTCCCCTCAGAACTACACAGCAGGGTCATATCCAGAAATGAGGATGTTTGAAAACTGGTTACTGGCTTTCCCTTACCCCTTACTGAAACATTTAATTCCCTCTTGGTCTCTAAATGGGTTTCAGATGCTTGGTGAATTTTTTAATGATATTAATATTTTTCCCTCCCACCCAAAAAAACTCAAGTAGTTTTGGAGGAAAATTATTTTTTTCCTTCCAGAGGAACCTACCTTGCACGGAAAGAAATGCTTCTTAAAGGAGAAATGCTAATCAGTTTTAGATGCAAGTTATCTAGCCCCTACATGGGGATGTTTATCACTGAAATTGATAAAACACTCAAAGATCTCCAGAAGTCCGACAGACATGCAAGCCAGCATGACTAACTGGGCGAGGACCTGTGCAATCAAAACTGCAAGTTCCTCTGCTATTTCATTCGCAACTAGAAGTCAGTTTTGAAACACTGGCAAAATGCTCCAGGCTTGTTTAGACCACATCACCATGACAGCAAAGAGCTGCCCAGATCTTCATGTATTGTACGTCTTTGCAAGGAACAGTGGCGAAGGGGAGACGAAGCTCAAAGGTAAAAACATGGCCAGATGTCATGTGGGAGATCACAGGAGACGGCGGTTTGAACCTACATTCTCCGGTGCCAGTCCCCAGCACATTGATAACCTTCCTGTCCAAGCCATCGAGCCTCTGATCTGCTCTTTCTCTGGAGCGACGCTGGATTTTCAACAGCATGAGTTGAATTTCCTGAATGAGGCAAATGAATTCCACTTATTTTTGACTGCCAAGAACTAATGAACTTCTGAAAGGTCATCAGTTCAAACAATAGTTATGTATTCGAATGACAGGCCTGCTCTCAGCTTAGCCACACTTCTGCTTTCCTATCCAGACGGGTTCAAAACCACCCACCTCCAAGGGTGGAATCAGGGCCTCACGGGAACTTCTGGTGAGAAATTTTCTGGCAAAACAGCAACCCAAATCTGTTAACAGAGGCTACAGATTTGGGAAGGTGTCCTGGTTTAAGTAAACGTACAAAAAAAGCTTTGAAAATTTGACATTTCAGAAGGGGATAGTTTTGCTCTGCAGCATGAAAACACAATTTCAATACTTTAGTTAACTTGCAATTTTTTAGATAATTTACCCTAAGAGTTTTTAAAAGTATGAAATTACATATTTTGATGGAGCTCATGTGATTGCTTCCTGTCTGCTTACAGAAGTGTTCAAAAATTTTAATTTTTTTTCCTTGCTCTAGATAGGGGAAGGGAATTCAAACCCTTAGGAAGGCTGAGAACATCGGAAAGCTCGCTCAGTCTGGCTCTAGACTGACAGAGTAGGATCCCTGTGCATTCCAGTCCTCAAAATGGGGCCCAGGGATCCAGCCTGGCTCCTCTGTGACTGTTTCCTCCGAGAAGCATCATTTCACCCTCAGATGATCTGGTCACACCACAGGCTGTGGTCCATTTGTTTTGGCTCAAGACAGCAGTAGCTGCACAAGGTTCGGGGTTTTTTAATTGTGGCTATTATTGCCTAGAGGGAAAAGACTATTTTCTCAGACAATCACAGTAAACTTCCAGATGTCAAAAGAAGCAGTCCCTAGAGCTTCTTTAAGGAGTCTGGTCCCATTCCTGTGACAAGGTTGCATTCAAGAGCGTCATATTCTTCTGGTAAACAGCTCGTTTGGAATTAAAGTATTTTCAGTGCTGAACACAAGAGATGTAAATTTGGGGGCTTGCAGCCAAAGCCACCATTCCTATAGAACAGAAAGAGCACAGGCTGTTCTCTACAGGTCTGCACGCTCCTGCTCTGCTCGTTGCGAGAGAGGCAGAGGGCAACCTCCGCAGCAGCCCCGGCCCGGTAGACATCGCACGCTATGACTATGAGACATGTCAGCAGAATAGCAGGAATTTTTCAGCCCCCAAATCAGGACCCTTGGAGGACCCCTCCCATTCACCACAGTGAATATCAGCAAATTGAACTGCAGCCACTGCCTACCCCAGTTTCCTGGCATTTAGCAGACACTTGCATCGCCTAATTACCACCAGTCTTCTACTACCCAGAGCTCCCGAATCTTGCAACGGGCTTCTTTACAGATGAACACGGTATCTGCATATGACCCCATTAACACCATGGGAATATCATCTCAGCTGGGAGATGTAACATCCGTAGACAGGTTCTGCACAAATGCACTGATGAGTGGAGCCAAGCCTTTGGGTTTTGACCCCAATTTCTAGATGCAGCAATCACTAGCAAACAACAGAGGCCAAGAGAGTTTAATTCTTTTTTTTTTTTTTGAGCAGCTAGGTGCTCAGCTGAGTTACTGTGGCTGTAACTCAGCTGTGTTACAAGCCATCTCCAACAAGAAGGCACTGGAGCAGGAGGTAATTGAGGGTTGGCTCCCAGAGGGATTTTTTTCCTTAAAAGGATAACTACATTGTCATGATGAAACCAGCTTGCTTCCAGTGCCCGCAGAGCTTTTTGCAAACACGGCTGCCAGAGCTGAGGGCGGTGGTGACTGTTAACAGCAGACAGCTAGGAGCAGCGGGGCAGTGGCTGCTCCTTAAATGCTACAGGAACTCTGTCCTCTCTCAGCTGTGCTCTCCCATGAAGGGCAGCATGACGTGCAGGTAGCCCCAGAAGGTCACTTCAGCTGAGGCCAGCTCCTACCATCTGCTCAGGTAAAAAGAAACCTAAGTGAGGGATTGCAACCAAAGAAACCGGCCTCATAAGAAGCGCTTGCACTCAAAATCAGCAATATTTTCAGAGAGGGGCAGGCAGGATGCCAGCTGAAAGCATACCAAGGCCACGCAGGAATTTTTCCAATTAAATATTTTTTCCACCAGAAAATAATGGAAACCCCAGCTTTTCATTTGAGAATCCATGGAACAATTCTGATCAAAGCTCTTTAGACAAGATCAAGGCAAATGACAAGAGAGCTGAACCCTAGAGTGGCCTTTTGTCCAGCAACAGTCTGCTGAGAAAGGAGAGCCAGGTTTGAGGGCAAACCCCACTCTGTAAGACTTCAACTGGTGACTGGAACAGGCTGCCCAGGGAGGTTGTGGAGTCTCCTTCTCTGGAGATATTCCAGACCCGCCTGGACGCGGTGCTGTGCAGCCTGCTCTGGGTGACCCACAGAGGTCCCTTCCAACCCCGACCATTCTGTGATTCTGTGATTCTGTGACTTGAACCTCAGCTTCCCCTAATCCAGCAGAAACTGCCCTAAAACTCCGACACAACCCCTGCTCCAGGCCTGAGCTTCCTCCTCGTCCTCTGGGCAGCCCACCCAGCTGGAGCCTTGCACTGTGCCCTCCTGTGCAGCGCGGGAAGGGCTGCACTGTGGTTTTGACGTGGAATGAGGCCAAAATGGAAAAGGCTGGGTTTGGCCCAGCTGTAGTGGCAGGCACCGGTTTCCACCTCACAGCGAAAGCCTCCCTGTGCAGATCTTGGGTGAGGTTTTCAAATCTGACTCATGCTCGTGCGGTCTCTAACACAGAATACGCCACCCATCATGCTGCAAGAGAAGGAACCAGCAACCAGTGCTTCCCTCCACCTTGGTGGACAAAATACGCACAAGTGAGCAACAGCCAGGTCTCAGCTGAGCAGACGCCTGAGCTGGCAGCATAACAAAGGCTTACATGAAGTGAAACACCATCCCTTCTTCTGAGGACACGCAGCCTACAGACTCCCCAGCAGCTCTAGTCCTTCTGTTACAGCAGGGAATCAGAAGCCCAGAGAGCTGGTGAGACAGATCTCTGGTCCCCAACGAGCCGTCGTCACTGGAAGCAGGATCTCCTAGCACTGAGTACCTTTAAGAGGCAGACCACCAGCAACTCCCTCCAGACCACAGAGGTCAGCTCAGGACCTGCAGTAACTCTGCAGCCATTCCCAGCTCTGCCTGGTGCTTGCACTGCCTGTTCCCAGCCCGTTGCTACCCCTGTGAAGTGTCTGCCTGAAATAGTCCCATTTTGGGAACTCCACAAGCAGCCACGGAGATTCAGCATGCTTCCTCTTAGCTTTAGGGGTAGAAAACTTTACTTTCTGATCTGTCTTTGTAGGGAGAAATATTAAAAGCTTCAGCAGGATGAGCACGTTAGTGCCAATAAACAGAAACTCATCTGGAGATTAACAGCAGAAAGCTGGAGAAGTACAGGTGTCTACAGGCACAGACTGGTTGCCATTTGGCTTTCCCTTTCTGTGAGTAACAGCATGAACATGAGTCAGGCTCTACAGCTGAGTCACAGCGAGTGTATATAAACTTCCTCTCCAGACAGGGAGAACCTAGGCAGGTGGAGGAAGAGCCCTGTATATTCTTCTGCTCTAGATAAACACAGCATGGTGCATCCATGGAGCTGTGCAAGTCCTGCTCTGCGGCCTGGGATCTGCAAGCCTGTCCCAAAGGAAGACCCTGCGGTGGAAACATATAATAAGCATATGACAACATCTGCCTTCTGTTTCCTGTGCTCTGTACAGATTATCGCCCTCTACAGATAACCCTGTCCTTCTCAAAGAGAAAGCTGGGGTCTGTGCATTTTAAATGCTGCTGAGACCAGCTACTATTTCAATCAACTCATTCTATATCTGTTCTCAGTCCGCGTGCATCACCACATCCCAGCGTCATCCGCTAGACACTCGAGCAATGTCATTACACATCTGCCTGGGGTTGTTTGTTCCCTCATCCCTCCTTCCACGAGCACACGGCACTGAAGCCAGAAGCAGGCCAGGCAAAGCGCTTTCCGCATTCACGCGTGCTCTCGCCACAAACAGAGCGGAGCCGAGGCCCAGCTGAGCTCCCCCACCTCCCCTCCACTGATGTCATTATTTTCCATGTTGCTTGCTGTGCCCAGAAGTGAGGAAGCCCCTGGAACGCAGCACCCCTTGGAGGAGCTGTTTCTGCAGTGGTCACCAGCAACTCTTCGCAGCAGACTTTAAAGGGAAGCCTGGTGGGCTGCAATAAACTAAAAGTCATCAGGCCGTGATTTGACATCAGCAGAGCTCCTTGTAAAGCACAGGACACCGGCTGCTGCCCCAGCCCCCTCCCCCTGCCTCCAATTCCAAGACCATGAAATTACTCATTAGGCTTGGAACAAAACTCTTTTCGGCGCGCTTGCGTGTGGCTGGAGGCAGAGACAGATGTTTCAGGCTCTGGAAGAAAACTGGCGAGCGAGAGAAATGAAACGCTTCCAAAGCTGCGCTGCTGCCTCCTGACAGTGTGCGTTCCTGCTCCTGTTGCACTCCGTGGTTTACGATGGGGTCAGAGAAGCAGGGAGCGACGGCATCACAGCTCAGCGACCCTTTGCTTCCGCTTTGCTTTTATTAAATGCTCAAACACAAGGGTTTTTGTTTTGCTGAAGATTTTGCGTTGAGTCCTGCAGCGTGACATAAGAGCAGCTCAGGGCTGTGCCTCTGGCAGCGGGTTTCAGCACATCAGGCTTATGGTTATAAGATCCTACATTTCAGCTGCACTTTTGCCCTGAAGAAGGCAAGGAAGAGGTTGCCTTTAGGAGCCAGACCGTCCTCAGAGGCCCAGGAGGCAGAGGATCCTCCCTTTTTACACATGCAGGAAAGTGAGAATAAAAACACTGCCTGCAGGCATGTCAGCACGGGGATTAGGATTCAGTGTCCCATTATTGCTTGGTTTGTATGGTGCAGCCGTTCCCACCTCCCACCACCAAACACTTGCTCAGCTGACCATCGCACTTGAACCAGGGAGGGTCAGGACCCCAGCTCCATCCCACCATTGCTCTTCTCAAATTCAAGAAGGAAGATTTTCTGCCCTTTTGATCCTTCCCTGCTGCACTTGCTTTCCTTCATATAGTAGATGTTTTAAGAGCGTACTAATCTTATATTCCTGGTTTTGAAAGACCAGCCTCCATTCTTCCAGTAAGGGGTACAGTTCCAAGCAAGGCCAGGATGACTGCTGTGACTTGATCTTCACTGTGAGATAGAGGTTGTCACATCAGTGATCTCCCAGCTACTGGTCAAACCTGGGACTCGTCCATTAGGAGAGTTTGAACACAATGGGCTCATATAGACCTCCTTCAGCAAAGCTTCACAGAAATGAAAAATTTTCCCCCTGTATAGTGTTTTTCTAAGATATAATTCAGGTACAAGTGATACTTAGCAGGGTTTTTTTTTTTGCTTCTTATGTATTCCTGCAGGATAGCTGTGAACCCAGTTCTCCACAGCTGGAAGGAGAATATACGGAGTTGGAAGATGCAATGAACTCATGTCAGTCAGTTCTATGAGAAGGTCAGGGATCAACAGGAGTGACCTGATCATCAGGAACAACCCTGTGGCTGTGCTAATTGAGTGTAAGCTTCACTTTCACAGCTTCATAGAAGCTTAAACCCATATATCTTTTGAAGGGATTTAAAGGCCTATTGGCTCTGAGAAGTGTGAGTGACAGGTGAGGGAAGTTCAAAATCACCAGCTGAAACTTCCAGTTGCTGTTAACACGGATTGATCTGTGTCAACCCCATGCAGCAGCATCTTGCTGGACAAGAGTCACTCACCCACCCTCCCTGACATTTCCTGGTTCCCTTCAGACTTCTCCTTACAAATAAACAAACAAACAAACCCTTCAATTTCTCTAGCATGTGATTTCCTCCCAATCCCATAATACTGGATTATTCCTAAACCTAGATGGAGAACGTAATTTTGTGATGCAGACTGCTTCCTGAGCTAGGAGCAACAGCCCTGCTGAAATACCTCATTCTGCGCTGTCTGAAATACTACACAGGATGAGCAGAGTCTGGGAAGACAGGAAAAATGGAATTATAGGCTCGTAAAACAGACACTGACAAAAACCTGAAGTGCCCGGCTCAGATGCTGTATGTGTTTAATCCAGTCATCAGACAGTCTCTGTTTAACTAAATATTTGTGTTCAGAATAGGGCCTGAATTATTATTGGCAAAGTTTCCAAGCTGCACAGGTCCCTCTAACAAGCTGTTCCTCTGTGGAAGCCTTGCAAGGAGATGAATACAGCCTTTGAGGAAAGTGCTGGATCCCTTCTCAGGCTTCCAGGGTGGGTTTGTGGGGTCCTTTTAGGTGTCCAGGGTTTCTGAAAGCTTCGTGTGTCGACTGTTAGAAGCTACAGGGCTGATGTTTCTGTGCATTGCTGGGATGTTCCCAGAGGAGTTTTGGCTCCACAGCATGTCACAGCAACAGAGTTATCAAAGAAAGCACCAAAAATAACCTAGTCTACAGGACAACGAAAAGCCTAGCCCGGACAAAAAAACAATTAAGGTGGAGCCACACATGAAGCCACGTAGCCAGGGCTCTAACGTGTATTCCATTCTAACGGGACATGTCTGAAAGCGCAGTTTGCAGACCAGGACACAGAGCTGGTACGGTTAGTCCCTTTCATACCCGCAGTGGGGACATAAAGCAGCACAAACAGACAAATCCTCATGGCATCAATGGCAGCCATGTACCACAGTGCCCAAAGGATCTGGTTTAGGTGTTGCAACACAGAGCCCATGGTTGCTATCGCAGCACATTGCGCTGTTTGACACCCGGTCATGTAAAAAGAGGCCATCAGCACTGAAAGAGGAACATGGTCATCCTCTCTCCCATGAAATATTCAATTTCCTGACTGTGGCAGCATATGCCAGAAGAGACAATCCTCTAGGGCTGGAGGCTGTTCCCCAAGGCAGGCTCCCCTGCTGTGGGCAGCTCCAGGGAAGCAGAGGTTTGGCTTCCCGGACTACAGGCAGCTACAGGCAGGAGGAGTCACCTTCCAGAATTGCTTCCAAAGGAAGATTATAAATTCAAGTCCAATTTGTTAAACCTTTAGGTAAGCAACTGTTTCTACATAAACACATACTGGTTTGTGGGCTGTATTACACAGCTAGCTACAAATCTGACTGACTTTAAAATCACAGTGTATACAACTAAATCAGAGAGCAAACAGAGGCACAGTTCGAAATGGCATGGATTTAAGCAGCCTGACTCATGATTTTTGAAAGCTGGAGATTGAAAATAATGATTATCCTAAACTAACACATAAAAATTCTGCATGCAAGGTAAGAGCACAAAATGCTATGCCAGAGAGCTTCACTTGTAAGTGAAAAAGAGCACATAGCTAGCTTAGCTAAAATTGCTCTTCAAGTGAAATAAAGTCAAAAAATGTAACACCTTTCTGGAGAGGGGGGGCAAATATCAGGGATATATTGCAAAAAAGAGCTCAAATTATCACCTCTCCCTGCATTCGTTACGCTACAACTTTAGTGGAAAAATCCAAGAGCTCTTTTAGGTCTGTTAGCTAATAAATGGATCGCTAGGCAAGTGTTCAGTGTCGTTAATAAATCCTTGCGGCATTCTGTACTTGGTATCAGCAAAGTCTTCGTCCCTTCCACCCCTGAACACACGCCTATGTAGTAAGGACAGAAGGAACTGCCTACATTGCTTTTTTTCTGCCTGCTGGAAACATTCAAGCCCACAAACAGATGCAAACTTTCAGTGCATCTGCGCTGCTTCTCCTCCTAGGTCAGCATTAAGCAGCAGAAGAGCAATAGGTGATCAGTCCTGGCTGATTCAAGCTCTGGAAGAGATGCAAACAGTGACAGGTTATATCCAGACAGCTTTCCATCCAAGCATCTCTTACAGCATAACAAAAGCCTAGCAAGGGGCGGAGGTCCCACCCAAGGCTGGTATGCACGGTAGGTCCATACAAGCAGGGATTATTCTCTGCGCTGTTCAGGGCTGTTTCCCCAGCCCCCAGGCACTAGGGTACCCAGTGGGAAGGGCTCAGCCCTTCTCAGTCATTCCTGCTGGCGCCGTTCCAATTTGTCTGAAGACGCTTAAATATTCATCGAGAGAGAGCAAGACTCTGTCTGGCCGGGTGCACAGTCTGCTCTCCAGGGAGACGGGACACCTGCCTTCTCCATTCCCTGCTCCATCAAATCATTAATTATTTAAAATAACAGGAAAGAGCAAGAAAAACTCTCCGCACCAGACATGCTCGCAGCCTGCTGTTCACGGTACTCTCTGGGGTCTTGTGGAGACCAGGGTTTTGCATCTCCCCTCCGGCAGAAGCAAGGATCAAACCTAGCTCTCTCCCTTCCTTGGGGAGGATGCTCTCCCCGCTGAGCTATTGTACAAAAGAAGGGCTTCCCCTTTATCCAGACAGACCTTATGTTTGGTTTTCCTACTGGAGAGGTTTTTTTTTTTAAAATTCAATTTGAATAAAAGGAAAACAAAACACAAAGCCAAAGCTCTGAGACCAGCAGACCCCCACACAACCTGCGTTCTCTCAAGAGCTTAGGGTCTACCTCCCCACTTCACAGCCGGGCAGGACAAGTCCTGCTCGTGGTCCCGGCAGCAGGTCAACTGCATCAGCGCAGCGCTTGGCTACAGAGACCCTTGGCAGTGGGCTTCAATGAGTTGGAGACCGCTGGCTCAGCCCTGTTGCTCCTTGCCCTGAAGATCACTGCGGTGCAGTGGTGCCCATGCAGGGACGTTTCTGAAGTAGCAGAGGGTCTCTGCATCCCCCAGGACACTGCCTGCATCCCTGCATCCCCAGGACACTGCCTGCTTCCCTGCATCCCTGCGTCCCCAGGACACTGCCTGCATCCCTGCATCCCCCCTGGACACTGCCTGCATCCCCACATCCTCCAGGACATTGCCTGCTTCCCTGCATTCCCCTAGGACGCTGCCTGCATCCCCGCATCCCCAGGACACTGCCTGCATCCCTGCATCCCCCCAGGACACTGCTTGCATCCCTGCATCCCCCCGGGTCGCTGCCTGCATCCCCACATCCTCCAGGACGCTGCCTGCGTCCCCGCATCCCCAGGACACTGCCTGCATCCCGCATCCCCCCGGCACGCCGCCCGCCTCCCCGCACCCCGCA
>Ga0065711_1031019_pt1 | contig 30782 bp, 22 predicted proteins | sample Hoacrofraction12_FD_59098 | JGI IMG/M metagenome (GOLD analysis project Ga0065711, IMG submission 59098) | Hoatzin crop microbial communities from Cojedes, Venezuela - Epithelial fraction 12 v2 (version 2) | ecosystem: Host-associated > Birds > Digestive system > Esophagus > Crop | place... | reverse complement strand
CCTGCATTTGGCTTTGTTGAACCTCATCAGGTTCCTCTCTGCCCAGCTTTCCAGCCTGTCCAGGTCACGCTGAATGGCAGCACAGCCTGCTGGTGTATCTACCACACCTCCCAGTTTGGTGTCATCAGCAAACTTGCTGCAAACTTGCTGAGGGTACATTTAAAAAGACGGGAAGAGGCACGCTGGAGTCACCCACAAGAACCAAATAATCCTTCCTAGGGCCTGTGCAGGAGCTGAACAGGAATCTCAGCGCTGCCGCGGGACATGAAACCGCGCTACAGCATCCAGCTCCGAGAGCTCCGACACACCCACAGCACAACACTACAGAGAGTAGCACATGTTTGACTGGAAAGTGGGTTATTCCACGGATATTAGCTAGAATATATGGAAAGTTTAGGAACATGAAGTAAAAAAGTGTTGGAGGGTGACAAAGGCAGAGCTGAACTCGCTGGGGCAGCGCAGGGCGGAGCGGAGCCGCAGCCACCGCTCCCAGGCTCGGCCTCGGCTCCTCAGCCCTCGCTCTGCAGACACGCACAGGGACAAACGCTCCGCCAGCCCAGAGGTATGTCAAGAGTCAGAGTTATACAACATGAGGCAGCTGGAATTACATTAGAAGGAAAAATCAGAAGCAAAATAGGCACAATAAAAAGATAGGAAAATCAGAAGCAAAGAGTACAGAAGAAATTTATTGAAAGCACAAGTACAGACTGGCCAATAACTGCATTCTACAATCTGAACAGTAAATAATGGAGCTACAGAAAGGTACAAAGGTTGTTATAAAATAGTTTTAATTTCATTTCTTTTTGCATTACAAACATTCTCTGAAAGAGGCAATGGAATTCTGATGTTGTGTACGCTTACCCTCCCCACCCCACCTTCCACAATACTGAACCTGTAATAGCTGTTATCAAAATATACAATACATCTGTTCACCATAAAAAACTGGGTTTTGCTGCCCCCTCATGTCTTACAACAGGTATAAAAAAATTATAAATATGTACACCCTTTTGTTACTCACATTCTTTACATGCAAACACAGGGATCCAAAGGAAAAACCCACAATTGCCTGGGTTCCGGGGTTACCTCAACTCATTTGCTTGCATTTTGCAAAATACACATCGCTGTGGGCTGACCGGGTCAGCGTCACCGGCCACCGGCCCACAGCCGTCCCCTCGGGCTGCGCAGGGCTCGTCGGGTGGAGTGCTGCCTGGGGCACGCTCCGGAGCACCGGCCAGTGCTCCCGGCCGCAGGAGGAACGGATTTTTCGCTTGGGGAAGGAGATGAGCAAACTACCTCTAGCTGACAACAACTACCGACAGACCTGAATTCGCCCTCCCGACACAAGGTGCTGGCGAGGAAGCACGGAGCCTCCGGAGCAGCAGATCCCAAGGCCGCGCTCACAGGCACCCGAAACCAGCGCCCGCTCCTCAGCTGAACGCTCAGCTCACCCGGGGCAACGCTTCCACTGCGGATGTTCCGCACTCCTCGGCCACGAACCGAAGACCGAGGCCGACGAGGACCACCCGCCTCAGCCAGCAGCCCAAGCGGAACCCTCACTCGGCCCTCACACGCTTCTCCAGCACAATTCACATCCTCAGAGTTCAGGGAGGAACTAAGAAAAGTTAAGACTTTTCCAAACACTCAGTGCTAGGCAAGTCAAGAGCTCCCACACTAAGCAAGGAAATCGTAACTTGCAACACTAAGACAATTAAAAAACAAACTTTGGTCCACAATTTGCAGAAAAACCCTGAAAAAAAAGTACAAGATTCTTGTTATTTTGCATCCGAACAGGTTGCAGGTTAGAGGGAAATGTAAGGCAACACTGGATTACACAAAATAGAAGGCAGAATGGCCTGGGAAAGAGCTGTAAGCCAGAGAAAAAAAAAAGTTGTATCATTGGGAAAAAAAACGATCTGCTGCATTCTACTTTTAATAAATTCCCTTCCTATAGCTTAAGATCTGGGCTTATAGGTTAAAAAGGTAAAAACTTGAGCCTGGGTCCTTTCACTTCAATGCACAAGCTATTGGTGCTTGTTACCTCAAACGCTTTGCTCGACACGTTTAATCGGTTTCGTTACACTACTCGTCCTCAGTCATGACCTCAGCCTGGTAACTAAATTCCTGCCCTACAGTTTCAATTACAAAAAAAAAAAATAAAATAAGAAAGTACAGTATACAAGGGTAATACCACAAAGGAGTAAATTTAGATTACGCTTATACCATCTTATCATTCTATAAAAAGGTACTTAAACTATTTCTTTTGCATATAAAGAGATTAGAATATTTGGTCAACTGGAAATATTGCTAGGCACAGATGACAGCAACGGCATTCAAAAAGTATAATACAAGAATTAAAACAAAAAGCTCAAATGCTGAAGACATGCTATAAGAATGATGGCAGAGCTACATTGGTCTTGTTAATCTCAAATTAGGGGCACGAAGGTGACTCCTGTGAACACCCTTCTAATGTGGGGTAGCCAATAACTCTTCAAATCCTAGCCAAGTATTTAGATATATATACACACACACAATTTTGACAAACTCTTAATGATTCGTCTTCACAAGTGTCCAACAGTGGTTAATTTCGTATCTTGATCAATGCTCTTGCGAAGGGCAGAGCCTGCTGTCTCGCTATCGACAAAGGAATGTAATTTGGTCTCGGGAACGCTTCCCCATCCAGACCTTTCTGCTTAGTCTGAACGTTACGGACAAAGGATCTTAAGCAACTCCCACCTGACGGTGTGCAGGCGGCCACACACCGCCAGCAGACTGGGAAGTGGCATGAAGACACATGATACTACGCAGATTGCGACATTTCACAGGCAGTGGGATACAACTGCCTGAAGAGTCGAAGCCCAATATTTTCTTTATCCACTTTGCCAGCTTCACTTGTCCTTCGCTGCACCCAGCTGATCAGTAAGCCGGAGCTCACTCCTTCCCCTCAACTCTCCCAATCCACTCCCTGCAGTTCAGATGTTTTCCCCAAAGAAACGAAAGGTTTAAGGCACAGGACAGCAGATGCACAGTTAAGGTAGGATCAATGCAACTTATTGTTGTGCTGGGCGAGTTGGGAGCTCCTGTACACCATGCATTTTGCAAAATCCTGACTCAAAGGCGCTAAAGTGAATTTACACAGTGGTTTTAGGTCTTTCAAGGCATGGATGGGTAAAGAAAATAAAAAAGGCATCAATGTGAAACCTGATAAACTTGTTAGGATCTGCTTTTTGGGGAGAAGGAGCAGGAAGGGAGGGGAATTTCCCAGAGCAGGTTCCAAAGTGTAAACTTGAACTTGTGATTTTTATTTGAACAGTCAAGATTGTTACCCATCACCGCAAGGTTAGCAATATGAATTAGACTTAATTTTTTTTTTAAAAACCGGTAAACTGATTTCTCTTTAAAAAAATAAAATCTCTGGTCTTTTAAGGTCACTTCAGCTGCATTTTTAAAGTGGCTTTTTTTCTGGAATGATGGAAGTTGAAACCCTAGTGTTCAGCCTTTCAAGGTCAAGGCTGAACCCAAGAGGTTTTAAGTCAAGTCCATTTTGTCTCACACCTTCCAAAGCTTTAAATGGTGGACTTCGAGAAGGACACACGCAGGTGATGATTCTCACCCAGGTCATGATTATGGAGCTCAATGATTGATTGAATGGCTTCTTCCACAGAGCCCATCTGGATCAGAGCCATTTTACGGTCCTTCCTGACAAGACAGAAGTTTGTCACATTCAGTACTACCACATGCAGAGCTTCCCCAACTCGACACAAGCTTTCTTATCCAGCACGCCAAGCCAGCAGAAGATTAACTACCCACGCAATGGCAATACACGTTTTACATGGACGAGTACACCTATATGATAAACATGCATACCCAAACTTCTCACTCGGCTGCCTTAGCTTTCTTCAACTCACACTCACCATGGACTCAATCCAGGGCTACTCTGGAATTCTTTACTCCAGAGAGTCAAAGGCTACATTACTGATGATTCTGCTCACCTTTCACTTAGCCCGAGTTGGACTTCGATCAGAACTAAGTACTTCTACCCTTCTCATACTGGAAAGCCCAGTTTAAGCACAGGATGTAAGAGAACACTTACTGGAAGAATTTGAATCCTTTGACCATTCCACCATTGCTTGAAAACAACATCTTAAGGTCTTCTTCTGTTACTGAAGGTCTGAAAAATAGTTTTTCCAGTCAAATGTACGTTAACAGACTAAGTTAATCTCTTAAAACCCATTCTCAGAGCCCTTTCCAAGTTCTCTGCCAGCAGCTTCTTGGACTAGAAACGCTATGAGGAACAGTGGGAAGATGGGCAAGCTTTCCCCCTGCTAGCAGCAAAGCGCTGACTGTATTTACTCTCACTGAATTTGCAAACATTTTTACACTCAGCCATACAGGAACGCTCCATCCAGGTACTTACGGAATATTGGACAGATGAAGAGTGGCAGAAGGGGGAAAGATGTTTTGGAAATTTTTGGAGCCTGGTTTCTTGAAACGATGGAGAGGGGAATTTCCATAGTCTTTAGTCAGACCTTGGTCTTCCTGTCCATCGCGGGGAAGCTGCACTGTCTGGTGCTTGGACAATGTTATACGGATCGGCTTCCCGTGAAGCTTCTGGCCATTTAAATGGCTCATGGCTGCAATGGTTAAAGACAGCACTGACTACAATGGTACTTCACAGTTTTGTTCAGATGTTTAAATCAAAGCTAGAACTTCATTCTACTTCTTCCCTATGCAGATACCACATCCTCCAGGAACTGCCTGTCAGGCACTGTTACTCTGCCTTACTGTATTGTTTATTCTGGTTTCCCTCTAGGTTATCCTGCACAAACGAACTGTACCTTCTCCCGAGCTGCCCCAAATCCACACAACATACAAAGGCGAGCAATTAAGTGCCAGGACAGGTTTTGGGTCTTTTTTTGACAGAGAAGAAAGCACTGCTGTTAGAGCCTGAACTACCCATTAGGTCCCTTAATGCTAACAGTTTGATACTTTTAAGCGTGCTTACCAAGCTGGGCCTGGTTTCCATCAGTCATCTGAACTAGGGCATTCTCTTTCTTATTAAATAAAATCTTCACCCTCTGCACATCACCATAGACTCCTTCAAAAAGTGAGGAAACAAAAATAGTCTTAAGTAGGGGAAAAAATGAAGTCTCATTCAACTTAGTATTAGCTAAGCAATCCAACAGCAAAAACATTCATTCACAACCAGAACTGATCTCATTCCAACCATGTTACTTATTCTGCTCTGATTAAGGAAAATTGTTATGTAGCAGAATAATAATGGAACAATACATTAAAGAAAAGACACTGGGTTTCAGCAAAAAGCAAAAATCTTACTGCCAGAAGACTGGACAATTTAGCATGCTATCACAATTTAAAACTCTTATAAAAGACATGCAAAGCAATAAACCATGCATAACTGAACATAAAATAAAGGCAAACTAAATTAAATAGCAAACTAAGTAAACAATGTAAAAATGAAATTACGCATTCAAAAAATGGCAAACTGCAAACTGTACATTTCTGAAGTACCAAAAAAGTAATCTCAAATAAATGAAAAACAAGGTAATAAAAAGTGTGAATAATAACATACCGAAAAGAATAAAGAGGCATTGGGGTGTAACTCTCTTTAGAGAACAGCAGAGCAAGGCAGCGGAGGGACAGGGAAGAGGTAAGGAATCGAAGGGGAGAGCGAGGTTGCACAAATCGTCCACAACGAGGAAGGGCAGAGTCCCCGCAGGAAATGGCGAAATTGGTTGATGGATGATGAAGTTTTCAAGATGGTTAATATTGAAGGGCAGGTTGGTTTCCGAAGAGCAGGGTTTTTTTTTTTTTTTTTGGAAGGGGAATGTTTTTATTTTTTGTTTCAAGCAACAACAGGAAGCAGAAGTACCGTGCAGTCAGTTGGCAAAGAAATTCCGGATCAGGGGAAGAAAAAAAATTCAGGGATGGGGAGAAAAGAAAAAAAGTAGCAAAAAACACAGGTCAGTAAATACATAAGGAAATATGTAGTGTTCCATCAGTCAGATTTATAGAATTCTACATACAATAACTTGTTCACAGAAACAGTTAATAGGTTTTACCTAGTGGAACACAATGATACAGAAAAGGCATTTTTACTTAAGATATACAAAGAAGTACGAGACAGTATCACAACAGAGTGACTTCTACACGCTTTAATATTGAGTTAATTTGCAATGGTATTCCCTAAAATTTGACTATTTTCTCTGATTACAAGAATTTCTTAGAAGAAATGACTTTATGGGCCAAGTCAAAACCACAGCTGTATTTGCTGCTTTAGGACCAGTGACTACAGGAAGCAATCCCTCTTGCAATACTTAGCTGTAGCAAAACAAGGGAAGTCCAGTTTAGATGCCGATCACTCTTTTGAAGCAAAAGATTATCCAGATGAGCAGTTAATACCACTACGAAAAACCTTGGAGGTCTGCTAGAAGCGCCTGCTATAAAGGAACTTGGTACCTCATTTGCAACAGATCTATTTCCTTCCATCTCCATGGCTTGACCTCGGAATACAGAAACCCAGAAGTGTTGTTACTTATCGAGAAAGGCAGGAAAAGCATCTCTGCTCCCAGTGACAACACTAACTTTGCATGCAGACAAAAGCCTGCATTCAAAGTAAAAGTCAATGCAAGCTGAGACACGCAGACTTCTTCCGCTCATCATGGAAAGGAAAAATGGGAGTCATTTCAGTTTCCATGATCCCAACTCAAAATAAACCTGACACGTCATCGCAGAGTAGTCACTCCAGAGAAATACTGTCTCTTAACTAACTGGTTGTGGCACAGGTAAGTTTCTACAACACTGATTATACAGGCAATGGAAAAAGTTTCAGGTCTGTTAGTTCACAGCTTCAGTACAAGTATCAAAGTCTCTCTAGCCCAAAGATAAGCTGGATGGATAGTGAAGAGTTCAAAAAAATACAAGGCATGAAATAACTGCTTGCTCCTACTTAAACAAGAACTGTGCCCACTGTTCAGCCACTGCTCAGAGCTGTGAACATGTCCAAATCAGAGGTACAGCACAGTCCTGTCACTGCCATCCAGACAAGGCAAAACCATCCCAGGAAACACACACCGGACAGTACTACACTGGTCGAGAGTAATGACGCCAGCTCTTTGTGTTTAAGACTTCTGTTTGAACGGCAAGCCACTGGGACCGAGCCAGAGACAGCAGCTCCCAGAATGGCAGAGGAGTTCCCAGGTAGCAAGAGCAACCATACTGCAGTCCCTGCCATTATTTCATGCCCTGGAGAAAACAGTAATGACAGATAAAAACAGCAGTCTGAAATGCTGATTTGATTGGTTCATCTCATCCAGAGTTAAATTTTTTTATCGTTCATCACATCCAGACTTCCCCTTTGATGCAAAAGAGCTTTTGCAGTTACTCTGACATCACTGGTGAGTTTTACAGCTTTGCAAAGTAGTATTAACTTGTGTGCACATTCCCACCAGTTAAAGGGTTTTTCAGCAGAGACTCCTCACACTCTGCTGCACACACTAGAAGATTCTACACTTTCAATCCAACAAAGAGTCAAAAGCCAACTGAAGAAAAATCCAAGATACCCGTATCAAATTCTCTCATTATGCTTTCATTCATCATTTTTGTTCAAATATTACTTTATTTTTAAAGAAACCCAAATATTTCAACTCACTAAGTAGAATTGAAAATGTAAACTGTGAGCTGTTAAGGGGTGTAGCTAAGGAAAAACTTCCAGGAATCTTGGAAAGGGAAAATGTGCAAGCACATGGCAGAGGAAATACTGCACAGGTACGAGGTCAAGCTGGCAGGGGTCCAGACACTACACAGAAAGAGCAGAGGTCAGAATGAACTCTCTCTGTAGTTCTGAATTAATTATTAAAAACTACAACATGCTAAGGAAAAGAGAGAATGGACATGACTATTCTGTGACCCAAATGACAACAGTCCATAGGAGCTGTGAGGGAGACTCCAAATGAGAGCGAGGAAGGGACAGGCATTGTAGTCTTTATGGGGCAAGAGCAGGCAGGCAGCATCCTTGGCTTTGAACCAAAGAAGAGCAAAATCTTAATCTGAGATGGGCTTTCTCATTTCCCTTCAGCAACTAGAGTACTGATCTGCTTTGAGTTTGAGCACAGCATCTGCTTTTCTCTAGTTTTGCCGTTTCCTTTAGGATACAGTAGGATTTCATTTTCAATGAGTTTCAGCACAATCTGTCTTCAGAAAGTGAAAGCAGAGGTAACAGGAAGGAGAAAACAAGTAAAGTTAGGACTCCACTAACCTCAGGACTCAGATTGCTAACCAGCAGAACAGAGTTCCCTGCCCCAGTGAGGCCGGGAATGGCAATCCGTCCTGCTGCAGCCGCTGCTGCTGCTGGGATAGCCAAAGGAGCTAGTGCTCCATGAACATTTGGAACTGGCAGGCCTGGAAATTAGAGAATATTAACCAGTAAAGAAATTAACAGCAAGTACTCTAGTGTATTCGCTGCACCAGAAGGGAGAACAGCACGCCTTCAGTAACATGCAAGTAACCACTCAAAACACAGTGACCAGATATCCTAAGAGCAACGGGAGCCTCCAATTCTGGTGCTGCAGGAAATGTTCTAATTTCTAACAGTCTTTGCTCTTGCAGTGCCTGGTGCTTAACAGGTGCCTCAGCACCATCTTGTTGACTACAATCTTTTTGCACGTTTCACAAGAAGCAGAATCAGCACAAAGCCTCGGCTCTGTTGGTGCAGGAAAGGTATCGCAAACAGTGCATCTGTAAGGGTCTTTCAACCAGTGCATGCCAAAAATGCTTGTTCTTTAACCATGCATAGAACAATCAGGTACTGTATGCCACCATCAGCTCATCTCCTCTTGAATGAAGAAACATTAAGGTTTTATTTACAGGCATTTCTAGGTCCCTCACAGTAACAGCTGGCACCTCACTGCATTAGCCCTCCAAAGAGGAGCTTGAGAGTTCAAGAACCACTCACTAGTGAGCACTGAAACGACCTGACTTCTCGAAGTGGCACTGTGCACCTCCCCAGCAGGACAGGGCATCAACAACGCATTGGTGGTTCAGTCTGATCTGTGCTTGTTTGTCATAAGCAAGGAATTCCATCCACTTACAAGAAAGTCAACATAGCTTGGTACACCACGAAAAACAAAGCAGAAATTGTTTAGTCTAGCACTCCAATGAGTGTATTCAGCACCTAAACCCCAAGTCTTTAATCTCCGACATTTGCCTACTTCTGGAAGTAGCAATAATTTGTTACCTGCAACATGAGCTGTAAACTTTGCAGTGCGACTCTAACACTATGTAATTAGGCTCATGTTTAATTACTAGCTTTACACAGAACATTTAGGAAAAAATGGACAAAGATTCCTTGCTTTTGACCATGTTTACAGCTGTCAAAGTGAGTTCCCAATCTCTGCAACCACACGAGGAAATTAAAAATACAAAAATTCTGCCCCCCCCCCATTATTCTAAATACTGCCTTTACTGTCTCCCATCCCACTACTTGTTTGCCTCGTGTCACTGGGATATTGGCTAGCCAGAGGTGCTACAGCTGCACGCTCACATTCCTAGTTGAGATTATATACTGAAACACCATCCCCTTCTACACCTAAATCCCAGCATTTAGAATTTACATGACAAACCTCAACAAAACTAATCATTACAACGCTTTAAAACATCAAGATGCTTCAGCAATAGAAAACCCATATAAAATTTCAACTTACGAAATACAGTACCTGCAGCCTGAGGAATTGCAAAAGTAGGAGGAAAGCCAGCTCCTGCATACGGAGAAGCAGAGATTATTCCTGGGGCACCTGGGAAAGATACACACATTATACAGAGACACCCAACAGCAAGAAAACTCTCAGCTGGACTGTCTTGATCTGTCCTTCAACATCAGCATTTAGTTGAAAGCTAAACCCTAAAACAAGCAGCAATTTCAAGATGCCTCAAACGTAACACTGAACTTCAAGAAATTACAAAAGCTATTCCTCCTCTAACTCTGCTGTTCTGCAACAGCTCTTAGAATGCAGCTATTGACCAGAACACAAACTAGTAGCTCCTCTTCACTGTTTAACCACACCATAGTTTTCAAAGTATAGGTCATAACATCCCAAATTATCGCTGCGTCCACAGTGTAGGCAAACAGCAGATGGCACCAGAAGCACAGACAGCTAGAAAACCCCAAGAGTCCACACCCAAACGGGGCAGAGCTTCCAGAGCAGCAGCACACACCCACACCCGTATGTTCCTATAGTATTTTGCAGTAGTCTGATTCAACAGTTCCCAAATCGTCCTCGTTAGTCACACTGTCATCCAAAATTTCCTATGACCAAACACACCGGGATTACACTCCCCCCCTTCCCCAACGGACACACACACCAGCTATATTTGTCCTGCTCCCACTTCAAGAATTCTCACCGAAAGCAGCTGCCATGGTCTGATCAAGAGAGGGCTGGTTATCCCCAGAAGGTAGGTCTGGTCGTGTATAATCTCTGCTCTTATCGTTATTGTATTTTACATTGAGACTTGTGAGCTTTGAGAAATCTATGCGCAGCGTACAACAGGCATTGTAGATATTCTGTCCATCTAAAGCCTGCAAGGAAACAAACCATTCTTCATCCAAGACGCATTTGCACTAAGATCACAGCAACAAATCTCTGGAGAGAGGAGGTGTCACGCCACCCCAGCTACCAGCGGGTATCTTCAGATGGAGCAGGTCTCTGGCTTGGTGCAGACAACGCACTGCTTCATCCTACCCCCTCTGGCATTCCCGAGTTAGCTGCACCGCTCTTTGCGGGGAAAGTCCCTCCCCCACAGACCCGTGATCTGCCATTAGGGCAATGCTCACCTTAACCTGGTACGACCAGCAAATACTCCAAAAAGCTAGTTTCCAACATCGATCCTAGATTAATAAAAGCAAGCCTAAAACTTAAAATAACTCAGGTGTTTAGCACTGCAAGCATACTACTCACCAGTTTGGCATGCTGAGCACTCACTGGGTCAGCATATTGCAACAGGGCCTGAAATTGGTTGTTCTTCGTGAATGTAATTATTTTCAAGACTGTACCAAATTTGGAAAAAATCTGCAAGATAATATTTGCATATCTTGTTATCTCATTCCCAGGAAGTTAATTTCACATTCATCTCCATTATTAGAAGGAGAAACAACAAAAGTTCTGCTTTTACCTTGTTAGCTTTCCAGATTTAAGGTTTAAAACAACACCATGGGCACTCTTTAGCTCACATCACAGACCAGACTAGAAAAACATCAGGATGACCAATCCACGCCTTTAAAGTTGTTTGTTATGAGTTCTTACATAGGAAGACTCACACACACCTTCACAAACTGGAACTTTTCCACAAATTTCAGGGATTCTTAAATGCAGTCAAGCTTGCATTTTAAACATGAAGACGAAGTGAAGCAACCACAGCACACAGGAGGAACTTTCCAAATAGGCTACTGCCTAAATGGCTCCTGGACACTATTTGTTTCCCCCTACCCTCACACATTTAGCAGCTACTTCTGCTAAACTCTAAACAGAACTTGAAGAGCTGTCTGGAAAACAAATATTTGTCCCTTGCACTGTACCAGACTAATCCAATTAAAATGGACCAGCAACCAAATCTCTGGAAATTAAAGTCTGGCCAGATTGGGACCAAAAGTAGAAGAATCTTGCATAGGTGTCAGGGTCTGCAGAAAGAAATTTGACAGCTACGTTCAGAACTTCAGTTATACAGATAAAAATACATGCTTTCAGAACACAGACATTGCAACTACAATGATTCAGTATTTGTTGCTACCCCTTCCTCCAGGACAATCTTCACGAAGTTGCAGCCACGTGTTTTACCTGATGCAGAACATCTAGAGTGACAGGATAGAAGAGATTCTCAACAATGATCCTCAGGACAGGGCTCTGGCCAGCCATCGCCATTCCTGCATCTACTGCTGCTGCAGAGGCTGACAGCGCTAGGTTTCCAGACTGAACAGAATTCACAGCTTGCAGAGCTGCTTGGGCACGCTGCAGAACCAAATATTCTGTTAGACTGACACTCCTGCTTGCAAAATACACATTCAGCTCTTCTGGAGCTTCTTATCTGCAAACTACTAGGACAATACAGACCACCCCAATCAGTAAAAGCAACGCAAAAATACAAACTAAATAAAATATTAAGTACTTATGCTATGGCTAGAACCTTGCTCAGCATCTACTGATGCAGCAAGATTATTCCACTGTTCAGCAAAAACAAAAAACGAGGCTGTTCTGGTGTGAAGCACCATCTCCAGCATACTACAGAAGCTGACAAGACTGACAGATTAATGTACATCTGCTGTAGGGAATCCAGGAGTGGCAAGTGACTTGAAGTTTTCCTGTAGAGTCCCCCTCACGCATATAACACTGTGATGTGTTCACTGTTGTGCACCAGATTCTGGCTTTGTTAGATGCACCGAACAGCAGCATTTCATCTGCACAGTATTAGATGCTCTGATCCTGACGAAAGCCAGCCTGAAAAGTGAGAGGCAGCAAACTGGGTGTACTCAGCAGCCATCCCTGATAAGGATGCACACAAGTAACTCGAACTTCTTTCCAGTGTTCCAGTCCTGAAAGATTGCCAAGAGCACTTGAGCTGAAAAAGGGAACTCTTCACCCCATGCAGAGCAGGTCTTGCACAGAAACTCTAGACATTCCAGACACAGCCTTAAGAACTGCTGTGTTCAAGTGCTGCCCACCTCAAAGCTAGCACTTACCAGCAGATTATACTCTGCTACAGACACAAGTTTTGCCCCATCAGAGCTTCATTTTACACAAATCTTTCAAATACTAGCAACAAACACCCTAAAGCACTAGACATTAACCAAGTCTTTGGATAGGTTACTGTTTCTAACTAAAGAATGCTAAACCCACCACTTCTCATGATCTCGTATTCACTACACATTTTCTTCCCCTCACATGAAAGCAGTTTTAGCAGCTCATTTAACAGTCTGCTGATACTTTAGGTAAAAGCTATTATAGGAGACCTTATTCCATAAACTAGAAGCTAGTGGTAGAAATTAAAATAGCAAATGAAAACTTGTAAGCAAAAGGAAAGGCAATCAAAAGCCCTCTAGTCTGAAAGCCAGTCTATTCGAACCTAGATCAGAAGTGTTCATATTGAACCAAATTCACAGAAAGTACAACACGCTCCACTTGGCACTTTGGTAGCTAAAGTGAATCCCAGCCCCCACCCCAGGCCTGCACCAACAGCACAAATCACAGCAGTGGCTGAGAACGCCCTGTCCCTCCCACCAGTAGGACAATGTAAAGAACAAAAACTAACTGCTTGGTTTGGAGAGTTGTCTGTCTTCAGCTCCTTGTGGTTGGAGAACTGAATGTAGATGGCCTGGCTTCGAAGGACTGGAGTGACTGTGGTGTAGTAGTTTACCATGGTGTTGGATGCCTCCTCTGTGTTCATTTCTATGAAAGCCTGCGCAGAAGTGAAATCCAACATCGACAGATTTATCAAAGCAGCTCACACTAGGGGACAGCATTAACACTTAACAGCATTACATGATTAATAACTTCAGGAAGAACTTCCAGCCAAATTGTAACTGTATTCAGTTTTCACAACTGCATTTACACGCAAGCACAGAATTGTTTAAGTACCGACTGTACACAGAACAAATGAAGATCTTCACTGTCCAGACTGATTTAATGTAATGTTTCAGTCTCATCCTAAGATCTCCATGCTACGTGTATTTAGGAAACTGGCAATGACAGAAGTGTCTGCAAGAACACAAAAATACAGTGATAATCCAGATTCTTAACACTTCTCCTATGACGCAAGATCCCATACTTCTCTACTGAGCAGCAAGCCCCCTCACTCTTCCGTACCTTTATGGTCTTCTCTACTTCAAAACAAAAACATAAGGGGGTGTAGCAAGTCATTATATTAAGTACTTACATATAATCACACCATGCAATATCATAGGCACATATTCGTAATTAAGATTAAAGACATAGTGTTTTAAGCGATGATTAAAGTTGGCTTGCTTTTTTACTCCTTAATTTGTAAGACAATTTTAGTTACCAAATTAGTGCACACCTTCTGCATTACCCAAGAGTGTTTCAGCTTTACCCAGCTCCTTTATTGTCTGCAAAGGTGTCTTTAATATGCAAAGTTACACTGGTGGTTACTCAACCATCAAGGCGGCTTGAGTGAAAAAGGCCAACTCATATCACTGCTGTCCAAATAATTTACTTGGTCTGTAATTTAAAAACCAGGCATAATGCTAATTATAAGTGACAACCTATAATTATGGACTTAGCTCTTTGTACAGCCTGAAAATAGTATTTGCTACAGCTCATGGGATAATCACGGAAAAGTAAAATAATAGTATGCAGAAGTTATTGACTCCTAATACATGACAGCTGTTTGAACAACTTGGATGTGGTTTACTGACGACAAACTCATCAAGCCTTTGACATAATCCCTGCTTTCAATTATGGAGACAATACCTGATTTTTGCCTTTCAACATTAGAAGATTGGTGACCTTGCCAAAAGGTAAGCCCAAAGAAATGACCTCAGCCTCCGTGACATCACTGGGGAGTTTGCGGACATGGATTACTCTGGATGGGACCCCAGCATTTCTACTATCGCCTTTGAATTTTTTGCTGTCGTTTCCGTTAGCTGTAAAAAGCAAGAGTTACTACTTATTAGAGTGGGTTTGAAAGAATATGCACATATTTGTAACTTATGACATAGCTTGTCCTCCCCATCAGGTTATTGGCTCTATTACAGAGAAATTCCATAGTCCAATTTAACTAGAGTCTGAAGACACATGGTTTTACTTTTTTTTTTCCAAACTACACGATGCAAGTGACACAGCTGAATGCCACTGCAGTGGAATCAGCTCTCCAGTGGCCATTTTACAGCTTGTTTACACTACACACCCACCTGCCCTCCTTTCTACTTTGTGTAAGTCCAAGCCACTCATTCTTGGTTGCTGCGTTCTCCCTTCGCTTTGACTGATATTCTTGGCAATGCAGCAGTTTGAAGGGGACATTTTAACACAAGTGATATTAAACCAAATATGAACCAAACATAGTTTTAGATCAGCTGGATCATACAGATGGCAAAGCCTGTCAGCAGCTCATCACCAGAGATGTGAGCTGACGCAGTCTGGCAGGGAGGCACGGGCAGAACACGAAGCAGCTCACAGGACAACGGTAGCTCAAAGTAAGACAATTCAAGGCATTGACAAGCACAGAGGGCAAAATTCTGGACTGAGCACACAAGGATACTGTCTTGGGTGGGATTAGTAACCTCTAGATGGTGTAAGACTCCCAAATAGCAGCAAACTACTACAAATAGCCAACATAACCTTACGTGAAATTCAACTGTGCTTTAAGTATAACAGTTCACAGCAAAACCTGCATGTTCTAACTCTGTAAAATCATTTTAGCAAATGTCCTGCAGCAATTTTATTCAGCCTACTAACCTTTCTAGGGTATAGGGCAAAAGTTTATTATTAGTCAGCACTTTCCTGTAAAAGGCCTAATAAGTACTAAAAATGAAGTGATTTAAAAATTAAGACTAAGTGGGAAAATCCAGACCTCCTCACAGTATTTGCAACATTTATAAATTGCTATTCTTCTTTATAGGCAATATTACCTGCAGAGGAAGAGTTGCTGTTCATGATAAAGGGTCCGTTAGTAACACAAGCAGAGAAAAGCTCGTCAGATCCCCGCTGGAAAAGAAAAGATGAAAGGTAAACTGACAGCATTTTTACTAAGTTCTATTCTGGTACTCCTAAAGCAGAACAATTGAGATTAAACTGCAGAGAGCTGAACAGAAGTGTAAGTAAAAATATACTGACAGTGGGCAGTGAGCCTCACCTCCATAAATTAAATATAAGCAAGATCCAATTTAGTAATCGAGTAGCACTACCCAGTATCTCTTTTCAGCTAAGCATTAGGAATCTTTGGAGTTGAAGCATTGCTGAGCTGCCTGAAGCCACTAAATGCAGCGTTGTGCACTGATATTCATGTTCTCCTACTGTAGCTAACAAAACAGATTTCTGACTACTCGGTCTTTTCGGTTAAGCTAGAACAACACTTTAGTTGATCAGGAATAGCACCACAGATAGGCCTCCCGGTCATCAAGAGGACAGACATTATTTCACTGTGGGTTACTAGGAGTAAGGAAGTCTTAGGCAAAATACAAGTTATCAGAAGTTGGCCAAAACTGTTACATATGACTTGGCAAGTAGGAACTAAAGGTGCGTATTTTCCAGCTACAAACAGAAGACACAACTTTGAGAAACTGAGACCTGAAAGAAATTAATCTCTTCCCCTCCATACCCCCAAAAAAGGCAGATCAGCAAAGTAAAGCTACTAGCAAAAAGGGACTTTTCAAATTTTAGAGCAGAAATAGGTCCACATATAATATTTGGATTCTAGTACAAAACAGCCTGACCAGTGGATTGTCGTCTTCTAACCACAAACCCCCCAACAGCAGCACAGCTTTAGGACAACACTACCACAAAGTCTCCGTAAGCGCATTTAAATCAAAAGACAGACTAGCAAACCCGAGTACCACAGGCACAAAATCTTTGTGATGCCATCCTTTATCACCTTTTGCACTAGGAGTCATTCTGTGTTAAAGTCAACACAGCTACTTGCAAAACAAAGCTATGAGTAGCACAGCATACCCCAGCATCTTGATCCTGTGGCTTCTCTTACTGCAGCACTGTGCATTTCAGCTCTATGGAGGAGAAAACATTTCACAAAATCCTAAACCAAACTGCTCCTACTACAATTAGACTACCTAAGCAAACTGGCATTGCCAAATTCTAGAAGTGCTTTTATTCTAGGCTTTGAAGTAGCTGTAGGCATACTCCCATCCACTTGCACAAAGTTACTGAACTGCAGGAGCCTGGCACTTCTCCTCCATTCCCTGCAAACAAAGCTCAAGAGATCGGTGGAACAGGGTGCTGTACAGTGTCCGTGTTTCAACTGACTGCAGCATCCCCTGTAAAGTCACCCAAATCACCTCAACCGACCAAGACTAGTCTAACCCAAGGAGGAGGCATGGAAAACACAACCAAGACAAAAGCAAACATGACTTCTTAGCACAATCTATACTTATATACATAATACAGCTTAAAATCAGTATGGCTTAATTCGAAGTAAGTTACATAGAAGACCTCAAACCCCACTGTAAACTGTGAGCAAACATGATAATATAAATCCAACATAAAAGCACTTTCTCATTATTTTCCACCCAACTCTTACACAGAAATGCCACACCAGAAGACTTCATCAACAGAAAAAAAAAAACAACAGAGCTCATCCCTGCCTTGGCAAACTCCCACCCATCGATGGAAACGTACCCTGCTTCACACTGTGGCCACCAGAAACTCTATCTTCCACCATGCCCTACATCTGGTGGCACCTGCAGAAACAGTATCTGCGTGACAACAAAAGCTCTGCTCACTTCCCCAGCAAACAGGCTGGAAAAGTAGGTCACAGGAGAGCCCCAGAATGCAGAATTACAGACACAGGTTTGGGCTTTTTTCTTTCCCCCTCAGATCTTGAATTTCTTGTTTGACTACTCACTGCCAGCTCTTCAAAGACAGGCTCAAGGACTTTGATGTGCTGAATATGGGAAATTAGGCCAGGTTCCAAAACTGCAGTTCCTGTGCTGCTGCTGGTCACCTGCAAGCACTGACCAGGTTCCACAAAGGCCACCAGCACCCAGCAAGGTTGTCGTCTTCTAACAGGGTGCAATAATTAGGAATAGGCCTTTTAACAGCTGTTCTAATTAGCACCTGGATTCCCGAGTACAGTGAGCAGCAAGTTAGTCTGGGAGGCTGTTAGACTGTGATCCCATCCTTTTGATGACTCAAATTAATGCATAATTCCAAGGCTAAAAAAATACACGAGTTTCCTGTAAAAACACTCTTGTGCCTGAACTGCTGCAAACACCACAGGTACAGCTCTGCGTTCTGTGGCCTGGGATACAACGGGCAGCTGCTTCCCAGAACCACCCACCAGCGAACAAAAGCCCCACAGATGCAGCCAAGGGTTTACTGGCCTCCTGAAACCCCTCACATCAGGCCCTAAGGGGTCTCGAGCTTTCTAGAGAATGTTCTTAAATAACAACTTGTAAACTTCTGAACATACAGCACTCCCAGCAGGAACCAAGGCATCTGCGCAAGCATACTCGGGCAGCCCCAGCAATCCATCATGGAAACTACCAGGAGAACAAGCCACATACTTGGCTCTCATGGAAGCAACACTAGGAAACTGTAAACTGGAAAAACAAACATTTATGCTATTACGGAAAGAATTTAAATTCCCTGAATTTAACTTTCCTAATGGCTTGTTTAAAATAAACATTTTCCCACATATTTTAAAATTTACTTGCAGGGCACTTTGACAAGGAATGCTCATTGCTGCTGGTTTCCACATGATGATGTTTCTTTAATGAAAGAGCAATTCCAAATCCACTCCCCTCTTATCTTGGAGACAGTCTATGCTGCCTGCTGTGACCAGAGCCAGGAGGCAGAGGGGGATGATTGTTCGACATCAAAAGAAGCAGCAGTCAATTTGTAAGCTTCCCAGCTGGAAGTACACGCAAATGAAGAGGGAAGACTGCAGCAGTTGGAAAACTACAATTATTCCACGGTCTTTTCTCTACGCAAGGAAGTTTTACAGACAGTACATACATAGTACTGTGCAGCTGTACCAAAATGTTTCCACGCAGACTCCCCGGGGAAGAACAGCTTTGAAGCACAAGCCTAGGAGGAGCGCACCCAGTGCAGTAAGGAGTTGCACTGGTTACGGGGTGCTGCCGTCCTCACACCGCTACAGCCCAGCACCGAGAGCTGCCTCCCACAGAAGGAGGGACCTTCGACATCAACCGTCACCTGTCATCAGCATTTGTTCTTCCTCCACTACTTCTGGAGCTGATCGTGGATAACCACAAGGAAACTCCATTGATGGCTGCTTTTCAGAATGACCTGAGGCAAACCAACAGGCAGCACTTCATTCATCTGCACCCCTTACCTGGAGCTTCAGGAAGAGCTGGTATCAATCACCTGCCCTTACGCTCGCAGTGATTGCCATCATCTCTTTCCTGGCCAATGTCTCGTCTTTCTGTACATATTCTAAGCTATGAATAAGTTTTAAAGCCATGCTGTAAATTCAAATGCTCCATACCAAGTATCCTAAATCAGTAGAGCCAGAGGAACCAAAGCGAGCCTGGATGTTTTAGAAGGTTTGGAAGAGCTTCTCACCAACAATGTATGCAATGGGTATTTCGAATTATGTTGGGAGAGCCTGTACAAAGGCTATCGATTCTGAAGTATTCTATTATTTTATTTAAGTTTAAAACTATGCAAACCCAGCAATAGGGAGGAGGTGAGCAAACAGCTGTGTGGGTGCTCGGTTGCTCACCAGCATCGATCCACACCACTACTTCTCTACCTTTTTTTATTCTCCAGCTACCGCGCGGAGGCCCAGCTGCACAGCACCTCGTTTGAGACAGTTCTTCAGATTCTGAAGTTCACATCCCTGTGCACAAGAGGCATTAATTTATGTTGCCTTTTCTGTTTAGCCAATTCTTTTGCAGCTGCTATTTTTTATGACAAGATTAACAGAAGCAACAGTGTGCTAGCAGTAACACTGCTCTACAAAAAATTCCTCATTTGAACTAACAGATCTCCTCTTCCTGCTCACAGAAAACAAACACCAGTTTTGAAGATGCGCTGCCAAATCTCACCTAGAGCAGGGTAAGGCTGTTTCTACCACCACCATCACCAGCCGGCACGCGTACCACTGCCAGGTGAAACGCTGCCTGGGAGCGTTTCTATGACAGCAGCCTCCTTTTGTCTGCAACACTCCTGGTTACAAAAGGTCTACTGCCCAAGCTGCATGAATTTAATAAAACCACCATGCGTCGTGTAGTCTTGCTATCAACAATACTTCAGTTCCCTTCTCCAAATTACAGAAAGGAAGTCTGCTGCCAGGCAGAATTCTAAGATTTCATACTTTTTCAAGTTATCTTTTCGACCACCCCCCAAACGTTAAGCCTTTTTCTGCTTTGAGGTTTTAACTATTAAGTTCTAAGAATTTCTAACTAGCCTAGGCTTTCACAGTTTAAAAAGCAACTGCTAATTCATATGAAAACTATAAATTGTCTCCTTTTCACTAGGATTTTACCTGAACTTTACTGCAGTTTAGAATAAAGCCAGAGTGTCTCAGTTTCTACCAACACACCCCTATACAATCTTTTAGCTACTTAAAATCCAGTCACTTCTTTCAAATGGATTACAATAAATCCACTGCATTCTGCCTGTGCAAAAGGTTAGAAATAAATACAAACTAAATGACCATAAAATTACGAATTTCAAGACAAACAGGTAATACTACAGGGTAACAATCAGCTTTCAGAATGCAACAAGTGTTACAGGCAGAAAGCAAACTTAAAGCACCAGCAAAAAGACTGCACACAGGGGAAGGCAGGCCAGCCAGTGACAGGCTAGCCAAGCCTAAGATACACAGAAAACTCTTTCCCTTACTCCCTGAAGAAGCAGCAGCATTCACTGCCTTTGGATATGGAGCACCCTACACTGCTCTAACAATTTTAAAACAGACTAAGGATAGCAGTATCCCTCCTCCTCATGAGGGAAAAGAGAGAATTAGGAGGCATTCAGGCCATCAGCTAACACACACAAAAAGCAAAGCAGGTAACAGCTTCACCTGGAAAACCCCCCTCAAAGTAAACCAAGAAAAAAATCTGTGCTGTTAGAAGTCCTTGGTCTGCTTTTAAGTTCAGATTAAAAAAAAAAAACTGTCAGAAGTCTTGTAACTCTGCCTGGTCAGAGCATGCAAGCATCGTTCTTCTACCCCACCTTCCCTACATTCGTAAAGAGATTTTGGACCCAGTAAAAGACCCCTGTAATGTATTACACATACAATGACACACAAATCATTGAGAAGCTCACTCAAACTCTTTGCTCTGATAACAGCAGCAAAAAAATTTCTTGGAGCACGGAAAGAATCGAGTGTCTCCAAAGCATGCTTCCAGAGCTCTGCACGAGTTCAACCCCAGGGGACTGGAAGAACGTGCTTTGATACTTCAGCCCACAGCTCAAATCACTACACTAAGAACTAACACGAGAAATCCAGTCTGATGACATCATCATCATCATCACTCACGTTACATTCCTAAATTTTTTCCTGATAGATTCAAGAGCTGGGAATGGAACTAAATTTAAACTACTAGGAAGAAGGATGCCAGTTTTCCTGGTCTTCCACAGAAGACTCGCTTCTAGCAAGGCTCCCTTCTGTTACCCCCTCTGCCTCCAACACTCTAGTCGTTTAAAGGTAGAGCAGCCTGAAAAACATACCGACTTGGGTCACAAACAGAAAGCGTGAGCCAACTTTTTTGTGAAAACATCTCTGAAGAACACAGAACAACTGCATCCTCCTTCGGTCCTAGTAAAGTTGGAAAGTTAAGATCAACAGAAAATAACTTCAAGACACCGAAGATTGCAGCCTCTGAGGCGGCTGCTAAGCGAAGCACAACACTGCTGTCTGTCCATCTGCAAGCAGCAGCCACGAGCTCAGTGCCACCCACCCCTCCGCTGCACCCTGCTTAAGACACAATTTGCAATCTGATCAGAACCCATAGCAAAAGGGAGGAGAAATCACCTTAGTTCAAATTGCTCACTGTACCCTTCTATCATTTATAAAATTAAATCCAACCCAGCCGTCAGCATATTATGTCGATAGAATGAATCTGTGGGGGGGGCACCAGCCTACCTGGCAGGCTCAGAGTAGGTATTTTTTTAAAAGTATGCTCTGTTCAGCTGGGGCCAGCAAACACCCATCACACACCACTTCAGGCTTTTTAAATTATTATAACCTAGTTCTTGCCTGGACAAGATTTCACCCAATACCTTTACAAAAGGGCCAGCATGGTAAACTCCCCACTAAGACTCACAACAGCATACTGGGTACACACACACACTTTCGGCATCTTTGAATGTAGGTTAGTTGATCAGAGCATTGCAAAGAATTTAGGGCTTCGGAAAATTATTTTCCTACCATATATATACTGCCACAATAGCTGGCACTGTTTCTATAGTACACAGATAGATTTTTGAGCTCCTAAAAGACACTAGAAGCTCAAGCATTACTCTAAAGCAATGGCTCACACATCCCAGCGTGAGATTTCGCAATAAGGTGTATTACGAGCTCAAGCACAGACCAGCTTTCAAGCTGAGCCGGATCCTCAGCCCACTCATCCAGTCAGCCCCTCCCTGACTTTCTTTCTCAGCCTTCGCTGCTATGGAGACACCCTGAGAAACAAACCTGCCCTTTGAGCAAAGGCAAGGTGTGGCCATTTGAAATGGCCCAAAATTCCTCAACTCCAAGCACTGCAGAAATGCAGTCATTCTGGCTGTGTAGGGTAGCACACACCCAAGCTTTATGATGTACTGTTCCCAAGTTGAAACTTAACTAGCAGTCAGCCTTGAGCTTTCTAAATCATTACAGTAGAGCAGACAGATCCTTGGTAAAGCTCAACACAAACACTATCAGCAAGAAATACTGCTGGATGAGTCACTCCGGGAAAATAAACCTACAAAAGAACATTTTGTGATCAAATCTGTATGATGGCAAATAGAACATCCAGGTTCAGAAGGAATTTCACACTAATTCAATCTCATCTAAATTGGGGTTGTGTAATGACTACAATCTGCTTTGGCAAACACAAAGCAATCATTACACTGGGATTACCAACACACACTTGCTGAACTAAGCACAGTATCCGACAAGTTTTCATACGAAGCTTGAAAGACAGCTATACCAGAACCACGCAGAATTTGAAATTAAATAAAGCTTACTCTTCCTGCTAGTGTGAGATGGCACCAGCACATCTGTATTTTCTAGTTTGACAATACCTGAAACAGATGTCAGTGACAGAGGCCAGAGTCTACCCCTACACTTGTGGGATTAAAAAGATAAAACAAATTCACGTATATTAAATACTTTCTCTTCTCTTCAACCATCCCAGAGGGCAACACGGGCCTGAGGTTAATTCTACAACCATTTTATTAACTGATCATTCTCAAGACAGTCTCACATAATTTCATTTTCATCTACAACAGGAGTCACAGCTTGTTTCCTTTCCAAGTGCAAGTAATTTTGAGTTAGCTGCCTCATAAAAAATTGGTTTAGATGTGATGGAGAAATCACTTTAAACAGGTCTAATAGCTGATAAGCCTGTGGTAGCAATCTTGCTTAGCATCTGTGCTTCAACCAATAGTTTAAATTCCTATTAAGCTTCATACAGAATTTAAACAGCTTTCACTGTCCAACCAGAGTGCTCACAAACTGCCCTGCAAAGGACAGTTATCTATAAATCGAAGACACAAGTGCATAAAAACTGTGTGCAACACTAACACCAATTAGATCAAGCTATTTACCAAATCCAGCACACACAATGGTTGCTGAAAGACATCCATGTATCTTGGTGCCAACATGTGGCTTACACGTGTGATCATGCCTGTTACGGAGAGGCCACAAGAGCCAGCTTGTTGCAGCTTCTAACTAAAGCCATAGGAGGGGACTGGAATTTCCTCACAACATTCTTGGCCTGCTGCCTGAAGCCATAATTACTGTTCCCATGGCAAAGATCCTGGCTTGATCACAAATCACTTCTACGCAGTCAGCCTGTATCACACTCTGGCAAATGCTGTTTTAAAAATTAACTTCTGAAATGCCACAGAAGTGTACTTTTTTCCCTGGAATCATATTTCCAAAAGAGCCCAACTTAACGAAGAAACAGTAAGATTACTCAGCACCTAAACTATTCTGAGACTTTTTCAGTCACTGAAATGCAACTTTACTTAAGAATAATGACTTACCATTCACACTATTTCTAGTAAGTCAGTCCTGCTCAAAGACCATTACAGCTTAAAGAGACAGTGATATCTAGGCAAATTAAAGAAAAGGAGGGGAGATAGAGAGATATCGTGATCAAATTACTTGGAAGAGGCAACTGCAGGGGTCAGACCCAATACCTCAGAGTTCAAGTACAGTGCCCTCCATCTTAAGGACATACCTCCATCCTTTTCAGACATCAATGAAATGATGGGAAAGAATAAATCTTAATTCATGTGTTTCTAATCTGCAGGACATTCCAGAAGGCTGTGCATCAAGAGCCCATACCAGACTTGTCATGAGCTTCCTAAACAAGTTCACACACTTTCAACTGAAGAGCCTAGGGACTAGATTAAATGTGAAGCCCAGGAATGGCTACTACAATTACCATCCTGATTAAGAACAAGACCATCAGGCAGTACAGTGCTCAAGTAGTAAGCCATGAGAACACCTGGAGACTTCCTAAGTTACAGAACATGAACATAATGAAGACCTCAGAACAATTAATAGAAGCGGGTGTGAGCACCCTTAACACACAAATTAAAGATGGGAAAAAATCCTAAAACAAGGTGCCAGCATCCTGCCTTTTAAAACAACGAAGTAGCACAACCTGATACATACTTTCACAAAGTCCTCAATTTCAAAGGTAGATGTAGCAACCAGGAACACTTACAGCAGGAAGACCAACCAAGAGGCCACTGTAAAGGACTACTGGCACGTTACTCCCAGTAACATACTGCCTAAAATATGACAAGGGTTGACAGCTTTTGGGGACTCCAATCTTCTCATACCTTAACAAATTGGATAGAGTACCATTCCTACCTTCTTTGTACACACATGGCAAGAATGAGTAAGTTTACACCTCAGATTAAAAATAGTTCTCCAGCTCAAATTTTCATGTCCAATTTAGAAGCTCGGCCAGCAAGCTCTTGTGAACACAGCTTCCAGAACAGACACCAACAAAGTAGTTCTAGCTCCACCTCAATCTTGTTTCTATGAATATATTTTATAAAAGTCAGCAGATCACAAAACTACAGTTCCACAGCATTAAAGTTATCAAGCAATTATGAAGAACATCTGCTTCTGCATGGGGGGAATCAGTCAATCCCTGAAGTGATGATCCCAGTGATGCCCCAGGGATCAAACAAATGCTGATGGACAGAGTTCTATCACCGTAGTTATTTCGGCAAAGACAACACTGAAATGCTGCTGTGATACCAAAGAAGCCTTCTGCAGTCCCTTCAAACCACACACTGGCAAACCAAAGGAAGGTAGCTTGACCTGGAAGCAGCACAAAAACAGCAGCAAAATTTCAGGAGAGCTGCAGCCAATAAGGTTTTACACTTAGCAGAGAAGTAAGCATTTTTAAAAAGCAAGTGGTACATGATTTGATCACACGGATGAAACAGATGCCTGTATCTCTCTCTCCATGCAAGAGTCCTGCAGTCAGAGTATCTTCACTAGCACAGAAGCAGCGGAGTACAGGGAAACCGTCCGGACACAACTGACCCACACACAGCCACGCAGAGGATGATGGCGTCAGAGAAGCCTTCACTTTGTTCCTAGCTGTGCGCAAACAGGACTCTAACTTACCTAAGCAAACCCACGACATGCATAACATGTCACACCATAACATTAAAGAATGTACTTCTATTACATGATCTACACTGGCATATTCAATGTCTTTTTTAAACATACTCAGATAACATGGCATGTTGAAAATGATTTTTAAAACTTACCTTTATCGAGATGGTTCAACTTTCGTTTTTGCTTCTGCCCCTCTAAATTTTGATTCAACTTTCTCAAAATCTGCCTCCTCTGACTTGACAAGAAATCTCATTTTTGATGCTCGCTTTTGTCTTGCCACTCCCCACCCCGCTGTACAACTGGTAGAATCGTGGTTCCAGTTCTGCCCTGTGCTAGGAGTGAAAGCACTCGGATGGGATTTCTCCCAGTCCTTGTTTCAGACATCTGACTTCTGCACCAGGGACTGCAATCACCCCCACGGACAGGCGTGATGAGGCATGCAATACCACATCCTGAAGATTTTCAAGATTCACAGAGGACTACAATTACAGTTTCAGAAGCTTCCTGGTCAACTTTAGTTATGTAAAACCACTTCTTAAAGCTGCAGAACCCTAAAGCTGGAAATTACACATTGTCAAAACCAACTCAGGGGACTTTTACCTAGATTAATCAGTTTATTAGAAGCTGTTGTATCAAACTGCTCTACAGCAGCCAAGGGATGACTTGGTCCACCTTCTATAATGGCTATGAACTATTAACCAATCTTATCATCCAGGCTCAAGCCTTCCTCCTCCTCTGACAGCAAACTGAACTCCTTGCAGCAGACTCTGTTCTCAAACAGAACCAGACACTATCATCGCACTACACTTAATTCAAATTTCAGATTCTCATAAAAGGAGAATTTAAAATAGCCTTTTCACTACAACCATTAGAGTCCCTTCATTGTTTAGTGCTTCTCAGAAACCCTGAAGCACTAACAAACATGCCCATGCTTAACAGCACTCGCATCCAATTTTGTACATTCAATATAAAATCTATTTGCTGTCTAAGAGCAAATTCTCTCTAATGCTCCTGCTCACTTATGTAGACCTAAGAGCTCACACTACACAAGCTCAGCCCTACTTCAAATCAGTCCTGTCGCACACTGCATCACTTCACCAGCCCACTCAAGTTGTCGCACGCAACTCTTCCTCAGTTAATAATGAAGACGCTACCACCACGCAATTCGGGCCATTGAAAGAGCTGTCAGATTCCTGCTTTGAGGGCCAACATTCACACACCTACCATCTAATAAAGAGAACTCGCAGGGCTGAACTTACTGTAATCCTGATCCCAGAGCATTAGCTATAATGTTCATGAAGAAAAATGAAACACCTTTAATATACGAAGGAGCGCCCGTCCATCCTGCACATTCCAGTTCAGCATTTCACAGGAATGAGCTTTTCTCCTGTCAACACAAAGCCTATTACCACGCACAGCAGAGAAGGAGGCTCCTGTCAGCACTCTGAGTTTCAGGGCTAAGTCTGCACTTTCAAAACCTGAGACTAGAAGGGTAAAGGTCATATTTACTGTACTCGCAAGAGATAAAAATCAACAGCTAAACACTCAATTTTTTGTGGTAGAAGGATTTTTTGACATATAACTGAACAGGAATTCACATAAACAAAGGAAATAAAGTTCTCAAAAGGACCAATTTCTCCATTGAGAAGCACTGTCTAGCACACAAACAACAAGCACGGCTTGACATTTTAGTAGGGGAAAGGGCTGCTTCTAAATGTGATAAAGTTCTTTTCTAACAGTTGATAATCAATGTCCAAATGCCACAAGCTAACTGCTGAGCCATAAGTTTTAAATGCACATGAAACTAAATTACCTTCTGGTTAAAACCAATTTACATGGTACCAGAAATGACCCTTTAGAGCTGAAGGTCTACTTTTGGTGAGGCTAAAACTAGGTCAGATGCTGAGCAGTGTAAAAAGAGAGAAAAAGTGAGAAGTGCCTACCTTTGTACCAACTGTTATATCTTGGACAATGCTGTAGAAAAAAGAAAGAAAAGGATTAAAAAAGTTAGATAGGTTTGCCACAAATATCCAGCATAGTTTACAGTAGTAAGAAAAAAAGCAAGTCAAAGTGCACAGTTGTCTTTGCAAGTGAACCAAGGACAGTTTATACAAAGAAAAATTATTAGATGGTGATGGTGGAGACCCAAGACCCAGCAGTGCCAGAAAATGGCAACTCTTCCACTTCCTATAGTGGAGCTCGCTCTTCTTACAAGGGTACCACAGGAGACCAAGGCCAAAACCCCAGAGTTAACACAGCCTAGCACTCTTCCCAGGAAAGCGATGCGACCAGAACACCACCTCTGACTAAACCAAGAGCAAAAGCACCAAGAGCCAACCCCATCACCGATACTCACTTCTGCAACTCTTCGCCACCTTACATTCAAAGGAGTAACCTCTGCTAGGCTGTGAAGAAGCTCTCTCTAGTGAAATTATCCAGTCAACAGCAAAGACAACTCATGCTAGAGCTCCAGTGGTACCACAGCCAGCCAGCACATCTCGCCAAGTCTGGGCTGTTTTCTCAGCCAAGCCAAGAGCCCGAGCCAGGCTTAGAGCAGCCTCCAGCCACGCCAGCACCACCGGAGCCAGACCAGCGCCAGACTAAGAGTGCAGTTAGAGAGCAGTGAAGAGGACCAAGCAGCTCCCAGATTGGGGTATCATTCTGTACACGAGTCCTCTATCAATTCTTTTCTACTCTGGAAAACAACTAGTATTTTTCCCTAGCACAGATCTGAAGGAAAAAAACAGTTATTAACCTACCACATAGGCTTAAACCTCCTAAAATGAGACTTCCTGGTTGACTAACACGGAAAACAGTGTTAGCTGTACCCCAAGCAACACATGCTAGTTCTTGTCAATGGTGACCATTACATATCACAACATATATCTACTTACAGCAATTTCTTTCATGGATGGAATCAGAATGACTTGTCTATCGCTTGGCTTACTGTACCTGGGTAAACATCCGGAATATTACAGTACCTGCATGTTACTCTTTTGTGGGAGTGCTCAACTCAGTCTAAGGATTTCACTTATATCCTTGCACTGAAGATAGTATCTTTTTTATGAACTCCCAACCATTCTAAAGCAGCAATGTAAAACCAAGAGCAGAAATTATCATCTTAGATTGACATACATGCAGCACTGCCTGTTTCAACTCCTATCTTTCCAACAGCTGACCATAATTTCAGGGTAAAGGATCCAAAAGTGCCTGGCTAACAGACATGCAACAACTTTAAGGAAACACGGCAGAGAAGCAGAAGGCAGGACAGTCATTCTTAAAAGAGCAATATGCAATCTGAAGTACTCAAGAACAATTCTATAAAGTGATTTAATGCTAGAGAACTTGCATTTACTAGTTCGTCCTTCCCTACCCTCCTGCAGCAATTCATAACTTTTCGGAGAATTAAATACTGCTCAACCTTACTAAGTCATTCATGTTTCACCAGCTCCACAAATAGGCCGTAACACAAGTAGAAGCCAGCTCAGCTCCTCATACTTCCTCTTCAAACCCAACCTGCCATGTCATCATAACCCAGTCATTTACAGCTGGAGTTACAGTCTGATCCAATGGCTGCTGCCAGGAAGCCACGCGATAGATTCTTTTTTTCCAAGCGAGCTACTTAAAGAACACTACGAGAACACCGCGCTCTGCAAGCCCCTGCTGTCTGGTCACCAACAAAGACAGATGGGTTATGCTGCACTTTCAGGGCCAGCAGTAATGAACTAATTAAACCCATCTGCACATATTAAAGAATCATAATCATTCTATCAGCATTACTGAATATTCTAGGAGTACACATTTCTTTAGTTAAAATACATACGTTAAGCCAGTGACTTTCATAACCCTAAAAAAAATTATTTCCAACAAAGCATAGTGAGAACAAGGAATCTCCTAAGTTTCCAAAACTCTCAAACTTATCCCAGAGCAATTTCTCTTACTTCCTGTTCCTCTCGTGGGCCTCACGCACAGGAAATGTTTTACATAAAGTAGCCTTAACACGGGACAGTATTAAAAATTACCCATCAGGAAGAGCTTTTTTATTTGTCAAGAATTATCAATTCCTGGAATATTGTTGTCACCCGTTTGATAACAAATACGACATGAAACAAGCAGCAACACTATTTAAGAACTTTTATTCAACAGATGTGCAATACACTTCTAGTTCACACACACGCCCTCAATAAATTATCATATCTTAAGCTTCATTCTCGTATGTCAATCTTCATAGGGGATTAAAACTTCTCTCATTTCCCAAATAACAGGCAATAAAGCCTTTCATAAAAATGACTTTTTACATGGAATAGGTTCATTTCTATGCAATGAGGGGAAAAATTAAACAGCACCAGTAAAACCTCTCGGTCATTTCCCAAAGCAGCACTTCCCATATGAACTCCTCGCATGCTTTAACAAAGCAACTCAGACGGGAGCGTTTGAAAAGCACAGCTACGCATCGCTCTAGGTGGGAGCAGCAGCCTGGAGCCGGAGACGCCACTCGCTGCCAGCCAGGCAAAACTGGAAATGCAGCCTCCGAAGCAGCTTGCTAAGTCTCAGCAGGAAACAGCTTTCACAGGGTCAACAGATCACGCACCACCATCTCCACAAGATAATGGAGAATTAAGACTCATATGCTATTCTAAAATTTCTACATGAAAATAACTATTTTAACGTGAAGCAGCCTTCCTAGGAATTATAGCGAAGACATCCGATAAACTGATTTTTGACATCGATATATAATCTCACATGCTGAAGAGCTGATTTTAAAGTATCATTCAACATTACGAACAACTTGTTAAAAGAAGCAGGGAAGCCTGAACCGCAGCCCGGGACTGTAAAAATTCATCGTAAGAAACACCATTTTTACGGGTTTTTAGATCAAAACAACACCGAGAAGCCACCTTTTTCAGCGTGTAGAAAAACCAGCCCTGTGCCTACGCCCCACTCCCCAGAGCCGTGCTGGCGGCAGGCAGCGAGGAGGCACTCACTGGGCTGCCCGCACGCACGGCTCTGCTGGGCACCCGCACCGCCAGCCCGGAGGCCTCCCAGCACCGCAACCGCCGCGCTCCGGCAGCGGCGAAAACCGGCGCACGGAGGGCACACGGGGCCCTCGGTTTCCACAGAGCAGGCCCGCAGCAAACGCCTCGGAGGCGACCGAAGGGAAACCCGCGCTGCCCGGGCGGAGAGAGCCGCGCCCCGCACGCACCACCCGCGCCCCGCAGCCTCCGCGGCGGCCAACGCGCCGGGGGAGCCCGGGGCAGCCCCGC
>Ga0065711_1002936_pt1 | contig 30782 bp, 19 predicted proteins | sample Hoacrofraction12_FD_59098 | JGI IMG/M metagenome (GOLD analysis project Ga0065711, IMG submission 59098) | Hoatzin crop microbial communities from Cojedes, Venezuela - Epithelial fraction 12 v2 (version 2) | ecosystem: Host-associated > Birds > Digestive system > Esophagus > Crop | place... | reverse complement strand
CAAAGCCTTTGTAACTTGTGGTTGACCTAATTGTGCAGCCACGGTGCTGCTGCTGCTGAGCCGGGGAGATCCCTGGCATGGCGCTCGCCTGGGCTCTGCGCAGTCCACAGCCTGGGGCATGGAGGGCAACGCAGGGCATGGAGGGACACTCTCCAATTTCGCTTGTGGGTGAGATGTCCCATGGAGATTTTGGTATGACTTGGAGACTGTGGGCCAAGTTCTACACCCCCTTCAATACCACACCTCACCTGAAGCTGGTGAACAGGGTCACGTTGCTGAAAAAAAGATCTTGGCATTGTTATGTATTAGGAAACACAGACAGTCTTCTGAGACACAGAAGAGTTTCAGTAATGTATATTATCTGTGGCAATTGTTATTTGTGTGTCCAATCCTGAAGTACTTGCTGAATATTTTGTCTTAACTTGGATGTGTCTACAGGAGGTCTTGAAGATCAGCGCCCATACTGAAATCTTCTTATTTTCATGACAGAGAAGAGAGAAACAAATGTTGAGATTTTTCTTTATTCAACCAACAAATAACCTCAGTAGCTGCCATCGTTGTGATCACACTGTGCTTAGTGTGGGGTGGTTTTCTGCGTGTGCACTCCCTCTGAGAAAAAAAATGCAAAAATCACAAGGCAGAATCACATCTACTACTGCAAGTTACCCAGTTCTCTGTGTAGAATTAGAAAGTTTTAAAAGGTATTTTCTTACTCCTGGAGTCAAGACCACTCAGTAAAGTTGAAGTAGGCTTTTTTCATGTCATGTATCATTACCCAGTAGTGCCCATCCATCTTCAGTTTGCACCAGTGGAGACTTAATCAAGCGTGTAGAAGGAAGAATAGATTCTTACCTAATCCATCCATAGATGGCTCAACTTTAAAATAGGGATGTTTTAGTGCTGCTCTTAGCTGAAACAAGGTTGTTAACATGATGCAGAACCGTAGCAGTCATGTTTTATGTGTGTGCTTTCATGTTCAGACAAGTAGTAGTGGCAATCAAAATGGTTTGCTCAGCCAGCAGCTCGGTTCAGTGCCATGTGTTAACTGTGTTAAAAATTAATGGATCTTCTAAAAGATTAGGGAAGCGCTTCAACAAACTGATAGGCTTGAAGAAAGGGGGACATTATGGTTTTGCTTGAGCGCAGGGAGTTTCATCATTGAGTAGAAAGATGTCTTTCTGTGGTTCCGTGCTTCAGGATAAAACTGCTGCTGAATGAGGAGGTTTTTACACTGTACTGGATAATTCAGCTGTTGAGATCCAGACGTAACAGATAGAGATCGATTCGCACATGGACCCTGATCATAAGAGAATGGGTTTTCATTTTGTTTGTCATTAGGTGGGAAGAATGGGCTGCAGGATGGAGATCCTGCCGCAGAGCAGCTTGCTGAATCACATCAGGGAGAGACTCAAGTGTTCTTACTGCAGTAGGCAAGTAGGGCTGTGTGACCAAAAGGATCTAACTCCCTGAGCAGGAAGATGCAGGCAATAGTTGCAGGCAGGCAAGAGCAGGATGAGGAAACGACAGAGACAGCTAGGGAGGAAAAGCCTGCCATCCTCGTGTCAGGAACTGGAAGTAGGTACTTTGTTATAAATTGCTGTGCCAGCTATAGCGTGGAGGTCATTTAAGGCATCCTGGTGACAATAGATGTGGCCTGTGTTATACAGAGGTCTCTCTGCATCAGTGTATACTGCATTGTGCATTACTTCAAACTCTTCCCATGTGCTCCCACTCTTCAACTTCCATTATTTGAATTGATTTCTTTGCTGTCCTGCTTTGTTCTGATTTTAACATACTGCAGCTTTTGCCAATGCTTTGGTGGTGGATTGTTACTGGGGGTTTTTGTTTGTTTGAAAGCCAAGCAGCCCGTATACTCTTACCTGTTCATTTACAGTCTGTTTTGGGGGGAGGGATTATTTGGTGTTTAATGTCAAATTATTCATATTTCTCCTTGATGTTTTCCTAGCTGTAGTTCTGTCATGAACATACTCTAATCCATTCAGTGACACATACTTAGTTCCTGCAAGTGCCATTTTTAGATGGAACGATCTCTTGGATTAATTTTGGGACCTAGAGCTAATGTTGTAGAAAATAAGGTCAAAGAAATCAAGTAGCATTACTTCCAAAGTCGCAGAAGAGTCTTTGGATCATCTTCCATCATTAATATTTATGCTTGACAGCACTTACAACTTTAATCATGATTTGTAACCCTCTGAATTTTATTGCTTCTGCTGTCAGAAATCAATTTCAGTACTTAATGGCATCTTGTAACCTCAGTCAAGGAGAATGTTCGTTTGGTTTTTATTGCAGTCTTACTCAAAGCTTCACTGCTAAGCAACACCCTTACAAAATCATTTCTGTGACATTTTTTAACAAAGTTGTTTTCTCTGACTTAAAATGAATACTTTTGTGTGTACAACATAATACAAAAGTATTTCTTTCCGTTGATTATTTTTATTGACCTGTAGCTTCATGCATTCTTCAAAAAGTCGGAGATTTTCACCCTAAAAAACAGTGAAGTATATGTTTAATCTTAGTCACATGTATAGACCTGGGACTTCTTGTACAATTAACATCCACCACAAGTGTCTGCAGGATCAGACTATAAACTGTTTAATCTTCCTTTTGCTTACTGAGGTTGAAAAAGGGAATGGAACACACTTACAATTCTAAATTAAACATTTAGATTAGTCTTTATTGATTCCTTTTGATCAAAAGACGTGTTTGGGCTTGATTCTGTCTTTAGTCACTCAATAATTTCAGTCATTGAAATTATTGACCTTGTTGGGAGTTCCTCTTTAATGGCATAATTGCAGGATGGAGTCTAGAGTTGTTTCTTTCTTAAGGGAAATAACAAAATTGTATTTTTCACCCAAAAAAAAAACCCAAACAAACAAAACCCCAAGTAGCTCATAGGAACCACACTAAAACAGAGTACAAAAAATTGTACTTGTCTAATCTCCTCTCAAGATTCACAACATTTAATAGAGTTAAACATGCAAAGGACATATCCCTTGATGTCTTTTATAAATAGCTAAACATTGGAAAAGGTTCTGCATTAAGCATAGTAGTGTCTGCTTTTCTGTACACTTAGTAGTAGATCTTGTATGCGTTGAAAAAGAAACAGTTGTTATTCTCCCACTTAACGCATAGGGAATTGGAGAGTGGTAAAATAAAGTGACACCCAGTGGGCCAGCACTAGATTGAGTTTACCAATTCAGTGTCCTGACTGGGAAATGCTGCCCATTTTTACCAGTGTATAGACTTCTTATTGGAAATGTCATGATCTGTTTGGCAGTGTGGAAGAGGAATAATGAGATTATGTTGTCAGAAGCAATAAAAGGAGTGACTTCTTGCACCAAATCATTTAAACTTTGGTCCAGTTCCCCAAGAAACTGTCCCTGGAAAGAAGTAGGGAAAATGATTTGCTATGAAAGTTATAAAACCCAAACTCTGCAGAATAGGCGTAGCAAACGACCCCTGCTGAAAGCAAAGAAGGACAAAATTTTTGTCACTTTTCAGATCATCTTTATCCTACATACAAATATTGAGCTTCTTCATCCTACTATTTCTAATGCATTTTGTGTGTTTTTTTCCCACTTACAAAGGAATAGCTCTCTATGTTTGATTTATGTACTGATTACTGTCAGCTGACTTTCCTTGCTATATTTCATTTAGAGAGCCTGCTGCCCGCACATGATAATGTTTATGTAGTGGATGACACGGTTCTGGAGCTATCAGAGATGGAAGAAACGGCATCAGAAAGCAGTTGTTTTGCATCTGAGGACACCACGGAAGACTCTGGTGTTGTGAGCTCCCCATCTGACATCGTATCTTTGGATTCACAAAATGAGAGTATGAAGTTGAGAGACATCAAGCTGGTCAATGGCTACATGGACTCAACTGAGGCAGGTGTGATGTATGGTGCAGAGACGTGCCCCGTAAAGAACACCTCCTGTGATAGCATGGGATCTGACAGTGCTCCACAGAGGTAAAAATTTATTTGCAGCCAGCGCTTGGAAAATATCTTGCATCTCCTCCTTGTAGGGAATCATTTAAGAAAACCAACTTCTACTTTCTTCTGCTCTTTCATAAACCAGTACCAATGCCAAATGACTCCTCCCAGTGAAAAACTCACTGCCAAATCCCCTCCAGTGACATACTTGTAGCAACAGGCAAAGGTCACTTTTCTGTTTGAACTTGTAGTTACATTTCTTGCTAAAGACCGCTGCCCTCCAGAGCTGATTTCTCCAAGAAGTCTGAAATAATTTTGTTACGCTTCGGTTTATTTTGTAGTTCAGATAGTGTATAAAGTGCTTAAAAAATTTCTATATATTGAGCTAGAAAAATTACGTGCAGGTCATAAAATGGAAAAATCCAAGCCACCAAAAGCCAGGTGGGAAAGGATTGTATTCAGTGAAATTTGGGGATTGGTTTGTGGGTGTGTGCATGCATATATGTGTTCACCTAATGCTAACCTCCACTGGCATTATACCTTGGGGTTTTTTTTCAGTATATTTCCTTTTTTTTTCAGGTTTTTTTTTTATAAATGAACATTTTCCTGCAGTTTTTGCAAGAAAATACAAGAACCTGGAATTTAAGTAGAAACTGCCTTCAAGCACAAGTGACTCTGACACTGTTTGTTTGCCAAAACTCACATAGTTGGTGGCAGGGCTGCAAAGGGAACCCAAAATTTATAGGACTTTGCAAATACAAACTGGCCAAATAGGAAGCTGTGTCTCCAGCAAGGAGGGTGGCCTGGTAATACTGACAGGGATCCGCTCTGTGTGATGCTGCAGAGTCATGGGACAGGGGCCAGAAATTCCTCTGAATTCTCAGTTGACACAAAGTCTGTGCTTTCTGGTCTCTCTCCATTCAGCTGCTAATCTGTAGCCCCTTCATAAGAGCGTGTATCATGACCTAGTTATTTCCTTCCACACATTTCTGAGGGAGAACTTCATCTTGGATCATGCAGTGGGCAATAAATTAGGGATAAATTAGGCCAAAGTCAGTATTTAACTTACTGGAATGATCTCGGGGCTTTTCTTTATCCATCGATAGCCGTAGGGACAAGACCAAGCCTCACTTGGATACTTGCTCAATACATTTTTCTCGTGATTTGCCCTGTTATAGGTTCTTAGGTCCTGATGCAGCCTCTGTTTGGAGGATTAGACAGCCTAGTAATACTAACTGCAATTAACATTCCAGACCTGATCCAAAAAAGCAACCCATTAATTTCAGTAGACTTAGATTGAGCCGTGTAAGATAACTAAGCAATCCCAGCTTTCCTTAAAATGCAGGATCTAAACTGGTTAGGAAAACACAAGTGCACAATGGCAGGGCCGGGGGAGAAGTTGCCATAATGTTGAGCAAAGACATCAAAGCAAAGCCCTGTAAGAACAATCCTAATCAGCAAAAAATATTTTTTACTTTTTCTGTTTTTTTAGTCAAAGAAAAGATTGACCACAGGTCATTAAGTGACACTCCCCTGCTTGGAAGTCAGTATTCTCTCTGTCTTTCACTTCAGCCAAAGATACATATTCTGTACATTGCATTGAGATTTACCTTTGCCACACAAATACACCAAGTTTCTAACAGTTGGAAGGCGTGCACGTAGGAGAGACAATGGGACGTTTCATAAGCTGGCCAGCAGGACTGCTGCTCAGGGCTCTTGATGAGCCAAAGGAGTGGAAGCTGGAAGGGTGGTGTGGTGTATCGCCCATGGATGGTGTGGTGGATTGACCATGGACGCTGTGATGTGCCGCCCCTGGATGGTGTGGTGGATTGCCCATGGACGCTGTGGTGTGCTGCCCATGGATGGTGTGGTGTATTGCCCCTGGGTGGTGTGGTGTATAGCCCCTGGGTGGTGTGGTGTATCGCCCCTGGATGGTGTGGTGGATCGCCCATGGACGCTGTGGTGTGCTGCCCATGGATGGTGTGGTGTGCTGCCCATGGATGGTGTGGTGGATCGCCCGTGGATGATGTGGTGGATCGCCCGTGGCTGGTGTGATGTGCCGCCCATGGATGGTGTGGTGTATCACCCATGGATGGTGTGATGTGCTGCCCCTGGATGGTGTGGTGTATCGCCCATGAATGGTGTGGTGTACCCCTCATCATGGTCAGAGAGGTGATGGACTCCCCCTGCGAGGCCATGGCAAGGCCAGTGCTGTAGTGCCTTGCTCAGTTCAGGAGAGAGGTTGGCAAATTGGAGAGTGTCCAGAGGAGAGCCACGGAGAGGGTTGGGACGCTGAAGCACAAGGTACGGAGGCGGAGAGGAGGAAGCTGGATTGTTTGCCTTGCAAAAGCGATGTGGATAAGGAGGGACCTGATTGCAGTCTTTCCCTAACAAAAGGAGGGCTATGAGGCTGCTCAGGGATACAGAGTGAAAGTACAAGAGGCAACAATCACCAGCTGCTGTAAAGGAAATAAAAATCGAATATAGGGTGCAAATTCCTCAAAACGAGCAGTTAAGCAGTGGAAGAGGTTTCCCAGGGAGATCAAGGAATCTCCATGCCTGGAGGTTCTCAGAACTCAGCCAGGTAAATCCTTGGGCAGCCTGGTCATGCTTTGAAATTGGCCGTGCTTGGACCAGGAGGTTGGGATAGGCTTCCAACTTGATCTTTTCTGTGATTTTATCATGCTAAATATTCTGCATTTATCTAATATTTCCATAATTTTAGAAGAGTGGGTGTAGGCTGAAATAGGAGACAATTATTGTTGTTTGGGGAGTGTGGTTATTTTTCATAAATTCTTTTTTTTTTTTAGTCTCTGGTACAGCAAAATTTCTTCAGATCAACTTTAGGGTATAGCAGAAACTTACCTTTTGTGATTTATTTTAATCTTGTGTCAGCAACCACTTAGATTGCCACAGCAGCAATGCTGATAGTAATATCTTTTAAACTTTTATGCTCTGAATGTGCCAGTAATATTTGAAGGTAAATCCAATTCCACTTCTAACCTATGTTTGTAAACAAACCAGCTTTGAAAATTGTGCATGTCTAACTCCTTTTGAGGTCAACTTGCTAAGTTTTCAAAAGCCACTTCCTAAGTGTGGAGGGAAGGAAAAAAATACGGAGTTTTTTTAAACCTATTTGTGTGAAATTCTTGTTTTAGTGGGATGTAAATCAATTCTGAGTACAGATTTGAGTACAGCCAAATTTGAAGAGCATCAGTTTCAACTTCCACTGTCAGAGCAGCTGCCACCCCACGAAAAATCTGTTGGGAGCTTTGAGACTGTGTGTAGTTCTTGTGATGAATGGGCTACTTTCAGGACCAAACCAGTCTCCTAAATCCCCAGAAAAGTCACAAGTGCAGTTCATGTGAATAAATGATACCAAGCTATACAGAGTTTTAAATATGTTTCATAAGCTACAAAACTTAAAGGAAAATTTTACATGGAGTTTATTAATTGCTTTCTGTCTGCTTGTAGTTCATGTACCAAGATCTAACTAAATTCTGAAAGAAGATAAGAACAAAGAAACTGGGAGAACATGTAGCTACTGTAAAGTAGCAGTCATTAGCAGCAGTGAATCGGAGTCCTCCTTGAGTCTGAGTTCCAGTGAAGCCAGAAATTTTATTTAGTGACTAATTTGGCCAAGGCTTGGAAAAAAAGTTGAATAAGAATACTGGAAATATTTAGCTTGTCATTTTAAATTGTAAAGCTGACTAAAGCTTGGGCTTTTCATCCAGTGAAATAACTAATTCCTAGCAATTTATAATGCTGTATACTAAAATAATTTTGTACTCTGTGGGCTGTGAGAAGTACCCTTAAAGTGGAAGCAAATTGTATTTGGAGTGTGAAGGGCTATAAAGAAAGTCCAAGTGGTATTTTGAACATGCACTGTGAAGAGCTGCAGTGAGGAGCAGAGTCAAGTCCACAGTTCTTACCTAGGTTTGGTACAGAGGCTTAGCCTGTGCTCCAAGAGATCAAGATTTTTTGCCACGTTGCTTATTTTGGTTAATTGTTTGTTTAGTTTTATATTAATTTTCCTTAGAGTTTCTGGAATTGCTTACTGGGTGGCCTGGGTGGTCTCTGTGTAGCTGAAGTGCCCTGTAGCATTACAGTGTCACAGCAGGGTCTGCACCTCATCTGCTGCTGAAGCCAAGGAAAGCTGTGAGCATTTAAGGTTACAGTCTTCAGCATGCAACAGGCTGGTCTGCCCGTAGCAGCAAAGTAGTCTGGCTGGGTCAGAAACGACAACCACAGCAGAGCTCAAGTCTCGTTCAGTTCCCAGAGCACAGAAACAAAAACGTCTAAAAGAAGGTCCCCGGATTCCAGTTCTTGCAAACTGGGGTCTTTCGTCCATGGTTTTGTTTTCCAGTCGATGGGTGGGAACAACTTGCAAGTGTGCTCTTTTTTGGTTTGTTTTATCATTCTTGTTCAAGCAATCTTAATCCAAATATATGTATTAATTAGCACACAGAATATCAAATCAAATGTCAGAACACTCTAGTTCTGCTCTTGGCTCTGCCTCTAACCTGTTAAAACATCTCTGTCTCTCCACCTGTGATAACTTCTTCAACCACTGACTTTTTTTTTACAGTAAAAAACAGAATGCAGCTATCATATCTCATGATGTGTTTGCACAGTGCCTGGTGGAGTGGAATCCAGACCTCAGCTGGAGGTGCCAAGGGCTAACCCCGTATAAATAATTGACTACATGCAACGTTTGGCTCTGAATGTTTTAATATTAACTGCTGACTGAACACTGTACTACATAGTTCTCTTTCTTCATATCCTTCCTTACGGTTGATTTCTTTGTGTTATGTATCTGTTCACCAAATTTTAATATATAGTGTTAAATGAGTAACAAGAAAACCACAGAGAAGCTGAAATGTTGCTTATGTTGCAGTAAGTACATCTCATGATCTCACAGTGTTGCAACTCTGTCCTCCCATACCCCCTCCTTTCCCATCCTGTGTATGGTGTCATCACACAAGCTCCTAGGGGCAGGGATCAGTCAATTTTATATGCCTGTAAAGCATCATGCACACCTACTGTCTGGAGCTTTATAAATAATTACACATTAAAAAATATGTTAAAGTAATATTACTAGGAATACCAGGTCACGCGCTCAAAGTTAGCATTATAACCTTAGATTCCCCCCTTTAACCTTAATTCCCCCCCCCCTTTTGTGCAGTATGATAAAGTCTCTAGTTAAAGTGATGATAGTCTATTTTGTTCTAGTGTCTTTCTAAGTTTGAGAGCCCAATTAGTAAAGCAGGTATACCACTGTTCACTCTCGGTTCAAATTCTCTTCTGGAGACAGGACTATTTAATTTCCTTTTGCTCTTTTTGTCTTACTCATCACACTAGTATCCATGGAGCATGCAGACTTTAATTTATTTCTCTGCACAGTAGTCACGTGAGATGAAAAGGTGGCACTATCCTGTTTTAGAGGAGGAGAGCTGATGCGCAGAGAGTCAAGGCAGACTAGTGACCAGTTAGACCACACAGGACCCCTTTTTTTCCAGAGGACTGAGCATTAAATAGCATTTCATGTATCAGAATGCTGCTCTCCGTTTCCTCTAAACTCTGTTCTTGGAAAACATTTAGTTATTTTGGCTGAAATAAAATGATCATGGGCATGATATAAATTGTCACATTTGGACTGCCACCTAGCAAAGATGTGTAATTTCTCCAAGTTGTTAGCAATTGAAATCAGGGTTTTAAAAGGGGCCTTAAGAGTGAGTGGTTCTATCAGCCTCTCTAAGAACAGGAAAAACACTTTAAAATAGAAAACTTATTTTAAATTTTGGAAATGTTTTAAATGTATTTAAATATTTAAAAAATAAAAGTACTTTGAAATGTAAAAGGAACTTGACAGTTATAAAGCTAGATAAATACAGACTTGTCTGGGACAAAAAGATGAAACACCTTCCAAAAGTCTGAAAGGGGTTTTCCCATCTCTTGGGTTTCTGTTTCCGTAGCCATGAGAGAGGAATATTTTTTCATGTACAGCTAGTGGAGGGCATTGGGTGGGCAACCCTCCTGAGATGGGTTCATGCTGTGGATCTGGACAGAGATAATCCCATTTCCTCCCTTTCTCTTGGGAGAATTTGTTACCTTTAACTCTGGTTGGGGTAGCTGAAGCTACTGGGAGGAGAAGAGTCCTCTTCGTTACCAACCTGAGAAATAATCACTGTTTGCTACATAACTGTTAGGGTTTTGATGGGTTAGTTTAAAACAAAAGCTTGAAAGGATAAGGATGGATGAACTTGTTCTGCTTAATTTTCAGCCAATTCAAATGTTACAAGTTTTTGTATTCCACTTGGGAAGGACAGGAGGGAAAGAGAAGTTGGTAGCTGGAGAGAATTCATCAATGAAGCTGGTCAGAGGAAGTAAAAATATAATTGTGAGTGGCAGAAGGCAGGCAGGAAGGAAAGAGAAAAAACTGTAATGAAAAATAGCAGTGTATGTATGTATCATATATACCTCTGTGCACAAACACGTTCTACATAATTACATGTCACTTGTAACTATCTCTGAGAAATCTCAGAAAGTTTGCTTCAGTTGTTTCTCTATAGGATAGGTTTTATTTTAGCTGGGTAGGCATGCATGTTACTTTTTTGAAAACATAGATGTAGTTTTAAGGGCGAGGAAGGTAGAGAAAGGGTTGAAGTGACAGGGAGAGCTTCAGGGATTAAAAATTACTTAATTAAGACCCAGATGTCTGACCGATTTGCAAGCCTCTGCTTCTTACGTAGTTTTGCTAATTTCCTTGCTTGTCTCTGTCTTTTCCTTTCCCCTTGTTGCAGAAAGATCTTTAAATTTGGATACTCTCTACACACTTTTTTGCTGGCAGACCTTCATGGAGGGAAGATACTAATGATGTTATGGTTAAGTCATAGATACTCACAGTCATTACAGAGCAAGAATCTGAATTAGCCTTTCTGTTAAACTCATCCTCTGGAAAAAAGCTGTATACTTTGGAGCTGTAGAATATTTTACACGTTGGGGAGCAGCTTGGATTGCTAAATGTATAGAGCTGGCTTCCAGGAGAGAAAGACTCTGGTCCTTGCTCTGTTTCTTATTTTTCTGTGTAAACTGGGAGAAGTTATTTAACCTCACTATGCGATCTTTTAACTTGCGATGTTACATTGCACAGCTGATGTGGCTATATTAAGATTTAAATTGTGCTAGTCCACTATCCTGACTGTTTCTGGCAATGGTGTCTGCCTGCGGGCTTTCCTGTGGAGAAGCTGTTGCCAGAGGCCCAGGCGAGGAGGGGGAGCCGGGGCATGCTTCCAGCTGTATAGCAACTGCAAGCTGCTGCCTATGCAGCAGGACCCTGGAACTGACATATTCCGGCGGACTCTGGAAGCTTAAATCACCCTGATATGTAACAAGCTTAGAGATTTCTAGCACTAAAACACAAAATGATACTAAGCAAAAGCGTTTTTATTTGCATTCTATTTAGGTTTTTGACCAGTAACCATGGAGGAGTACTGTAAAAGGGCCATAAACCCAGCTGCTGCTGAAAAATTACTTCGTTTTCCTCCTTATCTATATTTGCAAGTTCTTATTTTTAGTTGGGTGGTGTTATATGTGAAGGCACTACTGGACCTGTGTGTTCTAGGATTGCAAAATAGTTTAATTCAATCTCTGATGATTTTTATTTAGCACAGATACAAATGCAGTCTGAAGGTCTTTGTAAGTTTGATGCAGATCCACAGAACTAGGAATAGAACACAAACTAAAAAATTTGGAATGGGAATTATATCTGTAGCTTGCTCTCAAAAAGTATGTGCAGCTTTTTTTTTATTGCTCATTGAAGAACAAAAAAAGCAAGGTTATCTGGCATTCAACAGCATATGACCATTGTGCTTTTTCCTTTCCTAGTTGCCTACAATTTCAGAAATCCTGCATCAAAGACAGGTGGTGACCTTGTGACCTAACCAGTCCCAAGTAGGTTGTTCAGTCTACAGATTTTGCATCTTGACAGGCTTTGGTCAGTCAAACATTAAAACTTCATGCTCAGGTTCACAGGAGGCAGCAGAAATGGAAAATGTGGCTGGTCAGGTCATGGCTTAGGTCGCCAGAAAGACCATCACTTGCACTAGCTGCTCTCCTGCAGCTATTATATTCCTTCCTTGGAAGGAAACAGAAAAATGTCATCTAGCCAAAGTAATGCAAAGAATGGAAGAACAGTCCATTTTGTAAACAGTCAATTACCCTGGAACATAGTTACCTCTGCTTTTGAAGAGTACTTTTCTGAATCGCTCACAAACACAAGTATATAAACACCTTGAGTTTACTTAATGCCATCTTTCTGCCCTGGTTGAATGGAAAGTTGTATTCAAAAAGGTTCAGCCATAGTTTCTACAAGTTAAAATCGTTCAGCAACAGTCTCTTCTTTAACACCCACCTTGATATATACCTGAGGTAGAAGCATTGCTCTTTCCAGCATTTGTGTAAGATGAGAAGATTGCGGATTCATTTGGAAGAGGACAAATTTGGATACCTACAGATGGGTTAATGTAGTTCCTCAGTATCAGACTGAGAAGACGATCAGAGCTGGAAAAGGAGCCCAGATGCTCCAAAGCTCACTCTGGAGTAACCATATCAGCTTTCCATGTCGGTCAGTCCCTGTTAGCTGCCTAAGAAGCTGAATGCTCTCAATGTCCATTGAGCTGCCTCACAGCGGTCACTGCATCCCTACATGTGCTGCTGCGCCGTGTGCCTGTCTGGATTTCACTCTGGTGTTTGCAATGGCTCTGTCTTCCCTTCCCAACTAGTAACAAATTCACAGGAGCCATGTTCTCAAGTCTTTTGATATGGCAAACGTAGTGCAACATGAGTGAGACTTTTCAGGTCGCATTCAGTTAACCTGAGAGATGTCTACTGCCATTCGTCTTGCCTGCTGCTACTCCAGCAGGACGTGGGTCTCTCTATCTTCCATATTATGTCTGCCAGCCCCAGACAGATGTGTTGCGTGTCCTCCAGTGTTTCAGATGGCACCAAGTGCCTGAGTTTAGGTAACTGAATCTCTTCCTCAGTCCCTTCTCTGCAGTTTACATGGGTCTGTGTTGTATTTAGATAGTTACGGTGGGAGTTGTGGTCTCTACCTGTGGTAGCATGTGTGAGGCTTACCAGAACTCCTGAGAAGTGCTCGAAGACACGTGGGTCAGCTTCATCATTTGCAGACCCCCAGGTAAAGCTGCTCTAACTGTAACAAAATGGCAGCTCCTGTCATTGCAAATCCATAGTCTTACTACTGGTTAGTGGTTCTTTTTAATGCAGCATTTCCAGCTAGGTTTATCAGAGAAGTTTCTCTCTTACTTAGAATGTAAACTTTCTCATAAATATCCATCTCCCATGGCACTGATTTGATGAAATGCTGCTGTAAGTTTCATTTTGCCTCCAACTGCGCAAATGACTGCCAAGGAGTAATTATGTGTTGTAGCCTGAGCTCAGTGGAACACTACAGGCTGTAGTTCAGTAGTCACTTTGCTCTGTTCTGTGCTTTTGCACAAATCTCTGCTAATCTACGTAAGTAATCAGTGCACAGGCTTCCAGGAACCATGCCCGTTTGCCATCTCGAGCTTGGGCTAAATGCTCACCAGTGCTGTATTTTTAGTGCCTCACGTTTTACCAGGAAGGCCATCTAAATGTTATCAAGTTCTTCCCCAAGTCAAAAAAGTGTGTGTGAGAAAATACCACTGGTAATGTTTATCCAGTATGTAAAACATGGTATCGGAAAAACTCATATTTTTCTTGGATTCTGTCCAAAACAGAGCTGACAACAAAAGAAAAGTGTATAGAGTTAGAAGGGAGGAAGGCTATAAGCAAAAAAAAAATTAGAGGCCTTTTTGTTTTCCTTTCCCAAATACTGTTGTGAGAAAGTCTTCTTAGGCATCTTTATAAATCGTGAGCTACCTGAAACTACCAGAGCTTCACCTCACAAAACACGTATCACATTTCGAATTCCCGATGCTCAGAATTTTAAGAAGAGTCCTGTGATTAATCTGTACCTTCTGACTTGCTTTGTAGGTAAGTTTGGAGATGAATTGAACAATAGCTCTTTTAGGAATCTGGAAATGCAAAAGAAAAGATCTGCTTTTTCTGAAGCTCCCTCTAAGAGCAAATAAGAATCCTTTTATTTTCACTGCATTGTTCTCATTCCTTCAGAAAGAATCTGAGTTGGATGTTATTGTCCCAGTGGACTAGATAAGGAGACTGAAGCAGAGATTGGGAGGCAAATTATGTACAGTCACTGCATAAGTGCACAGAGGATAATGAAAGAGACCTCTGTGACTGGTGTGCCCATCAAGGAGACGATAATTTTGCTGTAAGGAGTCATTGAAAGATTCCCGTTGATTGACGTGAGATAAGAGCTGGTCAGTGCCGTGGACCTACACTGCATGTTTGGAGCCCAGGAATCCCTGTTCCAGTCCCAAATATGTTTTCCTAGATGAATTACCCATAAAATTCTCAAGCCAATAGTTCCTTTTATTTCCTAGAGAAAGCCCAGCACGGACAACCTTAGTAATACAGATTTTGGGTGTATTGTGTAACAGTCAGGCAAGAGACACAAAGATACAATCAGGTACCAAAAAGGTGGTGAGCTGGCATGACCTTCGTGAAATCAGGTCTCATGCTCTAGTATATACAAATTTACATATTTTTCTTCCAAGGTTTTGGAAACAATTTTTTCACAGAGCGTCTCAACGTGTGTCGGTAACTTGCTTCCAGCTGTGTACAACTATCTCACAAGACCAGCTTTGTAAAGAGGAAAGCAATATTTGCCCTCCACACTGGATAGACCTGTTGCTTAGCTGGTGCACAGTCTGAATGATTCTCCCATCGAAAATGCTCTCTCTGAGTTTGCAAATAAGTTGTTTTAAAACACACTCAGAGGAGAGCAAGTATTTTTTACTAATTTTGTAAAACTTTCCACTGCAAAACCAATATGAAATTCAGTCAGTTCATGCTGTCTGCCACCTTCAAGTGCAGAGTTTTGTTTGCTAGTCTTTTCTCCCAGTCTGAATGCTGCTATAAATTTACATCTTTTTCTCAGATTGCTCAGATGAGTAATCTCATTGGTTTGTGTGTGTGCGCTTCAGGATACAGTAGGGTTGCAGTCCTAGAGGACCGGTTGCCTCCGCTGGAGAATTTGACTGAGTTTACCAGTGTGGATGCTGAGCCTGAGCATCATCGGTTCACATTGGCTTCTGGGGATGTTCAGGGCCTGTCAAAGATCGGGTCAGTGGCAAAAGTTGGCAGAAATTGTATTCCAGTCACAGAGCACTGTGTCTCTTCATGTCTCTTCCTCTGTATTCAAACAACCAGTACAGATTTCTGTCGTAGATTCCAGTTTTGGAAACCACTTAGACACATATGTAGCCTTGCCATCTTGAATTTATCTCATCCGTATGTTCAGATACACAAGGATGTGTACATGAAAAAAGTTTTGGAAGGCTTCCTTGCAGGTGTGTTGTGCTGTTTTCGTTGATCCCACATACATGAAGTCAGCTGTGTAAGTGCAAGACAGTTTAGGTGCAAGTAGAAGAATCATGCTCCAGGACTACTACAAAAGACATAGAGAGAGGTGAATGCTACATAAATAAATAAATAAATCAAAACAAAAGAAAATACTTCGTGCTTCAATACGTGCTTTCAGTTGCTCCTGGTGTGAGCAAGGGGAAAAACAAATAATAAAATAGCAAAAAAAGGAAGCTACGTTGTTAGTCTTAATAAATCAACGTCAGGAAACATCCCCAAATTTTTATTCAGAGCATTATCTTAAAGGACAGCACAAAAATGGCATTTTTCAGGCAGTGTTCGGTAAACTACCAAAAAAATAATGTATCTATTCTATTAAGGGTTTGATCTTGAAAAGGACAAATCTGCTTCACCCGACCTGAGCCAGTTTAGGTGTGGCTGGAATGGAAAATTATTTTTTCAATCAGCTAATCACAAGGGCAAAACTTAGACACAGTGTCACAGATGACAGTGTCTTAAATTCAGGTGAGGAACAGGTAGCTGGAAAAAATGAATTGCCCAATGTGAAATCCTAGCTCCAGTGATTTAGATAAGAAAGCTCTTCTGGTTAAGATTTTTCTTACTAGTAATAGAAGATCTGTTGTGTAACAGGTTGCCATGCGTATTTTTTGAAGTTTAGTTACGTTTTTTTTAAGATTTTTCTTAGTTTCGTCTTCTTTTTTACTTTTAATAAGCCAAGACATCACTTGGCACTCATCCTGATTTCAGACTTGCTTTAGATCATTGTACAACTTCATCAAAAAACAAGGAGTTATTTTCTGCCAGAATCAGGCCCCTTGATATGTTTCATTAGAAACAGCTCTCAAGGGATTCGTTTCCCTTTCCTCATTTCCTCCCTCCCCTCAGAGTGATCGTCTAACAGTACTTAGCTGTATTTAATTTTCATTGCCATGCAACTTTTATTTAATTATGGTGCAGATATATTGGCACACGGGATGCACAGGATGGCTAGTGGTCTGCTTTAAAATGATATGGATGTGCAAAACCTTTGCCTTGGCATATGCTGCTTTTCTGCATCCCAGCTGAAATGCCTACTTCACGGTGAAGCCAGACCATTTCTTTGCAACAGGCTTTATTAATCCTAATCTTCTGATCACCAGCACACTGAGTATGCATACAGAGATCCTGCGTAGATGTGAACGAGTCGGTGTGGCGGTGTGTGTCGCTGAGGCTGCACGTTTTTCATACTTTGGGGAATGAGTTTCAGAACCCAGTGGAACCAAAGGGACTGAAATGAGAATGTATTTTAGAGCAACAGTGCAAAGCAAAAAAAGGAGGAGACCCAACCGCTTTCTCCTCTTTCATCTAGCAGGAAAGAAGAAGAAGAAATGGCTTTGACTGAGCGTGAGAATGAGGATGTATTCATAGCTGCACAACTCCAGCAGACTTTGGATGACCTGGATGAAGATTTAGAAGGTAGCAAGTGTGTAAACTCTAAAGTACAAGAGAGAGAGGCATAGCCAGGAGATGCAGAGTCAAACTGTACTCTGAGACATCTGCACATTTCTCACTAAGATCACTGGGAACAACTTACAAGTCTAAGGTGGAAAGTGGTCAACCCAAAGTGGCTGCTCTCCCTCTGCTTCTGGGGCAGCCGCTCTTTATAGACCCACACTTGAATTTTTTTCAAGCTGCTTATCAGATTGTCATTGTATTTTGATGCCTGGTACCAAAAAGAGATGATCAGCAATTTATGGACATATTTTGTAGGCCAATTTGGTATCATTTCATTGGCTTCAGTGAAGCTAAATCAGTTGTGAATTTAGCTGTGTTTAATGAACAATACCTCTGTTTTGTATTTTATCATAATGAAGTGGAGAAGGGCGGGACATTTTTGTAGCCAATGCCTTCTCTGCATTAACAGATGTATTTAAAATATAAAAACTTGAAACAGTGGGAAGAGATAAAATGTCATATTGTTCTCTTCTTTTTCCTACTGTGTATGAAAGTATTTCTCTATTAATGGTTTCTCACCAAATGATATTCAATACTTTTTTAAAACTTCCCATCTTTATTTCAGTACTTCTGCAGTGGACTCAGTTCTGATTTAATTTCTGTGAGTTCTCTAACACTGCAATTCCTTAGCTTCTGTGTTGTAACCCTTGATTTATACCAGCAAATATGAGAGGAGAGTTAAGCTTCTTGCACAATGAGGCTTCTGGAGTCACTGGTAATGAAAGAAGAACAGAGAAAAAATACAAGTACTGTTTCTTTGTTTGCTTGCTCAAGGAAATCCTTCAGCTGGGCTGTTATTACTAACCAGGTCTGGGAAACATAATTTGGAGTTGCTCGCTGTTTCTCAGAAATGTTTCTCCTTTGGAGTCATGTGGTGAAATGTTTATCAGTGAGAGAAGTTAGTCAAAGATAAGGTATGAACAATAGATTAAATTCTGCTTTCAGCTGCATTTGTATGTTTCCCACTGGCTGAAGCAGGACGACTGCAGGAATATTTGGCTGATCCTAATCAGCAACCAGACAATAAAAAGGACCCAGATCTCTCCTTTTTTGTAGTACAGGCATGAATATATTCCTGCTAGTTTTAGTGTAACTAAAATATCTCATCTGCTTAAGCTTGTACTGGCTGTTTGTGTAATTTAAAGTCATATTGCCTATGTAATGTTGTATCTGTATTTTGCAGCAGCCGATGGTATAAGTAACTCTGACCCTGAGCACATCAATGAAGTGTTGAGCCCACGTATAAGAAAAGTTGAGGCTGCCCAAGATGTTACGATTTCTGTTCCAGTAACAGTCATAGATGATGCTCCAGACGTTAGCACCTCTAACTCAGCTGGAAGTCACGCGACAGAGACAACAGTTTCACAAAATATCTCAGCTGACTCTGTTAGTACAGGAAACTTTACAAATAAAAACAACAATGCAGCCTCCTTTCATAAGGGACACACAGATGGTGGAGCTGTATGCATATCCAAAGACCTAATACACCAGCAACCATCTGTAAATGAATTCAGTCACTTGCCTGTGGAACAGAGGAGAGATATGTTTGAATCTCTCACATCCTGCTTTGAAAAAAGAAGTGAAAAGAACTTAAGACTGGAACCCCCCCCCAAACATGGTGTGAAGTCTGACGAATATAAATCTAAGCTGACTCCATCTCACTCCAAGGCCACAGCTGAAATCAGTGCAGCAAAAGAGAAGATAAATCCATTTAATGAATGTAGTAACAGGGAAAGATCTCTGAAGAAAAGTAAGTCAGAATTAGAAATCAAATGGCCGCCAGCAAAAAAAATTGAAGTAGAAGAAGCCCCAGCAACACCCACATGGTGTCATCGGGCCCAGAATACAGGGACAAGCTATGAACCTAAAATGGGTTTGACAACCTTTAAAGTTGTCCCTCCAAAACCTGAAGTTAAACAGTTCGATAGAGGAGTTTCACTTTCCACTGGTGCCATTAAGATAGATGAACTAGGCAACCTTATAGGCCCAAACACTGGTGTCAGTAAGCACATACCAGCTACTTCTACTGATGAAAGTGAGGAAATTCATCTTGGGAAAGTGAAGGCATTCTGGAGGTCAAGTTCTATGGAAAAGCAAAGTGATGACTCTGCCGAGCATCTTCCTAAAAAGTCAGCAGTCACCACAAACTCTAAGCCTTTTACTATAAAACATGAACAAAAACCTGTCTGTCTTGCAGCTCCAAAACCTGTAGGACCACAAACTGTTACTACCCAGGTAGCTGAAAGACTGTCTGAGAATGAAAGGACCAAACCACCTCTTCCATTTACGCAGTCTCAGGCAATACCATTAGTGGCCCCAACCATTAATAAGGACAAGCTGGAGCTTCCATTTCTAAAGCCACACAGGAGAACTTCAAGTCAGTATGTTGCCTCTGCCATTGCAAGACACATCAATGTAACTACCTTTAAGTCTGACTCTATGGAATATCATGAGAAAGATGAAAATAAGCACAGGACAGGAGAGGTTAAAAACAAAGCAGAAGTTTCACCAAAAAGATGTATTATTGTGGCCAAAGATAGCCCTGTGGAAACAGAATCAGCAGAAACTAGAGAAACACTTTCAAGTATTTTTACTTGCAGTCAAAAAGCATCCCACAGGTTTACACCTGGTGATAATTCTGGCGTGGAAAACAAAGTAGTTAACATCAGGGCACCAAATCAAGCAGCTCCTGTGAGTTTCTATAAAAAGAATGCCAGTGTCCCACTTACTAAATCCTCTTCAAGGGATAACAACAGTGCAGAAGATGATCATGGTTTAAACAGCAGACAAAGCATAGCAGAGAAAAAGATGCGTCTTTTCTTTGACCAGAAATGTGAGACTTTGACCCATACTAATTCAGCCTCATCTCTCAAGTCTCCTGATCTCCAAGGAGTCCCATCCTCTTTCAGCTCATCTTTGCGAATCACTAGATGGCCTCCTGCTAATGGTGTACAAGTTAGTTCACTTAAAGCTTCACCCGAGCTAAATGGTGCAGCAGCAAACGCAGAGTCAGAACAGGAGGAGAAACCTGATGATTTGGATATTAATGCTAGTAGTGAACTGGATGTTAACGCGCAGACCAATATCTTTGGACCAAAGAAGAAGTTCAAACCTGTTGTCCAAAAACCAATTCCAAAAGACACATCACTGCACAGTGCCCTCATGGAAGCCATTCAAACAGGAGGGGGAAAGGAGAAACTCAGAAAGGTAAAGTGGAGACTTCGTTTAGCTTGTTCAGACTGCAGAGCCCTGTACTCACCCTGTCAGACACGAGAGGTTTTGTAACTGGTAGAGTTGCTGGTGAGCTGGAGTACACAAGGCATTTGAAAAATTCATCATGGCAAAATACAGACCAAGCCAATGCTTGTTCTGCAGATCCTGTATATTGTGCAACACTACTGCTGCTGCACAGAAGAGGCAGAGGGTGCAGAGGTGCAGCATAAAGCAGAGGTGACTGAGGTTAGCTTAAGAGCTGACCCCGCATTTCAGTGTGTTATGTAAAAACAGGAACACACAGTATGCTGAAAAGCTGTAAATACCTGCAATGAAAGAAAACTGCATTTTGTAATACTAGATGATGCTGTTTCGCCACTGACTTCATGCTCGGGGGATATGAGACTGCATCTGTAAGTACAGCGTTACTATCTACACGTTATCTTCGTCGTTCAGTGTGAGTAAGGGTTGTAAAAGCAGGCCTGAAAGAAGACAGGCTGATTAGTCTCCATAGCTTGCATTCTGGTACAAGTGCCAAAAATATTTTTAATAGTGTTTCCAAACTGTCTCTAAGTAAATATCTAATAACAATGTGAGCTTTATTCTTTTCATATTCTAGGTTTCGGACAGTGCACTAAATGGCAGTCACAGGAAGCCCTCATATGCTGAGCCAGAGAATGAGCGCTCAGCCCTACTAGCAGCAATTAGAGGCCACAGCGGCACCTCAAAGCTGAGAAAGGTAAGAAATCAAGATGGTAAGTGATCTTTTAAGTGCAGTCTCTTCCTACTGGGCGTTTTGAATAAACCCGTATATGCCACAAACTAAACATTGTGCTGCGAAGACAAAAGTTGAGGGGGAAATAATATGACACAAGACCAGATCTGACTTACACAGATAGCACAGCGGGTCCAGTCCTGTCCTCTGCTGTAAAACTTAACGCTCTTTCAGGTGGTGTGCTCTTGGCTGAGAAAGAAACACATAGAAATCCAAATGAATTACAGGGAGTGTGCATAGAAGACATCAAATGTTCATCATTTTCACATTTAGGTGGGGGTTTTTTGTACTTTAGGAGTAGGCAGTTAGATTCATATATTTGCATTACCTACCATATGCACCTAGTCCCAGTTACCGGAAAACACACTAGGGCTTCTTTATGCATGCTGTTTATCTGTTAACATGAGTTGGTGCATGCAAGTTGCATGCAAGTAGTTGATGTTGATGGAACATCAGCTTTCACTACAGCAGGATGCTTCCTTCGGTCTGAAGGATTTACCTAATCATTAAAGCATCTCTTTCTCCTCATAGCCAAAACCTGCATTATTCTAGCCTTAGTTTTCACTCAGTTCACTACTCCAGCCAAGGATGTGTATTTGGCAAGGAGGTTCCCATTTCCCTCGTGCAATGACTCAGGCCGTTAGCACGTGTCCAGATAGCTGGCATTAGGTAGAAAGAATCTCTTGCCTGTGTTAGGCAATTACTTCATCCCTCAGATATCTTACTGCCCTTGCTGCAGGTAGGGTACAGCTTCCTCTGAGCCTGAGAGTGGGACGTGCTAGGCAGCAGCCATCTTCACACATACTTAACTGCATTCCGCATTCATTGGGAATAAATGTAAATTTGTGTAAAAGAGGCTCTGCCAATGAAGTGGTGTTGTATTATCACAGAAACTTTTTAGAATACTTTCCTCTAGCAGAGAAGCTTTTGCCATCATGTTAAAGAAAGTTGCCTAGAAACTGTATGCGGCTTCTTCACACCATGTCACCTGTGCTAGTTAAAGCACCATGTTTGTATGTGTACAGGGCAAGATACAGATGTGCTATGATGAAAGGGCTGTCCCTGTCATGTTATCTCACATGTTCATGTTTTATCTGACATGACGTTATTCCCACATATTGTTTGTGTGTATAGTGAAGGAAAAGAATATAGGAGCTCTCTGAATGTGGATTATTTGAGGGGAGAGTAATCCTTTCATTTTTCACTAGAGAAGTTTTGTGCCTCAGTTTCTCTGAAAAAGGAATGCTAATGGATCTGCTTTAAAACCTCCGGTTTGGCACATGATACTGCATTTCCTAATAATAGCCAAATCATTGTAATTACTAACAATTCATCATGATTATTACTAATAATGTTGTTAACGGCAAAAGTATTTGTTGAGACAGTTGACGGAAAAGCCAGCTTAGTCTGAAAGATTGCATCCTCCCCCTGCATTCATTTAAAGTAGGAGGAGTTTCCAAGCTGGTAATTCGTGCAGAAATTTTAGTTTCAGAAATTCCACAGAAATGCTCTTGGAAGAGCAATCAATTGATTCTGTTCTCGGTGTTTTCACGTAGTTCTCTCTGGTGTCCTATTTTATTGTTTATTTTTTTAGTATGGCTGGAAACTTTAGGTTTAACGGCATCTTCTTCAGTGAAGCCATGTCTGAGTAGAAGAGCCTCCCTGTCATCTGAGATTATGTGTGTGCAGCCCACGCTGCAAAAAGTAGCGAGATTCCTGGGTGGCTGCTGCAGCCTTTATATATCTGCCTGATTCCAGAACCCTTGTGGTTGTTCCTAAATGAATACCAAGTCCAATTCTCTCTCTTACCTTACATGCCAAGAAGAGTTACAGGATGCTGGAGCTCACAGTAAATAAAGATAGAGTTTCTGAGACAGAGTTAATGCCAGATCCTTGATGCTGGTAATGAGCCCAGCTGAGTGATGTGAATGAGCAGTAACAGATGTTCAGCCCCATGAGCAAACAAAAGTTCTACGTGTTTTAGATGATTTAAGCAAACTGAAATCAGAGGGGGTACTGAAAGTGCATCAAATGTCAGATAATTACATTTTAACCATGCTTGGTATTAATTATCTCCTTTCAACTGCATCATGAGCAGATCTCCTCGTTGGCCTCCCAAGAGCTGCAGAGTTTTAGGAATGCAGAACTGTCCTTGCAGAAGGCAGAAGACCCTCAGGAAAGGCAGCTGTGTATCCCATCTGCTCTTGCCCAGCCGCCGCCACCACCACCTCCCACTCAGCTGTCAGCAGCAGCTCCCAAGTCCTCTGCCGCGGCTACAGGTAGCCCTGGGGAGGCAAGGCAAGCCCTAATGGAGGCCATTCGCTCTGGTGCTGGAGCAGCAAAGTTAAGAAAGGTAAATGTACTTTTATATTTTATTGCGCATGAAATGACCTACGCTTGCTGTGCTTTGAGAGCCATTTATAAGCTGTTCTAGCCACACATTTCTTTCTGCAGTTAGAAGAAGGTACATGCACTGTTTTCTCTAACTGAATCGAAGATCAGGAGTGTATTTCAAACCTTTGAACAGCTATTAATACATACTGTTAAGACTAAAACATGCCTGCAAGTATATGAATAGTATCATATGAATAGTCAATAGTTTTTTTTTAAAGAGAACATGAAGAGCACGAATACCATTTCAGAAAGCATTTTCATGCCCTTTTCATTCTTGCGAATTGGAGGTAATACTGGATATCCTTTAGACAAGGTGAATCTAAGGAACATCAGATATGAGACCCTGAAGCATATTTAGAAGTGTTCTCTCATCATTTCAGTAGTTTGTCCTAGACCAACACTTACACTGCTGAGAGCTGTTGGTAAAACTGTGGTGTTGTTTTAATGTTTGCCTGAACTTTATTAATTGGTGACGTGTGTGTCACTTCTGTGGTCAGCTGTGGGTCAGTCAGCTGCCATATGGCTAAATGCTTAGTTGCCCAGGTGCGATTTTGGGAGTAAGTTCACTTACCTTTTTGATCAAGATTTGTTCTTCCTAAACTCGAGTTACACTGCATTTCTTGGTAAAGAGAAGCAGATCAGTTTGCCTTACTGGGGTCATCCCAATATTACACTGCAGTATCCGAGAATAGACTTTGATCCAAGGACTTTAGGGAATGTACAAAAGCAGATGTAGTTTTCCCCAACACATGATTTAGCTGATGCCAACCATAGATGTGTAAATATGCTTTAACCCTGCTTTCTTGTCCTGTTCAAAATAATTTAAAAACTGCAATCAAATTTTAACATTAAAAGCAGACAAAAACATCTTGTTTCCGATAAACCAGAAATTCCACAGAATCATACAAAAGGCACAAACAAATCAGTCTTTCAGGGAACTTTACATCAGCATACAAACAGAAATCTGGGTGTGCAGTTATTTTGCATGTGGAAAAATACATCTGTATTATGCATACTAATATGAGGAGTGGCTGAGGTCACCTGGCTTGTTTGGCTTGGAGAAGAGAAGGCTGAGGGGTGACCTCATCGCAGTCTACACCTTCCTCAAGGAGGGCAGCGGAGGGTGAGGCACTGATCTCCTCTCTCTGGTGACCGGCGACAGGACCCGAGGAAATGGAATGAAGCTGCTTCAGGGGAACATCAGATTGGACATTAGGGAAAGGTTCCTTCACTGAGAGGATGGTTGGTCACTGGAACAGGCTCCCCAGGGAAGTGGTCATGGCACCAAGCCTGTCAGAGTTCGAGGAACGTCTGGACGATGCTTAGTCATATGGTTTAATTCTAGGCAGTCCTGCAAGGAGCAGGGAGTTGGACTTAATGAACCTGATGGGTCCCTTCCAACTTGAGATATTCTATGATTCTAAGAATACAGATTATGAAGAAATAATTCTCCAGATCAGGCCTTTGTTTCCCTACTTCACCAATTTACAGAAGAAATGGGATTTGGACATTCAAGAATACTTCATGCAGTTGTTTTCTAGATCTTTCCAAATTCTTTGTTCTTCCATCTGCGTTACTCTTCGAGAAGTCTCTGAGGGGACCCATAGCTCTACTCATTAAAATAAGTCTTTGCCATATCCTTGGGAATTTATTTCAAAACAGTTGGATAGCCAGTGCAGGCCATGAAATTGAGCTGGATATACTGGTGTATTCTGCTAAATACTGTGCCTGTCTTTCTTCATTTTCAAGACAGAGTAATTTTTGGTAGTTTTGACATTGAAATGACGGAAGAGTACATCTCTTATTATATAGATCTTTTATGAACATAAAAGAGAGCAGTGGTTTGTCCAAGGCACAGTATGCTTTTCTTGTTACTGCGCTGTCCTTGTAAGATATTGGATATGCAAGCTAAGTCTTGTATATGCCAAAGACATCATATCACTTTGACATCTGAGATCTTATGCCCTTGATAACTGATAAAAGTAAAAATGTTGTCAGATTTCTCAAAGGCTTTCTATCCAGTGCACATTCAGATCTCTTCTAGCTTGCTGCATTAAATGAGAGCCAAATTCTGATCCTTCCCTGCAGCTGGACAACTTGTGACAGCAAAATCTGAACCCGTAGAGGAGAATACATGATAGCTGCGTATCAGGGTTTTCTTCTTTTACAGCTGAAGAGCGTGTCTCCAAGGAACACTGAGTTTTTTGCAGACAGTGGCTGGCAGGTGGTTTTTTTGCCAGGGCTTGAAGCAAACGTCTTTCTTTGTTTTGCCTCCTCTGTCAAAGATCTATGATGTCGTGATTTGAAGGTGTGAGCATGAAGCCATTTTTGGCTTTGCTTTCTAGAGGATTTTTCTTGCAGCAACTAGACAGTAGAGTAGGTAGTTCAGTTCTGTGATCGCATCTGTTTCTCTTCCAATGTCTGCTCAAAGTTTTCTGGGACAAGGGCTTCTGACAGTGAAGTCATTTACTTAGCTAATATTGTGGGGAACTGGGAAGAATCTGCATTGCTTAGTTACGTGTGGTTCGGTTTGTGCTTATTTATGAGGGGTTATTTGCAATGGAAGTCAATCAAACGGGGCTGTCAAGGGAACCAAACGTAAAAAGCAACTAATTGCCTAGATAAGAAGCATCCCAACAAACATTTGAGCTCTATTAATATCTGTGAAAAGGCAACTCCTCCACTCCACCCCTGGTTACACAGCTGTTTGCTAAAGTCATGAACTTTAAGGTTATAAGATCCACTGTGCAGGAAGGGAGGAGAGAAATTGCTGCAGGCTGCCCCTGCCTTGCTGAGAGTCAGGGTCTGCACCACACAGGCTGTAATTGGGTCACCCCAAACAAACCAGGGCAAAAATAGGTACTTGAGGGAAATGCCAAGGATAGGTAAGACAGTTTGTGCATGGGTCTCCTGGCTGTTCTTTCGTCCATTTCTTGGAGTACTCTGCCTGCTTTGGCAAATAAATCATACTTTGTTTTGAAGAACTGGCTTCTGTTTTATTGCACGCTATTGCTGTCCACAGACTCCCGAAGGAAAATTCTTGTGGGTGCCAAGCCCAGTTGGGCCTGCTCAGTAAAATGGTTCATGCCCAGTGCAGTGCAGTTCAGAGACCTGCCAGAAAGTGGTTAGACGACAGATCCTACCCACAGGGAGCGGAGGCGCAGACATGTTATTGGAGGGGGATGAACTTACCAAACTGGAAAAGACCCAACAACGTGCAGGAAATAAAATTCTTCTTCAGTTATCAAAATGGTCTGTTGAGGAACCTGGCAGGTGTTTAACACGTCCAGAGTACAACAGTAAGTCAGGGAGACGGCGTCAAGTAAAGTCACCAACCAGGATGGCTGACCTGGGGCCTTTGGTGGTTCGTTGTCTTGAGAAACGAATGTCTCTCACTAGCGAGGAGCCTGCTTCCCAGCCATGCAGTCTGCCTCCCACACAAAGGAGGATCGGTTGAGCTAGGAAATAAACAGCTGATCAGAGACCAAATTTTGCCTAATTCTGGTGAGCAAAACTCAGGTCATAGAGCTGTACTGTTTGAGCTTCTGGTGTTAAAAGTGAACTAGTGTTTTCCTTAAATTGTATCAAGCAACTTTTGTCACCATTTCACATACGTAAAATCCTTATGTTTAGTTTTTAATGTCTGTCTCAGAGAATGGAAAATAACCTAGCTAGATTTCTGAAATTCTTTATATCATTGCATGTGTATTTTTGTGTCTGTGTAAGTTGCCTTGGGTTTTACCATGATTATCTGTGGAAAAAACCGTAACTACACATGCAAATAACCCATTAGATCTCTAGCTGTAGGTATAGTTCAGCACAAGCCCATGCAGGATTGAAAATCTTACCCAACAAAGAGAAGCTATAGAAGCTGCCTTAGCTTATATCCCATCTACTCATTTTAGGTAGAGTTGTACCCAGGGATTTGGTAGAAATATTGCAGGGGAATGTACCTGCACAAGGTGGGCAAGGCAAGTGGTATATCTGAAGAACAGGCTTTTGGTCGTGGTAAAATGATTGCTGTAGACCACTCTTTAACGGTACATGCAAGAGAGATTCTACAAATTTCACACGTTTTCCAGTAAAGATTGCCGCTGCATCCAAGCAGCCTTTTCTGTTTACTCACTGCGATTTTAAAAATTAATTTGGCTCCATCACAGTATCCACAAGTGTTCATGCCAGTATTTGGCATCGGCATTTAGTCGTATGAACTCTTGATACGTGCAGCGTATCATTCTGTTGGCAATCAAAGGAGCCAGGTAAGGTAATTGCTGCACCCATTACAATGAGTCCCTGGTATACGCTGGGATAATTTGAAGTCGGTTGCCAGGAAGTAGTGCATCAATCTGAATTATGGCACGTTGAGTATCTTCTAGGAAGCATGGCCTAGTTCCATACCTTTATGTCAAGCAGCAGACTATTCATCTCACGTAATCAGAGATATATAATTGTGAATGAAGAAATACTGTTTCTTATCATCAGTGTCCGTGGGTGCACTGGTGGAGATTACAGACTCAAAGCTGCAGCGGATGTTGGCATTAGTGTGCTAGAATTGGGGCAGGAGGCCCCACTAAAAGGTTGGCCGAGCTTGATATACAGGTAGTCAAATGAACCTGTAAAGTGATTCTAGTTCCCATGCACAGTGAGAGGCAGTTGTTTGCATGCTGTTACTCTATTTGAATTGAAAGATAAAATTTAATTTGAACTCTTCACCTTGCTTATAATTTGTACCGTGACGTATTTTGTTACCTAAGAACAAAGCTTCTTACATGGATACTAAAGCCAAAATGGATGGTTTAGACTTGATCAAATACATTGTTCCTGTTTAGCTTTTGTGGTGACCTTAATAGAATCAGTAACTTTGATTTTGGAAGAGCACCCTAGCATATGTATTTAAAATTAAGCATATGCTTAGATGACCTGAGGACTAGGAGGGAAGATAAGCATTTGTTTAAGTATTTTCCTGAATGAAAGCCTTCGGGAACTTCCTTCATTTAATCAGGAAGCAAAGTACTCATCAATTGATTTTTATGACCAGTGACAGCTCACCAGTACTGAACAGATTTTGACTGTCAGATATTGCATACTTGCAGCCAGGGTTTCTCTTCATTCCACAAAATGAAGGAAGTTCACAGAAAAATAAATCACCTATGTTCCAGTAATCACTGAATTGCAGCCCTAATATCTAAGGATGTGTGAGGTGTGAGGGTTTTAGGGAAGGATAACACCTTTCATTGGAACAACTGATATAGCTAGAAAAAAGCACATAAGCTTCAAGTAGTCTCAAGGAGCTGATGAAGAGACTTAGGCTTGAAAACAGCCCCACAGGAGAATGTTTGCTTAACAGTGTCAACACTTGGAGGTTTAAAAATATCTTGAATGATCATGTGCTTTTCTTTGTTATAGGTCCCTCTGCTCGTTTGAATCATGTATAAGGAACAAGTAATTGGAAAATCTAACCCCGCATGCACCCATAGTCATCATTCAAGGTCTGAAGTGGCAAAAAACATCCAGAAGTTTAGTTTATTCTCCTGTCTACAAGCCAAAATAAGTTGTAGTTAATTTTCTGTGTGTTCCTGCATAATGGTTCTAAGGGGAAAATACGTTGCTCTGCTGTAAAGCTTCCGTGCCAAGGAATTGTGTTTTGCCTCTGAATATTTAAGGTTGCCAATAAACTCTTCTTGTTGGCAGGTTAATAAGAATATAAACACTATGCAGTCCTGTGTTAATACTTAATTGTGTTTATGGGCAAAATTAAAAGGCTTTGCTAGCTATCTAGAAAAATAATATTCGTTTCAAGTTGGTAGAAGTATGTGACTATTTCAGTACTATTTACTTGCTTCTTTCTTGATTTGGAAAAGGACTGTAAGCAATGAGGGTGAAAAACAGGATAAAGATCTATAAAAAACAATCACAAGAAGAAAGTTTTTGTACATTATGAAGGACCTAAATTGTCATATGCTGAAGTAATTGGTTCTTAAAATTAGATGAACTTTGTATCTCTGGCGGAGCTCTGAGAAAGCACGCAATCAGTAATGCAAGTGAGACAGTGTCTGCTGAAAAGTTACTTATGGGGTATGATGTATAGAATGCTAATAAGCATAGATCTACTGAACCCTAGTAACATTCATGGCACTTTAAAAATATTGAGACACCTTAAAGAATCTCTATTTGCAACAGATTGTGAAGGTTATAAAGAAGATTCAGAGTATGCGTAGAGGTCCAACATTCAGAGTTCATTCCTGCACTGCAAAATGAAGCGAAGGTGGTTTATATCAGTAACCAGGACTTTTGTCATCTCTTGTTCAGGTCCTGCGTAAGCTGGCCCTTTGTTTCCAGTTCGTCTGGCTGTTGTACGTTGTCTCGCGAGTATTTATAGCAGCATCTTTTTCAGCTGTTAACTACTTTGGTAGTTGTTGTTGTACATATTTTGAAAATATTTCGTTAAATTGATTAATTTAAAAAGGACAAATGAAAATGCTTTTTCACATTTGCTACATTGTAATGAAACTGAAGAAGAGGACGTTTGTATATGTACATTTTTATAATCACAGACCGGAGTGGTGGCAGATTCTTTTGTTTTGGAGCTGAAATTTAAAATGTATAGCTGTGTAATGTTGAAGGCACGAGAATATTTAGCCATCTGCGTTTAATGTGACTATATATTATATATTGTAAAATATTGATGTCTGTTAGTGCCACAAATAAAAACAAAATCAAAACCTGACATGGCTTGAAAGACTTTTTTTTGCCAAATGTTTTCTATTTACAGAAAGAAATGAGAACTGGAGATGGACTCAAGCAAACCACTGTGCTGTGTTTGGTATCTCAGGTCTAACATTAAATGTTTCCAGCCAGGAAGGGACTCACAGCTAATTACCTAGGAACACAGCAGAAATCACCAACTAGAATCAAGATGTCAGAGTTATATGCATTTTTATAATGATACCGTACTGATAATGATCCATTTCCTCATTAGGGAAGCTAATACATGCAGAATTAAGATGCTCTGTCACACCCTAGAATAAATAAGATCACCTTTGTTGCCTGGTTAGCCTTTTCTTGCCTTAAAAGTCTTCTCAGTATGCTTTAGATCAGAAATATATATTAAAAATGCTATCGCAGGAAAGGAATGTCACTTATAAGCTTGAATGCCGTAGGCAGTCCCACCAGCAGCGAACACTGTTTCCTTGGTCAGGTGCTGTAAGACTGAACTCAGTGAATGCAGGTCTCCCTCTTGTCCTTTGTGTTGCCTGAAGGCCCTGGCTCTGTCACCCCCTCCTCACTGACGCCTCTTTAGTCTGCTAGGTTGTGTGGGTACGTGCGTTGCACAGAATCACAGAATGGTAGGGGTTGGAAGGGACCTCTGTGGGTCATCTAGTCCAACCCTCCTGCCGAAGCAGGGTCACCTACAGCAGGCTGCACAGGACCGTGTCCAGG
>Ga0065711_1031011_pt1 | contig 30783 bp, 18 predicted proteins | sample Hoacrofraction12_FD_59098 | JGI IMG/M metagenome (GOLD analysis project Ga0065711, IMG submission 59098) | Hoatzin crop microbial communities from Cojedes, Venezuela - Epithelial fraction 12 v2 (version 2) | ecosystem: Host-associated > Birds > Digestive system > Esophagus > Crop | place... | reverse complement strand
CTGAGGGGAGGAGAGGTGCGGCTGGGAAAAGTTGGGGGGGAGGCCTGGTTAAGGGATTCCCAGAGCTCCCCAGGCAGGGATGGAGGTTCGGTGGGGTGCCGGGAACTGAGTGAGGAAACACGAGTGGGAGAAAGGAAATGAGGGCTGGGGTGGCAAAACTGAGGTGACTGGCAGCGCCAGGGAAGGGGTGGCAGGTCGCAGCCTTGCCGCTGAGGACTGCGAGGCACGTTTCTACACCAGGAGGGAACTTGGGCTTCGTCTGAATTAGACCCCAGGGTGTCTGGGATCTGCTGGCGTTTCTGAGCGGTGTCTCAGGCCTGTGGTGGTGTTTAAAGGAAATGGTGCATCATCATGCAGTGTGGAAAGGCAGAAGAATTCCCTTGTACAGATAAATGTGATTGGTACAGTTTGATAGCAGAGTGCTCGCACTCGCCGCGAGTGTTGTCTTGATTGGTGATAGATGGTGTGCTAAAGGTGGAATATTATTCCTGTGGTGTTTGCCAGGCTGCCTGTGAAATGGAATTGGCTTTTTCTGACAGGAGTTTTTAGAGGGGAGAAAAATATAGGATGTAATGTTATTTGTTGTCATTTTTCTGTAACTCCACATTATTAGGTGTGTTTACATTTGTGATTGTAGAGTATCATCATGACATAATGAAAAGGAATAATTTTTTTGTGATTTCTGGGTTTTTTTCTTTGCCTTTAGAGTTCTAAGTGGTTATGTCTGGGGTGGCTTCATGTGAAGCCCTACAAAAGCCTGAAGAATTACACTACTATTATGTATGCTTTATAAAATAGAACTCTTTGGTTATAAAAAACCCTAAATTAGTTAAGTAAAACATATAACTGGCTTGCTTCTTTTTCAGTGACATTTTCTAACCAGATGCCCAGAATTATTTGGTTTTGTTATGTTACTTGTTTCTTTGTGACCTGAAGGAAAAACAGGGTTTTTTACTTAGCCATCCATGACAAAGTACCACTATCGAGATCAAGACAGCATGACAGCAGAAGTACATCACAAACTGTCATCCTGTCACTGTATCAGCAGAGGACAGTGATACAAAACTGTACCTACCATAAGAGTGTAGAAACTACTGTCAGATCTGATATCCTGATTTACTTGAGTATAGTTACCACGATTATAAAACTAATTGTATTTCCTCCCCAAAGCCTCCAGGATTGGCACGTAGATACAGTTCAGGGAAGGGGTTAAAGTGAAAGGGGGTTTGGTTTGCCACATGGTCTCAGTGAGCAGTTCTGTCACCGATTGCGCAGGTCACAGTGAAATGCTTAAAAAAAACCAATTTCATGTGTAATTGTTCTTAAAATTTGCTTGGTTTTCACATGGAGAAGGGACCAGTGCTGGCCCTGGTAGTGGGTTGATTAGACCTAGTGAATGTTAAAAACAAATCCACTCACCAGAGTCTTCTCTCACTTAATTTCGAGCCAGTTTGACCAGTGGGGGGGAGGTTTAGGGTTAATCTCTGAACTGCAGCTGAGCCTCTAGACGGACCTACTGTTAGGTGCGCACTGTGAACTGGGTTTGTCGCCCTGTGTGATTTTTCTAGATACCAGTCCAGTTTACAATAAGAGGGACTTAGTAGCTTTATTCTTGGCACGCCCTTCTGGTCAGCGTTTTACTCGTGGGGCTTGCCATTCCACTGCCTCACTCACTGTAAACTTGAAATCATCGGCTTCATTTCTTCCTTGACATTATTTCTGCAAAATTGAGCATAAAGCTGGGAAAGATATCTGTTTCTTATACGATCAGGAGCTCTTGCTGAGTTACAGATTGCATTCATAGTTCTGTCTTTGGAAATATCCACTGTAATTTTGTAAAATTCCTTCTCCCCTCCCAGCTTTGGCTCAATTTTCTGCACGGTTGGAGTATTATGTAAGATCTCGCTGTATTCCTCCAGCCTCTGACTGCTGCTGTTTCCTACTCAGCACAGAGAGGAAATACAACAAAAATGTGTTTAAAAAAAAAACCAAAAAAACCAAAACCCAGACCTTTACTGAGAGTGTTGCTTCTTGATTCTCAGTCGATAAACTGCTACTGCGTGTTGTCTTGTACTTTGTACTTGAGAGACCTCTTAAATAAAGCATGTGTCCCAAGTTCTAGAAACACATGACAGTACAGGAAACTAGCGTGAGATTAAAGTATTTGTACCCTTGAGGAGGCAAAGAAGCTGTTGTTTTTCAGAAACTATATCTGTAAATCTATTAGAACTTCTTTGCTTGATTTCACATTGTGAAGTGTCCTTTTACTGAACTCTGTAGCAGTGTTTTGGAAGGAAAGAGTTGAGTGATTCTGGAAATCTCTTCTTCTTTGCTAATGTGCGTAGCTGAGAATTCAAGAAAATATGTAGCACACATGAAATGTAATTTGTGGTTTGTTTTGTTTGTTTGTTTTCTGCACATTTTTAGGACAGAAAAGATGCAGAACCCCTGACTGTGTAGCAAATGCCCGGAAAAGACTTGGGAGTTCAATTTTTATACTGTGAGTAAATTCTTTGGCTACAGGCAGGAGTTGCGCCCTTGCATTCTGTGAGATGTAGCTGGTCTTAGAGTTCCATGGATTTTTGGACATCCGTAGAGTTTATAAAGTCAGGACCATGGGAGGGTTTGAAGACTCCGACACTAATTTCATAACTGGAAGATACGGTTTTGGCCATTGGTACAGCAGAAGCCAGTAGGGTACAGCTGACTTTAGATGCACTGACTACAGAAAATAGTATTTAAATTTTCATACTGAGATTTCAGTTCAGCTTTTCTTAGCCTGTATTGTAGGTCTTATTCAGTAGGTTATATTATGTGACTGTGGACTTTAAAAACATCTTTCATTAGAAATCCAGTGTGTATGTTGTGCATTTTAAATTGGGTCTGATGTAATGCTTGCACGGTGAATCATGTACAGTAATGTTAATGCTTTTAAAAAATTGATCCAACTTCTGATAAGAGAAATAATTTTCCTGCAAAAAAGGATGCCTTCGTGCACGCCTTTAAGAGACTCATATACAGAAGAAGTTAGAATATCAATTTGAAAGTATGCCAGTTTTGAAGCATTTTAAATTTTTAGGAATCTCAGAAGTTCAGTAATATTGTTTCTGAAAATATACTGGAATGTTTAGAACTCTAAACACTTAAACTTATTACATATTCAGAAACATTTCATGTTGCATGATATGTAAACTTCCATAGGGAAGTTGGATACTGGGATACTTAAATTGTTGTTTGATAGTTTAAGTTAATCTGAATCACTGCTTGTTCTCCGGAGTTAACGTGCCACCCTTTGAGCTGACAGAGGAACAGCTGGAACACTTTCATGTGTGTGACATCAGATATGCCAGTGACATCTATACAGCATCAATCTGAAACGGCTGATGTGATGTTCTAAAAATGGACACTGTATCTTCTGACGTCAAACAGAATTTAAAGAATTGCACTCTTGTAACTAGGAATGTGCAGGAATGATGCTTGTAGAGGTTCACAAAATGATTTGTGGGACTTAGTGATGTGTAGCTGTTTGGGTTTTTTTCCTCCTTTCTGTGAAGTCTAGGTCCTGATATTTACCAATAAACAGCTGTCTCCAAAATGAATGCAACATGTGACTATCTCTGTTAGGGCTGTGACAAGAACTGATGTTAAGCAAAACTGCACGGGCAGAGAAATGGGCTATAAAACCTTACTGATCTTAGAGCCAAACAAGACGTAGAAGTTTGCTTATGGGACTTGATCAGATGAAGAATTAATTTAATTTAAGAATATGTGTGGGTTTTTTAAGTGTGGCTTTAGTTACTGTTCTGCCCACATTCTTTGCTCATCGCTGCAGAAATTTGTTCAACAGATCATAAATCAGATCATAATCGTATATAGCAACTTTTCTCTGATAGCAGTAGTTTACTAGTGGGAGACTTCCTAAGGTTATTAAGTTTTGTTTCTTCAGCTTAGATCATAAAGCTAGAGAGGCCTCACTTACCTTCTCTTAAAAATAAATCCTTTTTATTTTTTATTTAAAATAATGGATTTTCTTTGTGTCTGAAAGCAAAGCTCAGCTGACAGCCCTGGTTTTAGAGACGTGTATATCGCAGCGAGACTGGAGGGCAGGTGGAGACAAACACACTGAGTCGCCTGGAGCTGCTGTATAGCAATGCAGAGAGGCTGCCTGGCTGCCTCCCAAGCGTTGCTGCAGAAAGAGGCTAGAACAGACGCTGACTGCATCGATGGAAAAGTTTTCAGTTAACATGGCTAGAATCATGCCTACAGAGTCACTATGTTGACGGTTAAAGAATGTTGTCGTGTTCCCCTCGTCACCTCACGGTGCAGACAGCACGCAGTACCTTCCTCGGATGCACAGAAGGCAGGCTGTTGTAGGCTGGGTATCCTGACCTTACGCATCTCTCTCTGTAACTTCAAAATCGTCTTAAATGACACCACTGTATTGGTGCCTTCATTTCCTCAGCTGTGTTTTGTTTTTTTTTTTGGTAGAAGTGTGCAACCTCAACGAGTTGTGCTTAAAAACCACATGTATCAGTTTAATTTCTTAGAAGCACTTGTGGGCAGTAAATGAAATTTGGAGAACAGTATTTCACTACTGCATTTGAGAGACAGACAATTTTCTGAAGATTTCCTTTTAGCTTGTGATTTTGTTCATGCTTTTTTCCCAGAGAGAACAGTGTGTCGATGTAGGTATTTGAGTCCAGAAGTTTTGAAAATTGCCATCACGTGTCATGTGCTGCCTTATAGATCTCTGCTTTCTGGCAAGTAAGATTACAGTGAATTGACTGTTGTCTAAATTTTATATAATCTAATTTTAATCAGGGAGCGCAAGCACAAGCATTACAGTAGAATATATTCAGCTGTATCCTGGAAATGTTCTGGAACATCCTTGCTTTAGGTTGGTGCCAACCTTACTAAACCTGCAAGTGTGATAAAAGTCCTGGTGTTACTCAGGTAGTAAAGATTTATAACTTGTGTGGTTTAGAGTTGGTTCTTGGCTTGCAGATAATTGGTATTTCTCTTTAGATAATATTGCCCTGTAGTTCACTGAGTTTTACTATTGATGGGGAAAGTAGTAGGAAGACTTTTTAAGGTGTTTCTGTAAGAACAGAAGGGATAACAGGAAGAAAACAAAAGTAACAAGAACTGGTTTCTTCCTTGAGGCTGGACACAGTTTAAGGAGCTGGCTTGGTGTAAAAAGGGAAATAAATGTGGGTATCTTCTGGGAGTCTATTTTTATGTAGTTTTATGGTTACTTCTGTTTTTTAAAGATTCAATAAATGGCTTATACCAACAACAGCTTAGAATGTATAATTAAAATTAAAAGCATATCAGTTTCCTGTGTCCAAGATTCTTCCTTTGGAATTGTTTTCACTTACAACAGAAGTTACAGCGTTAATGTGGAAAGCAGTGAAAAGAGTGCACCTTGCTGCCCTGCCTCCAAAGTGTCCCTAATATAAACAGACATCTAATAATGCCTCTGGCCCAGTCTTTTTTCCAATTGACTAAAAACGTATTAAATATAGAATATCTAAGCTACTGAAATTTTTCTTTGCTCTTTGTTGCATTAATTCGATAATCTTGGTCTTGAATGGTTAGGATATTCAAATATGGGTGTAGGCGAACACCATAATTGTGTTATTTTTCAGGGTATGATTTATGGTAAGATGTGATTTTTTTGATGTTAATGTGAGCAAGATTATTAAAATTATGCTAGCAAAACCATCACGCCTTATTGAAGTCAGTGTGATATGTTTTATAGAAAACACGGCTGCTGATTTTTGAGGAAAATATAGATGGTTTGAAAGTGGAAGTTGGTTGGAATTTGATTTCTGTCTCCTTCCTCTCCTTATTCCTTCTCATGATGGTAACTGATAAGGTCAGAGAAAAGACTAAACAAAAGAACTTTAAAAATTAAGGCTCTTCCTGCCTATAAAAACAGAAGTGTCAGAGAAGCATTACCTGGTAGAATAGGCTGCAAACAGGAGTCTTTTCGAGTTGGTGTAATTGCCGTTTATTATCTGTTAGAAATAAGTCCTGGAGTGAGCTTTCTGTTGGAATGAAGCAAGCGATTGATTTCTTTTCATGCTTTTCCAAAAACCTGGGTTTGCATGCTGAGTCCAAGAGTGCTTTTATTTGGCAATCATATGATCTTTACACTTAGCAGGTTAAAATGATTCTCATAACCATTTTGAAGTCATGCTGCAATTGCAAGTAGGTAGAAGAATACAGTAGTCTGATGTCTAGTTTTGGCAACGCATTTTAGTCTCTAAATTGATTATTTGAAAGCTTAATTTCCAGAATAATAATGGCAGAAACTGTGTTTCAGCTCAAGTTGGTTTTGATAAGCTCTTGGAAATATTAACACAAGATGGCAACTGGCAAATGTTACATGAGGACTACCAGATGTTTGTGTTACTGGAAAGTTGATATAAATAAAAGGCTCCAGAGGGGATTATAGTCTTGGTGGTTTGCTAGAGGTCAGATCTGCAATCCTGTTGGAGTGCTTTAGCGGTGTTTGGAACCAGGTCTCAACACAGTAGATTGAAAAAGTTGGTCCTGCTTAATTTTCAGTTTTTGCTTGTTTTCTGATTAGACATTATACCGTTTAGGCATTTTCTTCCAGTTATTTTCAGCTCCCCAGGAATCTGCTGGGATGTTAGAGGTGTGAGGTGTTTCTAGCAGTGTGTCGCTCTTACAAGAGAACAACCTACGGAGGGGAGAAAACTCCTGCTGCTGCCAGCCTGCTTGCGGAGCGAGAGGCTTCCCTGGCATGTTAGGACATTTTCTGGGGAAGAGTAGTTTTCATGGCTTTACCTTTTAATGTGGAAGATGACTTACATGCTCTGAAGGTGCAAATGTTTTATTTTTAAAAAAAATTGCTAAAATAGCAACTGAGTTACATGACAAGTGACAGGTAACAATTTACCCTACAAGTAGAAACTGAAGCTGTAAAATACTTTTTACAATTTGCCTGTGAGGCAGAATCTAAAATAAAAGAGTTCACGGGCAATAACAAAACCCTTCTTTTCAAAAATAAGATCAGGTTTCTTATTGAAGACAGAAGTCTGCTCGGGCTGATTATTTCTGTAAGACCTAAGCCGGTGTGTTCAAGTAACATTTTTCCTTGTGAGAGGAGAGAAATCAGCAGGAATGGGTTAGCAGGAGGGAGGAGAAAAGAGGTTAAAAGGAGAATTTGGAGAAAAAGAAGAGATTTATTTCTTTTTAACATGCTTACGATCTGAATTAAAAAATTATGAGGAAGATTAACTGCTGAGGAAGAACAGTTTTGAAGATTTAAGCTTTAAAGGTCTGGGGACATACCTGAAGAGGATTAGAGATCGAAGTAGAAAGAGTTAAAGAAGAGGTAAACATGTGATGAAAATAGGTGTGGTGACTTAAATGCAACAGTAACTCTAAAAGAAAAAAAAAGCTTTGTTTACTTTTAAGAATTTGGTTACTTTTTATGTTTACTGGTGTGGATGTAATTCTAATATACTTTGAGTAATTTGTAGTTGGGGTTGGGTGTGATTAAAGGGGATACATTTTTCTACATCTGCTCAAACACCAGCATGAAGCAGTCTTAGGAGAATGTCAAAAATACAACTTGACTTAATGACTGAAGAGCAGAAATTTTCAGTGTTGATAAGAGCAGAATGTTATTTGGAGAACTCTCGGCTGCTTCTTACCACCGACTTCCTCTCTTTCCTTGGTTTAGTTTTAGCTCTTTGCTATTTTATCTGGTGATATTTGGGGAGGAGGAGGAAGGGATGGTAGATGGTTTACAGCTAAGGAGCGGTCGTGTTTCTTTTCTTTCAAAACACATAAAACTTGCAATGCTTGTTACAGTTCTGATGTGTCACTGACAATTGTTCCATCCCTTAATAGTTTCATATAAATTATGATTTTTGTAGGTGATCCAGCCTTTTTTTTTTCTCCTGTTTTTTAACTGTAGAATTGGTTTAAGGAAAAAAATTAAAACACCCAAGAATGGAAAAGAAACACGTAGTTTTGGAAAGTTTCTTGAAGTGGAATTTTAGTTACTGAATTCTAGTGGGCTGCCAATGTTCGGTGTGTCTTGAGATAATTCTATCTTATTAACTGTGTGGAAAGTTATTTTTCTAGGCAACTCCTACTTACTTGCTTTTCCATGATCTGTCATCTCAAAAAAAAAAAAAGTAATTCTGAATGTTCCGACTTGATAATGAGTTTTCTGCAATAAACTGAGTTAGGGTGTATAGGTCTCCCTTAACTGAAATCGTCCTTTGCAGTGTCCAGAGGGCCCCGTTGTGACCTCAGGAATTTGGCCTTCTCTAATGTACTTGGCAATTTGGGGGTTTAATAAAAAGAAGGTACCCATCCAAGCTCCTGAATGCAGCTGGTGGTATAATGGGGACAACTTACAAACCGAGTTAGGACTGATATATAATATAGTGCCTATAAATAGTGCCTTGGAATCAAGAGAAAAGCAGGGACACTCTCAACTGTTGAGAGAAATCATTTGCAGTGCATTTTAAGGAAACCAGCTAATGTCTGTTGTTTCTGTCTCGCAAATGAGCCGTTGCAGGTCCTTTAGCCTGGTATGCAGCTTTCACTGATGCCAGTTCATTCCTTCTGTCTCTCTGCTATGATTGTGTTGATTTTCCAGTCTGTTCTCTTGTGACTGAAGTTTGTAAATGAAACTCCATGTGTCATTTTGAGCTCAGCACTCTACAGAGTACAGGTTAAGTAAGATCTTTTTTGGGATTTAAGAGCACAGAAGGTAGAAGAAGGTGGAATATACACACTCCTGGTTTTTAGAAAGTGTTCAAGCTTAATTCACCAACCACTTTCTCGACTTAAATTATGCTTCCCTCTAATTCAGGTACAGTGAAGTCTGTGTATGTCCCATTCATGTTACTCCTTTATAGTTTGCTTTATCCAGGCGGTGGTTGGCTTCTTGTTGTAGAACTGTTCGCATTTCTTTGTTCGAGAAAGATAAGCCTCTCGCTTGTGTAAACCAGGCTTCCTTTCAAGATGCAGCTTTTTGGTACGGGTCACTTTCATCTTTCATAAGTGTTGATTTCTAATCTCAGTCTATTTTTACTGGTACAGGTTGTTTGCTACCTTGGTGCAATCTGTTCTGCGCCACCATGTTAATAATTAGGCGACTTTGTGTAACCTCTGGAATTCCCTGTGCCTGACTTTCAACCTGTATTTGTAGCTAGGCAAGATTTCCTGCCACGCAGGCTTGGCAGTCGTTAGCACGGGCTGTGTGAATGCTTTGCCCATCATGGCTTTCTTCTGTGGTATGCCAAGTAGGAAGGGTGGCATGACACCCTGTTTAGTGTATACATTAAAAACGGAAAACTTACTCATTTTATTCATCCACTAATTAGACAGCATTGCATCTCACTTTGCTCTTCCAGGTAACTTACCTTTTTTTTTTCTTTTATTCTTTTTCTTCACGGCAGCGAATTTAGACCTTCCATTGTCCTTTCCAGGGCTTTGAAGAATGCAGGAAGATAATGGTCTTTTCCTGTGCTTCCGAATCTCATCCCCTTGTTTTATTGGTCCAATTATCTTTGTCCTGCTCCTTTTCTCTGTGCTTTGTACTGGTCTTGGGTAGTCTTTGATGTGTTGCTGGTCCAAGAAGCAGCCACCCCGGTTTTCGAAATTCTTAATTAAAAATAGCCTTATTTTTACAGAGTTCTGCAAGTTATCTTTTGCTGAATAATGCTTACTGAAAACGAATATACTTGGACATTTCTGGTATAAACTGCTGGTTTGTTAAAAGATAGTTAAAAGAAGTAGAAACTGACAGGCTGTTTAGCAAAATTTTAGTAATTTTTTGAGGCCTCTTCTAGAATTATTTGTTGAGTTGATGTTCCCCACCTCTCTCAGGTCAAGTCTCTGCTGCTCACAGAATAGTTTTGACAGTTGATTGAAGTTTTAAGCTGAGATGTCTTGGTACAGCTGCTAAATTAGGAGGAAATTATGAGAATAAGGTGGCAAGGAAACATTTCCTGTGCTTCAAAAAGGTCTGATCTGGCTCTGGTTCTTAGATAAAATGTCTTCATCTGGAAGTGATTGTGAATGAGGTGAGAATTATTTTTTTTCTTAACTGTAATCTTAATTATGTCCAGAGACAAGTGTTGTTTGTTATTTATATCCAAGGAAGTAAGAGACTTGCAGACTGTACATGGGCTCGCATGGGTCCATAAGATAATATTTTGTATTTTGTTTCCTGTGACTTGATATTTATGCCTGCATGTTCAAGTTTGTCTCTGCTTCTCCTGGCCAGAAAGAATTCTGATACCCAAACTATTTACAAAACGTTTTCCTAAAACCTCTGCCTGCAGTGCTCCTAGTTCAGAGGTGCCAGCACTGTTAGTGAAGAAGTGTGAACTGGTGAAGTATTAAGTGTTCATGGGCAAATAAACACTGGGGGTGCCCTGCTGACATCAGAAACTTAACTTTTCCTTGAGTCAGCTGCGGTTCGTTTTAAAACGCGTTTAATATTGCTCCATGCCAGAAGAGCGATTCAGCATTTGGAGCTGGAACAGCTCATGGCGGTTTTTAAGGCACACTTCTAAAGATACATTTCAGTAACCTTTCATGTGCTTCCTCCGTTCGTGTGCTTGCTAAGCAAGGCAAGTGGCAAGTTTTTCCTTACTGGTAATTTTTGCAAAGGACAGTGATGGATATTACCTGTTTATTCCCATGATGACTGGCTACAGCAGTAGAAGTACCAATGATGTCATTTGATGACAAGTCTTTGACGGTTGATTGCCGTGTTGAGCTGGGGGCATGTTGGAGTTTAACATCTTTTTTTAACGGTATTTAACTGCCTCACAAAGCATCTGTAGAAAGCTTTGACATACTAGACTGAAAGTGTTTTCCAAATACTAGAAAATCGTTAAAATCTAGAACCTTTGTCCCCCTTGGGCCATTTTAAAAGCATAACGAATGACGCGCTGGCATGCAGCAATTCTATTAGCACGTTGTCATAACTTTTATTACCACCTGCCTATCCAAGCCATCTGGGAGGAAAGGATGTGAGGCATAAAAGTGACAGTTACTCAGAGGAAATTAAATAGTCCTGTGTATCTCAAGCTCATACATTTATCTTGCCTTCAGACCGCAGAAGCTTTCTAAAACTTTCTGTGTATGTAATACGGAGGTAATATTTAGGTACATCTTAAAAGCCTGTTGAAATGCAGAAAGTAGCTGTTAAAGTTTCAATTTTTGCATCACATTATTGTCTATTTCCTTCCCCAATTTTATGATTGATAGCTACAGTCTCCTGCAGCTTTCACCTTGGAGACCAGTGAAAGGTGCAGGAATTGCGGATTAGCTTCTGTCCTCCATCCAGGAAACCCTTCAGCTTCTCAGTGTGTTCCAACAGGCCTGATGAGCGTGCCTTTGTAACATAAAAAGTTGTTGTTGTCTCCTCTTTTTCCTTCTCATTAATCCCTCATTTTCAAGCCATAAAGAGAGGTGTTACCACTAAATTTACAAGTCTGTCTTCAAGAAGGACCCCCTGGTTTTAACTTTCCATGTTAAACCACTTCTCTAATGTATGTGTAGAGATACGTAATTGCTTTGGTTTACCTGGAAGTAGAAGTCGTCTTAAAGAAAACTGCTTATTGTTGGTAATTATGTGGAAATTGGTTCCTGATCTGAACTGTTCTGGATGTGTTGAGGGGACTGGAACATCTCTCCTATGAGGAGAGGCTGAGGGAGCTGGGCTTGTTCAGCCTGCAGAAGAGAAGGCTGTGAGGGGACCTAATATATACTTACAAATTTCTCAAGGGTGGGTGTCAGGAGGATGGGGCCAAGCTCTTTTCAGTAGTGCCCAGCAACAGGACAAGAGGCAATGGGCACAAACTGAAGCACAGGAAGTTCTGTCTGAACATGAGGAAGAACTTCTTCCCTCTGAGGGTGACGGAGCCCTGAAACAGGCTGCTCAGGGAGGTTGTGGATTCTCCTTCTCTGGAGATATTCAAGACCCGCCTGGACAAGGTTCTGTGCAGCCTGCTCTGGGTGACCCTGCTTCGGCAGGAGGGTTGGACTAGATGACCCACAGAGGTCCCTTCCAACCCCAAACATTCTGTGATTCTGTATTTCTTGTAATCATTCTGAAGCCAGGTGAGGAGAACAGCATTGTGGCCTCAGAGAGTCACCGGGCTGATCCTGGTGGACACTGCTGCTGGCTGCCCGGCAGCTCTTCACACAGAGCTCCAGGGTGCCTCGCAGTGATGGACTGGGCCCAGAACCCCTGTTAGGAGGAAGACCAAGTAGGTGGTTGTGGCTAGAGGTTTAGCTGTTTGGGCCAGGTGTAGGGGGAGATGGGTGGAGGGCCATGGTGTCGTTGTTTCAGAGAATTCGAATGTGATTTTAAGCTAAATTATTTCTGTCTTTCTTCATCCCTCTAATGCTTATTAAATAAAAGCTGCATTATTTCTCACTCTGCATAAGGAATTATTTTTAAAGAGACTGGAATATTTTCGTGTTACAAGTAGTTTGAGTAAAAAGATGTTAGTTAAAAACTAAAGTCACTGAAACTAACTACGATTTTAACAACAAGAACAAAATCAAATTTCTCATCCCACTCTTGTGTTTTATTTATTCCATGTGCTTTCTTGTGGTCAAACCTTTTCATTAGGCTTTGCATCTTGTTGCTCAGTGTGCAGACAGGTTGCCGGCGGTGAGGAGGTGAGCTTAAGAAACTTCATCTTTCCCTGGCTGCTTGTTGTCCTCTCAGGAGTTTGTGTCCCTGTGGGTTGTGCCTGTGCTATGAAACAGATCTGTAGAATAATGTAGATTAAAAATAGCTGTGAACAGAATAATGTAACGGTGGAGCTGAGCGGTGCTTCTGTGCACCCCGAGGGGAAGGGAGAAGCTTGGGTCTCTGCTGCCCATAGACTAAACCCAGGAAGAAGGCATCTTTCCCCCAGCCCTGGAGAGGAGGAGGTGTTTCTTGCTGCTTGTGCTGGAATTTCAGGTTTTATCTGTCCCCCAGAGGGGGGGAGGCAAGGCTGAATGTTGTCTATGGAAGGGCAGTTTGCTAAGTATCCAAACGTAGTGTCTGCTAATTTTGGCTTCATTTGAATGACACAGAGTGGTATAATTGAATTTCTTTGGAGGAATTGTGGTAATTTTAAGTTTAATGTAGTAAAACCTGCAGCATGTAACAAAAGTGCGTGTTCATGTCCCTATCTTTTTAAAATGTTGAATTTAAAAATGAACATTTTAAAAAGAAAGGGGCGTCAACATTCACGTTTTAAAACATTTTTTTTCCCTCATTCCGCATGCACAGCACAAACTGCAAATGCAAGAAGTTTGTAAAGCAGTTTGATCTGAGAGCACTGGGTTTTACATTAGTGCTAGCTGTCTGCAGTTCAGGTCTTACGGAGTTGGTTGCTTGCCCAAAGCTTTGCTCCAGGAAATAAATTTCCATCCAGTTAAATGTGCATCTCTGCAGGGTTAAATGCTTATTTCTTAGCTCCTGATAGCGGGTATCTCCTTTTCAGTATTTGCCTGGGCTCACTTGTGCTTTTTTAAAGGAAATTAAACCTGAAAAAATCCCCACTCTTATTTTACGGTTAGATAATGCCCGTGTAGCAGTACTTCCAGGTACTTCCTGAAGGTGCATGGCACTCGAAGCCCGAGCACGCAGCCGTGAGCTGGAGTGGAGGGTGACGTGAGCCTTGCTCCGGAGAGGTCTGGTCTGCAGCTGGAGCCTGTGCTCAAACCCAGACCTGTCCTGCAACTGCGCTTAAAGACTCCAAATGATGTTGATAGCAGTTTGGGGGGAATTATGCTGGTGTGCTTTTTGTGAACATTCTGCTGTTGGTTTGAGGTGTGGGATTTTTAGGTGTGTATTCTCTGTGCTTTCCACCATTTCCTTTCAACAACTAATGACTCGGCCTTCCTCGAGATTGTGAACCTGTGCTTTAACTTTCTCCCCCAACAAACCTCAGTATCAGCCTTTGTATTTAAAGCAATTCATATAGCAAGGTAACAATTTAATGTCTTTTATTCCCCTTTTTTTAATCCTTTCGGGTTCAAAATTAGCAGCAGTGGAGTTCATGTGGTTCAGTGGCTGTCCTGTGCAGTAAGAGGAAGGCAGATAAATACCACCTGGGAAACAGAAAGTGTTTAGCAGAAGGCTAAACTGTAAGGCATGTGATGCTTTTATATCTGCCAAAGTTATGAATCCTAGTTTCCGAGCTCAGCTTTGAAGACATTTTGTGTATCTGCCTTAGCGATCAGGACTCGGAAGTCAGAGATGGGTTGATTATTCTATTTTGTTTTAACATCTCCCTTGTTGTAACTAGGTGTCTGTCTTATCAGTTGTGCCTGTGTATTCATGCAGGTGTGTGGCAGTGGGTTTAACCCCGTATGTTCTCTGCAAATGAGAACTTGACTTGGCCCATACAAGTTGGGAACTTCACTAGCATAAAAAGGCAATGAGAATTTCCCTCTGGCCAAAGGGATTCAGTTTGAGGTAGAGAAATCATTACCAACACCTTGCCTAATAGTAAGGCTTCAGGAGAAGGTTTAAGCTATAGGAAATTATTCTGTTGATGTTACCGAGTCGCTCTGAACCTAGGATTTTGCTTTGCTGTTGAGTTTGGGTTGCATGTTGCTACTTGCAGCTTTTTCAGATTAAGAACTCCATTTGTCCAATCTGTTCTCTGATAGTCCTGAGACACTCAGAATGAGAACAGGGAGTAAGCAGTGAGTTGAAATGGTGGCCTCAGGGTAAAGTAGTAAATCCCAAGTTAAGTGGTGAGTCTTCTATCCGAATGTTGGACTTCTTAAAGGAAATTATGTGCTAGGCTTATTCCTACAAGGAGCTGCATATTGAAAGAATGAGTGGAGGTGGTGTATCCCCCCTTCAGAAAACACATGGTAACACTTTAAAAAGTGTAAAAGTAACATCGTATTTTGAAGGTGCTAGGGGGGAGAAAGCGTGATGGCTTTAACTTGTGTCCCATGAGGTTTAACAGCACTCCTGAAGGTTTTTTTTCTTTGTTCTTAGTTTTGTTTTTTTTCTCTCTTTGGGGACAAACAGGGTGAAGATCAAGTATAAATTTCTTCTACGGAGTTGTGAAATTCTGTTAATCTTCAAACTGGCGATGTCAAGGGTGCCGAGTCCTCCTCCTCCGGCAGAAATGTCGAGTGGACCTGTAGCAGAGAGCTGGTGCTACACTCAGGTTAGTCCACTCTGTGCTGAGATATTCTTTACACAACTAGAACCTGTGGTAAGAAATCTATTCAAAACAAGTTTAAGGTCTGGATTTTCAGGTGATGTCCTGCTTGCCAACAGTGAGCGTTCACCACGGCAACAGTAGAATGTTACCCTCTGCCCTTGTTGGGACTTTGGAGGAGGCAGTTGGAGAAGTTGGAGTGGTCCAGCTGCCACTGCCAGCCATTTCCAGACTCTGTTGTCTTGTGGTTGGAGGTTATTTGTCAACTTCCAGGTTTTCAGTTTTTGCCTTTAAGATGGATCGTGAGGATGAACATGACCCTAAACTGCCTATTACCTTCTATTTTAAGATCAAGGTGGTGAAGTTTTCCTATATGTGGACCATAAACAACTTTAGCTTCTGCCGAGAAGAAATGGGTGAGGTCATCAAAAGCTCAACCTTTTCATCTGGAGCCAATGATAAACTCAAATGGTAAGAAAGAAAGCAGAGAGATTCACCCTGTTTGTACAACTGTGTGAAAGAATCTGGGCTTCTGTAACTGAGGAAATGTGTAAAAAAAACCTGGTACTGCACATGGGTTCTTGCTTACTTGGGTGTACAACATATGCACAGGGAGAAAATACTGTTGCTTCAGCATAGTGTTTGGGCACACAAAATAAATGTGAGGGTCTGGCAGTTTGCAGTGTTCCGCTGATAATGGAAAACATCAGAAGTTCTAGAATCCGTAGCTGTAAGAGAGACTACATCCTGCCTTGAAACGAGATGTGCCATGGAGGATTAGTAATGTCTTTAGTTGGGTTTTTTTGACTGATGTTTATCTTAACAACTTCTTATAAGCCAGTGAGAGTCCACAGTCAGTGTATTCAAGCTCTGTTTCAGCCTCCAGTTTCAGTCCCTAATACTCCATGTTGTTAAAAATAATTTTTGCCTATACTCTAAATCCTGCAATTTAAGACTGTTGCTACTGTGTTACCTTTATGGCAGCTTTTTGTGAATTTGGAGACTTAACATTCTTTCTTCGATCATGTCTTGGGAGTTCTGCAACTCCTTCTGCCCAGGAGTTTCTGCTTCTTCAAGATGGCATTGTTTTTACCCTTCTCCTTTCCTTTCAAACCTTTCTTACCTTCCCTGAGTTCTCAAATAATTTCCAGTAGCTCAGGGTGGACTTTGATCAGAATGTGTGTCTGCTGCGAGTCTTGTCTGACCTAGTAGATCCAGGGATGCCTGGTTCTTTATCCCTTGTTGCAGCTGTTAAGTGTTTTTTAGCAATTTTCTTTAAACCTCTTTAGTACAGATTGCGGCAAATTAGCCACTAAAAGATTTAGTGTGTGTGATACAATTTGTGTTCCCTTCCTTTGGGTGGCAGACCTGTGCTTTCCTTAGATTGCTTTTTGTTATTACTTACCTTTATAACCTTTGCTAGTCAGGTCTCATTGTAATGTCTAGATCTTTCTGATTTTTTGTCCTTGTCTGTTTGAGCGGTAAGTCATTTGGCCTAGTTTTTGCTTCTTGTTAGATTCTGTGTCAGGTTTCAGGTCATGGAAGTGCTTGCGAGTTAGCCTCTTCCTGCACTTACTACCTTTTCTTCACACAGGAGTTTTCTCTGTTTGCCCTAGTATTATGTTTTTGAGAAACTACAGCTTTCCAGAAATCCATTTTTCCTTTCAGTTCCTGCCTGTGGAATTTTACCTACCATTTCTCTGGATTTGTTGCACTTCCTCAAGTCCATTGCCTCCATTGTACTATTTCTTTCGCTTTCCTTTTGTGAAAGTTGACATCCAAGGTGGTTTTCGGCAATTTAAACCATACCCCCCTCCTCTTTTCCCGTGTGGTTTTTTTAAATGGTTTGCCCATAGTTACTGACTGTATATTATTATCTGCCTTGGAGATGTAGCATGAGGCTGACTGTAACACAGTTCCACTCTATTTACCTATCTATTATTTCCTTGTGGTTCAGTGGCTGTTAAACAGAACTTGTTTGCTGCACTTTATTGTGAAAATTCTACAGTGCCCTTTCTTTGAAAGCTGTGAATGACCTGCCAAAGTCTGCTGCTGACATCTCATTCAGATACCTGCTTCTACAGGTGTTTACGTGTGAACCCTAAAGGCTTGGATGAAGAAAGTAAAGATTATCTGTCCCTCTATCTGTTGCTGGTGAGCTGTCCGAAAAGTGAAGTTCGAGCAAAGTTCAAATTCTCCATCCTGAATGCCAAAGGAGAAGAAACGAAGGCAATGGGTGTGTAAAAACTCTTTCTGTCTGATGGGGTCAGTTGTTTGTCTTTTGCTGTTCGATCAGGTGAGTCACTCAGCTGGTGTTTGAAGCACCATATCTTTCTTTCAGAGAGCCAGCGAGCATATCGATTTGTACAAGGCAAGGACTGGGGTTTCAAAAAATTTATTAGAAGAGACTTTCTTTTGGATGAGGCCAACGGACTTCTTCCAGATGACAAACTCACTCTCTTCTGTGAGGTAAGTCTTCCTCTGCAGGTGGAAGAATAGCAGTTCCATTAGCGCAAGGTAGATATGACCTTATTTTTCGTCATTGCTTTTAAGGAGTCAGAGGTGTCAGGAGAAATACTGGATGTTTATATGGCACTTAGATTTTATTTGTGCATGCACCTGAGTGGCTGGTGGCTTTTTCTGTGTGTGATTCATCACATTTCACTTCCATTTATTTTTTGTTACTTTATATCTGTCTTTTACCTGTGATGATGGTAGGAAATAAGTATGTTTGATTATCATTTTCACTTCTGGTTTACTATTATCATCCATCTGTTTGTACTCCTTAATTTGAAATTCACTTGGGATAATAACCAACACTAGCTCTGTAGTGGAAACTGGACCGCCTGTTACTTGCCTACTGAATAAAGAAGTGTTCTTTATTTTCCTAAGTGTGTCTGTACAGCCAAGAAAAATTTAAGAAAAATTTAAGAAAAATGAATATTATAGTAACCACAACTTTCTATTCATTGTGTTTGTATTTTTCTACAGCTGCTTACAAAATTGTTATTTCACTAGTAGTGATTTCAGACAAAGATGCAGACAGTTACTTCTAAAACTAGGTATTTAACTTTAGAAACCTTAATGAGCAAATTCAAACTGTCTAATTTAGTGTTTTCAGAGCTTCTGCTGTCTTACTTCCATTGTCTTTTTAACTGAAAAGTACCTCCTGTAGCTGTGATTTTTGCCAGAAGAGACAGGTAGAACAAGCTGTTCTCTCTTTGGATCTCCTGCAGTGGTTTTTACAGGAGTCTTTTCTTTTGCTGTGTTTTCTTGCAGGAGTGAAAGAAATGTTTCAATCAAAGTTGTTTGACAGCTTTTTGTTTGTTTGTTTGTTTGGCCATCCTAAACCAGCACATATTTAAATTAACAAACATCTCCTAAAGGATGTGTATTCAATCAGTAGCTTGAATTATTACTGGCATGGAGGGAGCCCTTCCTTTCACGCTTGTAGCAATGTGAGGGGAGAAGAGGACAATGTCTTGGGTGATGCCTCTGTAAGTCTGGCAATTACTCTTTGGCTCATAATAAAGAGGCAGAAAACTTACATTTGTGGAGTGAAACTTGAATATCTGAGAAGGGAATTCGCGAGGTGTGATGTAGATAAACCGGAGATCCACCAGTAGTCTTGGCAACCAGTACTAATTCAAGTCAGTCCACTCGTTATTGAATTAATCCCTCCAAAAGCTTCAGCTCAGTGTTTTTGTTTGTTCTGGATGAAGAGAAAACTTGCTGCTGGCTTCACCTGGCCTTGATATCTTTGATTTTTCTCCTTCAGGTTGTGCTACAGTCTAGCATGTAAGAAATCTCAAGCTTAGTGATATCAGAGGGGGAAGGTATTGCTGTCTGAAACAGTTTGGCTAGAACTTTCAACAGCTTGGTTTGGGGTTTTTTTTACCCGCTCTTTTTTTTTTTTTCCCCTTCCCTGAGCTTGTGAGTCTCTTAGGATATAAACTCGTGTGCCGTATGCTCTCCTAATGCTTCCCTGCTGGCCACAGGTGCCAAGTGATGCTGCTCATATCTGGACTTTCAGCGAACATGTTTTGTATGTAGGAGCTGTCTAAGAAGTTAGCAATACTGGATGTCTGGATGCTTGTTATGTGGGGATATGTTGGAGTTTTCCATAGACCGGAAGGTTGCTGAGTGTCTCTGCTGCACCTTCACATTGCTTTATTAAAGTTAAAAGGAAAAAAGGCTTTTGCTCTCTACTCATGTCCGATGCTGAACACAAATAATGTCTTGCTGAACATGCTGTTAAGACAGAGAATGATGTTCCGTGTCATTCATTTCAAATCTGACCTCATTTAGTTGTCAGGTTGGGGATTTTTCGGCCTCTGTTTTGCAGGTGGGGTTGATTGTTTGTATCCCAACTGCATTACTGTTTGCTGTTTAAATTATATTCCAACATCATAGGTAAATAAAATTCTGGTAAATCTCCAAAAAGAAGGCTGTTCCCAGAGTTATGGTAATAGCTCTCTTCTGAGCTAGGTAGCATTGGTTCCCTTGCTAAGATGTTGAAAACAGCTTAAGCAGAACCTTATCTATTGTGACCTCTAAGGCTGGTCGCCTCTTGGAATCTACCAGTCCTAAACTCCTTGTGTAGAAAGCCACGTAGTAGATTTTCATGGCAGTAACCGACTTTCTTCCATATATGAAGAGGATTTGTTTGTTGATTTGAGACACAATTCGCAAGTCTTTTTTGGCTGGTCTGTAATCAGTACTGGACTCCAGCAAGGGATCTACATCTTAGAATTCCTTTTTAATGAGCCTGATGAGTTTTCATCCATCTTTGAGTCCGTGTTGCTGGTCTAAATGTCACAAGGCAAAAAGATTTTTTAACTGTCAAATGAATGATGAAGAATATTAGCTTCCTCACATTTGCTCTGGCTCATCATTAGTGTCCTTTGGCAGGCAGCATCTGGTATTTGTTTGGGATTGAGTGTTGTATAGTTGATACAAGATGTGGCTGCCGTCAGAAACCCACTGGAGGTTTCTCAAGAGTTGGAGTATGTGCTGTCAGCAGTTTTTTTTCCTTACAAGATGCTTCTGACGTATTTCTCCTTTTACTTCTTTTACATAACTGTGAAGCTTCCCTTGCTGTCCGTTGTTCTTCTTTGGCCATTGGTTATTAATAGGACTGAAATTTAACTTGGACTTGACAGCAAATCCAGGAAATAGTCTCACGTATGCTTCCCTGTCAGTCAGCTTCTTCCTTTATTCTTTGTTATAACAGGGTAGTATTAGTCACTCTGATCTTTTCTAATTGGAGTCTGCTGTAGAAGGCGTGTGATTTACTGCGTGTTTCACAATAATGGTTTGGGGCTGAATAGGCTCTTAACGGTTCCCTTTGTGTGGGTTGTTCATCAGCCAGTGTGGCTATGCGTGGTCCCTGCCTAACCGTGTGTGCTTTAGAGCAGGTGATAAGGAATCTGTCTTCCCCCAATCTTCCTAATTACTTGACGTAAAGCTGCTTTTTTAAATCTACTGTTTAGGGGTTTTTAAATTTTGTTTTGTGATGTGATGGAAGCATTAAGAAATTTAGAACCAGAAGCAACGAGACATTTGGGAGGTCAGACACTGCGCTTGCATACGTGTGTGGATGCAGTGCTCAGTTATAGAAGCTCTCTGTATACTTCATTTTCATTTGTACTGCTGTATTGCATTATTGATTGGGGAGGGTTTCAGAGTGTTGATAGAAGGAAAAAACTAGGTCAGATATGGTGTCTGTAAAAGCAGAAAAATAAGGTTCCACTTCCTTAGGAAACCATCTAATGAAGTTATGATTAAATTGCATAGAAGTGCTGTTAATAGGGGGTTGAGAAGAAAATCCGCTGGTGTGATTTAGGACTTGGGATAGACACTGGAGGAGCAGAAAACAGCGTCATGGCAGGGCAGAAAGGATGCTTTAAAAATGTAGATATTTTTAATCATACAGTGGTTCTACTTGAGAGGTGTGGGTTTTGCTTTGCATTTCCCTTCACCCCAGAAATGAAAAATTCCTGTAGGGAGATTAGTTTTCCAGTATGGGCTTTTGAGTTTTGAGTGTTTTGCTTTCTTTTCCCCTCCAGGTGAGCGTGGTACAGGACTCTGTCAATATCTCCGGCCAGAACACTATGAACATGGTGAAGGTACCAGAGTGCCGCTTGGCGGATGAGCTGGGAGGACTCTGGGAGAACTCGCGCTTCACGGACTGCTGTCTGTGCGTTGCAGGCCAGGAGTTCCAGGCTCACAAAGCCATACTAGCAGGTCGGTATTGAGTTGGATGGGCCTTAGTGGGATAGGAGACAACAGCATGATGGCAAGTGGGTTTTTCTGAGTTACTCCATATTTAAAGCAGGCTTTTGCAACTCTTTTAACTGCAGAACTGTAGTAAAAGACCGTTTTGTGAACTGTTAACGGGGAGAGAAGAAATATCTACTCTATTTTTAATTGCCTGTCTCCTCCTGTGACGAGGATGGTAGGAGGTTTCTTTTGTGGCTGTAGTGTACCATAATGTATGCCTAAAGCATTTGTAAGGAGAAGTTACCACATTTCCAGAGGAATGTCCAGAAGTCAAGAAACGTAATTACGTTACCACCCATGTACTCTTCAGCCTTGGTTGAAAGGAAGCGAGAAATTCTCCCTTACCCAGTCTGAGGCTACATTGGCCACATTCCATTATGTCACAACCTATACTTTAGCAGTTGTACTGAATTTGTCTGACTTACTGTATGAGAGATTTTCCTGCATTAAGTAGCAGGACAGTTGTTGAGCTGTTGACAGGCTACACTTAGCATCTAATGAAGCCTAGAGGAGCATCTCTAACTATGTTTTATTTTCCTCATTGCCATAGCGCGTTCCCCGGTTTTCAGCGCCATGTTTGAGCATGAGATGGAAGAGAGTAAAAAGGTAAGTTCTGGAAGGAAGGAGAACTTCTCCAGCTAGGTGAACAGCTCTCTGGTCAACTCTTAGTTAGCATCAGTGGTCAGATAACTTTCTTGGGTAGTGTTTGTGACTATTGTCACCTTTTAACTGTTTTTCTCACATTAGATACAGGTCTCTGCTTCAGCTGTCCTGAAGGGAGGAGGCAATTGTTACCTTTGTTACTCTTGGGGAAACAGTCTGGGGTGGGATAGGGAGAAGCAGAGAATGTGAAACAAAACTTAGAATTTTTCTTTCCACGTCTTTTTTTTTTTTTTTCTGGAAGCATTACACATTCGAAATAGTTTGTTTCCGTAGCAAATTTCTGAATACTGAAAGACCTTGGATAGAAGGAAGCCTTTAGCATCTTGTCAGGACCTTAATAAGCTTCATTTTTCTGATACAGAATCGGGTTGAAATCAATGATGTGGAGCCTGAAGTTTTTAAGGAAATGATGTGCTTTATTTACACGGGGAAGGCACCAAATCTTGACAAAATGGCTGATGACCTGCTGGCAGCTGCTGACAAGGTACAGTTGAGATTTATGGGTGTTCAGAGAACCGGGAGTGGCATGTGCCTTGCTTTACACGGAGTTCCTCAGAGACTGCTGCACTAAGCTTTTCGTGTGATCGTTGTTGTTCAGTTTCTTTCAATTGGTTGTGGTAAGCCTGGGTGTAGTATAGATACATGTAAGATAACTATGGCTCTATAGATACATATCTTAATATATAACAATCAGGAATTTCTGTCTCTATTGCTCATTTTTAAGCATTTTCTTAAAATTTCAGGGGACATCTCTGTTCAGCATAATCTAGAATAAGAGCTGGGGGTGAGAAGAAAATTTCAAGGTGGACCTGGCGATATTTTCTTAGTGTGCTTATTACCAAATCTCAAAAGTAGTGTTCTGTCTTGGCAAACAGGGCCTGCTTCTCCTTCTGGTCTGGCTGGTATCAGCAGCTTCAAGAGATGCTCTAAAGTGATGGATAGCCGAGAGCGGGAAGGTCCTGTTGTTTATTTTCTTTTTGCAGTGACAGTCCCTGCTGTTTATGGAGAGAAGGGGTGCACTGGAGGAAGCCCTGTTGCCTAACCCATCTGCAGTTTTGCAGGGTCCTTCCAGGGAGGTGTCGGGGATGGTCTGACTGGAAGGCTGCTGGTAGTCCCCGGGTAGCAGGCGCACCGCTGTGGCCTTGCCAGCCAGACAGCCGCTGCCTCCTTCCCTTTGCAGCACCAAGGACGGAAGAGAGTGCTTTGCTGGCCAGCACGCCGTATTAACCAGTGAAAATTCGTAATATATAACCAAAATTTTATTTCCTTTTTGTTTTTTTTCTCTTAAAAGTGAACTTAGTGCAGGTGAAAGATGCCAGTTTGACAGCACTGGAGACTAAAGTCCTGAATTTATCTATCGAACAGGTTCAGCACGGGTAGCAGCAGTGCAAGATTCTCCACACTGCCCTGCCAATGTGCCTCAACTCTGACCTGGAGGGACCACCTCTAGGGGTGAGAGCGTAGTTCAGTCTCCATGCTTCTTCAGTCCTTGGATTCTCTTGTGGGTGCCAGTTAGGGTGGTGGATTTTAAGATGTGGATGCATGTAACCTTGTTCCACACAACCACCACACGGCCATCAGATTCCCTGTCACTGCGGACCTGGGCTTCATCAAAAATGCTGATTTTAGAGGTGAAATGCTCCATATGCCATTATTAGGCCACTGCAACTAGAATTAAAATGGGAAATAATGCAAGGAGATGCTTGGCCTGGTTATGATCATTGCCACATATTTTATTTAATATTTAAAGAGTATTGATTTGAGAGCTCACGTACCTTCTTTAACTGAGACGAGTGTAAGTAAGAAGCAGTACATTAAGGACAGAGTAGGCTTTAACTTTGAGTTTCCTGGCTTTTAATGTAGGTTTTTTCCTTTTAAACTCATTGCGTGTCTTTTAAAAGCAGAAATAAAAAAATCTTCCATGAAAGCACATAAAACATCTAATATTTACTCAAGAGACTGAAACAGCTTCTTCTGAGTTCCTCCTGTCTCTTGGGGAAAATATGTAATTAGACCAAAACCAAAACAAAGCACGTCCTCTCAACCCAGGAGGTACTATTTCAGCCTCTTGGGTAAGTGTTGCTATTAGGTAGGGTGTTTTTTTTTTAAAGTGTAATTAGGAAAGGGGGGGAAGGGGAAGTCTTGGTACCTGAGAGACCAGAATGGCTACTTTTGCCCAACTATGTAATTAGAAGCTGAGCTGTTTGTAGTGAAAATCGAAATAAAAATTGTACATGCATGGAGGACAATATTCAATTTACAAAAGGAATAATTTTAAGCTTCGTTTGCTGCATTTTAAGCTACTGACAGACAATAATATAAACTAATGGCTTGCCCCTCATTTGAAACTGGTTTAGTTATTGATACAGATTAAGCAAGTAAATTTGATTTGCCTTCTCAGATGTTCTGGTGGGAGAAAACTGTCCTGGTTGTGAGTGCCATGCCTCAATGAAAGTAATTATTATTGCCGAGTCTTAAGTGAAAAAATGTTTTTATAATCTAAAATTATTCATTTAAATTTAATCATACTGGGATGAAAATCTCAATCAGAATATAAAATCAATTTATAGTAATAGTGCTTATTACATGGCAAACACTCCTGTCCTCATGCAAATGAGCTTGTTACCAGCTCTCTGGTCAGGTTGACAGAGCAGTCCTTACAAATCCGATATCTTTTCCTAATGTGGCTTCACATACTGAAGAACTTGTATGCCGTGTCATCTTTAAGTTGTCCAAAAAAGCCACACACAATGTGAAGGATACTCTCAAATGCAGTTATCTGTCAGATTAAAAAAAAAAAAAAAATCTTAAAGATTTTTTTTTTTTAGAAATGTCACTCAATTTGAAGTCGTAACATGACGGAGACTTAACTGTGTTTAATCTTTAGGACAGTTTATGTAGTGCTAATGTTATTACTCATAGAAGAACTGCATTGGAATTGACTACTCTGCTAATCCCTGTGAAATGTAATCATGGGATCTAGAATATTCAGAACCATTAGAAATATTGTTTCTTTCATCCAGAGAGCCCCAAAGCAAACCCCATAATCAGATTCCACACATCAAGATTTTCCAAAGTATCTCAGTCTCACAGTTCCCAGCTATGATATTCTAAAAGCCTGAGGTTTGGGGTTTGGGTTTCATTTCTTGGTAACGAATGGCTTGGAGTTTTCTGAGTGATGACCTGTCTGAAGTCTTCCTAAGACCACTGTGATGCTTTTGAAAATCTTGGCTGTGTCTGCATGTTTCAGTACTGACTGAAAGTGCTGCAGAAAGTAGAGTGTGAAACTTATTAGACGACACTCTTCTTCTAAGCATATCCTTTGAATTTCTCAAACCATTGACATGGCCCAACCTTGTGGATCTAAAAAATGTTGAGGCAAATGCACATCTGCATGGTAGAAACTCTAAGCTTGAGAATGTGAAGTTAGAACAGAGCTTTTGCCAGGGCGTTACAGACATGCTGTGATGTTTCGTTTCCAGCTGCATAGCCGCAAGAAATCAGGGGCATTTGTTTAACATTTTAGTATTATATAGTATTTTATTTATATATATTTATATAGTAAACTAGTAGCTTGTACTTGAGCAAGGCTGATCTTAACGTGCAGGTCAGTAATGGCAAAGAAGTTGAGTGAAAGCTGTCTAAACATCACTGGAACACCTATGGAGCATTCACTGTTAGCTAGGCCTTCCCACTGAACCTGAGTAATGCTGTCACGCAGTAACAGAGTAAAGATTTGGCTTTAGCGTTCTGTGCCTTGAAGTAACTGAGATAGTAAGTATTACAGGTGACCTGAAATTCTCATTTCAAAGCATGAACACAGCAGCAGTAAGCCTGTAACACCAGAAGGCCGGGATGAGAGTTATGGTGGGTATGTTTCCTCTCCATTGCTTTTCCTCAGGGTGGGCGCATCATGATTCTCTTTTTTTTTTTTTCCTTTTGTTTGCTGGTCACTACTTCTTTGAGTACAGTTCAGATGCATATAGCAAAGCAGAGAGATCTGGTCAGCATAATAGAGTAGTTTGTTACTGACGAGTGAAGGAGCACGAGTAAGGCTTCGCGTCAGGCCTGAGTAGGTGTTTTCTTCTTTGTAACTGTACTTGGCTTGTATTTTGCAGTACGCTCTAGAACGTCTGAAGGTGATGTGTGAGGATGCCCTGTGCAGCAACCTGTCTGTGGAAAATGCAGCTGAGATCCTCATTCTGGCTGACCTACATAGTGCCGATCAACTGAAAACTCAAGCAGTGGACTTCATTAACTAGTGAGTTTACTTTTGTTCCAGGATGCAACAAAGCTAGAGGAAAGTGTTGTTTATTAGCAGTAGGGTTCACAACTTGTGAACTTTTGCATACAGGGGAGATTCTTCTCTATTGTTTTTGGGTTTTTTACTTCTCCCATTGTGATCCTTCATTTATCTGGCATCCCAGAAGTGGTATTGCCCTGAGGGCAGATTAGTCTTGTCCCGCTGGGCCTGTTCAGAGTGTACAGCAGGACGGTCTCTGTCAGCTGTTCTGGATCTCTTCCTAAGATCACAAGAACTTTTAAGTAGTAGAATGTCCGGTAGTCCCTGATATTGAGGGACTATTTGCAACGCATAATTTAACAGACTTTTCAGCAGATGTAAAATGGCTACCAACTACTTTTGATGTCTGGAAACATTTTTAGTCATAGAATCATAGAATGGTTTGGGTTGGAAGGGACCTTATAGATCGTCCAGTTCCAACCCCCATGCTACGGGCAGGGACACCTTCCACCAGACCAGGTCGCTCAAAGTCCCATCCGACCTGGCCTTGGTCCTGGTCCTATTTGTCAGTTAATACAGTTTTTCTCAGTACTTTCTATACCAATTTAAAATACTTCTGTGCCGAGTGGTCAGGGTAGATAAGCACTGTGTTCCTGCTGTCCTCCACCTGGGTCTTTTGTGTTTAAGCTTTGCATCCTTAAGTTGAAGGACTGTCCAGCATGTGATTGTGCCAGCAGAGCCAAAAGCTGGCAATCTTCACAAGAGATACCTAACATACATCCAACGTGGTCCTAAAACAGTATGCTAGAATGTCAAAGTTTCTTGGGCACGTGGAAAAAATCTGTTTAGTTAATCTTTTTTATCCCCAGTTGATAACTTCAGATTTATTCTCTCTCATTTCTAGTCATGCTTCTGACGTCATGGAGACATCGGGCTGGAAGTCTATGGTAGTATCACATCCCCATTTGGTGGCTGAGGCGTATCGCTCTTTGGCCTCTGCGCAGTGTCCCTTTCTGGGACCCCCACGTAAGCGACTGAAGCAATCCTAAAGTCCTGCCTGTCACACCACCCCATGTTTTTCTGGAAGCAGCATCAGCTGTTGCTGCTGTAACCTTGACCACCAGGTAGACAGCGAAATCTGTGGAGCTTTTACTCTGTTGTTGGGGGGAAGAGACTGCTTCGTGACACCCAGACTTTTTAAAACAGCACCAAGTAACTTGGGGAGAGGGGGGAGGGTGGGCCTGGGGCTCTGGGGCTGTTCAACCTAACGAATCCCTGTCGCTGCATCGTCTGTGTGTTCCCTTCAACTTGGCTGAGTCAATTAAGTACAGGGTTTGGTTTAGGCACTGACCCAAGTCGGAATAACCCAGCAGTGGTACTGGGGAAAACAACGTCTCTGCGTCTGGCAGCACAGAACAAATCGTCAGATGCCTGGAGCAAGAGGACATTTTAGCTTTGGAGAGTGTTGGAGGGTTAAAAAGAGTTTCCAGTGAGGTTCTGGAAAGGAAGTACCTGATGGGAGCTCCAGTAGTATTTATATCAAAAAAAGAGAATTTAAGTCTTTCCAGCTGAGCTAAAAACTGGACGTTTGTGTAACTCCGTATTGCCATCCAGCAACAAGAAGATCAGTTTCTCTGTTAGTAGCACTTGTATGTTAATTGCAAAAAAAAAGAAAAAAAACAAAAAAAAAAAAAAGAAAAAAAACCCTTTTATAAAATGACAGGCTGAAGTGAAAGGGGACAGTGAAAGGCTGTGTGTTCTGGAGGGTGTGAATAGACTGAAGGCAGCCTTTGGCAAGTCTGTATTGCTTTTGAAAGGACTAGAAAAATCCTTGATCTGGAGCGTGCTGTCTGACAAGAACAACGGTTACTGTTTTTAGATATTGTGGGAAATGTTTTTGGCATTTTTCCCTGCTTTATTTCCCTCCTCCCCCTTTTTATAAAAAAAAAAAAAAAAGATAAATTTTATTGTTCATGAACGCTGCGTCAAAAGTCCCTGTCCTGAGTTGCTAAATGATTCTTAACAACTGTTTGTACCTGACTTGCCTACTGTATAGGAGCCAGTCCTGTTCCTTTCTATTAGTCACTGTTCTTACAGGGAAGAAGTTTCAAAATAGCTGGTAACTTTTGTTTTTTCTTTTTGAAAATATAAATAATTACTATTTTGTACTGTGTGGTATCTGTTGTCTTTTTTGGTTTGTTTCATTTTCAAGACTTCCCAGTTTAAAACCCGCTCCAAAGGGTTCAGTTTCAGTCTGCTGCTGTGTACTGATAGTGACATGCTGTTCCTGGCACGCCGAGGGGCTTTATTAAGGAATGCTGCACACAAAATTGCAGTGCAAGCCTGTGGTATTTCTCGTAGCAGGTATTACCAAAATACTAGAGAGCGTTGCTTTTAATAATAGCTGCATGAAGCTGACCCACGGTCCTTCCTTTCACCCGTACCTGTTTAGATATGGGAAGGGAGAACAGTATAAGCTGCCGTCTGTTTTATAACATGAAGGCGCAGCGCAGGATGTCTGGGTAGGACAGACATCATCCGTTTATGTCGTCGTTAGCCCCAAATCTCCAGGGAGGTTAGACTGAAATATGCAGTGCCAGGGCGGTGGCAAATTGATCTGACCTTAAGATGGGCAGGTAGGGCACGTAATGGATTACAGAGAATAACTCTGTTTTGCCTAGAAAACAGATGAGGTATCTGTTGTCTCCGATTTTTCATTCTATTATCATACTTTCTCTCACAGCCTCTTGTCCCTTGTGTGAAGAAGAATTCCGTCCATACTTATGTGTTTAATCTAGCTGCTGTCTATTTTTATCAAATGGTGACTCATGAGCGGGTCCCTGCCCCTTTCTGTGTTCCCCCACCGAGGCTGGCATCATAAACACACAGCCGTCGGTATAGTAAAGCCTTCCTTTTACGTGGTTCACAAATTCCCATATTACATCTATTGCTTGAACGCCACTAATTCCTTTTATATTGGATTTAGCGTGCGTTTCCTTTTAGGTAAGCAAAGCATTTAGTCATAACGAGATTCTCCCCACTACCCTGTCAGAACTCAAACCTGGCGTTTCTAGCTTATAATTGCATGCAGACATGAAAAGTTCATTGCCAGGTAATTGCAGAAGTTGTCTGTGTGGCGCAGAGATGTCTAATTACGCTGCAGTAACCGCGTTGTTTAGTGAAACACTCAAACCTGAACGAGACCCTTTATCCTTGTCACGTTAGAGTGACCAACTGCTGGAGGAGTGTCGCTGGCTCAGCCCTGCCCTGGGAAGCAGACGGGCCTGTTTTGGGGAGGTTTTTGCAGGAAAGCAATGCAGATTTGGCAGCCTCCTTCCCCGGGGAATGGGGAGATACCTGCAGGAAAATAATCTGTTCTGGGGCTGGTCTTCCTGCGGAGCCAGGCGCAGTTGCCGAATACGCTGTCAGGGAAGGTCTGAAATGGGATCTGCGAGGGGGGCGACTTGTTCAGATTGTTCCAGTTGCAGGTGAATTAATGATTTATTTGTCAACTTCACTTTTTTTTTTTTGTTTGTTTTTTATTGCAAATGATACAGCCGAAGCCATCTGGTTATAACAACATCAGAGCTAGAGCATACTGTTCATAAACCTCCCACTGACATCCTCCCCTCCCCAGATCTGAAATGTAATTCAAGTTAACTCGCAATCTGTGGCATGTGCTGTTACTGCAGAGCTGTCCATGCCAGTTGAACAGTTGGAGATTTGAATTCCACAAGGAGATGGCATATTTATCAAAACAGTATTTCAGAGAGACATTTTTACCGGGTCTTCTGAACTGCAGCGATTCAGAGTTTAGGTTGGACCTTGTGCTCGAGCTTTTAATTCCTACTCTTCCCTCTCCTCGAGGGTGTAGCAGACACATTCATCCCGGTGTGCAGTCTTTCATGTGCTTCCTTCTCCCTATTATCTCCTTGCTCCTGCTTCCTCCGCTCGCTTTTGTGCTGACCTGTGAGGGTTGCAGCCTTCATCTGGGCGTGGGGAAGAGAGATGGGAAGGAGAAACACCCCAGTGAGTCCCCTGACCTCCTCCGGCAGCCGGAGGATGTACGTGTGCCCTACGCCCAGAAGCAGTCAGCTCGCTCTGAGGAGCCAAACACCAAATATTTTTTACTGGCCAAAAGATTTCTTTCTGGCTGCCCCTTGGGCTTTGTTATTACAGACTCAGATTCTATTGAGGTATTTTTCTTATTGTGTGAGTTTTTCCAGATGAAAGGGAACAGCTTGTCTGCTTATGAGGAGAACAAACAGCAGAGTGGGGAGAGCCGCTGTGCTTTGAAACACTCTCTGGCTTTGTTCTGGTTCTCAAACTGCTGTTAAGGACACAATACTGTATCTCTCCTTTTTTCCTTTTTTTTTTTTTTTTCCTTCTTTTTTTTGC
>Ga0065711_1031018_pt1 | contig 30785 bp, 13 predicted proteins | sample Hoacrofraction12_FD_59098 | JGI IMG/M metagenome (GOLD analysis project Ga0065711, IMG submission 59098) | Hoatzin crop microbial communities from Cojedes, Venezuela - Epithelial fraction 12 v2 (version 2) | ecosystem: Host-associated > Birds > Digestive system > Esophagus > Crop | place... | reverse complement strand
CGCCCCCTCCCGGCCCCGCGCCCCGCTGCCGCCCGGCCCCTGCGCGTTGTCCCGGAGCGGCCCCCGGCTGCCAGACATGACCGCCATCATCAAAGAGATCGTCAGCAGGAACAAAAGGCGATACCAGGAGGATGGCTTCGACCTGGACCTGACCTGTATCCTCCCTCCGGGGACGGGGCCCGGCACCGGGCGCTGCACGTACAGCTATTGCATCAGACCTGCGCGGCGGTTACCTAACGCGCTTCCCGGTGTCGCTCCGCCGGGAGGCCGGCGGCTACCGCCGGGGCTGGCCCGGGCCGCCGCGCCCTCCCGGGCCGCCACCTCGGCCTCCTTTTGTTCGGGCGGCGGACGAGCCGGGGCCCGGCAGCCGGGCGGATTAACGGGAGCTCCGCGTTGGCGAGGATTAACGCTGGAGTGTCTTGGCGATCGCAGCCGGCCTGCCCGCTGCCACCCCCGTGTCGCGGAGGTGCCGCCCCCCGGCGCCCCTGCCTGCTCCGGAGCAGCGCGGGCCTGCCGCTTATCTCGGGCTCTGTTGATTTTTCAGCTCGCACAGCAAATACGCCTGTCCCGCCGTGACTCACGTTCAGAGCGATTTTTTTTTTTTTTTAATTTAGTAACTCGTCTTGAATTGCAGATATAATTGTGGCAGGCCTGTCGCTTCACTCGGGTTGGTTCAGTCTGTGCGGCAGGAGGGGCGAAGTCTGTGCTTGCTGCCCTGATTTTCATACATTGTCAGGCAGAGCTCGTGCTCAGTTGCAGTACGATGCAGCAAGGTTCTCGACAAGAGGTGGTAACTGCTTCTTCCAAACTAGAACGATGTGTCTTTTTCTCACACGATGCGTGAACCGCTGATCTCAGATGCAGTAAACACGAGGCTGTGTTACAAACGAGAGCACACTGGGGCTCAGTGAGGATTGTGAGGAGTGTAATTCTGGAATATGTAATTAGTATGCAATAGCAACTAATGAGTCGAACCATAGAGAAGTATTGCTAGTGGATAGTTTTGATGGCCTTTCTAACATGTACTGTAGCAGCGGCGGGCAGATACTTAGCTTGGAATGCCTTGCAGAGTTAATGGTCCATAGGGGCTGTGCTGTGGGCATGGTCTTTCTCCATGGTGGAGAAAAATCATCACTGTGTTTGAGAGGTTTTGGAGCAAGAAACTCACTTAAAAGTTGCAACTGTCCTAGGAAAAATGAATATTGATGGCAGTATTCAGAGCTAGACTTACAGAGAGAGCGCTTTCTGTTCTGCACCAGAGTCTTTTTGAAATTTATGGGGTTTTGTAGTGATTGCACTGGTGTCATAGCAAGTGCTACACCTAAATCCAGTTCTTGGGCAGGATCAAAACTGATAACAGCTGTAACTAGCAGAGAGCTTGTGGTCTTGCATTGAGCCTTGGCCTAAAATTTTGGTGGCTTTGAAACTTCTTGAAAGGTTCTTGACTTTAGCAGGTGGCTGCTGAGCTTTCAGTTAAAAAGCAGCAGATCCAGTACATAACTCCTGCATCCTGTTCATGGTACTGATAAAATACAATTTTAGACTTACATTTTTAAACATTTGTACTTGGCCGTTCCGTTGTTCTATGAGGAGGGCAGCTGCAATATTGACATAGGCCAGCATAGCACTTACTGATGACTTAACGACAGAAGTCTGAGTTAGATTTTTTTTTTTTTTTTCTTTTTGATTCTCTGAGTGATGGGTTTGCTGGGAACTTCAGGGTTATGATAAGAGTTAAATGCTGGCAAAACGATGAGGTTTTGGCTTCACAGTTGAAGAATTTCGTGTTTCAGATATCTTTGCCCAGATGTGCCGTTGGTAGTAAGAGATTTTCTGACCCAAACAGAGCTTTTTAACTAGTAATCTGCTCCAGGCAAGAAAACTTGTGAATGTTCAACATGGATTTTCTTGCTTAAGGTTGCTAATGATATGCCAAATGGAGTTTATTGTGGATTTTTTACTTTTTTGTGTCATTATTTTTATTCTTAGAATTTTGTATAGAAGTAGGCCACTGAACACTGGGCTTAGAAAAACCAGCCTAAAACGGGTAGCTGGCTGCAATTCTGTAAGGAGATTTACAGAAAAGGCGGTTTTTTTCATGATGGCAAAAATGTTTCGGAAGAAGCTTATACTCAGTCCTTTTCGCAGCGACACATTTTTAACGGATAATTAATGAAGACTGCTGCCTGTACAGTATAGTGGCTTAGCTTGAAGGCTGATATATCTGCAGAAGTGGAAAGTTTAATTTTTTTATCACTTTGTGTAGGCTTCTCGGAGATGTTCTTTTTGTAGGGCTTTGATGAAATTGTTGTTCATCATACCTGTTAGCTGGAAAATAACATATTTATTTCTTACACGTGTAGACGGAGGACCGAGCTGGAAGTTAGCTTTCCAACCATGCAGTGTTAGATGAAGAAGGAGAAAACTTGAAACCTGAGTGAGCTGTTCGGTGAAGGCATGTGATGCATGGTAGGAGGACCAGGGTTTAACTTCTCAAAGGTACTTCTCACCGTGTGCTGGAGCTGAAAATTTTGAGACTGAAATAAGCTACCATCTGCATTTCTGCTGTGGTTAGCTTTACTTCCCTGCGCACCCATATCTGTAGGAGTGTCCTCTGTTACAGATTACTGGTCATTTCAAGGTAGCTGCATCTGTCACCCTAAAAGAGAAAGACTGACACAAGTTGGATAGCCCAGTGATTGGGACATTTAGCTGGAATACAGGAAATGGAGGTGTGAATTCCTCTTGCAGTAAATATTTCTGTACGAGTAGTTAAGTGGTGGTGGTTCCAGAATACTCAGTAGCTGGTGATTGCTACCTGTGCTTTGGAAGGTGGAGAATAAAATGAATTTACAGTGAATCCAGGTGAGGTGCCTGGTCTTCAGCCTGTATTCTGCGATCTGTCTTTTCTTCTGATGTATGTATGGTACAGTACATCATGCTTGGGACTCTCAGTTCCTGACGAGTTGGTTAAGAATTCTTGTTGTGTGGATAGTGTAGGATTTTATGAAAGGGAAATAGTGGCGTCTCAAAATCAGTGGCTTTACATACACGATATGACAATAGTCCTGTGTGCTAGTCATGAAACAAGAGTCTTTAAAAACCATATTGACACTACTTTTCATCTAATGAAATGTTCTTTTCTCTCTGAACAGTCTTTTTATGCACCTCCTGGAAAAGAATATACTGAAATTAGGGGAGGAAAGGGTTTTAAGATTGGAGTCATTAAATCAGCTATTTAATAGTTTATTTCAGATAATGCATGTATTCCCGATTCAATTGGATTTCTGTTTCTATAATACTGGATACATTTTGGTGCAAACGGGTGTGAAGGAAAATTTGGATTAATGGCTTTCTTCTAAGATGGCTGCATTTCTTTATGATGCAATGACCAGTATATTTTCTGAGGCACTATAATCGTTGGTGTTTATGAAATAGTGTAGCTTGGTTGTTGACTGCTTTACTGCAGGGAACTGTGAAGAGAATGCTTGCATCCAAGTCTTGCACATTGCATTGATTGCCTGTGTCTTAAGAGGTTCGTGCGTAACAGTTTAGCAAGTGGATTAACTATTTGAGGCTTAAGTAGAAAAAATAATGTAACTGCTTCTTGTGCCCATTATAGCTTTAGTTAAACTTTGTCTCATATTTCCAGGCCTTCTGTTATGCTTGAAAATGGCCATCTAGCCTGAGTGTAGGGTAGAGCATGCCTACCCTGATGTTTAATTGAAGCATGTGTAGCTCATGACCTACATAGTCATATGAACTGCAACAATATTCAGTAAAGGTTAGATATTGGGTGCAGTTTATTTAAAAATCTTGCATGTAGTTTGTCTCGTATAATGAAAGTCAGAGAACTCTAAAATTGCGAGTGGAAGCTTCTTGGAATATAATACTGCTTTATGCTATTTGCAGTCCTAAAGCTCTTTGCATTTTTAATGAAATTTTGAATTATGTGACTTCACTCAAAATGGCTCAGCTTCCAGGAAAAAAATGCATTAGTGGCATGAGGTACATACCAAGTTTAAAAACAGAGCCCAAGTTGGAAATGCCATTTGTTTAAAATACGTGGTTTCATTTTAAAATCGAAGTTTGTTAGATGTTCTGTAACAAGCTTTTGTGGTGCACAGGCGTGGTAGGGGCTGGTAAGGGTTTAGAAGAAACCAACTGGCAAAGCATTTTATTGGTGGAAAAGTATTTCTTTGTTCCGGAGTAAACAGTGTTGAGAGCCTGACAGACTCATTTTGATTCTGGAGCCGGGGACAATCTTGGGTTTTGAACAAGAAGATTAGTGCCAGTTTTGCTCTGAATTAATCTAAAGTCTGTTTGCATAGACAGCAGTAAAACAGTACTGACTGGGGACTTCTCAGTTTGATTCGGTTACCTGCTTGTTGTAGGATGTATTTGCAGAAAGACCTGTCTTCCCATGATCACTTAGTGAAGATAAAAATTTTTGAATTGGCCAGGTGGAGAAAGTAAGGTGGTGATAGATGGAAGTGTGTTCATGCATTTTTCTCTTCTGGGGTTAGAGACATGCTGGATCAGTTACTATTCCTCACAACCTAAAAAAAGAGAACCCTTTGACGTATTACCACAGTACGTGCATATTTGTGGATAGCGGCGTTTGACAGCTGAAGCCTACACACAAAACCTCCATCATTCAAGTACCCCAGCCCCTTTCTGCCCTGCTTTGCAACTGCAGTTGCTTGAAAAGAGACTTAAAAGATGCTTGACAAGTTACAGCTCATTTCTTTGCACTTACTTAAATGTAGTGCAGGCTTCCTAATGAACTACTTGATCTTGCATCATCAGAAATTTTTGATCAATGTGCAGCGTTACTGGAGGTTGTTTGCACAAGCTAAACGCAAAGTTAAAAAATAACTGCTTGTGCCCACTTCTAAATTGACAAAAGCAGCAAACTGATTCTTGGTTTCATGTAGCTCTGCTGTTGAAGCGATGGCTATATGTTCTTTCCAAGGTGGGGAAAGAAACAAGTAAAGCTAATGTGGACATCTGGTAAAATTTTGTTAAATGAAGATCTTTTAGAAGAAACACAACTGAAGCTAATCTTCACTGAAATCTGTTTGTAAGCTTAGTTAAGTGTGTGTTACTCCCAGAACATCCAGAGCTTTGCTGTTAGACATTAAGAGGGTAATGCTGAATACAGTGAAAGCTTTACTAGAACTGGTACTGGTTTTGAGCACTTATTTTCTTAAGGAAAAATACAAGTTCATATTTGTTATCTCTTACAGTAAGACTGATGAGGTGTTGGCACTTGAGGTCCTTGAGAAATTACCTTTGTTGAGGCTGGTTGGTGACTTTGACGACTGTTAGGTCAGTGTTGAGGACTTCTGAAAATCCCACCCGTTAAGCCCTTGGTTTAGCTCTCGGTGTGATTTGTTTGGCCATGTGTCAACATCGGGTCCTACTTGAGTCTTGAAGAAGGTTGGATGAATTTTGAAAGTGCATCTTTCTAGGAACTCAGGCTAGTCAGGAAGGCCTTTCTGTCCTCAGGATAACTATGTGTGACTTCCTCTGGCTTCATGAGATGGGTATGGAGTATTTAGGGAAAGGATATAGCCTTGAGTGTGGAGCTTATGCAACACTTGAAATGGCTCCTATTGCTGCAGTATAATACAAGCGGACAGATTAGTTGGCTCTTGATGGCTTCTGGGATGGTAATCAGCAGATTTCTGTGGAACAAAAATGTTTTTCCTGTGCTATCCAGGGCTACACTTAAAACATCTCATTTATTAACTTTTTGTTAGTAGCAGAAGGTTTTGAAGTACAGTGACTGCGGTAGAGAAAGCTAGTATTTGCTAAATGATGTGTTAAAACACCGTGTAGAGGAGCACAGAATTTTCTAATTTTCTTCCAGAAGAGAGGTGACTCTATTATCCATTTTCTTCCTTGTAGGATTATTTGGACACCTAAATCCCCTTTGTTGTGGAATCAATTGATATCATTTGTTCAGTAATATTATGGCTGAAAAAAATGTGTTTTATTAATACATTATGTTAAAAACCCCTGTGCTAAAAAATGTAAAGCCATGCCAAATGAAACTTCAGAACCCAATAACTACAAAGTTGAAATTTTATGTATGAAGTTTTTCTCTACTGAGTTGTTTTTGCCAGTTGTGAATTTCTGAATGGCTTCTTAAATGAAATTATATTTTTAATACTGTGTAAGCTGACAAATTATACCTGTGGTACCTTAGCCTAGAGTCTTTCCTTACAACATGTTTAAACAAGAAAATGGTTCTTGTATAATGATTTAAGGGGCAATAGTTGTGTTCTGAGAAACTGGAAGAAAAGAGAGGGAATAGGCAGTTGAGCTGTCACATCCCGCAATGACATTATAGGCCAAAGTTGCTGTCATTAGTCATAACTGACTCCCTTTTAAAGCCCACCTCCGTTTTAGTTTGAGTACCCAGCGAGTAATCTGGAACTTGGAGCTACATGTGATTTTTGATCATTTACTGTGCCTAATGTAGGGTGGATATTGAAGGTTAATTATTGCATAACTTTTTCAAGGGAGGTAAATGGGGTATAGCCTGGAGTTTTGAGTAGTGATTGCTGGATATGCCAGATACTTCATCTTTAACATTAGGGTAGTTATGGGCTTCTTTTGGTTTGGCACTTCTGTGAAGGTTTTTGGGATTAAAGCTGTGCACATTTGTGCATTTGTGTGAGTTACCAGGATGGTGATTTCTGGGCTTTAGGAAGGGAATTTATTTGAAAATATGGGGACATTTGTAAGTGGCCCGGTAGAGCAGGATCTCTTCTGAAACACGAGTGCTTTGTGGGTGGTTGACTCTACTTTAGGTTCAGAGATTGCTGTTAGCTTTTTAGTGTATCTTAGTCCCAGATTGATATTTCAGATGTAAACAACTCCTTGTTCCAGTTTCTAATTCAAGCGAGCACCCTCTTTGCTCCTGTCGTCATCTGCCTCCTTTGCTGTCTCGCCTATGAGGCTGTGAAAAAAAGTAGTTTTGTAGAATGTAAGTAAATAATCATGCAGTTAGGATGTGTATCATGCTGCATAAATCTAGGTTATCTTAATAACGACTTTTAGGCAACATAGCTAAAGTAGTGGTCTCAGTGATTCAAATGGTAATTGACTGTGCAGCTAAAAAATTAAACTCAACTGCTCCGTGTTTGTGATGATGACTATTGCAAAAGCTGGCATTGTTCCCTTAAAAGATGAAGTCCCAGCTTTACAGCCCCAACGTGCAGCAGTGCATAAAAACTGCTTAATATCTATTTTTTTGTAGTGAAGTGTGTAAGAAATGTCTTTATACACTTAATTCTGCCTTTGTGGAGCTGTAGTATAATAGCTTTTAATTACATGATTAACTTTCCTAGAGGCCTATCCTTAATTCGTTGCATTGCCTGGGAATATATTAGGCTAGAATTGAAGCAGTTGTGTATTTTCTATTCTTTAATTTCTTGTGTGGGTGAGTTAAAGAAGTAATGTCCTTTTTTGTATACTACAATTTAGAGGAGGGAAATGCTAAATCTCATTGAAATGAAATTAATATTGTCTAATTGAGGCTTGTTGGTTGAGAAATGGTTTATTAGGATGGCCTTATGTCTTGTTTTGCTGCTTGCCTTTATCTTCTTTTGGATTGTCACCTCCCACCCCCAGACTGAAGTTTGATAAATTCATACAAATCCTAGTTTTTGTAGCTTATGATTTATAAAGCTTTTTACTGTGACATATTTGTCCTTCAGTCTGATAGCTATTTTAAATTCCCTTGTCTCTGAAAGTTTTTCAGACTTGCAAGAAGTTGAGACTGAGCCATTTTTCACTTCCTGTCAGTAAATATCAAAGTAGTGACGCTCTGTGCTGATTTCTTTTTACTGAATAAAATTCTTGTATTTTGCTGTGGGTGTTTGAGGTTAGGATATGCTTAAGTACACATCAGTGCTTCTTTAATGGAGATCCTGTAAAGTGTGGTAGTGTGCTGAGAACATGTACCAGGGAGGTCCTGTACTCTGCCTTGGAATTCCAAGTTGGTGTTGAATTTGGTTTGTGCGTTAAAATCGGTAAATTTGTCACTTGGAAATCTGAAACAGAGGTGTGACAGTCAAGCTTCTGGTATACGTTGCCTCCTACTGAGAAGGCTCACTCAACAGGTGTGTTACCTTGAGGACAGCTGCTCAGCCTCTCATGTACAGTTGTCCTTTGCCACTGGTGCAGCTCTTGGCCCCAGGCTGCTGTGTGTTGCTGCAGCTAGTTGGGATGCCTGAGTAGGTAAGATAAGATGGGATGCGGGTTCTTCCAAAGCATGAGCAGAAACAAAAAGCCTTCTCAACTGGACCTCTGCATGTTTTCCTCTCTAGAAGCTTGTTGAGATTGTAGCATTTTGTTCAGTGCTGTAGACCTGGACTTGAGTAATAAGGAGTTGAGGCCCAGTCTTTGACTCCTCAGCTGAAGAGTTCCTTCTACCAAATTTTATATGAATAATACAGTGTGCTGTTGGATCATTTGTTATGCTCCTGTTTGCTCTTGGCTTTTTCTTAATGGGAAAGGTAGCTTTTTTGTGTTCTGTAATATCGTCAGCTGTTTTAGAAGGATTTGCAGCTCTTCCCAACAAGCTCATGTTTCCTTTGCTATCTGCGTGCTTTCCCGTCTTTATTTGTGATTCCAAACCATGTTGAAATGGAAGTTTTAAGGCATTTTCTTCTTGGTCTTTGTCAGAACAAGCTCTTTTGTAGAGTAGACTTCGTATTCTTTCATGCTCTCTGTTACCATTTTTGTATTTATGCAGTGAGGTTTATGAGGTTGATACCATGTGTGTGTTGGTTTTTTTTTTTTAAAAAAAAAAGGTGCCTGCTGATGATGTAGATTGTGTGGGTTGTTACCAATCTTCTTGACCCTATTAGCTGTTTAGCAAAGTCTGCATATGGCTGAGAGCTCCAGGACAGAGCTCATACTTGTCACAGATGAAGGGAGAGACTCTTGCTCAGGGAATACTTCCCAAATGCAGTACAGTAAGCAGGTCCGAAAGCCCTGCTATGGGATGGAAGTGAGCTGAGCATGTAGCTGGTTCCTGAGGCAACCTGGCAATATCACATTCAAGCATCTTCTGATTTACTATGTGCTGTGGGAATTTGAGTTCCCCTCCAGACCTGTTGTCAGCCCCATGACCTCACCTGGATAGGTCTGCCTCCTGAATGTGAAGGAGCTGCAGTTTGTTGCTCCTTGTGTAGGTTGCTGCATTTAAATTAAAAGCTGAAAGATTGAAAAACAAAAAGAGAAAAAAGAAGGGAAAAAAAAAGAGCTGAAATATTGAGCATTAAGGGGTTAAATGCATTTCTTCCAAATCATAGAATGTTCCTGTCAGCCACATCTGAATTGGTCGTCTTTCGTGTTCTTTAAGGCACAGATGGTAAGAGTTGGCAAGTGCAGCTAGCTGGCTACAGGGAATCCTCGTTTGCTCTGAAGAACTTTCTTCTTGTTCGTTTCCTCCATACTTCCTGATTATCCAGACTCATAGAAAAATAGTAAACTTATTTTGCATTTCATGCTGGCTAATGGAAATGCTGCCTATTAAAAAAAAAGAAGTGTTCCTGTGTACAAGCTAAATAGTATATATGCTAGGAAACATCTAGATTTGGCTGGGTATGTTTTCCTATGTCTTTTTTTTTTTTTGTAGGGATACTGTCAAGAAAATGGCTCTAATAAGAGCTTGGCCGTTTGTCAGGACTCTTAAATCTGTTTGAGGATGGACTGTGGACACTTCTCGTAACACTTCCCCTGTAGCTTCAGGCTGTCAAGCTGTTAAACAGCAAAAACAGTTCTTTTTTTCTTGTTTAAGCTGGAGTTAAAGGGCTTGAGGTTAGCACGCTAACATTTCATAGCTGGTAGGGCCAGATGCATTGCTAGACCATGTTGCATAGTTACTGAAGTCAGAGTTCCTGAAAATCGCAGACGAATTGAGACAACAAAGCAACTTTCAGAGACTTAAAAGTCACATTGTTACTCTGCTCTTTCGTGTCGCTATCACATGGGACTTAGCATTTGACAGCTTGGCCACCCCATGCTAGAGGCTGGTTTCCTCGGCACTGCAGCTCTTTGCAGCCAGGAGGGTGATGGGTGATGCATAGTGGAGCAAAACTGACAGCAGCTTGCGTGTGAATGAGGAGTGGGCTGTTCAGGAGTGGATTAAAGCAAGCACATGCCTTGCTTGCCTGAACTGGAAGTGAAAATTTGCACTCCTGACAGTTGTGACGCTTTTTTTCAGGCCATAGATGCACCAGTTTAAATCTGCTCTTTGTTAAATAAGATACATGTTTGGAAGCTGAAAACTGAGGCTCAGGAAAAATGGACCGTTGTCCTTTTATTTGGAGGTGTAAGGTTCAGGTTTTGCAGTAGGTTTTTTAGCTCAAAAGCATGACTTGAACAAAAGCGTGACTTGAACAGTGACCATCATTCATAGCTTCAGGAACACTCAGCTTGTTTTAAATTTCCCTTTTAAAGAAAGATGACGTTAAATGCCTGGTGGATCTTCCTGAAGCCTTTGAATGTGAAGGGCTAATAGTTGTAGGGTTGTTTTTTATTTGCATTTTGATTTAAAATCTGTTCATCAATGTTGGGTTCAAAAAGTAAAGCTGTATGTAAATTCTTAAGCGCTGCATGCTTTAGCATGCTTATAAAGTAGGAAGATTAGGTCATTTGCTTTCTGTTCTTCTGTTATGGCTGTCTTCATGAGCAGAGAAAGGATAAGAAGTTAAACACTTTGAAATAGGACTTCATAAAATTACTTAGAAATTCTAATGACTCAAGTTCTAGATACTAATTTAAAATGTTGATCATTGCAGGAAGGGCTATAGCTGTCTATTTTTGCAACTTTCTTGTGGATGTTTAAGAACTTAAGAATTGGTAAATATTTTGATATGCTTTTTGGCCCCCTTCCATTATTAGGATGAAGGTTGAATTTGTGAGCAGAATCAGTTATAGGACCAACACAAGTAATTTTCTTTTATATCTACATGTATGTAAAATTTAAAGTGTATACTGCATATTCTTTAATTTGATCTTGGCGTAATGTGAATATATAGACAGCTGTTTTTGAAAGCAATTATAATTGCTGATTTGCATAATGATACAGGATTTTTCTCTTAGCAACTGGAAAGACTATCATCTTTAGCATGTGGGAATGATTTCAGGCTCTAAGAACAGTGTTTTGTTAAATCTGTGAACAGCATTACAGCAAAACATTTCTGAAGTGGCGTATGGATTATTTGCTTTGGTATGTGTTCAATACTGATGAAGCATAATTTTTTCATTGTGGCATTTGGTAACTTAGGAAATTATTGGGTGCTTTCATTTTAAGGTTCCTTTGGTATAGTGTAGTGTCATCATTGTTCATTTGAGAGATGAAGTTTTGTAGTTAGTAGTAAGTATGAATTTGAGTAGAAGACGGTGTTTTAGTGTTTTGATGTTGTGTTTTGTGCGTCTGTCTCGTGTTGTTTTTTTTTTTTATCGCTAACTAAAATGCCAGCCTCCAAGTTTGCAAGATGGAGAAAGGAAAGAGTGCTTTAAAAACTGTTGAAACCATTTTTGGGAATGAGTTTCTTAGGAAAGAGCTACTTCGGAAAAAGGTGGCAGGGTTTATTTTATGTTTTTTATAAAGTCCAAATTTTAGTAGTTACAGCTGTTTGGTCAACTTTGCTTTGCATTTGTTATAGAACTGCCTCAATAAATAGCTGAGGCTTTTCCATTTTCATTTGCCTGTCTAGAAAAAAAAAGCATGGAATTGATAATGAACTTGTTGCATGTTTTAAATCATCAGTTCTTCCAGATTTCTAAAATTATTAGTATCATTACCCATTTCATAATGACTCAGAATTGTTGCTTTGAATGTACGCCCAGCTTCCAAGCTCCCTTGTGAGATATCTTGTCTTAGTAGCAAATATCTTAATTTCAGGTTTGGAAATCAATGTTAAATTAACTGAGGTGTGAAAAGCAGTGTCTCTGAACAGTTGAGCATGGCTGGTGATAGAAGAACTTGCTGAAGATGATGCTTAGTGGTCGGTTGCTCCTGTAACTGACTTGGCTCCACAACCTTCCATGCACTGATGACAAGCTGTCCCTGAGAAGGAGCGTTTTGTTCCCCAGCATCAGTAAAAAAGCAAGGTAATACTGATGCAGTGACAACCATCCCGTTCAGTTGCTGCAGATATTGGGACATCTTTTGGCTGGAGAGGAAAGGGTGGAAGAGCTTGCTTTTTATGGCAGCTTTTTCAATTAAGTGGTGAAACTGCTGTTTCTGCTGAGAGTCTTAGGTCATCTGTTCAAACAGCAAAGCACTTCCATTCTGTTCTTCCATCTTACATTGCTCCTTAAAGCAAAAGGCATTTTTCAGTTGCTTGAACCTGCGAAAGAGTTTCAAAGCAACATGCTTCTTCAGCATGCTTGTCAGAAGCATGTACTAAAAAGCCACAAAATGATCTTCACCAGCAATACAAATGTATTTGTCATAGTTGCCGCTTGCTTTCATTCAGTGCAGTTGAAGCCTGCAACCTCGCGCGCGTGCCCTGGAAGGGTGTCATTTTCTCACTGTGGCCTGTGTCCTTTAACACCAGATCTGTTGCAGGCAGAATGAGTCAGCAGTGGTGTGTGTGAATTGCATTCCAGTGTAATACTTCAGGATAATGAGTAAGGTACTTCAGGATGCTTATATTTAGGTGAGGGAGAAGTTGGCTTGCCTGTTTAAAAAAACAATAATGTTTTCTAAAAACAGCCTTCGCCCCCCACTTCCCCAGCTCACTGTTGGATGTTTGTTTTTCAGCAACACTTCAGTTTTTGTGCTGTCAGGTTGCAAAACTCCAGAGCATACGACACTTTTGTTCAATCTGGATCAGGAAATTGATTCATACTATTCCCTCCCTGCCCCCATTTAAAGTCTTCTTCCATTTTCTTTACTTACTGTTGTATTGTGGAATGTCGTTTGCAATATCAGATCTGGTTTAAGAATACACCTGTAACAATGCATGGTTAAGCTTACGCATTCAGTTCTGCTGGCTTGCTCCTATTTAAAAGAAGAAATGCATGCCAGCTGTGTGTACTGCTTGGGCATCGCCCTTGAGGAGCGAGGGAGGGGAGAGGGATCACATGAGATGTGAGAGCCGAGAGGGGATCACGCTTTCCAAAAGCTTGAGACTGCCCCGGTTATTTTGGAAATTTTTATCTCTCTCTGCCTGCATGTTTTCAGGCTTTGGTGTTTGGACAAGTCTGTGAGCCTGCAAACTGGAAACTCTGCTGTTAAGATGATGTTCTGTTGCCTTCGCTTGGTGTGTCTGTCTACTTCGCTTCCATCTTGCACCAGCTGGGAATCCTGGAAAGCATCTCATTTCTTAGCCTCGTGGAGAGGAGAAGGCAACAGCAGAAGAAAAGCATCTGAACATAAAGCACGGGCTGAATGTGTGAGAAAAACGTGTAGTAGAGCTCACGATTGTGAATAGAAATTTGAACAAGTTATGTGGCAATTTGGGGAAGTTTGGGCATCTGTCTCATGGGTGATACTATAGTTGAAACTGAGTTTTGTTTTGATGTGGTGTGTCAAAATGAATTTTTTTTACCCCTGATGCTAGCATGAATGCTTGTCTTCTATGGAAAAATGCTGTGGAAAGCAGGCTAATATACTGGATTATTTTGCTGTGGTAATTTAGGCCTCCTGCTCAGAGCAGGACACAAAAGGAGGTGCTTTTGAGTATAAATGCTAGAACTGGCAGTAGGTAGAAATTAGGTTAAAATCGGGAGCAAGGAGGGAGTGATGGGTGTGCTAGCTGGAAGTCAGGTAATTCACTGGTAATAGGCATAGTGCAGGTGCACATGATGTGTAACCAGTTTCTTTTGCTTATGGCAGGTAGTAACTGATAAAGTAGTAAATACATTGCTAATTATATAGTGCCTTTTGTTAATTTAAGAGGTGTGGACTGCTTGCGGAGTAAAATACATTCAGAGTGAAGTTCAAAGTTTGAAATTTATGTGATTTGATAGTATCTGAAGTTACCACAAGCTCTGGAAGTTAAGCAACTTAAAGGGTGATTTTTTTTTCAAGACCAGTTTTCTTGGGGGGATTTGGGCAAGTACAGAGTAGAGTGGAAACCAGGCATGAAATGTTTTCGCTGTCTGTATTTGAGGCAGCTACAGATATTTATTTGGATTTCTCAAAAGCTTTCATATTTTAAATCACCTTTTGAATAGTCCAAGCAGACCAATGTCTATTTGGATTACAATGTAGTAAATGCTAATTGTTTTTTTGAGAGTAGAAAATATTTTTTCTGTGTATTCAGTTCTTAGTGGTTTTTTTCAGTCTTCTAGTTAACTGTGTAAATGCAGAACTTGGTCCATGCTGCTTACCTGTGAGTACTTAAGCTTGTGGGAATTCTGCAAGAATGGAATAAAGTAGTTTGTATCCTACTTCTGGCTTTTCTTTGTGTACAAGTAACTGGAATATGGAAGCTGTTGCAGTGTCTTCCATTCTGATGATTACTCTTTGGAGCTTTGTTGTATTTTAACTATAAAACCAAAAATTATTCTTACAGTTGTGGAATAATTTAGGTAGAAGGGGACCTGTGGAAATCACCTGTTTCAGCCCCTTGTTTAAAGCAGGGCCAACTTCAAACATAACCATGCTTTGTTCTTACTCCTCCTATAATTAGTTAGAGGAGGAGTATGTTAACGCAGTAGGGTATGGTCTGTTTTTGAGCTGCTGGTTTCATTTCTGCTTTGCTTTTCAGTGAAGCATCTTCACTGCGTTGTAATTTCTAATGATGTTTAAAACTTGGGAGTACTTTGTTTTCTTGAGTTCGGTTTTAAAAAAATAAAATTCATATATCGTTACACCACCAGGAAAATAAATACCAGTAATTTTCTAGCAATTTGTTGTAAATTCTTTACTGTATCGGCTCTAGATGTAAGCTTACAATTTTCTTATTTGGCCTTTCCTTAGCGCTAGTTTTTTTTGCTAAGAGGTACTTTTCCTAAGTTTTTTATCTCAGGTTGCTTTTGGCAAGTGAATTGTAGGTAGTTCAGAATAAGAAACTAGAATATTTTTGCAGAAGTGGGGAATCGGTTTTTTAATAAACGAGATAATCCTTTTCAGATCTGTATGTTCCCATCTACTACAATATCTTACATTTAGGCATTCAGAGTTTCCTTAGCAGCTGCAGTTGTGGTTTGTTGTGTAGCAATCGTTGAAAGTGGTAAAAACATTAGTATTTATGTAGCTTTTCCAGGGCTTGCGTGCCTGAAACGTGCTGCTTTGTTTGCTTTGCTGGTTTGCGTGGTATACCTATTTTGACATCACTGTAGACTCGAACAGGGTTTTTAATTTGGAACATCTTGCAGTTTATTCATATGACTATTTTAATAGTTTTCCACTGGATTTAATAAACCACTCAAAGTGTAGAGAAAGACCAGTATGTAGCATCTATGTGATTCTAGTGAGATTGTGTATGATATAGTGGGTTATTTGACTCTGCTTTTCTGGTGGATTGCCTTCCTCGTGGGTGTTAACCATCAGCTGCTTAATAGCATAGATTTGTAATAAGTTATCTGTTTGATAGGTAAGGAGTTTTCTGTTACAGGGGCTATGATCAATGTACTGTTTTCAGAAGTCTCCTGATTCCCCCACACCACCACCTTTTTCGCAGCTTTTTTTTTTAAAAGATCCCTTATTATTATGTATCTAGAGCTGAATTGTTCGCTGTGAGAGGTGGTCGGCGTTGTTGCTCTGGCTTTGATACAGTTAACCATTTGATTCATGTCCATTTAATGTTACTGTAGAAATTTCATGTGCTTTACAAATGTTTCCGTAACTTGCATATTCAGATATTTATCCAAACATAATTGCTATGGGTTTTCCTGCGGAGAGGCTTGAAGGAGTATACAGGAACAACATTGATGATGTAGTAAGGTAAGGCTTGCTTTTTCTTTTCCTTAACTTATTCTTGTAAAACGTATCCTTTTCTACATTCATTTATGTTCTGCTAAGGAAAGTATGTGTGCTCTGACTCATAGAAGTGGCAAGATTTTTACATCTTGTAGATGTTGCCGGGTTAGCTCTCCTGAAAAATGTTGGAAACAGCAAAAATGATATTTTCAAGAATTTTAAGCCAGGCTGCTGTTCTAGGTTGGTCTCAAATTCGTGTAATGTGCTTTTTAGTATGAAAAACTGACTTCAGTAAATTGTGTTGGAGTAAAAGGAGGTTCTTTGCTTTTAGAAAGATGTCAGTGCATGCCTCTGTTCAGTGTTGAGAGTTTCCTCAGATAGCTGATGGCATTTCAGAATGTGCTTGCCCATATTCTTTCTTCGATTAATAGATGAAGTGCTTGATAAGTTAATTTTGATTTAAAGTAGTAAATACAGGTGACTTTAGATAAAGCCTTTTACATCTGGCTGTGTTCGAGAATTATGGACAAGGAGAAAAATCGGCTAAAATTCGTTATTGCTGGTGGTGCTTTATAGCACATTTTGTGAAAAAAAACCCACAGGCTGTCATTTTTAATATCAAATAAAGTTATCTATTCTGAACGGCTGGATACAGCTGTGGAACATGTACTTAATGTTATAGGAGCATCGGTGTAATTTGTTTAGTTGACACTGCAGAATGCAGTGTGAGAGCTTGCATTAAAAACTAAATACTTGGCAGAAGCTGCCAAGTGTTAGTGTTTTTAGATCTTAAGTTCTAATTTGTTTAAGTCGTGTATGATGCTTTTGAGATCTTGGTTATTTGAGGTCATAAGTTCAGTAGCTCTCCAAGAGACTTGATGTTGGGGATGAGGGGATAATGCAGTAAGGAGCATGGTTATGCGTTGAAGTTAGGTGACCTGTCTGGGCAAGAAGGTGCTGCTCCAAGGTTTGAGATGCCACAAAGTTTCTCATCTTTGTTGGCAGGCAGAATTAGCACTGCTTGAATTTCAGTGGCAACTGTTTGCATCCAGGTTTGTACTGAAATGAGTTGAGACAGCTCTGCAGCTCCCACACTGGGAGGAATCATAACCCTCAACTGAGAATCAGTCGTCTGGAGGCAGTGACTTCCCTGCGCAGCTGCAGTTATCTTCAGATGAGTTTGATGGGGGTTCATTTTTGCATATTTAACTGTTGTGATGAAGCTTGCTATCCACAAATAGTACTGAAAATGTCAGAGGCTGGATTTGACAAGGCTTGCAGAAGTGACCTGGTTATGTCACGTGGTAGCGAGAAGTAGCTTTTCCAGAGGTGGTCATATCGGTGAGGTTCAGCACAGCAATCCGTAAATACAATTGCAGAGTGTGTATGTCTTTGCTAGAATTGTTAACAGAGGTGTGAAGTTGTGTTTTCTAATGATGTCATTGCACACAGCTTGCACACAAGAAAAAGCTTTTGCTGTCTTTTTGGGACAGTTGAGGGCTGTCCCACAAACTCAAGACTATCTAGCCATCTTTCTTTACCAGCAGTTAGAGCCACCTTTTCATTAAGTTGATGTGGGCATTGCATCTGCTATGTGAAATACATGGTCCCTGAGGAACTCCACCTTAGGAAATTGTAGGATAGGGGCAAAGGCTGGACTTGGAGTAAATGACATGGGAATAATCCAAATAAATAGTAATAGGCAGTAGTCTTTGAAGGCCCTCTTCCATTCACAGCAATAATTTCAGTCGCTTCTGTGTGAAGGAAAATACGTTCTATTGGTTAAATATGTAGATATGTGTAAATTAGACTTTTGAAAGGGAATGACTATATAATTATTAAGTTGTCCATAAACACTGTGATCAAAAGGAGTACTGATCACCTAAAAATGTAATCAACCAAATTAAGATACAGATACATGTAAATTAAGTAGCTGTAGGAACTGGATGCTAAAGTAGTGTTATGTTTGTTGGCTCCTGTTTTAAAATGGGAATAATGCACAAAATAATGTGGTCATGCTGCATTCTGCATGTTGCAGTCGGCAGGTCCTCATCTGCTCCTGTTGTCTTTTTATTATGGAGTTTTTCTCCAAGAGCTTTTAATGCAGAAATTCAGTGTGTTTGAGCTCTGGAGCAATTGGTATTGAGCCAGGATACGCCAGTGGGATTTTTCTGAATAGCTGGTATCCTGACAAATTTAATGCGAATACTGTATGAAAAGTACGACCTGGACTGCTGGCTGTCTCCTGTGACTGACGCTTTGAGAGGTTTTGGATGGAATTTCGTCCTTAGAAGAATACTCTTATGAAAGCTTATACTCAGCTTTGTGGGTATTACTGGCAGAAGTGGAGTCAGCTCTCCTTGCTCTCCAGTGTGTTTTAAACAAGTGGGGACATCTCCTGAAACAAATCGCCATGTTCACCATCTTCCTTAATCTGACGAAGTCTGCCAACAGGGGCGCCAGTGGGAGCCATGAAATATTTTTGCCATGAAATTGGAATCTCATACTCCATGCTGTGCAAGGAGCATTCACATCTGTTCTTATTTTAATGCATCAGTTTAACCACAGAGTTCATCTAGGTTCTTCTGGAATATTATGACTGATAACCAGAGCTTGTTTTTGCTTGAGCTTTCCAGGATTTTAGCAGCTAGTATTTCTTTTCAATTTGAACAGCATGTTCTGTCATGGCTAATTAAATTCCTTCTGGCTGATGTGCAGATACATGCTGTTGATGATGTTAAGTGTAAACATTTGTATGTTATTTCTTCTTGAACATTGCCAGGTGACACATCATATGTAATCATGGCAATTTTGATGAATCATGTTTGCAGTTTGGCTCTCCGAGGCTTGTATGGGAAGTTTTTGTTACAAAGTGAGCATGAAAATGAAATGAGTGTGGAAATCAAGTATAGTGGTCTTGCTACTCCTTTCTGAACCCAGAATATCATAGAGCCCTGTCCTCAGACTTCAGTGGCAAATCATGGCCATTTGAAATAAATGATTCTGGCTGTTGTAACCAGAATATGGAAGTTATTTTAAATGCTTTTTTTCATTGGAAGCACCACTGTGGCAAAATATTTTGCATAGATGATTAAATTGGAAGTGTTATAGCTTGTGTAATCAATGCTTTCTGCTTTAAAAATAAACAACCCTTCCTCAGCTTAATATATTGATGTGTAGGTATCTTAGAAATCAGTGCACATTGGTACATACAATAAATATTTCATTTGCAGGCCAGATCTTGGTCTCCTCCATTGCGTAAGTAGTCTTATTCATACTGCTGGATTATTTGTATGAGTGAGGTTTGCAACATGCTGCCTCCTTGACTTTGAGGCGCTGCAGGGCCAGCTGGGACTTGGCATGCTGGATGGTGCTTTAATGATGCTGCAAATTAAGGTCACTGTTATTGTAAAGTATATTAATACATGCCCTTTTTTTTTCCTATTTAAGGTTTTTGGATTCAAAGCATAAAAACCATTACAAGATATACAATCTGTAAGTATGCTCTTATAGATGTATTTTCCAAAATAATGAGTTCTAAAAATAGCTTACAAGCGAAAGTGGCTTGTTGTTGTACTGAAGCAGAGCTAGAGATGTTTTGCACATTTCTTAAAACAATTAAGCCTGATTGAGAGCACTGTTATTTCATTTAGTGGAGCTGAGTGAGGTTAAATGAAATGCTGGTGTATATTTGTATTACTTGAATGCTTTTAAATGACTTGGCATCTAGCCCATCTGGAGCTTATACCATGTGATTAAAAAGTGAAAAGTAATTCACAGCAGGCTTTCTGTTAATGTATTAGTGTCTGCAGTTAAGAAATTGCCAAATTAATATTTTCTGGTTTTTTCCTTTTTCTTTTTTTTTAAATCAAACTGTATTGGTACACAGGTTCTGTTTGCTTCCTCACTCTTCTTGACTGTCCCTGTTTATTACTTCAAAAAAGTTTTTGCAGCAGTTGGTAATGTGATGGTTTCTCACTTTTGTAAGTGCAATGTTTTCCTCTGAAAATCTAGTTACGCAGAAAGCTGTTCTTATTACAGAAGGGATTGTTGTTGTTGTTGTTGTTGTTTTTCCTTGATCATCTTTATATGTTACCTTAGGCTAATTTCATTTATATAAATGATTTGGTGGTGTGACCTGATGTTGAAAAGTAGGTTTTGGTTTTCCTACACCTCATTTTTTCCCAGAAATCCAAGTTGAAGATTTATTGATTCCCTGAGCTGTTAAAGCTTTTTTTTTAATGAATATGCTTCTAAATATGTGCAATTAATGGAAAAAATATTGTACTATGGAAATCCAGGCAATAGATTACATTGTAATCTGTCATTAAATACAATTATTTAAATATACCTTCAAATTGATTGGAGAATTATGCATGAAGCAACTCTGTTTCCTGATGTTGGAGCAAAGTGATACCAGAAGTTGAGAAATTCTATACTGGTTATTGAATTTTTCTGTAGAGTCTGGGTTAGGATGGGGAAGACAAAGATATGTAAATAAAATCTGCGTTAAAATAAACTCACTGGACATCTTTCATATTGTTCAGTAGAACAAATAATTTTCTCCAGAAGGTTAGCCTTTTAATAAATGCTGCCTTGGTGGCACTTACAGGTAGAAAAGACAGGGCTTCCTGAACTAGCTGGTAGCTGCCTCTGTGTGTAGGTGCAGCTCTCTAAAGAGATAACTTTCTGGATATCTTCCTTTGAAGTCTTCTGGAGCTCAGCTCTAGAGATCTGTATCCTGTGAAACCACTGCTGTGGTTTACTAGACACCCCCCCCCCCCAAAGCCTTTTGAGATCTTCTGCTTGGTTAGGGAAGAAAAGCAGAACAGGACAGATATAACTTAATTTCTTCCTGCTTCTTGGGGCAGAGTTCAGCTATCAGCTTCTGTGAAGTGTGGCCATGGTATGACATGATCAGGGTTTGCTGAGCTGCCTGATACTGAGTTTGTTGTTTCAAATTGGTTCGAGAGGTGACAGGTACAAATAATAGGTTGCTGTGTGTTAACTTCTAGGCTTTGTCAGAAGGTGAGAGTTCAGTAAGACTTCTGTGCATCTTAGCAAGTAGGTCTTCAGGGAGGTGGTGCTTGAAAAGCTTCCACTTTGCTGTATGCTAGCAACCTCGTATTACTTTAGAAAAATGCAAAAACCAATCCCCAGCCCTACACAGCAACAACTTTGAAGTTTAGGTGAGAAGAGATGTGATGAGACAAATGTTTTTGATGTTTACGATGCTGATACCTGTATTTTCAACTATGCAAAGAACTTGTCCAGGTGTGCCAAAAGTTTTTGTCTTCAAGTCCTTTATATAAAATGTTAACTTTCAGTGCAAGAACCCTCCACATCGATTTTTCTTGTTGCTAATTTCAAAATGATCGCAAGTGAAACTTTCTAAAATTACTATATTCATCCTCAGATGAAAACTTTTGCAGGAGAAAATGTCCTTTTAAAATGTGTGAGTTTTCTTCCTCCCCAAAACATGGATCAGTTGCAAATGAAGATTCAAGTTATTATAGCTTAGAAAGCGTAGCTTTTAAACTGTGTATCTCTGGCTAGAGAGGCCATGTTATCTCTTAATCTTTACGCATGCAAAATTTACACGCATCTTAAGTACATAAATGCCATTGGGTGAATTGTTGCAGTGTTTGCTCATGAGATGAGAAGCTTTCGGCTTTCAGGTATTTCAGGGAACAGCATCTCTTTAGGTAAAGCTGATCCTTTGTAGATAGTCAATCTATGGCCTGTGTTTAAAAGGAGATGGTGGGAGTTCAGAGGAGTTGTGTGATTGTGTTTAGAATCATTTCAAACACAGTCATAGGGTTTGAGTTCCCTTAAGGTAGCTGTTGCATGAAGTTGATAACTATGTATTGACCAGTTTTATTTAGAAGGATTTAGAGAGATTTTTCTGAACTGATGCTTAAATGATGTCATTTATGCCTCATCCTCCGATCTTGGCTTTTAAATTCCCAGTGAATGTTTGAGCAATCAATTTAGTTTTGGTGGTTTTTTTTCTCCTGTGTTCCTTTAACCCTTTGCTATTTCTTCAGTATTCTTCTTTAACATGTTCTTCCACTTCCATCTCAACTTCACGTACTGCCAAATTGTTACCTCCCCTATTGTAATAATGTTCATCTTCTACAGTATATTTCTTTTAACTGTTGCACAGGCAGATAGTTAAAGGAAGAAGCTGTAATGAATAATGTGGCTTTCATGTGCATACTTCCTGTACCTCTATATACATGGTGTTGGGCTTTGGCAGAGGCTGTCATCTTTCTGGTAGCCTGTAGTCCTGTTGTCAATAGGATGATGATCCTACTGATCATAATCAGATGATCAGGAAGGTGTCTGGCTGGCAGCACTTGGGATCTGGGATGCTTTAAACTCAGTTTAATCATCAGGAGGATTACAAGAACTGCACCAATGCGGTCTTCCCCCCGACTGATCCAAAAAATGTTCAGGTTTCCGCAGATCTGGCTGTATTACAGGTCTAATAGTTTTTTTGGTTTTGTTTTTGTTGTTTTTTTTTTTTAAATGCATTTGAAATGCTAAGCAATAGAAGCATTTCACGACGTGTGTGTCTGTGGGATCTCTACTGCAGATACACATGTGTTTTGTGTAATGAAATGGAAGTATACTTTGTACGGCTGTGTCTACAGCTATGCATTTGCCGTATGTTGTGTACAGCTCCCATAAGAGGGCATAAAGAGTGTCGTGGGTATGTTCTGTGCTCAGTTTCTATCCTTGGTATCAACAAAACTATTTTCTATCCCTTATGGTATTCTAGTTGATATTCTCTCAAACTTCAGAATTTGAAGGCTTTTTTGCCCATATGTGGATGTTTTTTTTTATTTTGAATGCTTTCATCTCTTACTACCCCTTTGAACTGGGTGTTTCTTTAAAAGGAAGAAGGATACTTCCTTGGATAAGCTGCTTTGTATTAACTGCTTTGCTTCCTAGCAGGCTCAACTTCCAAAGTTCAGATGCCAACTAGCTTGTAACGGGCTTTGCCCAGCACAGCTGATGGCCTCTCCAAGCATGGTGACTCCATCTTGGGTGCACATACTGCATCTAAACTTTCTTCTCAAAGGCTTGACTGCAGATAATGTTTTTTTGAGTCCCATCTGCCAGCTTAACCTGAGCGGCATCACTTCTGACCCAGAGAAAGTGTCAGCAATGTGGTCAGAGCTGTAAAAACTGCCAGACTTTTCCCTAGCAGAGGCTAGAGTCGAGAAGGCTCTAGAATTCAGAGAAAGGGAAGCGCTAAGTGCACGTGCAACCCCAGCAGACCTGCCTCTGTCCCTGGCGTATGAGTCTCATGGACAAAGCTCAGTGCAGCACACGTGAGGCTCCAGTTATGTACAAAGGTCACACAAGTAGGAGCCTAAAAGTTTGCATCTCTGAAAGTGTCAAATAAGCTCCATATTGCTTCAAAGGCTGCAGTTATACCTGTTAGGGAAAGGTAAGTTCATACCAGTCCTGAAACTGGTGTGGGTATTTCAACCCTATGAAGAGTACAGGTTATAATCAGAACAGAAGAGCTGCATGTGTTTTGTCTACTGAAATGACTCCCAATCATTGTGTTTTAATCTGGAGTCCTGTTGTTTTGAGGCAGGATTGTTCTTGTTTTCCTTTCTGAACTGCGTTTTCACTTGCATCGTGTAGGGGCGCATCATTTTGCCTGCAGAGAGCAATTCCAAGGAAGGTTATGGACGGCATCCACTTCTTGCATGCTTTTGCCTTATCTCCAACATCTGATCTAGCTTGTTCCCTTACAGCATGCCGTTTTGGTTGTATTAGAGCCCTACTGATTGGATTGTTTATATCTGGTTACTGGTGTTTGTCCCTAGGCAAGTCATCCTGCAAGACTAATACAATGTGGTTTGTTATGCTACTAGCTGTCTAGAGTGGATCACTTAGAATGATGAGATAGACATTGATGCAACTCCAGTCTTCAGAAATGTGCTGTTTTCCAGGGTCTGTAAGGGGAAAACTGGCTAACTGGCCTTTTAGTGTTTTTGAGTTAACCTAATTTCAAGAACAAAAGCAAAGTTGAAGATTAGCATCATAATCTCTGCTTGATACAAGTGATCTCCATTATAATATTCAGTGGTGCTTTCAGTTGCCTGTGGTGGCCTTGTTGTGGTACTGTAATTGGAGGAAGAATGCTTGCTCAGGTTGGATTAGCCCAGGGTCTTTGAAATGTCCTTGTGATCCCCCTCACCCCTAGCACAGATGTTGCTGAGGTATCTTGACATGTGTTTTGAGTATCAGTCAACTGGATGAAGGTCATAGCCATCTACTCTCTATGTGTTTGTGTGGGAGCATAAAGCTGCTTGAGTGGCTGGAGCTGTTAATACTACAGTGTTTAATAGTGTACCGCATTACTTGTGTGAATGTCTCCGTTGAGTCACACTAACTACAACATTCTGATGGACCACAGTTACCATAGCGTAATTGTTTTTCAGTAAAATAACTGATATTCTAGTGAGCAACTTTATACATCTGCAGCACAACAGTTTTTCTGTGTATAACCTCTAGCTGTATTTTTAATACTAAAGGTGATGGGTATACATGATTTTTCCATATGCTGATCTGTATGTTCCAACAGAACAGATGTTCGGAGTGCCTCAGAAACTAGTCTTGAACTTTTGTCTATTTTTCTTTTTTAGATGTGCTGAAAGACATTACGACACCGCCAAATTTAACTGCAGAGGTACGTTTTTACTGTCAAGTGTGTGGTGTTCTCTTTAAACATCAGTGTTTCTGGATGAAGGTATAGAGGATGAGCTGATGAATAGTGATGTAGGAGATCTGGACGCAAGGGATGACATCAGACTTTTGCAGAATAGGTTATATAGAAATTTCTGTTCAATTCAGTGTGCAAACTTACTTGTAAAATTTAGATGTGAAGCTTAGAGATGTCTAGTTTTTATGCAAAAGCATCACTTAGAATACAAATGGAGAACACTGAAGCCACTGTGACTGTTCATATAAAACAACGTTTTGAAGATCTGGTACTAACCTTCAGTTGCTTTTTAAAAAAAAAAGATACCTCTTAGATACAGGTTGGTTCTTAGACACTTTGCAGAGCTACCAGAGAAAGAGTGGGGGAACTTTTAGGGGCTCCTTTCGATCATACCCTTGGTCAGTGGAAACTGATGTACCTGTTTTTGTCAGTATTAACTCTCCAGATAACAAATAAATACAGATTTACCTTTATTCTTTGTGCAGAGGAACATCTCTGTGCACAGTATTAGAGCTTGTCATTCTTCTTCATGCAGTGCTTCAGAATGGCTGGGTAGATAAGGAGTACTCGTGCGTATATAGTTGTAAGAGATGAATAAATTTTGGCCTTGCTGGCTAATACTACCTCATAGCAAGGGCTAAACCACTTGTATTACTATTTTTATTATTATTTTAAACCATCCCTCTGGTTGTAAAGAGGATGTGTAGAACATGACCAAAATCTATTTGACTGCTTTAATGTCTGCATATAGAAGGACTGAAATTTTCATTTTGAATTCATCTTCGCATCTGATTTTCTCTTGCAATGTTGAATGACAGTTTCCTGAAACCTCACTCAATACACCTAAGCCAGAAAAACAGTATTTTAAGATGTGCTTGAGCAGTACTTTGGGTAAGATGAGAAAAGCCCTAAATGAAAAGCACTGCTTATATTATGTCCAGAAGATATGCTTGCTTTAATTTATGCTTTCTATTACAGGGCTGTTCAGATCCCTTCACTGTCAATTCCAGCCCAAAATGTTGTTTGTGGCAGCACTTTTCACAGCTCCTCTGCATGAGACAACACTCTTTTAGGGAGCTACATGGTGCATTTTGTTTCTTTTCATCCCCAAATTAGTTGCCTTAGATTATGAAATTGGTGACTCAGGACTTCCCTTAGCAGTGGAAAACCAGTTCTACTTTAAAATCTTTGGAAGCTAATTAATTTCTAAAGGAACTTCTCATTTGTATACTTGGCATGAAACACTGTAGTAGTTCAGTAGTTAACTTGGATGCTTTTGCATCCAATTCAAAACCAAAAGTTGAAAGCTCTTCATCTTCTTTGGACACTAGCCTTCTGTCTAGGGTTTTTGCAGTTTCTGAAGTACTTCCATGCTGGAAATTGCTTTCTACTTTGCCACAGGCTTTCCTTTTTATTTTTTTCGATGCTTTATGTGCTATGGCATTTATCTTGCAACATCTAGGAGCTTGGAGAGAGTAATCGGAACTGTTCTCCATGCTGTGTGCTCCACTGTTACAAACCAAAAATCTATGGAGGACCTGCACTTTCTAAGCTCAAGATTGTGTAGCTTAATATTTCTTAAGGTTGCTTTCTGACTCTTAATTCCTCTGCACCATCACAGGGCACACATTTCATCTACTCCTCATGCCATCTTTGAAGAAAACACTGCAAGGTTTGCCTTTGATCCCAAATCTTCGAGAGCATTTTCAGGATGCTGTTACTACTTGGGATTTTTCAGGCTATTGTTTCAGGACTACTTTGTCTCCCCTTTTCTTGGGAACCTCATTGGATGTACTTAAGATAGACTCAAAGTTATACAGACAAATGTGCAGTATCTTCTTACAGCTGCTTTTTGTAGGGGTTTCTAAATAAATTGCTCCTTTCATTTTCATCTGCTGCAAAAAGGGACATCTCTGTAAGCTAACATAAACCAAACATTTGGGAAGTCTTTGGATCTTCCTTGTGGAAGAATTTATTAGTGTGTGTTCATGTTTGTTAACATTTGTTGCTTCTTTACCGAAGATTATTCACTTTATTGGGCTTCCCTATTTGGTCTCCTGGGAGATTAAGTGGGCGGTCTGTACCGTGAGTGAATAAACTGTCCTTGCAGATCCCTCCGAAAGGCTTTGGACTTGTGCTGCAGTGCTTTAGCAGTTCCATAACTTCATCCCTCACTTCTGCTCCTTAAGTCCTTGGGGATTCATCAAAAGGAGCCTTGCATGTGTGACAAGAGGGTAGTATTTACAAAATGAATACAAACACTTGTACAAATGTATTCATTTTTAGACCAGAAAAGGAAATGGTGTTTCTAGCTGAGAATTTTTAAATGAACCAGACTTGTATTTGTGAGATCCCAAGTCTGTCGATGAAGAACGGGGGTGCACTTCATCAAGTGCTGTTCTCTTGATGAAACTGGTACAGCCCTATGTAATTCTGCCAGTCAGCATGGCGTTGTCAGCTTATCTGAGGTGTTAGAGGTTTGGGTGTTTTTCTTTGCTTGTTGCTTATTTTTTGCTCTTGAGTTTTCTTTCATTTCCTGCATGCTTGCTTGAAATTCTTTCCATCTCTAGATGGAAAAAGTGTGTGCATATATATCCATACAAGAAAAAGGACAACTTCATTTTGTGGCTTGACTTTAAAACGGATAAGTATCGAAAGTGCCTTACATGAGATTTCTTTTTTAGTTACTGTTTTTTTAGTATGGCAATTGCAGGTTTTTGTTTTAAAACCCCTCTGAGCAAATCCTGAGAGTTTGTTCCCAACATAAACCCAACTGTGCTCAGAGTTTTTCAGCAAAATTCGTATTGTCTGATCAGTGTTTGAGTTGTGGCCCTATTTTCTCTTGGCAGGTAGTCTAATTATTGCTGGAGTAATGGGTTTTCACAAGGTTGTTCTTTGTGCCACTGCACTCTTAAGTTCTAGAAAATTCGTGATGTAAGATACCGAGTCTGTGTCACTCATTTCAGTAGCGATGTGAAATAGTCTTTTCATGTAACAGGATGCTTGCTTATCTATTACTAGAGAAATGTCTGCAATGCATATAATATGCAGTACATTGCTGAATAATATTGGAATAAAAAAAAATTACATATCTATATTTAAGATGAGGGTTTATTTAGAAAGTTAATTTTTTGCATGCTTGTCACAAAGTTGACCTGTCTAGTTGAGCTTGCTGTAATTTCCTTCTGAGATTTTGATAAACTACTACTTCTCATTGCAGTTGCACAGTACCCTTTTGAAGACCATAACCCACCACAGCTAGAGCTTATCAAACCTTTTTGTGAGGATCTTGACCAATGGCTAAGTGAAGATGACAATCATGTTGCAGCAATCCACTGTAAAGCTGGAAAGGGACGAACTGGTGTAATGATATGTGCATATTTGTTGCATCGAGGCAAGTTTTTAAAGGCTCAAGAAGCCCTAGATTTCTATGGGGAAGTAAGGACCAGAGACAAGAAGGTGAGCTATTTTCTGTTTTTCTGTTCTCCCACCTGTATCTTTATGCTTTTCCTGCTTGAGGTCAATTTGAATAGTCAAGGACTTTAAGAAACGCTTTCTATCAGTTGTGATAACTGGTTTGATTTAACTTTAACATTATTGGATCAGTGCCGTTCTGAATGAAAAAGCTTTCCTAAGCAGCAGTAGCAAATAGTCACAACACTAAAACAGTCTGTTTTTTCCATCTCCTGTTCAAGAAGATCTGTACAGTTTATTTTAAATAGCATTCTGCTGTGCGTTGCATCAAATGGGCAGTTGATGAGTGAACTTTCTCATTCAGCACTTTCAGCCCAAATAAGAGGATTATTCTAGCTTGTTTTGCCTGAATGGATGAGTTGTTCATCTCCTCAGGTTCTTTTAACTTCTGTGATGGTGTTTGGAGATGTGTAGTCATTACAGTGCGTGTTACAGTTGAATATCCCTATTGGAAGAGTGTACTGGAAGAGCCTGTTGTTGGATGCCGCTTTTCAATAAAAGGGTACTTAAGCCCAGACATTGCCTGCCTCAGAGCCTACTTCATGAGGTGCTACCATTTAGTTTCTTGTACTGCTGGAGAGAAATGGGAGGATCTCATTTCAGAGAAATGATGATTGTGGCTACAAGTGCTTTCTGTTAAGACCTCGTTAGTGGTACAGACAGGCTTAGGCAGTAGCTGTATGTTGGACCTTTCTGGCATAGGTTATGCTACATTAATGGGAATTTAACCTCCTTATTTGAAATCTCCAAATACAATAAGGTGTGACTTGCAAGGTCACTTCAGCAAGCTTCCCTGTTCATCTTCCATTATTTCCTTGTGTAGGTAGAGCAGCCCAGGGGGGTCATCCTGGCAGGCCAGTTTCAGCCTACTCAAGTATAGACCTCTCTGTGTTCCTGTAATATTTGCATGAAGTATTAATTTCACAGTGTATAGACCTCCAATAAGCAGAGCTTCATGTTTGAAGGCTCTTGGGAGCAGAAGTGTCACATAAGGAATTTTAGAATTTGGCTGTTAATTCATTGGAAGGGGCAAATGACTTCTTAGTTTGCTCTCTTTACAAGATGGAGCTGTTATTCCATGTACTGCTGCGAAGATAGTTGTGATGTAATACTAGAATGGAGACAGTGTCCAGGTTTCCCATCAAAACTTCGTGGCTTTTGGTAAGAGTGCGTGATAGCGAATACGAGTGAGCTGTGTGATGAACAAAGAGTGTAGATTGCTCCTGCTGATAAAGATTGTCAAAAGAGTCAGATAAAACATCATGAAAAATACAAAACTTAATTACACAGTGAAGCATGCTGTACCTTACTTTCTCTTTTGTAAAAAGAGAGTAGCATTTCTGCATGTTAGTGTGTTGAGGGTAGGTTAGTTATCACTAAGGTTGAGGGTAGGTGAGTCATCACTGCCCTAGTGCTACCTCTGGCGTGTTTGAGGTAATGGAGAACTTAATAAACGGGAATAGTGAGAGCCTTGTTTAGATTCATGGTAAATATTGTCTGTAACTAGCAACTTTGTTTTGGTTTTGATGTCTCTACTGGAAGAGTTGCTTTTTTTTTTTCTTCCAACTCCACTTGAGCATGGTTATCTTTATGGGGACAGTGGACAGCATGTGACTTGCATAATCGTTTAAGTAGTATTTAGAAACAAGTATTCCAGTGCAGGTTCTGGGAGCTTTTTCTTCCCCTGTAGTCCATATCTCAGTGTTATATGTCAAGTGCTGCTCTCTGATTTGGCACTTCACCAGACCTTTATATAACCGACTTCCTGAACTGTTAAAAGCAGTAAAATGAACTAATAAATGAACTAGTAAATGAGGTATCAAAAGAGCTGTTTACACGTAGGGACAAGAAAGTACTCTTATTTTCTTGTTGTTGTTGCTGGACCAACACGTGTGATGAAGGAAAGCTGGCTTTAATTAGGTACCAAGTTTTTTTCATTTAAAGCAAGCACAAGGTACACACTTTGTATGTAGCTGCTCAGCATAGTATAGCTAAAATTGCTGTTGCCATTAACATGCATGCCAGAGTGATTCTCAAGAGGCTTTAGTCCATGCCGGCAGGAAGTGTGAGTCCAGTTGTGAGTGGAAGTATGACTAATTGGTCAAGAGAACGACCTCGAGTACTTCTGTAGCAAGTTTTTCCCAAGTGCCTGCCGAAAGAATAAGCTTCATGGAGGCCTTTGCATCTTTAAGTGAGAGTTGTTGTAGATGAGGCTGACAGTTGCTAGATACTCTGTTCACGTGCTGGCATCCTGGGAAGGATAGTGGGGAATAAGACATAGCAGAACTGAGTCTAAAAGTCTGACTGTGACCAAAAACTAAGTGTTGGTCATCATTTTTATGTGTAAGCTGCCTCTTTTGACTTCTGTAGCTCATCATAGTGGTGGGAACTTTCTCTTTGAAGCAAGGGAGACAAGCTGTTTTCTGAAATTGGATAAAGAACTGTAGTTGTCCAGCCTGTTTTCAGAGCTGGGGGAGAAGTAAATCCTGAAAAAAGTCTTCTAAAAAAGCTGCTGCTTCTGTTGTTTGGAATGGTTAGCTTATCCCCTGATTTTTTTCTTAAGATGGACACTGAAATACTACTGTGATGATGAAGACTGACAACTTACCTTTCTATAGCTGGAGAAGGTTTTTATTTATTCCTGCTTCTGCTTTTAAGGGT
>Ga0065711_1031017_pt1 | contig 30786 bp, 23 predicted proteins | sample Hoacrofraction12_FD_59098 | JGI IMG/M metagenome (GOLD analysis project Ga0065711, IMG submission 59098) | Hoatzin crop microbial communities from Cojedes, Venezuela - Epithelial fraction 12 v2 (version 2) | ecosystem: Host-associated > Birds > Digestive system > Esophagus > Crop | place... | reverse complement strand
CCCCCCCCCCCCAAAAAAAAAGATTTCAAGGAATATATCATCTTGCACACGGCACAGTAAGTAGCACTATTAAACATGACAGGTGTACTCAAGTCATGAAAGAAATTAGGCAGCACTGCAAGCTATTTGTTTGATGGCAAATACACAATTATAGTAGTGGTCATATTGTAAAGCACACATACAACGGCAGAACTACAGGGAGCTGCTCTCCTTACAGGGATACTGCCCAAGCCCACAGCACGATTTTACAGGAAAGCCGACAGCCATTTGGGATCTTTTCACCATAAGGATTCAACAATAGGAGATTTAGATTACCACAGAGGGGGAAATCCCCAGCTTTCCAGTGAGAGGCAGAGAAAGGTCACAACCTATTAGTCCATAAAATCACAGCAATTATTACTTTAACATACTAACGTTCCCATCCTTTCAGTCTTCCAGCCTCAGGCTCCAACAGTAAAAGCATCCACCTTCCCAGGCAAGTATGAAAACTAATCTTAATGGAATTAGTTTGATTAAAACACCCCTATCAAGTTTTTTAAACCGCATAACACCACATGGTAGAAAGCATATTTTGGCCCATGCATAAGAGAAGAATCTCTTCCTTCTCCATTGCTATAAACTTTGGCATCTTGCTCTACACCCTTATGACAGATTTCAAACTCATCACTGGCTCAAGGCTGACAAAAATCACTTAATTTGAGACGCTCGCCAGTATAAATTGGAAAGAAGTTCCACATATGGAAAAAAAAAAATTGCACAGAGGAAGTCTCTTTGGATGTCTGATTTAATAAATAACAATCGCCTGAACAGGCAGCCCACAGGAGGCTGATTTGGCTTTGGAATGTTAAATCCTAAGAGCAGAGTGCAGGTGTGGCAAAGCAGGGCTCTTCAAGTCAGTGTGATGACCACAGCACAGCAATGCAGCCACATCTTAGACTATCAAATTGATCTTTCAGCTTAAGACGGCACTGGCTGCTTGTTAGGCTTCATAGCTGAGTTCTGACACAGATGTTTAAAACTTTCCAAACTGTTTAACAGATTACACAAACAGCCAGCAGTAGCTAAGCAGGGAGAAAGGGCTCTAACTCAGTAATGTATTCTACTGTGATAAATTTCCTTTCAGCAAGGCCATGACTCCTCTCCTAGTTGAGTCCGTTCGAAAACAAAGGAAAATGGAAGGAATCAAATACAAAGCAAAGAACTCACTGACATGACTCTTCCGGGCCTTCCCTGCACTGTTGGCACTCAAAGCTGTACCTGGGCTCCAGTCAGTCTCTAGCCACAGCAACGCTAATTAATTGAGGGCGTTTTGGAAAATGCCCTTCAGTTGCCTGCTGTGCCTGCTGGACTGCTCACAGGATTTCTCCCTCCAGTCCCTTCTGCTCTTTTGAAGCCGTACTGGGATACGCACTGCACAGGCTGGGCAAGGGAGCAGCTTTCGCTGGATGGGACCTTCCCTGCGGCAGCTCAGGGAGCAGGTGCCGGGGGACCAGGGAACCAGCGGGAAGCAGCACTGCGGCTGCCGGCACCCCGTCGCTCTGGGGCCCTGCAAGGAGCCAGCTGGAGAGAAAAAGGAGTCAAACCTGAAGCTAAAAAAAGCTGTTCGTCAGCTGTCTCTGAGCAGCCAGAGAAGAAATGGTGTAAATCCAAGACAGGAGAAATAAACAAAAAAATATTACCTACAGAAAGATGCACGTGCATTAACAGAAATGATGATTTGAAGCACTGCACGCCTCTGAGCGCCCACCAAAAGCAGGCAGCGCGGGCAGCAGCCGTTGTGAACCGGCACCAATGGGGCTGCACCCAAGCGGGACCGACGCAGGGACGCACATCAGGGTGCCGGCTGTACGCGTCTGGGCAGCAACACGTGGAGAAGCTGGAGGGAAGCAACCGCTCCAGTGCGGGCGTGCTGCGCGCGGATTTTAAATACTGGCTGCCTCTCTGTACACCAACAGGGAGGCCCACAAGAGGCAGGATACAAATCACAACTGATTTTATCCCAGTCAAAGCTAGCAGCGAGCACAGACTTCCAGGGGACTTGCACACTGTGTTCAGGCTCACTATGCTGAGACCGAGGAGAGACCGTTCCTTATGCTGCTCTTGACAGGAGCAAAATGATTAAAATTCAAGTTCCCCAAGCACAGCAAAGCAGCCAGAGGCTACTGACCCAGAGGCAGCTATTGAAAGACAGCAGGTGTGAGCAGATCTTGTTGCTCTTCTGTTGCAAAATCTCACATTAGATGATGTTTGAAGCTAGCAGTGTCAGGGGTGAGCTGGGCTGAAAGAGGCAGAAATAACACTGGATATAAACAATAGCTTAAGAAAAGGGGAGCATAAAATAACACACTAGAAGTCTCGGCAGTTTGCCCTGAGTTTTGACCACCACTGCTCAGGCAGATACTTTTCATACCAAAAGAAACAGATTTATGACAAGTTTGTAACTAAACTGTCTGAAAGACCAGTAAACTTCTGCATGCTGTTGTTTTTATGCCACTTAAAACAAAATTAATGCCAGTGTTTTGCGTGAATGGGTCTATCCTTGTTTGACTGCCGAGCTGTCTTTTCCCAGTTCCCTGTTTTTACGACCTACGTTTGCAAGTGTCCGTCAGTGTTCCAAATTCAATGGTACACAACCTCTGGTCTGTTCATGTATTCTTCTCTCACACAGCAATAAGAAAAACTTACGACATGTTGGTCGATGTATTTAATACAGCTCTGCTTCTGCTACTAAGACGCAGTTATTGAACAAAATATTGGCCAGTTCAGAATCTGAATAACCAACCTGCTTGTTTGCGGCACTCCCTGAGTGCCTCCTGATTTATCATCAGCCATACAAAGGTGCCTGCACTACATCCAACAGAAAAAGGTGGTGGTAAAGTCAGAGTACGCACATACTGCAAGGTGCAATTTAGGAAACTTACTTTGAACTTTGGAAGTGCAATTGACAAACTTTGAACATTTAAAAAGTTACACTTAAATACATATACACTTTTGTATATGCTAATTTACATAAGGTGCAAAGCAAATAAGCTACTCGAAAACCCAATGAACATCCAAATACTAAGCATTATTATTACTGCTAATGTCAAGTTCCTCCATTTTCAGCTTTTGCTCTATGGTTTTGACCTTACGAGACATCATTTTCACACAGGCTCCCTTGCCAGTATGCTTTTAAGAATTTCTCAGATACGCAAATATTTGAAGACTACGGAATTGAGATAAAAACAAGTGCTAGGCTGAAGCTGGTTTCACTCTGAGGGGAAAAAAAAAAAATCTTGTTTTTTCATGTATCAGTAAAGTAACTATCAGATTTCAAATGTTTGGTAAAATATAATCAATTAATAGTTACCTCAAATAGCGTTACTAAAACATTCATCTGGCTGCCTTTAAAATTCAAACTGCTTTAGCTCTAGGTGACATTGTCATTTAAAATTCTAGATTAAAGCCTGCAAAACCAAGGATTCTTCTTCAGTCAGGGACTGTTCACTTAAATTTATTTTTTATACAACATTGATACATCAAGCTCTGATTCAAATCAGTTTTAGACAAATAGCAACTGCTACCACTAACAAAACAGAACTGAAAAATCCACTAATCTGAGAATCCATCCGTCATTTGTTAACTGTTGCAGAAGTGCCCCTCTCCTATTCTCAGCTCTGCAGCACCCACCAAGATATCCGTCCTCTGAATCTCTGGGAAGAGGAGGCACAAATTCTAGGACCATGTGAAACGATGGGAATGCTCTTACAGCCACTCATGGGGATCCAGTATCAGGAAGAGGACCAAAGACTAAACTCCCCAGGACAAAAGCCAGTTTACTTCATGGAGCCAGTATATCTGACTCTCTGTACATAGCACAAAATGTTACACTACCTTTAGACAATTGCTTGTGAAAACGCAGGCCCAGTTTACTCTGAAGGCACTGAATGGTACAGCTACAATTCTGGCGCTCCGTTTTGGGGCTGGACATTTGGAACATGAATAATGCCATTAGCCCAGGAGAATTAGGTAAGCCCCATGGTTTTTCAATGACTTCGTTTTTGTCTGCACTAATTTTACCTCCAAATCTGCATGTCTGAAACTCCACACTCTTCAAGTCTGCTTAAAGCGATTACGTCTTTTCAGTAAATCTTGGATTGTTCTTTCTCCCGGCTGCAGAGTTGTCTGCCTGCAATTTCTCAAAAGAGCGCCAGGATTTCATGTCCATTGGCCCCTGCATTCCTGCCAAAGCCCTGCAGAAATGAGAGCTGCTGCAGCTGCCAGGGTTTATTTACACACATTCCTGCCTCAAATTGAATTAATGAGCATAATTTAACTCAGGCAATGTCCTCCACAGCTCTTGTTTCTCTTTGCCCCTCTCGACATTTCTTTCCCTCACACAACCCCTCTTGTAATCTGTCTTAAAGCAGTATCTAAAGTGATTCCGGTGCAAAAAGTAATTGCAAACGCATTGTATCTCCCATTTGAGCCGATAAACTTGTAGATATCTCCTTACAGCCTACTTTACGGAAAGCCCAGAATCCCCTTAATGAGTATCCAGAAAGTTAACTTGAAGTTATTTGCTCTGTTCAATTCAAGTTTGTCAGTTTAGCAACAAGCTTCCACAATTTAATCCCTTAAAGGCTCAACCTTGGAAAGAGCTCTGATGCAACAGATGAGAGCAGCTGATGCTACAACTTCTTTACAGCTGTTAACATTCACACACTATATTTAGTAAATCTTTTCTATAGATGTCTCCAGCTCATCTGTGAAATCTGAAATTCTGCATCCATAGCATAAGCAGCCCCAACATTAACAAGCCCTGTAGTCGCTGTATGGACACTTGACACATAGGAAACTCCAGTTATGCCACTAACCAGACCAATGTAGCATTTCCCACATGTTGTGTCAGAGATGAAGCACAGAAATATTTCTCCCAATATTCACACCCATGTGGCTAACAAAGCCCATTCTCCCCTCTACTATCACCCTGTACAGCGTGTATATCACACACTGCGTACATCACAAGGCATATACTTCAAAGAACAAAAGCCATATACTTCTGCTAGAGGAGTGTAGGAGAAGAGGAACTAAACCTTTAAGATAAACACAATTGCTACATCAGCACTTCACCAGCATCATGGACAAGAACATTTCAGCAACACTTTAAACCCCTAGATCTGCAGCAAAACCAGATTGCTTTTGGCACACAGCAGTTCGGCGTTCTGGGACGAGTATTCTCTTGTGAAGTTCCCACAAGACCATATCTATCCAGTTAGGCTGATTCACGGAAAGGACTTTCCTTCTCCTAAAGATGACTAACAAGATCCTTAAGAATATTTCAACAAGAAATCAAGGTATTCCAGGACTTGTGGCTGAAACCACAACAAATTCTATGGACCTGAGTTTGCAATCCCTACAAATAGAAACTGTTCAAGGAGTTCCAGTAAAATCAGTAAGATTGACTGTGAGAGACACAGCTACTCACCACAACCACAGAACAGGCAGGCACTCTGCGATGGGAGGAGTTCAAACGATCATCCCAGGATGAACCTCTCCTGAAGAGCTTAGTGCTGCTGGAGAACTTAAGACTGATTGAGGCACATGTCAACTCTCTTCCACATATACAGCATCAGAAGACAAACATATAAAACTGCTTCACACCCCACTGCAGTAAGTAGTTTAAAGTGTGAAGGCAGCAAACAACCGGGAAAGAGTGTATGCACATCTTTGAATGTCCAAAATTCACATTTTGAGCTCTCGAGCAGAAGCCTACTCTAGTTGCAACTGGTACAGGCTGGTTGTGAATTTTGGCAACATTTGGACTAAACAGAAGTGGCATGTCCTGAATCCTCTGATTAATAAAGAGACACAAGACACTATCCCCAATTACAAGGCTAATTACATGTTGTGCTTCTGCATATTTACTATTTAGATCAGGAAAACCAGGAGTTTGGGGTTCAGTGACAAAAAAAAAGGTCCATGAAAAGAAGTTATTGCCTTGGAAAAAAATGAGGGCGGTGGTCTGGAAGATGCTGGCTGCAGAAAACATAGAACACAGAATCACAGAAAGTTTGGGGTTGGAAGGGACCTCTGTCGGTCATCTAGTCCTTCTGAAAATGAGAAACGCTCCAAACACAATTTCAGTCTAAATGAGTCCACCACTAAAGAAAGAGATGAAGGAAGCAAGTTTCCGTATAACACTGTTTTGGGTTCATTTCTTTGATATGAATTGGCATCTCCAAGCTGCTGAACAGGGTAGTAAGTACCTTCAGACAAAGGAGAAATGTTGTTCGACACCATGAATTTGGGCTGATTTATTGAAACAAAAAAACCAAAAAGCACCATGCGGGGTCAATTCTAACATTTATTTTACAGTTCAGCCACTGTACTGAATCCTTCCTTCTCCTCCTGCAGCATCCTCCAAAAAGCACTCTATGCTATAGAAAAAGGATGTTTATATTTACTTGTCTTTTTTTTTCCCCACAGTGTGACAACACTACTGTTCCTAAAACCCGGCTCCAGCTTTCTCTGCATTGGCCTGCTGTACTCTACAGTAAGCACTAAGTTGCCTTCAGTCACATACCAAAACAGGGAGATGTGTGCAGAGCTGCAAGATTGAGCCCTGCAAGATGCTCGGCAAGAGCCTGCAGCTCTTAGTGCTGGAAGAAGCTTGCTTCCCAACATCAAGCTACCCAGAGGTGCCACTGTTGAGTTTTGTGCTAGAGACTAACTGTGGTACATCTAATCACAAGTGGCTCTTTCACACCTTAGGCATTGTGTTACCCACAACACCTGCGCTATTCTCAAGAACAGCTCAAGAAGTGGGTCTGTGTGAACCTCATGAGGTTCAACAAGGCCAAGTGCAAGGTTCTGCACCTGGGTCAGAACAAACCCCACTATCACAGCCTCTAAAGTTCCGTCCCTTCCAACCCAAAGCATTCTACGATTCTCTGTCCTTGTTTCCTACCAATCTTATTGAATCATGCACCACTCAAGAAAATATAGCTCTCTCGAAGTTTAAGTGTAACTGCTTAGCATCACTGTTGTAACACTGTTATTCTTTTCCAGTCTCCTACCTGTACCTTCTGACAAGGTTACTGATACAGCATAACCAGCTCAACCGATACACGTACCCAAATAAGAAATCACACTCTACAAGCCAAATAGGTGCAGTTTGACTTCCCGCACAGACACGCAAAGGCACTCCCAGAGCTTACAGCCTCCAGATCAGAATGGCTTTTTGCTGGCCACGTCCACCAGCAAAGCAGCAGCGCAAGGCACCATCGTTGTCGCCAGCTGTCGAGCTAACAGGAAAGCCGTCGGGGACAGACGGCCCCGGCTGATCCAGGGCAGCGGGCAGGGTACTCGGGAGGGCTGCACTCCTTCCAGCCTCACTGCTCCCGAAGGCTGCGTGCCCATGTTCGCCTTTGAACCATGTAAGAGAGATCATTCCCACTCCTCAGGGCTTTTTGGATCAAATTTTGACATAATACAATTGGGGAAAAAATGATCTCATGAAACATATACTGTAGGGACGAAAGGGAATAAAGGTATGTTTCAAATTGATCTGGAAATATTTTCCCATTATGAAATAGTTACACTTGTCTCTTACAAAAATGCAATCTGACCAGCACAGGAAAGAAACAGTGGCATAGAGAACAAATTCAGCTAAACAAACAAAAAAATCCACCACAATCAAACCCCCTTTATAATAAGCAAATTCAAACAAAAACATAACATGACCCTCTTGTCCCCAAGGAACAAAGGAAAAAACATCACGCTAACCGAGCGCCAAATATCTGCTGTCTGGGCTCTCCTGCCTCCATCAGATAACAAAGTGACTTAAGTGTGACCAAAGCAAGCTATAAAACCACTAATTGCAACTCACAGACAGTCACCTCCTGCCCTCTAGAACAGATCCCATCTGCTGCTCCTCTTCTTTTCTGAAGGACCCACAACTTCATTGCTATGAGTTTAAATGCTCTTTTAAAAACCATCTTACATACACAATTACCCTACCACCTTCCTTTCTTTGTCTCCTAGAAATTATAGGAACAACAGCATATTGATCTCTCTTCCACGTCCTCTCTCTCCTGCCCATCCTCGTCATGCCAGACCATCAGGCGATGAACTCCACTTAGGGACAGGCTATTGCCCAATGCCTTCACGCTGCCTGGTTCCCACGTACGACAACTACAGACATGAGTGCCGAATAGCGAACGCGTGCAGAGGCAGACCCAAACTCTTGGCTACGAAGCCTCTTGCATTGCCCTCCAGCCCACCTTACCCATACCTCATGTAGCACACCCAGCCCACAAAGTTCATCTGCAAAAGATGCCACAGAGGCTAAGCACTTCGCAAGAGGCACAAAAACTGTTTGGCTACTCTCCAGTTACGCTATCTAACAGAAAATAAGGTCTTCCTTTTACCGACATGCGCACAAACCCTTATCGTACCTGGCAAACGCACGCTGCAGAGCTGTTTGGTTCTCCCCCTTAAGTTCCTAATGCAGAACACAGCCTACATCAGAAATGCTCTGATCCAGTATGGCAAGTCATACATTCTTAGTTTGCCCTTGCTCGTCTAAGTGGCTCAAAACAGAGACTTTTTTTGTAGACATCAGTATTAGTACACACTTCCTTTGGTATAATACAGTAGCCGCTTTTCTAGATTTTAAAAAAGCCAGCTGTTTCTAATTAAGAAAATACTGAATCCGATATCTTCCAAACATCTTTCCACAAGCAAGCAACAAGGCTTTGCTACTTTTAAACATATGAAAAAGCGATTTGGGGAAACTGCAAAGGACATTGAGCAACCCTGGTCTCCAAATTGAAAAAAGAGACAATTTTTGGAGTATAGTCCCTTACCATGGAATGATAATTCTATCCCAAGTGAAGGAGCTTGTTCCTGGACACTTCTGTACCCTACTCCAAAACCAATAAATCTGGATAAACCACCAATTACACAGAAGTGTAAATGTTGTGGATACGCACTGTGTTTTTATTTAAGCTACTGAGCAGTGTTTAGACTTGTTAAGGCTACCTGATCTCCAAACAGACATTGGCCAGACCGTGGCTAGCGTCCAGGTTACATTGCAACACTGAGGGAAAACCAGCTGACACCCCGTGCCTCATCTGCATAACCTACAAGTAAGCACTTACCTCCAATCCGTCTCCTACCTCTCCATCTAACACACTAGCTCACTAGCCACAGTTCTCCCGCAGCGCAGGAATCCAGACTGAAGCGCAGGTGGGCACATGAAGACTTCTGGAAGAGCATGCAGACCAGCCGACTGCCTCGCTCTGCACTGCCAGGTCCCAAACCAGAAGGAGTTTTTATGCTCATGGCTTAACCCTATTTTCACATGGCTCTATACAGGAAACACCAGCACAGTGCTGGGCACAGCGGCATACACAGTGCTGCTTTAAAGCCTTTACGAAATACTTCCAAAGGAGAAGTCAGTCTGGGACATCTTTAAAAAAATGTTTAGGACAGATCTGCTGCAGAGTTGCCAAACAGGTAAAGCGGCATGTTTTGCGGGGTTCGCCTCCAGAAAATAAGCACACTTAATCTACTGGTTTCAGACTCAGAAGTTATTAAAATATTTAATTTATCTCAATTTTCTTCATCTTTTTGGTGTATGACATAAAACAACACAATGCCATGGATCTAAAAGCGAGAAATTCATTTCTGAAAGCCACGTGTGGATCATAAAAACAACAAACCCACTCCTTCAACAGATGCTTAAAAACATATGCACGTTTCATCAGTCTAATTTGTCTGCTCAGAACCTAGTCTAAAAGGGGAGAAAAACTTCCAAAACCACATCAAGTGCCACGGAGACCGCTGTGCATAATAATAAAACCAAACATGATCAGCAGGCATTAAGGACTTCAATCTTCAGGCAAAGTCTGATTTCTGCCTAGCAGCTGGATGAAGCCTTTCCACCACCCAAAACATTGCCACCACAACGTAATCTGCAACCGACTGCAGACAAACAAACCACAGTCAGAACGGCCAATTTTCTAACTAGCACCAGAGTGCGGAAATATGAGAAGCCATAAAGAACAATAACTGAGACCTCTGTAAAAAGAGTCAAATGTAGAGAGAAAGGCAAAAATATTCTGGAAAACACAAAAGTGTACCTTAAGCTGCCATTACTTGTGTGGATTTGAAAAAGCAGTAATGTGAACCAGTTTATTATGCTGCAATAGTGATTATTATCTTGCCTCCAGCGTTTTTTGGTGTTGTTTTCTGTTGTTCCCAAGTCTTCCAAACCATGCAGGTTTCTCACACTCTTTGACAATAACTCAATCAGCAAGATTTAAGACAGCTTCAGACTGAAGGCCAGCTACTAAACTGGCCACACAACCAGAGTCCATCAGATCCTCTAGCTCATCTCCCTCCTTTCAAAGGCAATCATGTGGTGCAACAGCTAAGGTGAACCCATCTTGCTAACGGCATACACAGAGAAGAAAGTGAAGCCTTGCTAAAAGAAGGACAGATGTTTTCTTGACAAACCATTAATACGATTAAGTCCTGCTACTGTCACATTACACAGGATCAACCCGAGATCTCGATTACTTGGATCTTTTAAAAACAATACTTAATCCAGGTAAAGCTGATGCACAGCTTCCTTAAAGTCTTATGAAAGTAGACAAATACCCTAGCAAGAATTTGATAGTTGAGCTGGAAAAAAAGAAGTATCTTCTGTCAAGGATGCAGGCAGCACTAGGAAACCAAAAAGTAAGCCTGTCATCAGAGCTGTGAAAGCATGGGAGTGGCTCTCAGATGTAGCTGTTTCCACTACGCAGAGCAGAGCTGGTGCTACAACAGTTACTGGGATCGTGATTTTGCTGAGTCTCCTCTCAACTGCAGTTGTACAAAAGTAGCTGGGAAGTGCAGCAGCTCCAGCTTCAATACCTCCAGCCGCAAGGAGGCTGGAGGCCTCAGATAAGAGCGAGCTTCCTAATGCTGTCCTGAGATCAAAGTAATGGGTTCCAAACTCAAAACAATCCTTAAATCCCAGTTCCGAGATACATCCACACACAGAACAAAGCAAAAGTGTAAAAACCTAGAAGTTACTAACCTGCAGTTTGGATTAACCGCAACACATAACTCTTTCAAAAACAGATTAAACCCCCCGCTGTTCTACCCCCTCTCCTCCAGGCCAAACAAATGAGACAGATACTAATCTTCCTAAAGACATTTCCTTAATGGTAACAACAACTAACGATGCAGAGACAACACAAAACTCATGTTAAGGGAAATAGACTGAAAAAAGTCACAGCTCAGTAGTAGTCCTTTCTTCAACCAATAACAGATGCTTCAGATGGGTGATGGTAACACCCCCTCCCCGCCACCCCCATTCTCCCGTAAAAAACCTAAAAATACAGTATTTTAGCTTTGGTTGGAGAAGGAAGATATCTGTTGTTCTTCAACTTAAATAATGCCTAGATGAAGACTCAAAGTGTGATCATTTTCATACGCGTATATAACATGCTTTGGTATACACACACGTGCTTTCAGGTACAGGTGTCTAGGTACACGCATGGCTGGGAATATCTTCACACAGACTTTGATCCCCTACAGTGTAATATTATTCCCATAAACCTAAAGTGTGCTACAATCCTATGAAGAAATCCATACAAGAAAATAAAATGAGCAGCATTTCACTCACATCACCTGAATGACACATGCAAGAAATGAGCACAAATGTTAGTGCTCACTGTTCCCTGCAGGGTACCAAATCCTCATCCCCCACACACGCAGAATACCCAAGACTGCACGAAGGCAGGACTATAGCTGATGTCCTGGTCAACCAAACACCACTGGGTTATGAGCCACAAGCCCCAGAAGTTCAGAAAAAGGATAATTAAAAAAAGTGGACAGCACTTTTTAAAAACACAGGCAACTACTTGTTCCCAACAATCTGTGGCAGTAAGTCATAGTGCTACTGGAAGGTAGGAAAGGGTTTATATCTTGTACAAAATGCTGTTGTCTGGAAGTGCTCATTCAAAAACAGTCAGATCCCATTCAAAAACAGTCAGATCCCATACATGTATCCTGGCTCCAAAGGCAAGACAGAAAAATAGGCTCAGTTTTCTCTCAGTGTCACAGTTCTCTGCAAATACAGTATGAACTTCTATTAAAAAACTGTGACAGCAGAGAATAACTAGGTTGCTTCCCCTTGCCCTCAATGAGGAAAAAAAATGGTATTATTTTCCCTGTGAGAATGCTCACGATATAATGGGCAACAGAAAAAAAAACACTTAGTGAAAATGGTTTAACAAATCACAGCAGAAACAAAGCATCTTTTCACATGCTTCGCAACCTGCAAGGCTCCATGCTGACATTTGACGAATGGATGGAATAACATGTTTTGCACCTCCTATGCCTTCTACTGATGGCACAAAGTTCTGGCTGGCACAGATGCTAGATGACAACACTACAGTTAAAAACACCTCCCAGCTCCTTCTATTTGCATAGTATGAAGATCTAAAATATTCTAGAGTTCAGTTTATTTGAAAATAAACACACTAGCAAGATTTAAAACCAAAACAAAATAAGCTTTCCACTGTCTCATTTTGCTTTTAAGATACCTTGATCACTTGTAAATGCAGGAAAGACAACAGCAGAAGTAAAGGAACAGTTTAGTTCTAGAAAGCCACAAGGCAATTTGTTTTACTGACGAGAGCCTGGCAAGATCCCAGCTCATTTCACCATGAGCTGGTTTTATGACAGCAACTGATTACTCATGAGACTTCTTATAAGCTAATGTAAGTGGTAAGCAAGCTCCCTTTACCTTGGGAGCTTTCCTTAATTTACAAAAGGATAAAGGAAACAAAAAATCCACTCTTCCACTGCTGCTCCTTGTCTCAAAAACACAAGAAAACTGTGATGGAATGGTACCAGCCCCCCTCCTACATGCTGAAAGTCATACTACAGATTATTTCTGCTGCTTGTATTCAAAGAGCGTCTTTCTAGAACGATGAACAATACTTAACATCTTTGATGATTCCTGACTCCAGGACACAGCTCCACAAGCCCTGCACTAGACACTCAGAGTAAATGTGTTCTCCATTAAAAAAAAGTACATTATATTATTTTCATCTCAGCAAGATATTAGTACCACTTCTCAAGTCAAACATCTGAAGTCACAATGTCAGAAAATCAGAGCATAAAACTGATGTTTAAATAGAAACACTTTCTAAAAACATATTCAAGCAAACCCAAAACCTTAATAACACAAAGCTTTTGTTCCAAGACCCGTGATTTATGTAGGCGCCAACGCCGATGACCAACACAATATGAATTTTGTTTGCAGTTGCATTTAAAAAAGTGAGAGCTACCTTCGAAAAAAATAATGCCACACCAAGCTAAAGGTGATAGTCTGACCCTTCTTGTATGAAGGAACCGCTAGCCCCATGGTTTGCATTATAGAAGGCTGAACTGTTAATGGCAGCACTGCTGCAAAGGACAAGCAGTTCAGGGCTTTGAATGATACTCAAGTCAAACTTCTACTTGATACATGAGAATGTGGATTAGAGCTACTGATGCTGTATGTGCTGTGAAACACAACTATCACCCTAAAATACTATTGGAGGACTGAGGCTTTGCCTGTCAGTCACTTACTTGCTGATCCCAGCCTGTCAGCTGTCACTCTCTGTTCTAAAAAGCTGTCCATGAAAATCTACCACGGCCTCCATTATCCCCAGTGTTTTCACACAAGACAATAACATATGTATTCAGCCAGAACAGTAATAAAATCATGCCCAACTGCTCTTGTTGAGTACAAACATGAGAGTAACCTCAAAAAACTCTAACTGGCTTGCCAACACTTGGCTTTTTAATTATTATTTTCTAGTACACATGGGTGAGAAAAGTCAAATATGCTTTGATTCTTTGTTAAAGACACTAGCTAGCTCTTCTTCTTTCTGTATCATAAACATCATCTTTGCATTAAAAAACTCTAAACTTCTTAAAAAATACCCTTTTCAGGCCATTTTGACAGCAGCTCCACTTCTGCAGAATAACTTTTTACCACACGTTAATTAAGTCCTTCATTGTTCATGGTAACCCTCTATTTTAAATATGCACAAGGCTCGTGAGTGATTTTGACAGGCTCATGACTCAACCTTCCCACCACAGGTTGAAATAATGACACGAAAAGGAAAATTTCACCACCTGGAACTCAGCTGACACTGCAGAAACAATCCCAAAATTCCTCTAATATTACCAAGGGACCAGTAACATATCAGCTTCCCTTCTGCTTCTGACCATCTCATCCTATTCTCAAGTAAATTCTGGTGTATTTTAAAATCAAAGCAGAAAAAAGGAACAATACAAAAGCAAAATACATGGAAGAGGAAGAACCCAGGACAGAAAAAAACCAAAACCCCAAACCAAACAAACTAAATTTCTACCTGGCATCTTGTCAGACACACAAAGTCTTACCAGCAAAGCACTAATGAAATAGCCAGTCTCACTGCTATCCATGTGAACTGAGAGTTGTCATATCATATTCACAGTGCATATAATCACGTATGATGTCATTTGTGGGGAGAAAGAGCTCCTCTAATGAGGAGATTAAGCTAAATGAATGCAGGCATTAAAAAAACGGCTAAAACGAAGTATGAGCGCTCTTACTAGAGCACAACTTCTCTCCCAGCACTGTGTGAGCACTCCGGAAGCAGCAGTGCTGGTGACAGGGGGACATGGCGCTGAGCAGCTTACCGTGCAGCCCAGCGTTCGTACTGACCTGCCCCAGCATGTCCGGTGCGATGGGAAACGTGGGCCAGATGGCCGAGTAGACACCGAAGAACACCAGCCACAGCAGCATGCTTCCCCAGACGGCCAGGTGACTGAACTGTCAAGGAGCAGGTAAAGAAGGAGAGTCAACACAGGGCACTTTGTCCACCCACCTAACCGACAGACATTTCTCTGTTCCTGTCTCTGCCAGTCTCACTCAGGCCTGTCTACCGCACCTGGTTTCAAGCCAGTAGCACAGGTTGTTTAAACAGCATAAACCAGTTCTCTTTAATCTTTGCCTTGCGACAGGGCAGACAGCTAGTCTTCTCAGCCAATCTGTCTTACTTGGGGCTACAAAAACTCATCAGATTTTCCTTGCAACTCAAATTTCTCTGATCTAGCTCCTGCTTTCCGTTGTGCACATGCCAGGTTCAACACATACATCGAGGTGGAAATTTTTGAAGGCCCAGGTGAAAGTTCACTGGGACAAACCCCTTACAGCAGAGTGTATGCACAAAAGCCATGTGCACCACTCGCCTTCCGCAGAGGAAGATTCAGTGCTGTGTAAACACTACAACAATCAACATCTACTGATCAGCTTTGCTTTTTTTGTTTTAAAGGTGTCCTAAGTGATTGACACATATGCAAATGCTGTTTATGGCTTTACAGATTCTTTAGTCTGTAGACTCACTAAAAGCAAATAAAAGTACTATTAAAGTGACCAAGAGCATGTCCAGCACAGACTTCATTTCAGTTACATTAAAGAAAGTAATTTTTCCTACACACTACAAACTATTTTGCTGTTCAGGATGATTTCAGCTGTTTTACTTCTCCACTGCAGTGGATGGAATCAGTAATGTCAGTTGTAACAAGCAGCTGAGCTCATTATTGGCTCCGGCTTCTTTGGATGCCAACAGCTGCCATGGCTGATGACTTTGGCTGCAATTCAGAGAAGTACCTGCATAAATCTTAATTACTAATCACATATGGGTTTAGGAACACAGGAATGAATTCACACACTGGCTGCTGTGGTGGACACAGTGTGTTTGTTTAGTTCTCAGCTTTATACTTTCTATTTGATTATTGTATTTGTCAGCTCTTTGAACAGTAAGTCTGAGAACCAAAGAAGTGTCTAACTGAGTATTGTGTTCTGCCTGCTGTGAGACAGACACAAACTTCTGGAAGGAGAAGATTGCTCCTCCTCTGGAAGCACTGAGCATACCCGGAAAGGAAAGCTTTCTCCAGCACAGCCAGTGAAAACAAACAAGCAAGGAGTCTGGATCGCCAGTGCAGACTGGCAGATAGCGGAGAGCAACTGGAGGTTGCCTTACAGTAGAAGCATTCATACAGCAAAACGTCAGAGGCGAAGGAAAGAACGCTCTTCTAGGCACTTTCAGAAAGCTTGAATTTTGTTCAACCCTGAAACGTGCTGGGCTAATGAACAGGACACAGGACAGGCCCCTTCCTGGAAACACACAGTGGGCAGGAAGATGTGTTTTCAAATTTTGCTATTTACTGTGTTGCACCCAGGTCATCTGACCAGCAACTGCTTAATCTAAAAAAAAAAAAAAGAAAAAAACCAAAACAAAACCACTTCTTTGATTCATTTTTAATGTGAATAAAACTAAGAGATTGGAAGGATTTTTTTTAAAACACTTGGAGGAAGGAGGGGATTTTATCTTTTCAGTCTACTTGCTTTTCTGAAAACTAGGGAAAATTCATGTCAAGATTCTGACTAAAAGTCCTGCCACAGTGAGCTACTGCAGCGCTCAGCTCTCCAAAGAACAAGTACTGTGAGGCTGCTGCAAGAATTCATCTTTAAGAAAAGCCACCCCTGTGCAATGGCAGAACAGCACCAGCACTGCTTCCCAAAAGGATGTGACACCTTCTCCTAGGCCACAGGCTTCCTTCCAAACAAGCAGACAGAAGGCTCAGGATCGCTTGGACTGATGATTCCAAGCTGCACGCTCCTATAGGCTTCATGATTAAAAACAGTAAAGATAAAAGCAAGCAGGGAAATCAATTTAAGACATACTCTTATTTTGTAGGAGGTGTATTTCATGCTAGTGAAACTAATTTTTTTTTTTGTCTCCCTCCTGTTTTTCTTTCCAGTATGCTGGCAGGACATTTTTCAAGTTTTGCAGCTCTTCATCTCACTCTTTCCAGGTCAGCAAAGACTTTACTTATTTTATGTTGTCTTTATCTTCTTCTCATGGTCGCCCCAACCACCTCTTCATCTCAGGCTTGTACCCACTTGAATTGCTCCTCTACTTTTGAAGAGCTTCTGCTTTCAGGAAGAGCCATCCTTGCAAATGTTCCTTATACACTCAACCCACCAAGCTTTGCACTGCCGATTCTCCACCAATTTCTGTCATTTACCCCTGAAGAATTCATGTGCAGAGCAGAAGCACGTCCATCAGATGTGTCAAATGTCAGAAAAAAAAATGAAGGCATCCTCACAAAAACTAGACACACCGTATGGCTATCCTGTGCATCCCATTTATCTGAAATAGTTCATATAGTGTGGTAAAACACTGAAGAAAGCTGGAAGCGTTTGGGAAAAAGCCTACTGCAGTGCTACAGACAGGTAACGCGTAACATGAAGCTGCTCCACACAGCTCCAATGTGCGGATTTTGTTATGCATCATGTTACCACTTATACCAAAGCCCTTCTTTCCACACTACCTACTGGATATACCAGGCTCCCAATCACTTTGAATCCGCATTATTTATTTAAAGCTTTCAGCTGAACCCATCATGTTCTCCCAAGTGGCAGTGTCCCTCACTCTGAAGAACAAATTGCATGTAACCAATACACTTGATGATGGAGAAGAGGTTTAACTCGATGTTGTACATTCAATACTCTTCAAGTAACCTAAAGATTCTCTGTGTGTTGATTCACTCACAGCTGAAACAACAGTTGTAACCAACATCAGATTCCACCACGATGAGAGTCACTGGTCCAAGCAATGGGACAGGAATTAGAAGTGTATATAGAAAAAAGTTGATTCTAAACACAATAACTTTTCTGTGCATAACAATAATTTATCTATAAAATGCCAGTGTTCAACAACACTGAGATCTACTACACATTATGGTATCTTAAAATAAAATTTAGAAAAGAGGAGATCACGATTATCCCCAAATGACTGAAAAGATCCCAGTTACCCACGGATAGGAGAGAGAATGAAGCATCAAATAGTTCACAATGTAACAGGATCTAAACAGGCTCACATGCCTCCAACACAGACTTGGATATATCCTCGTCTGGTGCATAAGGGATTAATTTGTTGAAGTGTTTCTTTCATTTTTAAAATGTTGGTACACAACACTGAACTTATGCATAATCAACAGCAAAATAAACCCCAGATTTTATTTTCAGATAAGCGAAGGAGGGAGAGAATATTAGCACTTCCCTAATAATTGAACAACCCATACAGATAGCATTTCATCTTTAAAATTCAGAACAGACATCAGCTCATTAGTCTTCAGTCCTCTGTGAGGAATGAAAGAAAACAACTAACAGAAGCAATGAGGTTGTAAGATTTAAGCCAAGCCCTTCCAAGAAACCAGTAAAATAAGAATATGTGTCCTCAAAACAGCTTGGTCTTGAGGGCAGAGTGTCTCAGTATGCCATGAAAACTAGATTCCCACCAGGTACATCACAGGGGTGGAGAAAAAGTACCTCCATGAAGATCAAATGTATCAGTATTTCAGAGGGGCTGGCGGAAAGCAGGGGAGAAACGTGTTGAACGTTCATCAGCACAGGAACCTTCCTACCTCCCATACTCTTTGGAGGTCACTGGCCTGCCAGATTCTGAGACCTACCAGTAACAGAGCACTCACTGCAAGCAAATGACACAAATCTAAGAACCAACATAATCGTGTGGCTAACAACTTTATTACTGTAAGTTTCCAAACAAAAAATCTCATCCATTGTGAAGTAACTAGTGCTTTTTACTAGCTTCAAAGGTGTTTTCAAAGCCCAGCTGTTTATCTGTGGGCGGATACCTTTCATTCCCTATTGCATTAATTTTTAAAGCAGCCGCAGAGTAGAGATCATGCTCTTGATCTACTTCCTTAAGCAATTACAGTAGTATGTTGATATCATGCAAAATTTTCTCCATTTTTCAATGTTTGGAGATGTTAGCAATATACTTTCAGTGGTCTCTTCCCACTTCTGACAGGCTGCCCTTTTTCATCACATGTATCATGTGATCTAGGAGTTAATTTTCCTCTCACATCCTGTACTTACGGAGCTTAGCAGTTTATCCTTACATGAAAGATCCAATTAAAACATTGAAGCCTCAGATGATTTTTAGTACTTCTGTATTAATACTCATTAGGGAGAAAGGTGTGCTAATAGAATAAAAGATATTGAAGAATACTTACTCTAGTCCACGCAGTTGTTTCCAAGCCAGCTTTCAGACAAACAGTGACTACAACATACTGCAAGGAAAAAAGAAAGCAGACAACTTCAGTACTAACACTCTCAAATTCAAAGGTGTTCACAGCCCAATCTCCCCTTTACAACTCAAAGGTTACTACTCCTTCAGTAGCAACCCAGGGCCTTGGCAGCGTGGGATGGGGGAAGGACAGCACAGAAGATACTGTTTGTGCATGTCTGGAAAAAAGAGAAATTAAAAAGGGGGAAAATCATGCACAGAGCTTAAGTCTGATTTTATTTTGCTCATACACTTTCTTCTGGTTTACACAATTTTCTGATGGTACGAAAAACTGCAAAGAAATTCCACCATCCAAAAGTTGCTAAGATACATAAACTTACAGTGTAAACTATGTTTCCAACAAATAAATAGTCAATTCCTTGGCCATTTGTGAATACTGCATCTGAAAGAAAAATTACCACATTTGTTATCAGTTTATCAACAGAACAGATGAAATAACAAGGAGATTTTTAGGAGAAAATAATTGGTCCCAACTTTGCCTTTTGGAATACTTAAAAGCACTTTCAGAAGCTGTGAGATAATGGCAATGCAGATGATGTGCTAAGCCAGGCCTCAGACGTGATGCTCAGACAGAGCATCCATATATGCTATATCCACAGCCCTAGCTGCCAGAAGCTGTCCTAGCAATAGGGGAAGTGTTAGCCGGACTCTACCCTTTAATTTGTCTGTAAGAGCTGAGGTATTTCAGTGTCACTTTTTCTGCTGCTGTCTGGTTTGTACTACTTATTGACAGCTCTAACAAATCCCACTATTTGCAGTGCCTGTGAAACACCAGCTGACTTGTAGTGAAATAAAGCTGAATTAAGAAAGGTCGCAAAAGATTCATCTGTAACAGACACACACAACATCTAAAATATCTTCCTGGAGGTTAATTCAGTAACTGAGCAGCAGTCTCCATGCACCCTTTCTCTAGTCAAGGGTGCACAAGGGTAAGTACATGTTAACCTATAATTTGAAATTGCCAACCCTGGCAATATTTCAAATGTCTGTTTAGTCTTTGTTAGCCCTTGTTGAATAAAACCGGAACACCATGAAAGCACATTCAACAGCCCCGCTAAGTCCAAATGAACTCACAGGAGCTTTCAAGCATGAGAAGTATTGCTATTTTCACAAGTTTTAAGACAACTGCTAGAGAAATACACAAACAGCAGGGATGAAAAACGCTCAAGATAAAACCTTGGACCTGTTCCTAAACACATACTGCCTAGCACAGTGCTTCTACTACAAAGGTACCAGTTTGTTACATTTATTCACAAAACTGGATCTGACATTCTTAGAGTCATCTACTTTCTTAACTATGTCTATATAACATTGGTCTCCAGGATCAGTAAACATTTAAGTCTATAGAGGAGAGTCAGTCCCTAACACCCTGACCTCTGTGGTGAGAAGTCTGCCCAGCTTACAGGTAAAAAGACTACATGTTTAGTCAGTACAGTTAACTCAAGCTACCTGTTACGGTTTTCTTCTACAACAGCTGCATGTGGTTGTCTCCCAAGAACTGACAGGTTGTGAACATTTTCAAGAAGTTGCTGGTTCTATATCCCTGCTTTCTTTTCTCTTTCAAATCCCAACTACTGAAAACAACAGCAGACAGACTACTCACTAACACCGCAACAGGAGCTAAAGCCTGAAAAGCCTGAAACAGCCTGGTTAGGAATTGGTTTGGTTGCTAGTCACTGGCATTTTTATCAGCCCAACTCCTCTCTCGGTACTCTGTGGCTTCAGGCATTCACCACATAATTCACAAATACCCACCAAGTTTTAACAGTCACTTCGCTCTTGCCTCTAGTGTCAATGAAAAAGGTGAAGCACACTAGAGAGCCTTCCATGTCCAGCGGACCCTGCTGATGCCAGAGTTTGTTTATTCAGGAAAAGGCATGCCTAACCACATATCAGCTTTGATAGATCTACAATAAATTGACCTAATGACTGCCAGTATATTGCTCTAGTGCAGCATCACAGTGTGTATTTAAGTGACTTACTAATTCTTGGTGTGAGTCTCAAATATTTCAAAGTCCCATTTTAATGCAGTGAGTTAATGCCTTTTTTCCAATGACTGCCATGACCTTGCACTTTGGGAGGCTAAGTAGTCATGAAAGGAATGATATTTCTGTTAATGAGAACAGTAGGACGCTCGGCGAACATTCATTTCTAAAGCTATACAAATGCCCATTCGTGGACTACATGCACTTCACATTCTAAGGCACTCAAGAGGTTAAAAATCATCCCAGTGTGAATGGCACATTTTTGTCTCTGGCACTGAAACTCTTTTTTCACTTAGAAATACAAAGAAACTTGAAAATTCAATATTCATTCCTGTTTGGAAAGCAAACTAAGCAACCTATTCAAAAGAACTCGGTTATCATTTGAGCAGTGAGTATTCCAGTCTTATTATTTCAGTTATTGAAATTAAAAGTATATTACCTATTTAAGAATTAGTTAGAAAAACATTTATCAAAGACTGAAACAAAAACTTTATTTTTCTTTAAATGTAATGACTACAGACATCAGCCCAAAATTTCTGAAGCTGGATTTAAAGAAGAGCTATCCAAGATTAACGTTTTTTATAAAAATAGTGAAATGGAACAACAAAAAACCCCAAATCAAAACAAAACCAAAATCAAGCACAGAAACTCCTCTCCCCCAAAACTGAACCGAGCTCCCAGCCCACATATGCAGGGGAAACAGAAGTCCCCTTCTTGTACTGTCCATCAGACAGCGTGTGAAGCTGCCACCAAGGACACGATACTGACTCTTTACTAAGCCAAGTAAAGAAACATGAACCTGCTTTCCAAAAGTATCTTTACCATCATGCCTCTGCTATGAGCATTCACCCTCCCTCCCTTTCCATTTTCTTTTACTTCCTCCCCAATTAATCCATCCTGGAGCTGAAAAGGTTTTCTTGAAATTAGTGTTTTCCAGGAAGGAGTTTCAGCCTTGAAGAATTCATGGGTTTAGATAATACTATTCGCCCCCACTGCCCCATAATTCCTCAACTGAGCTAGTCTTATTTCTTGCAACAGTAAAAGAACAGATTTCCCACAGCTTTTCCTGCCCACATAACTATATTGTAAAGCTCGGGAGGAACCATATGGGATTCAAAAAAAAAAAAAAAAAAGGCATTGTATAGAACATTATTGAGTATTCAAGTAAGACTTTTTGGCAAAGCAGCAGTTTAATTTTTCACATATTAAGTCACTACATGAACAATAACTACATTAAATTAGAGTAAGTTCTGAAAGCCACTAGATAACTAGCTAAGTTCAGCAGCTATAGCCTACTGAACTATCTGTCAGCATTATTTTCTTGGGGCTTGTCACGACCTCCCATTCTGCAAACACACTGGGCTCTGTAAGACGGAACATCAGTTACTGACGTACGAAACAGCGAAGCCCTTACCATGCTCCAGCACTTTCAGTGGAAACCAGAAGAGAATGATGGAATGGATCAGGGCATTAATGCAGTGACCCCAGAAAACCTGAGGGAAAACAAACCAAGTCGTCAGGAAAGTCCAAAACTCTTGACCTCTCTCTAACTCCTAACAAACACTTCATTGTGTAGTTTAGAGTCAAAGTTTGTCCTGAAGTGAAATACCTAAACTTCTGCAGGATCTATTTCCTCCTACAATTTCTGCACTTTCATAAGAAAACACCAGTCCAGTTGGATGGTTATATTCTAACAACTTAATATAATAAGCAAGCACGCTTGCAATTTAAGACCTTTGTCAAATTACAGCAAACAGATGGAGTCACCTTTCATTAATTACCTCAAAGAACGATTTTAAAAGATTGATTTGATACTATAAAATGTTCTATTTCTTTTAATGAGCAAATACTTAACGCTCCATAATTTTTAACTTTCAGATCATCCTGTTTTGCACAAACTAGAGCTTGACACAATCTATAATTTCCTCTCTCAACACAGCAATCGCACAGCTTCCTTAATTCAGATGTACACTTACATGTGCCTGTTACAGAATAAAGACAGAATTCCAAATACCGGCATATTCCAGATTTTAAACAGCAAAATGAAGTAAAATGTCTTCTTCAAAACTCAAAGTCCAAATAAACGAATTGAAATTTTGTTCTCCAAAAGAACTATGGGAATAGATCTACACTAATTGCAAAAAAGCCCCCTCTTTGAGGGCATGACAACAACTTGCATATTAAATAAAATCTAGGTGATGTTACCCAGTTCCTACAAAAATCATAAACTCACCATTTATCAGTAGTTGTGAATTGAAAAACCATACTCAGAGACAAATCTCATTTTGAATCAAAGTTTATGGATATTTCAGGACCAGTTTCAGTTGAAGTCATACCAGAAAATCCTTATTTAAAAACCAGGACTATTTTTTTTCCATAAAAAAAAATACAATCCCTTGAAAAGAACTGGGAGGCAGAAAAAATCTTATTCTTAGTGGCTAGCATAAAGCAGTAGCAATGGTTTGGTAAAACTTCTTTTCTGTTGAGAAAGAGCTGGAAAATAAGAATGCTTATGGTTATTGTTAATGAAACGGACTTTCCCTTACCCTTGTGTTGAACCCATCTGCATTTTGTGTAATTTTGTATAGCTGTGGAAATCTAAGCATGCTGTCTTGAGTACACGATCGTTCAAAAATTCCCAGAGTGAAGGGTGGCAGCGCGGTGAAAATCTGCAAGGAAAGCAAATACTAATTAAAAGCAGTCATTAGTTTTCATTGGATGTCAGACAATATTTCAGTATCTAGACAGCAGCAAAGTTCCCACAGACTTCAGAAAAGCCTTATTACCAATTAGTGCGTTATTTGACATAATTTTCAGATGTCCAAACATGAATTTCAGCAATCCCTAACTCTCAAATATTGACCTACGAACAAAAGCAGCATGAAGGAAAATTATTACTATTAACCAGTTAGCTTAAACACAAGAAGTGAAGCACCAGTAGTTTCTGATGTACCAGCTAATCCAGCGAGGGTAAAACAGACTGCAAAGGAAAGACAACACGTACTTTTTCAAGAAAGCCTTGTGGGAATGGTTTCAAATACAGCTGCAATTGTAACCATAATTAAATATGTAATATGCTTAATCAAAGCTAAGTTTACAGACAAAGCAAATGTGGAAATCGCATTGAAAAGAAAATCTACTGAAAAACAAAGGCCATTCTCTGTTATGGTACTTTGGGGATTCTCCAGGCAGACATGAACTGATAGGAACAAATTAACTGCAGTATGTGTCTGTGCTACGGGCAGACGCTCAGGTGACCAAGCCTCGGAAGCTTTCCAGGGGAGGCAACAGGACACTTTGCCAGAAGCAGAGTAAATTAGCCTCTGCTGAGTCCCGCATTGCTGCTCTTAAAGTGCTTCCAGAATCTGAGGCAGCTTATTTAAAGCCAGCTTGGGTATCCCCATTTCTTGCAGTCTGCAGTGCCTGCACAGAGTGAAAATAATACCAGTGGGCATGTCTGAATACTACATTTCATTCATTTCCTTTTACATTAACAGTTTACATCGGAAAAATAATTTCTAATCCTATACACACATATTTTTAACAGTGAGAAGTGTTTTTGAGTTAAGACGCAGCTTGAAGTTATGAACTGTTTGTAGTGTGTGTGCATGCTCACAAAATTTGGGCTCTGGTTCCCACCAGCAGCGAGTTGGCAGTCAGGGAGTAGACAAAGAGCAACTCAGAGAACTAGAGATTAGTGAGAATCAATAATTACATCCCTAGATCCAACCGGGAATGTGCTGCTTTTGCTCATAAAGTGATAAACCAGATGGTTAAAATGGCAGCAGGCTGGGGAACGAAAACTAAGACCACTGGTCCAATATATTCCAAAAAGGGCACATTCTTACACAGCTTTAAGGTATTTCCCCATGTCTCCCATGTTTATTGGGGCATATACATTCTCACTTGAAATAAATTTTCTCATGCTGTTATTTATGAAGTTAAACCTGGGCAAAAGCAGGAATTACAACACTACTACGATTTCCTACACTTGATATTTTAATGATACTACTAACGAAATAAAGGGTTAATCTGCCCAGAACAGAATGACAGAGCTAAAACCACTTTGAAATCTAACCCCTTCAAATTGTGGAAGTCCCTAATATACTGCCAGCACTTCATTCTTCATGAGTCTATGTGATCACTTCTAATTTTAGAAAATACTGACCTTACAAAACAACGGTTAATTTCTACTTCATTGATTCTAGAAGACGAGTTTCATCCATGAGCATTATGTAGTGTAGGTAGATCCATCAAATCAGGTTTAAAGATAATAGATGCAAATTTCTAAACACAAATGACAGACTGACCAGCAGTCAGGAAATTAGGGTGAAGAGAATCAAGGGAGTAGAAAATCCCTGAATAAACGTCTTCCACAAAGAATATGAATCTTATGGAATATAAGGGTTTGTGCCATCGTTTTTAATCTTCATGTGACAGAAGTTAAGTGTTTCCATTAAGACTACTCAGTGATAGAGATAATTTGTTGGCTTTTTCTGTATTGCCTTATATTAGAAATGAGTCTGCTTGAATAAAAAAAATTTCCTCCCTCCAAAGAGAAATGCACAGGATTTTTCAATACTGACAAAGTGTCCTAATGGCTTCTATACCCAGACACGGGGTCACTCATCAGCAACACTACAAAGAGGTAACACTGTTGAAAACACCGGCACAGATCTATGGGATGCGATGGAACTTGGTCCCAGAGATCCTCCAGACTTGCTCCCAGAGATCCTCCAGACTTTAATTAATGTTATTGATTAAATAATACTATTGATTAAAGCAATAAGGCCATGTGGTACAGTGTTGAACACTGCGGAGCACAGCAAAAATCAGAAATCACTCCTGGACTGACACATCCTGCACTTGTTCAATGAAAAATGCTGGTAACACAGCAATGCTACTTCTTGTTCTGTACCTAATGGAGCAAGCATCTGCATGACACTTCTCTGAGCATCTGTTAACGGGTCTGAGAAGAAAAATAATCAAAACTCAAAGATTAAGACTCTGTATGTATTTTGAACCTGAACAGTCAGCATAATATTCAGTACAAAAAACCAAAGATGCTTCCAGAGAGGAAATTAAATTTCATCTAGAAATTACAGAGTTTTATGAAGGTTATATTAGGGCAAACATGCATTTTCAAGGTGCAGCCCAGAAGGCCAACCATACCCCAAGCTGCACCAAAAGCAGGTCTTGGCCAGCAGGTTGAGGGAGGCAATTCTGCCCCTCTGCTCTAGTCAGATGCCACCTGGAGTCCTGCATTTAGGTCTGGAGCCCTCAGCACAAGAATCATAGAATCATAGGTTGGAAAAGACCTCTAAGATCATTAAGTCCAACTGTCAACCCAGCAACAGCGTGGCTACTAAACCATGTCCCGAAGTGCCACATCTATACGTTTTTTGAACACCTCCAGGGATGGTGACAACAGCCTCCCTGGGCAGGCTGTTCCAATGGTTCACAACTCTTTCAGTGAAGAATTTTTTCCTAATATCCAATATAAACCTCCCCTGATGCAACTTGAAGCCATTGCCTCTCATCCTATTGCTAGTTACCTGGGAAAAGAGACCAACACTTGCCTCACTACAACCTCCTGTCAGGTAGCTGCAGAGAGCAATAAGGTACCCCCTCAGCCTCCTCTTCTCCAGGCTAAACAGCCCCAGTTTCCTCAGCTGCTCCTCATAAGACTTGTTCTCCAGACCCTTCACCAGGTTCACTGCCCTTCTCTGGACACGCTCCAGCACCTCAACGTCCTTCTGGTAGTGAGGGGCCCAAAACTGAACACAGTACTTGAGGTGCGGCCTCACCAGTGCTGAGTACAGGGGCACCATCACCTCCCTACTCCTGCTGTCCACTCTATCCCTGATACAAGCAAGAAGAACAGGGACCTGTTGGAGCAGGTCCAAAGGAGGCCACAAAAACAATCTGAGGGCTGGAGCACCTCTCCTATGAGGAAAAGCTGAGGGAATTGAGGCTGTTCAGCCTGGAGAAGAGAAGGCTCCCGGGTGACCTTATAGCAGTCTTCCAGTACCTGAAGAGGCCTACAGGAAGGCTGGAGAGGGACTTTTCACAAGGGTGTGTAGTGATAGGACAATGGGTAATGGCTTCAAGCTGATTTAGCTTAGATATTAGGAAAAAATTCTTCACTATGAGGGTGGTGAAACACTGCAACAGGCTGCCCAGAGAAGCTGTGGATGCCCCCTCCCTGGAGTGTTCAAGGCCAGGCTGAATGGGGCTTCGAGCAACCTGGTCTTAGTGGAAGGTGTCCCTGCCCATGGCAGGGGGTTGGAGTTAGAGGATCTGTAAGGTCCCTTCCAACCCAAACCATTCTGAGTCTGTGAAACCTATTTTTGTGATAAAAACACCATCCAAAATGATTTTTTTATCTACCCCAGTGTGGATTCAAAATGGCTTTTACAAAAGAACTCACCTTTCCTGACATGCATCGAAGACAGCTACCTATGAGCAATGGGACACAACAAAATAACATACAAGTCCCAAACACCATAAAGTCAAAAAGCTTAGCACTTACCACATTATACAGACCAATGCACCATCGCTCAAATAAGATCTGCCCAGAAAATCCATTAACGAAAGCAAACCAAAGCTGAAACAAAGAGAAGTTACAAGAAACTTTAGATTACTACTGCAGTACATGTTTCCATTCACAGTAGGGGAGAAGGATGTGGAACACACTCCACCATCTGGAGACAGCTGCTTGTCATGCTCTAAATATAATTGTCAGCAATGCCAGGCAGTCATTCTCTTCTAAAGCCTTGCATTTAAAGTCCTACAGTTTAAATACTCCCAGAGCACTGCTTATTTAAAACAAAATACTGAGGTGATGGAGCAATTTGCTGTATTTGCATCATTACTCTAAAAAAACAAATGGCCTCAAACTATTTCAAAATCCTTACTGCTGGCAAATTAACACGCTTGAAGCCAGAAGCCAACCCAGTTTCCATCATGGTCAGCAAAGACCAGAATTTTCAAGGTAAGTGTGTTTTGATGGATGCTCAGCTTGATTTGTGTGTCCTGTTTTTACAGTCCCAGAATTACAGTGATACCAACTTACCAGTTACATAATCATACTACAATCTTATTGTCCTACATGTTGTAAACATTACTATTTAATAATTAAACATTGAAAGAGGTTGCCCAAAGAGGCTGTGGAGCCTCCACAAGCCAAAACCCAATGGAGGAAGTCCACAGCAAACTGGTTTGAATTTAGTGTTCACCCTACTTTAAGCAAAAGGTTGGACTAGATGGCCTCCGAGTTGCCTTCCAACTGAGGGGATTCTGTACTGCCATTTCAGCATTTCCTTGGACCTGTCTTCCTTGAGCCTACTTCTTATCTTGTTTAAGCAGCTTTTTGAAACCAGAGCTGCTTTACTGGGTTGGAACAAAGTTTCTTTCTCAGTCAGTGGGCACTGAAAGAAGCTTAGGAAAGAATATAAGAAAGAAGGGAAAGAATTATCTTTTCCCAAGTAAATTTGAAACTGGAAGAATAATCAGCAATTTACCGGCATCCTGAAACAGTTTGCATGTGAATCATTGCGCTTCATATATACCAAAGGATTTCTGTGAATTTGTGACTGTATTCCCTTTTCAGACCCACGCTGCACCATGACACTTCGTTCAAACCTAATCCAATATTGTATGTTGGAACACTCCCCCTCTTCATCCCCTTTCAACATGTTTTGTCTTGCATTTACTTTACAAGTTCACATTGCACTGGATGCAGTCAAGTAATGCCCATGCCCACTGCCTTCTCACTGCCTGAGAGTCCATGGCACTCAGTGCCAGGCATCTTTCTGACACCATTCTGTCACTCACCTCTAGTAGCACTCTCCTACCAGCATAATTTATTCTCTGGTTCACTTGCCCAATGTTAGTGTTCTAGCAAAATAACCTCAGACAGCAATTAGTTAACTGCATTTCATCTGGCCTCTTCTCTGCTCCCACCCAAAATGGATATAGAACAACTAGGAAAGAGGACAAGAAAAGACACCGAGACTGTATTAAGACCTACAGCTGTCTTCATGGGTGCAATACCTAAACAGGCTAGGACTCTTCAGCGTGGGACAGAAACAATTTAGGGTAAGGTTAAAATTTTTAAAAGATTGACAAGAACAAGGAAAAGCTGTTCATATTGGCACTGTGGCAAGAAATTAGATTAGCAGGCTACACAAAGTGAAATGTTCTCATACAAGACATGGCTGATCTATGGAAGTGCCTAACAGACAATGCTGTGGATGCAAAAAGCAAATAGAAAAAAAAATGTCACAGAAGGAAAGCTGGAAACCAGATGAGTCTGCCAGCGAGCTACCACTGTCCACAGAACATCACAAACCAAAGTTAGCTGAACCTTTATTCTGATCCTCTACAGCTGTTCTTGCATCTATTATATCACCATTCTTGTTTAAAATTAATAATTCTAATGGACTCTCACGGTTCAGTAAGAAGTAATGACACAAATCTCAACTCCTTTGCTTATAGATATGCCTTGCACAGTAGGCCAGCTATTTAGACTTACTTCCTACTCTTAAATTTTTTTTTAACCTTCAGCTGCCCTTTATAGCAGGGACTTTCTATTGATTTCATCCTACACTATTGTGAAGTTAGTGCTTTTCTATACCTGCTGTCCTTTTTGCAGCCACTAGTTTAGAAGTGCCCTTGTAAGCTTTCTTCAGGGCCATCAGTTTCACCCCATTTCCATTTAGTTGAAACGCATCAACCCAGTATAAACCGCAAAAATATTTCTCTAGTTTCCTAAAAAAAAAATTCCTCTCTTTCACATTGTCAATCATGCACTAATTTAAATTAAAAAAGCATTTAAGTGTTCATCTCTTCAGCTCTATCCAGTAAAAGAGCAGAAGGAAGACATATTCTACATGCCAACTTTTTTCATTGCTTCTACCACACTGATGCCTTGAATGATCACTGCTCTCTAAGGACCCAATTAACAGCCCCAAGTAGCATACTGACCAGTCTTACTCTCACACTTGAAGTATTTCAACCAGCTGTACACCTCTGCTCTTCAAGTGAAAGATATTGAAGATCTTGGGTACCAAGACTGAGGTCCAAAAAGAAACCACAATTAATTTAGGGCTGTCAGGTAAGAATTTGAGGGTTTCTTCCCCTAGAAAGAAACAGAGCTTTAAAGAAGCACACTCCGAGATATTTAGCAATGATGATCTAGACATTTATCATCCCCAGGCTTCTTGCAATTAATTGCAACTATGAATGAGCGCATCAATTCTAGAAAACATAAATAGCTTGCAAATCAGAAGCCAGTCTTCCTGGCTGGCAACCTCAGTCTGTGCTCTGCTCGGTTTTCTAGACCCCACTGGGCAAAGCAAACTTCAAAGGTTTGATAGCAAATTTTGAGGTCTTCTCTGACATTGCCTCATGCTGCTTAGGAAACCATCGCTTTCTGAAACAACAGCCTCCCACAACTAGTCCTCGAGTAACAGGCATTTCTGATTTTCCATCAAGAGGGTAAAATAAAGCAGCCAGACTTTCTGTAGCTAGCCCATGGCTAGAAGGAAAGCCCCAAATCAGGCCAAGCTAACATCTTAGATTCACATTGCTCCCCCCCC
>Ga0065711_1031014_pt1 | contig 30786 bp, 19 predicted proteins | sample Hoacrofraction12_FD_59098 | JGI IMG/M metagenome (GOLD analysis project Ga0065711, IMG submission 59098) | Hoatzin crop microbial communities from Cojedes, Venezuela - Epithelial fraction 12 v2 (version 2) | ecosystem: Host-associated > Birds > Digestive system > Esophagus > Crop | place... | reverse complement strand
GACTGTGTCGAAAGCCTTGCTGAAGTCCAGGTAGACAACATCCACGGCTCTCCCTTCGTCTACCCAGCCAGTCATGTCATCGTAGAAAGCTATTAGATTGGTCAGGCATGGTTTCCCCTTGGTGAATCCATGGCACATGCTGTCCTTGCTGCTCTGGTGCTGTTGGCTCTCCCGTTAGCTTCCTGCCTTATCAAATTCTTTCTCATCTCTCCCCTGTGCAACCATCTGTCAGGCCTAGAGATTGAAACCTGTCTGTATCTGCTTGTCACCTGAAAACATCAGTGTGTGAAGATGGTGTTTTGAAGTGCCAGAGACCAGCTCTCCTCCACCAGCATCTTTTGCTGGGCTAAAAGCTGTTCCCTGTGCTCCGCTGGTGGTGTCAACCACCCGTCCTGACCTCCTTGGCTGTGGCATCTTCAGTTTACCTGAGAAATGCAACCTCCAGCCGCTCCGGCCGAGCGGCGTCAGGACAGCAGGCCATGGTCAGGCAACCAGGCTCTGTGAGAGGGGGGACCCCGATCACTCATCTGTGTGCTGAGGGTCCTGCAAAAGCTCTCCCTGTCTGTCATCTCTAGTCATGCATGTGGCAGCGTTGCCTGGGTGGCTGGGTCTCCACTGGCTGCCTCTTGGCAGACCCCGTGACGGAACGCGGTGCCCAAGCACGCTGTTTCACCTGGCAGCAGCGATCACAAGTGTCCGAACAGGCATCTTCTCTTCAAACAGTCTCCTTTCGAAAAGGAAGTCGGAGTGTGAGCAACCCTGTAATTAATTGTAAGCAAAGCTGAGCTGTTCTGTTCTGACATGGTTTTGTGTGAGTCCTTATATTACCTGGAAAAATTTTAAGAATAAGCCTATCACTTGCCACCCTTCACTTTTCTCCCTTTGCCAACTTTTTTATGTGAGTAGGTTGATAAACCAGATCTAATGAGCTACTTAAATAGCAAGAATGCTAATGACCTTCCTTTAGCAAGTAGTTAGCAGAACAGTGTTAATTATCACTGGTGCAGAGTATCAAGAAAGGCAGATCAGCATTTGATTAAGGACAACTCAAGGAAAATTGTAGTAAATGCAGCAATTAAGATACTTTTTTAATGAAAGTTATAATTGGAGGTGTAGATTTCACAGCCTTCTTGTCCCAGTTTGAGGCAGCCTTTTTGTTGATTTGGTTTCAAAGGTGTTTACCCATCCAAGTAAATATATATGCATAGAAAGTAGTTCTGTATGGAAAGACTTGCCTGCCGGAGGAAGCATAATTCACATCTTACAGTTTAAAATTCATATTTTGTGATTTAAAATGCTATGGCTACTTCAGGGTAGATCTGTGGACGTGTTTACTCTGAAGTAACATTTTTTGCAGTTTAGTTTGCTAAATTAAAACAGGCCACAGCCTGGTGCGGCTCATATCCACCGCGCTCTGACTTAAAAGCAGGGTAGTGGAATGAAGTGGATCGTTGTGATGTGATGCCGCAGTCTGGGCATGTTGTCCCTGACTGACCTGTGCAGCCGTTCCTCAAACATGGCCCACGATGTGTTGCTGGTGATGACATAGTACTGTGTCTTCTGCCAAAGCAGGGTGCGAGATGGGCTGGAGTTCGAAAAGGCAAGCATATCCTGTAACAAAAATGTGCAAATTATTCTCCTAGCATCGCTCTCTGTTTTATGGATTATCAGGAGCTATTCCGTGCTGTTGTGGGATTAAAGAGGGAACGGAGGTCTCTGTCTTGTTGCCTTTTGCAGCATGTCACATGTTCTATTATTTATAGTATATATGGGTGAGTATAGGCAGCATCTTCCATTACCTGATGGAGATAGTAGATTAAATGTGATACACATTTCTATTTTTTCTTTACCAAGTTGCAGCTGCTTGACCGGTGTTCTGTAGCCCTAATGGCATCTCTCCTCCTGTAGAGATCTTCCCCACATTCATTTGCGTATGGCCCAGATTGTGGTAGGTAAAACGGGACTTGTCCTTGCAGTCCAACATCTGATCTACGTGTGCCGAGGAAACACTGTGAGGAAGCAAGCCCCCAGCCCCCCATCCTTATTATCTGTTTCTTCGAGCAGTAACTTTAAGTTGAGGATTTCTCTGGTCCTGGCTGAGCTGAGTAATTAAAAGCCTTTCTCATAGTGCATGGAAAGGCCAAATCTTTGACGTGGCTGTCAGCTGCAAAAAAAGGGGAGAATTAAACACCTGGAGACCAATCCACATAGGATTTATCTCCTCATTGCAACGAGCTAACAAGCTTCCCACTTCTGATGACTCAGCAACAGACAAGATTTAAATCTGCCCTAAAAACCCAAATGACTTCCCATATATAAAACACTCTTTGCCAAGGGCTCAAAGCCTCTTCTGTTTTTTTTCCAGAGCTGCTGTGCACCTGTCATTTCCCATGACTTTGGTTAGAAGTGCAGGTTCTCGGCATTTTTGATAAAAAGACATTTGAAGTACATAAGAGTATCTCAATAAAGCAAGCCCAGAAATCCAGAGCTGGTCGTTGTTTCACTCAAGTATTTCAAGCTCTGCCCATCTGCTCTGTCACTCCTCCTATGCAATAAAAATCTCATTAAATAAACAGTTTCTTCCTCTGAGCTGCCAAGGACCCTGCACTCCCACTACGGACACAGAGGTTTTGTGGTGCTGAGCACCTCTCACAACAAGGTGTCTGGTTTCTGCAACATGGGGCAGTGACTTCGTTCTCTTGGGATATGTGGCCAGGGAAGGGACCTGTGCTGCCGGGAGAGATGGGGGACGGGATGGAGGGGGGGCTCCTAAACTGCGGGGCTGTGCCATGGATCTTACTTCTGCATGGAAGCGGGCATCTCCCACGTTTGTGAATGTCACCGTACCCCTGCCCTGTCGTGTGAGCCGTGCTGCTCGATTCTCCATTCCCTATGGTACAAGGCATCTCCTGCTGGGACAGTGTCAACTTAGAAAACCCCTGGGCAGACCAGACCTGCAGAGAAAGGCAGTTAATGACAGGAAGAAAACAGACTTTCAGGTCTCTCCTGTTAACCAGGGCAAATGTCGCTCTGACACCTAGAGACGTACAAAGTCGATTTGGTGGCCCTGCAAGCAGAACCCTTGATTGAGTATTTTAGTTTACTGCAGCCTTTTGAAGGAAGCACTGCTTATTTAATGCAGGCTGGTAATCCTGGGAGGGGTCACACAGATGAACAGCAGTCCTTGCTACGGATGTTGCTGGGGCAAACTCGGGTACCACGCACTAAGGTGGGATACCGATAGTGCCACCAGCCAAGTATTACATTTGTTTGTGATCTCAAAAGGACACAGGATTAACAGGATATTTTGCTTTTTTTTCTCCAACATCCAAATGTGCCGAGGTTAAAACTGAAATAACTTTTAGACTATAATTGCTTTTACCTTTCTGCAGTTTTCTGAACAAATATCAGAACATAGGTTTACTTCTGTTTATAATGTGTTTCTCATGCCATTTAGCACAGTATAAATGCTTATGCTCCCCCACAGGCCCAGCAAATTGTTTACTTTATAAAATTCCTTATTTTTGGTTTCTAGTCTTCATTTGCATTCATATTAGATTTAAAAAAAAAAAAAATCAAATAAACCTTTCACACACCATCTCTGAATTCAGAGTGGGTGAGCCCCGAACCATTGTGGTGACGCTGCGGGGTTACAGGGAGTGCTGTGGTAGGGAACTGTACTGAAGAGAGGAGCCAGGGAGAACCTGGCTTGTATCAAATTGATAGTCATGAAACTCAGGTATTTGTGCCAGATACTGCAGTGGAAATAGCCTTTTATGTAGCAAGGTTTGTGCCCAAGAGGCAATGTCAGAAATTTAGAAAAATCAAGTAATTGCAGAGGAATGGAGACATTTGATTCGGCAATGAGACAGAATAGATGAAATGATGATTTCAAGATGTTGTTACCATTACGTTGTCTAATTAGTAAATCAGTTTCATTTAACCGCTCATGCTGGTCAGGAGGGACACTAGCACAGAAGCAAACCATCTTTCTAGGGCTTCAGCCCCCCTGAGCTTTTCTTACATCAATAGCCTGTCCAGTGTTTGGAAAACCACAGCATGTGCTTCCCAAGCAAGGTGGTGAAGTTTCCCTTTTTTCCTTCATTGTCTTCTGCACTCAGATTGAGACGCAGTCAGAGATTTGGGGTTTTGGGATCATGCCCACTGCAGCTGTACTCTTCCTTCTCTGGCAAGTGGGCATTTTCTCTAGCTGGACTCCATCCAGTTGGCTGCCACCGGCTGAATACCTGCCATTTGTATTCTGCTGTAAAAATGCCATGAGCTGAAGTTTATTTAGCAAAGTCATTCCTCTAGGTCTGAGATCTATGTTACACATCGAGGAAAAAGATGATGTGAACTTTCATAGTTAAGATGCTATCAGAGACTTCTGATGAGACTGCAGAGCAGCAGAAGCACTTCCTTATTGATTCCCCCCCACGCTTTTGGGTAAATGTTTTGAAGATTTTTGCCACCTACCAGTTGGCAGAACAAAGAAAGGAATCCCACACATGACTCTGTGCTGAAGAACTGGCACTGACTGTGCTTGCAACCCTCGCTTTTTGTTACTCATGGTAGAGAGAAGATGCCGAGTATGATGGTAGATCGAGTCTTGCCAAATCACAGTTAGCCTACTCCGGATGCTGTCATTGTGAGGAGTCTGGAAAGCCAATAACTGGCAATACGGAGCAGACCATTTGGCAAACAGGATGTCATTCTTGGAGCCCAAGTCTGTAATTATGTCCTGTGTCCTCTTGAGAGGAGATGCCAAAGTTCCAGTCTTAGCAGGTGGCTTGTAACCCAATAGAAGAAAACAACAGCGAATAGTGACAGTAAGTTAACAGCAGAAACATGTATGTGGGCTCTGATAAAGCTCCAGAGTTAAGAGATGCAGACATGGGTGAGGGGATTATACAAAACTTAGGTGAGAAAGCCCAGCTGGCTTGGTGGAAGGAAACACTGCTTTGTCTAAAATGTGCACTTAAACAATACGTTGGGTTTAAAATGAAAAAGGTAGCAGACTCAATATTAACACCATTTGTTGGTATAAAAGGTCAAGAAGGAAAGGTGTGGGGCAAGCTGCATTAGGAGTTTTCTTTGTTGGAGGCTTTACATTTTCAAAACTAGTTTTAGCTTAGAATGTCCTGTCATCCATAAGAGAAAGGATCGGGAGTGCATGCCTGGCTTTTCATCCTCTGCTGCTGATTTATCATATCAATTTGTCGAGTGATTTATTGTCTGGTCCTTTTGGAGGATAATTGTATCCATTCCCAGAAATGAAAAGTAGTTTAGAGTTTCTAAAATTCTATTTTAGAATAGCCTCGATTCTGGCTATTGCACACAGAGGGCCTGATTCAATGCCAAGTTTTGGTTCATAATGAAGAGTAAGGCAAATGGGTGGGAATTAAGGTGTCTGGATACAAGAGGGAATAAATTACCAACTGATACCCCTGCCTTCTGGGTATTTTCTCTGCGAATTTCTTGTGTGTTCTTTACACATTCAAATCTTGTTGCTATTTTTTAATGTCTCTCAGACTAATAGCACTGTTACTTGCCTTCAGTCTAAGGACTTTTTAACCACCAGTTCTCACAAGACTTGTTCATATCAATCCTGTTTTCCCTTGTGTGTGTTACACACTCTGAATAAGTTCTCTTTGAGAGGACAGGAACACTTCCTTAGCTATATCCCAAGCAATGAAATTTTCTCTTCCTCCTTTCTAGGGCAAGTTAAAAACCAGGAGAAGTCTGGCTAAAAGCCTTCAGGTGTTTCTGTAGATATGCTCTTCCAGTGTTTGTTCACTCCTCTCTACTTGAGAATGCTCCATAACGAAGGACAGTCTTCTGCCCTTTTGCATGCAGAGTGGTTTCACCTCCAGCATTGGGCTGGCCGCTCCTCCTTTCCTTCGCTCTAGCAGGAGCCAGGCTGAGCAGTAAGATGGGTATTAAGGCACCGAGACCACCAATGCTCCACAGCCTCCCTGCTACAGCACACTCTGCGACCTGTTCACTTGAGTCCCCACCAGTGTCATCTTTCTGTCACCTTGTGTCGTGCTTGGCCTCTGCTGAGGCATCTCTTCACACACGTTTTTTCCAGGTTGCTGCAATTGGCTGCGGGACTGTGAGTTGGTGATTCCTCCTGTGTGTGACATTTCCTCACTTGATTTTCAAGTGTCTTTAGATTTAAGCCTTGAATGTTGGATTTTGTTTCTAGTTTGTGTCTGACATCACCTTTTTCATTAGCAGTAATGCAGCAGTTTAGAAGGTGCTGCACAAGCTTTGACTATTTCTGGAACCAATTTGCGTGTGTGCACAGCAGTAGGATTTTATGTTGCAAATTCCCTGCAGTCTTTTGGTATAAACCAGCATTTCTGCCTCAACAAAAGGTCACAGATAAAAACAGAGCTGGACATTTAAATACCCAGTGCCTTGAGACTCACCCCTACTGCTGCTACTGCTCTGCTGGCTTTATGGAGAGTAAAGTTGTTTGCTGGACTGTAAATATTAAAATGTGATTGTTTTAGCTACAGACAGTCGTTAAATGTTACTGAGTTTTAGCAAAAGCCTTTCATAAAGAACTAAATACTGCCATTGTATGTCACTGCTCCTTCGTGTAAGTGCAAACTTGTGTTCATGTCCATGTAATTAGGCTTTTTGGCTGTCAGAAGATAAACTCAGTGGTGCGTGGTTCTTCAGTGTGAGTGCAGCCCCTACCCAACAGACCTTGTCTGGGCCTGGGGGGCAGAGCCACATCCTGCACACAATTCCACTCCCAAGTGCAGCAAGCTTAGGAGGCTGGAAGAGGGAAAAAGGCCCGTACCTCAGAGACGGGGGTAAAAGAACCATGTTCGAGATCTGTTTCTGAAAATCAGATGTGATCTCTGTTTTTTTGTTGTATGAAAAGCATTTTCCCCTTCCCACTCAATACACAGAAATGGAATTTAATGCCTTCTTTTGCTGAAGGGCAGGTAAGGTGTAGGAGTAAGCAGGACTTGATAGGAATTGCAGAAGAGTGATCACTCCCTCACCCAGGAGCAGTGGCGGTGTGGCCCTGCCGGCACCCCGGGAGGCTTGGTCAGTGCAGCGAGGTTAGACATCCACGGATGCCGTCACTGAAGCAGCCAGGGAGAAGATGGAGAGGGCTGTGGGAAGAACAATAGATCAGCCCAGAAGAGCAACAGGCAGAGGAGAACCCCGCCAAGCTGCTCGCAGCATAAGTTGCCCAGGCTCCAGAGTGGCATGTGGAAGGCTGAAGTGTGCAAGGGACATTCAGGTTTTACTGAACACACTGTTCCGTTTGAAACCTCATGCACATGTTCAGCGGGCGGTTGTTTAGGCAGTCGTGTTCCCTTCACCATTATCATGTCTCTTTTGCATCTAAGTGACTAATTTTACTTTTTTTTTCCCTTCTCTCCTAGATCTCAGACCTGATACGACAAAGCACAAAGGAGTCCCCGGTCTGGGAGTTCCTCAGCTTGGGGTATGCACTCATGCTCTGCCCATTTGTCGTTGTCCTAGGAGGGATGTTTTTCCTGATCACAGCCGTCTTCTTCCTAAGTGACCGTGCCAAAGCTGAACAACAGTGAGTAACCTGGGAATTGCAAATGGGGAGGTACCAAAGCCTGTGTTCTGTCTTGAACGTCCTGCTTGTACTCTTTCCCTGGCCTTGGTCCTTCCAGGTGAAGGATGTCGGGTTGTGTGTTAAGAAACTTGGCTCAGCAGAGTGCATGAGGCTGCACGAAGCACAGGGGCTTGGGTCATGCTGGCTGGGCATCCTTTCCACGCTTCTGCTCTGGTGGATCTCAGGTGTTGGCCATACGGCCTGGAGGGGAGCACAGCATTTGAGATCACAGGCCCCTTTCACCCTTGCGTGAGCATGCCACAGCCCAGGCCATCTGTGGTGAGGGGTTGCTGGAACGTGTGGACTGCTAGGGGAAGTGCAAGAGATACTTTACAGAGCTTGGTGGTTAACTTGGAGCCCGCAGTCCTGTCTCAGCCCCCTGTGCCCTGCTCACTACCTCCAATACACAGGAACATCAGGAAAGAAGGACGAAAGCTATGTGGGGACATACGTGCTCAAGGGTCGCTGTAATAGATAGTCTTTCCCAGTCCCTTATTGCAGCTTGTAAAAAAAAAGCTACTGTTTTTCAGTGAAGAAACCGATTTGGACCACCTCACGGTTGGCAACTACAGTAATTCAGAAGACGCTTCCGCATGACATACAAACTCCTGGGGTTAGTCTCTTTCTCGTAATTGTTGAATGATAAGAGTATCTATGTAAGAGTATCTATGTATAATGTTGTGCTGAATGTGTGCGTAGGTGACTGGCCTGGTGCTGGCTGTTAGCTGCCTTTGCTGTTCTCCCACTGTGAGAATGGAAGACATGCAGACACACCTTGCAGACGTTAGCGGCCTGTCGGAATTCTGCAAAGAGCGCAGAGTATACCTTGCTGCACGTTCAGAAGGGCCCTGGCACATCACTGGCATGAAACATAGCACAACTAGAAGGAAAATAAGGTGTTTGGAGGTTGGCAGTTTGGGTGATGCTTTCTGGCCTACGCTGTCATGTCAGATGGATGCAAGAGATGGGGAAGCAGTGCCACAGATGGTGCTGTGGCCCTGTGAGAGCAATTCCACCTTCCTTTTACTAACATGCGCAAATACTAGAGATAGGAAAGGTTTCCTGCCTCCTGGTGCCTTTAGATGTATACATTCCCCCTATGAGAAGTTTAAACATTGTGCAAAAGACAAGACCTCATCCTGTATCTTGTAAGGAGGTGAAGTCCTGTGCAGCTGAACTGCAGCGTGGCTGTGGAGATGTGACGCGGCCGATATGTGCCTGCTTTGCTGTCTGCATATAAGGGCTTTTAATTGCAAGAAGTGAAATTGGAGATTAGATGTTAGGAAGAACTTCCTAAGAGAAAAAAAGAGGTAAATGCTACAGCAGATGATTTGGAGAAGACATGAAAGCTGTCCTGTGTTTCTGCAGGCTTCTCTGGCTCGGTCTTGAGGCAGGAAGATGGGAAGTGCTCTCTGGCTCCCTTCCAGCCTTGTATCTGTAGTTGTGCACAGGAGCTGTAGGTGCCAGGCTAAGCAGGGATCACTTGGTGACATGGCAAGATGGATAGAAGTTTCTAGGGGCTCAAGGTGGCTTTTTTTGCTGCAACGAGGCAAAAGTTCTGTTTGGTGGCAGGGTAGTGATGCAGCGCGGCAGATGAAACCCCCCTCATAGCCATAGCATGAGGCCTCGCTCAGGGCCCCCCCTGGTTTCTAAAAGCAGTTCGGTGTTTGCCTTCACTGTGCTCAGATGGGAGAGCGCTCGTGCTGCTTACTTGTAATTATGGTGGAGATACGTGTCGCTTTGCACCACGTGTGTTGCCAGCACAGCATGACAACACCTCGGGTGGTGAAGGAGGGTTTCAGTATTCCGGTGCTGAGGAATTCCAGGTCAGCCCCATCTTTATCAGCACATCTGACCCCCCCCGGACCTTCACACTGGGCAATGCACCGTGGTACCCAGCCAGTACCACGGCTCCAGCAGCGTTCTCCAGGGAAGAGGGTTTTCTCAGGAGGCACTGCAGGTCACAGTGCCACTGCTTGGGTGCCAGTGCCGCTGTGTTGTACAGGATTGTTTTACAGCGCACCGAAACACCAGCTTTGCAGTAGTGTTACTGTGGGAGGGAGATCATGTCCCACAGCTCTGCTTTCTCCTGTGTAGCAGCGTTTATTTCCCTCTGTTGCTGTCTAGCCTGAGCAGACTTAGTCGCACTCTGTTCAAGTCCAAATCATACCAGCTTCCCAACCAGTCACTTTTCCACTTTTTGAAGAAACATATTCAGGCTTCAGACTTGGTTTTGTTGCTCTCTCTCGTTCAGCATCCTTCCCTTTCCTAGTCTGTCTGATTCACATTTGTTTATGAATTTTATATTGTTCAGCTACTAATCCTTCATGTTGCCAACTGGCAGAGATATGGAGGGAGAACAGTTGTCATAAATAATGGTTAACGAAATAATTTCTCTCAAATGACTTCTACTGCACTGTTTCTGGGATACGCCCACTCCCATGTTAAAAATACCCTGGCACCCTGCAGTCAGATTCCTGGAGGGTGCAGCTTATTTCAGGTTTGACACATGACTGAACAGCAAGACAGGATCTTGAGTAAGGCTGGCAACTGCAGAGCAAGGCTCCTCGCCCTGCCACGTGCACGGGGGTCTGTGCTGCCGACGGGGCCCCGTCTGCCGTTGCCGACAGGTTCGGTGGTCTCCTCGGAAGAATTTACGGGGGAGGATTTGTTTGTTATTAGCTGCATGCTGGCCTGTGAGAGCAAAGACAACAGAGCATTTTGCCATTAGCAGTTTAAAACTCCATGCTGGGCTCCAGAGCCGAGGTCCAGCTCCCACCCGTCGGACAGGCCGTCTGCACTTGGCATTACGCACCTTTGGCAGGGACAGCCTTCTGCCTGGCCCGTCCGCCCTCCTGTCCTACCTGTTCTTGCTGGCTACAGGAGAATTTCTTTTTCAAGATGCCGCCTTTTCCCTCTGCAGTCAGTCATGCTGCTCAGACAACAGGACTTGGAAACATCCTTTGCCAGAAGAAATCAATTAACTTGCAGGAATCCCAAACGCTGGTGCCGCACGCCAGAGATTAAACCCATTCATCACCCGTCGGGTCAGGGCACACAGGGCAGATGTCACAGACCTCTCTAATGAACTAATATGGAAGCAGAGAAGTGTAACGCTGCTCTCTGCAGCTCAGCCTATGGAAATTAAGCGTTCCCTGTGCTTGAATTTCCATGCTTCTGTGAAGAGTAGTTCAGGGTTTTATTGCTGGGATTTTTTTGTTTGTTTGTTCCTTTGTGTACTGGTCTCTGGGCGTTTGCTTAGAGACAATTTCTTCTTCCAGGCAGGACAGAGTATCAGGATAACAACCTCTCTTTCCTGTAAAGCTTCCTCCAGTTTCCACCACGCTTCCTTTCAAAAACAGAATTTCCAGGCTTTCAGTGCCTCATGAGTTTTTTACACTGCTTTTATGGTTGCCGCAATTCCTGGCATATTTTGCAGATTACTTTTTTCGCACAGGAATTCCAGCCAGTAAGGCTGCCCCTCTCACAAAAACGCTCATGAGAAAAATTTCTTTCTACAGCAACTCTTTTTTTTTTTTAGATCATGATTCTTTTATAACTATTTTCATACTGCTTCAGAAGCCTGACAGTTTAAAGAGGCTTTTAGTAAATTTAGAGTTAGCAGAGAACACAATACATCAGTCTGTAATATAATCCAATCATTCTTGGTGCAATTTTTGTAACACAAATTTAATCCCACCCTTCCAAAGCGATAAGAGACAGAAAATGGTTAAGAATGGTTTCTGTAGGAGCTCTTATGCACTAGTAATAATAAATATTTCAGTTCTTTTTTAAACCACTCAACTACAATTCCTGCTGTGATTTCACTTGACTATGTTGTTGCTCCTTTCCTGTTCTGGACTACTGCAGTGGAGGGTTAAAGCAGTCATATTTTATTTCCAAACGTGACTGCACTCTGTGCTTTATTTCTCTCACCTGCTTGATGAAAATTTGTGAGACCCAAGCTATGCTTTGAGATCCTCTGGAAGACGATACGTACACAAGTACAGTACCTTGCAATGGCAGAGCCCTGCAGAAACAGATCAGAAATCTGATGACCTTACTTTTATTCCTTGGCTCCGTTGCTGATACCTGTGCAGTCTTGGCAGACATCAGCCAGAAGGCAACTTTCAGAGGCCAGGAGTACTTCAGGTACTTCACTCGTTGGAAGTAAAAGCTCAGCACTGCTGGGAACTGCATCTGTGGCCTGCCTATGTCCTCTTCCTCGCTCATAATGCAGATAACTTGAAAAAACAAAGCTCCAAACTAGAGAGGTGCAGAATAAATTCCTACCCTGGTACTTACTAGGAGCAATGGCTTCACCAGTAATGGGGAAGGATGTGCTCTTTTTATTATGAAAAGGGAAAAAAAAAAGTCCTTTCCCTAAGCTGTGACAACTTTTGGGTGCCAGGGCATATAAATCACTGGAATGTAATTACCGTGTAACGTGATTCTTTTCTGGGCAGTCAGTGTGAGCGCTCAGCGTCTGGAGCTTTGCCGAGCGATGATCCTGTCTCCGCACGGGCGCAGGCCTGTAGGGCCACTGATGCTCGGCAGCAGGCGCGGGGCGGTTCTGCAGTCCTGTCTCCAACAGCAGCCACTCCCTGCTGTTGCTGAGGGAAAACCCAAACTCACCGAGATTTTATCTGAGGTACACCACCCCACACAGGTGTAGAATACTCTACCCCTCAAAGGTAGATAATAAAATAGGTAATAAAAAGGTAGGTAATAAAATCTCAAAGGATTTTTATTATAAATAATTTTTTTATTTAATCCCTGATTTTATACCTGGAAGCATGACATTTTCTGGTTTTCCCCCGTATCCTTTCAGAGGTACAGAAAGATACTGCGGATAGATAGCTAAGTTTTATAATCGTTCAGTCCCTCTCTGTGTCCTGCATGATATACGCTGGATATTTTTGCCAAAGATACAGCAATGCAGATCAGGCAGCAGGATGCAACTGCAGTGTGTATCCCTGGTGCAGACACGAACAGGAATAAATAGCTGCACTGATGCAGCTGGTCAGAACAAAAGAATTTAAGTATTTAACTCGCTACCACTCCACACTTCAGAAAGAGCATAAATGGTTCACCCATTTGTTTACATGACAAGAATCAGGTTATTTAAACAGCTCTAGTGGGTTTTTCTTCTCTCCTAAAATTAGACATTTAATAACAAAAAAAATTTACTTATAACACCTTTGATCAGGTGTGGAAACGCTTGCTGAGTAGCAGTGCTGTTTAACATTTCATTTTAAAAGTGGTGGGTACAAACACAAAATACTCCTTACATACTGGATAGTGCAAGCCACAAAAAGAACAATCCCTAGTCCTGACACCTTTTCTGCTGTCTTAAACAGCGCACATCTGCAAATTACATTACAGGAAAAAGGAGAATAATCCATTTGCAGACTCTGTCTTCTGCCTCGCATCAGGCTTATTTTTAGCCTTTTCTGAAACTAGATATGAAATGATCTCCCAGTTCTCCTATTGCAGCAATTTGAAAGTGTCTGACCTTATTTTTGCTTTGCAGATTCTATTATGTGGGGCAGGGGAAGGACTTGCAGAGTTGTCAGCCCTCTTTTCTCTGATTTTTCTGTGGCAGCAGTTAGAGGCAGAAAGGACCCATCAAATGACTTCATGTTGTTGTCAGTGAAGGCTACACTGATACGCAGCATGTTCCGTTCTGGTACTTTGCATTCCTAAAGCCAACATTTCTTCTATGAAAGATTTTAGGATGGATTGCAAGGGTTTGTTTAAAGAGGCTGGACACTTACTGTAGAGAGACGTCTCAGTGCTGCCTTGAAGCAGAGTTTGAGGATTTCAGAGCCAGCAAGTGGATTTAATCAAACAACTCCCATAAGGGGATATTTGAGGAACACTTCACTCACTGCTGATACTCAGCTATTTGTGGGGAATAATATGATTGCTTCATTTGTTTTTCACTTTACAAAAGAACAACAATAATTAAACATTTCCTACAGTGATATAAACTCACAACACTTTTTTTAGCCCAGATAAGATGTCTTTGGCCTTTAAGGGCATGCGAATTCACAGCAAAAAGCCCAGATTAGGGTGCAGAGGATCTGTGATGGTGGAAGAAGAGAGACAAGGAGTGTGCTCTGGTTATCTGAGAGTGGCATGATAGAGATGCACAGACTGCAGATGGAGTAAGATCAGTCTATTAGATGGTTTATATGGAATTGAAGGGTTGGAAATACAAAGGGAAGAGGTGGTGAAAATGTAAGTACTGAAAATGTAAGTAGTTTTATTATTGCTGGAAAAAGCCTGCTTGTAGAGCTGGGTCTTTTCGCTCTCCCCTGTTTGCCAGCCAAGTTTGTAACTCCATAAATGGAGCTAGCAAATATAAGAATGTAACAGCTTGGGACTGGCTGAATTTTAAATACTGGTTTGCTTCTTCAGCTGGGAGCTGCTGGTTTCATGCAGATGGAAAATACAGTCTCATATAGAAAAAATACTGATTTGTTCTGCTGCCTTAGTTGACCTGTGGATTTCCTGCAGGTTAGGTAGGAAGATGTCAGAGGTCAGTTTGGTTGCTCACAGACACATTTTCAGCTCACTTGTGGTCCTATGGCACTTGAAATATGCTGTTCACGTTAATTGTTGGCAACAGGAGCTTTGCTTAAGCACAGGCAGAAGGATTCAGCCAGCTGGTGCTGGCACAGCTCTTGCTAACTGAAAGCTGCAGAAGAGGCTGCAGGCAGAACTTCGTGGTTCTCCAAGCCCATCAGTTCCCCACATATACTGCCCTTCTGAGGTTAATCTCCTGTGCCGCAGAGAACGGAAAACAATATTCCTAGACTATTCCTAGCTACTCAAGTGCTGTTCTCCAGCAAGAACAGAATTTCTCCATGTGCCTGAAGTTATAGGAAGGCAAAGCTTACTTGTCCAAGAAGAGCCCCAGATCAAGGACTGCTTGGAGTCCTACCGCTGTCTTGGCTACTGACTCTCTGCTGCAACCTTGAAGTCAGATGCTGTCCCTAAAATGCTCATCAACGGTAAAACAGGATTCAAAACATTTGCCCGCGAGGTACAAGGAGCACTTAAACCATACGCTTACAATGGATTCAGTATGTCAGTTTGCGCTGTCATTGCAAAGGACAGTTCTTGGCATGCAGGGGCTTTATCACACAGGAAGGTATTTTAAACTCACGCTAAGATGGTCTCTTTGCTAAGGCTGCTCTGGCACAGACAGGAAATCTGATCAGAACCCACGCAGGTGACTGGAGCACTGAACAGAAGGCAGCCTTCCAAGCCAGCAAACCTTTCTGACACAAGGAAACAGAACAAATCATGAAAAATTCAGCCCTGCTAGTCTGTTTCCTGAAGCCTGTCACAGTCACAGAGCGTATTATGAAGGCATTGACTTTTATCAACAGTCGATGACCTCTTCATGTGGAGAAATCTGCAAGGCGGATTTTCAGCAAGCTGTGATTGTAGGTGTGTTCAAGTAATTTACTTGTGGCTGGGTCCTTGTCCTGAATGGCATCTTCTAGTGAAAGAGGGACAAAACTGCTGGTGTATTACTTCCAGTGCTTCAGTAAGGAGTGTCTTAAGTGCACTGGCTTGGTCATTCCTAAAGCTGGAGCCAGACCACCACCACAGGCCAGACTGGGCTTGCCCAGGCTGTTACAGTGGAGCGAAACAGAAGGATGGTTCCCATACCCGGTAGCTTAGAGGTTGGGAAGCAAACCCAAAGCAAAGAGCTGTATCACGAAGCGGTTATTTTGGAGGGTAAGAAGTATGTTTCTGATCAAGTGGCATCAGGAAGTTCTACAGGATTTTCTGTTTAAAGATTTAATTAGATCATACCTGATTGTTACATTATGTTTTATTGCCTTTCCCATTCAGTCATGCCAAGAAAAAAGCAAGACCCTCCACTTCCTCTTTCCTCTGCTGTTTCAGTGGACAGAAGAGTATGATGTTACCTGCATCACCCATGGCACTAAAAATCCCACCACCTTAACTCTGAGCCCATGAATATCTGGCAGAATTATACATAGGGACAGATTCGGGCTCAAAGTTTTGAGGCTACAGAGACCCACATTTTCACGAACTTGCAGAGTCCGCGTTTGTGTAGCACCGCAGAGCAGTAAGGCAGACCTGTCTCTGGAGTTCATTGCCATCCAAGTCTTTGATACCTAATGAGTGCTGTTAACCGCTTGTCTTCAGATCTGTTCTGTTGCAGCTGCCTGGAAAAACAGAAGGAAAGGTTAATGATTTTTTTTCTTTATGCCAGTTTTCTCCTCTGTCCAGATCTGCAAAAGAGGAAAAATAGAAGCTCACCTGTGTTTCTTCCTCGAGGGAAATATGCTCAGCACCTAGATTCAACAAACAGATGGAAAACACTAACAGAGTCTGCGCAGCTTTGAGGGGATGTACTGAATAAAGAGACAAAAACGGATTTGCTGTACATGATTATCATGTTCTGTTCACTAAACCCACTGACGTGCAGGAAGAAAAGGGGATTGAAGCCAATTCATTTCTTCAGTGCAGCTGGCGGAGCACCTGTCACCATCGGGCTGTCTCCAGGAGAGAGCTGCTCCTGGGCGCAGACGGACCCACCGCTGCCGTCTCCTGAGGGAAGGGCAGCTCCCTGCCAGGGGCTGCCAGGAGGGCTGCACGCCGCCGGGCCCTGGGTCAGCCTTGGTTTGGAGTGCTACAGATGTACACAAGCCCCAGGCTTCCTCTCTGGGTAGGAACGAGTGAGCACACGCAGGCAGCAGAGCTAAATGAAGCAATGGTTTCCTACTCCAATGCAAGCTACTCCTATGCCTGATTCTTTGTTAAATTTGTTTAGCGTTCTGCTTCGCGTCCTTTTCCTTTAGCAAACTGACCTCAGCTTCATCAAACAGCCCCTGTTCCTGGGAGGCTGGATGAGCCTGTCACCATGCATCAGGAAGCTGAGTGCCTAGGCTATTTTTAGCTGTACCAATGCTGTCCCTGTGCCACTCACTGGGACCTTTCTTGGTTGATGTATTATTATTACTCACCTTTCATGCATGTTCACGCTCAGTCATTGTTTTCAGCTGCAGCAGACTAGAAGCCTTTTAAATCAAAGCACTGAGTTTCTCCAGAAATGCCTGTTGTTAATCTTCTGTGTCTTGTCCCAGAGTTACTGACTTAATATCAAAATAGCTGGAGTTCAGTTAAAACAGGACACGCTCTCTGGAAGCAGTGCTTGAGTTGGGCGTTCTTCCACCCTGCTCTGGAGGCAGTAAGTTAAATGCTCTGCAGCCATTTTTGAGAGAGCAGATGGAGGCACAAGTGCACCTACCAGTGTGTCCAGCATCCCGGCAGAACTCTGTTGTAGAGGAGGGAACCAAATCCAGCTGCTTCCAGCTGCAGGTGAAAATGACAACTATACGTAGTTACTGGAGGACAGTAACAGCCAACATATTTACATTCTTCACTGCTTGATTAAAAACTCTGCATAATGAAGGGCTTCAAAGGTACGTGCTTGAACTGGAGTCTCCAGCATGCTGGTTTTGCTGTCAGTAAAGTGTCTGGCAAAACGGTGGTGCATTGCTGGGACCAGTACGTTACATGCACAAGTGGGGTAGGGAGTCAAGCTGAAAGAGATCTTCACAGTGGGTAAGACAGTGGGGTTTGGCTTCTGCATGAGCAAAATAATAAGAGAAAGCAGAATAGCTGTGGACTTTGATTTGTTTCAGGGACAGACGTCTTTGCATGAACTCAGTGCCCACGTGCGTGGCCCTGCTGGCACTGTGCATTGCTAGATGAAATTTGGTGCATTTAATGGAGTTTGATTCAAAGTCCTCAAGGGAAATGTGACAAAATCCCAGTGAAATGCAGCTATAAATCCCCAGGTGTGAAATACCGGCGAGACAAAGCAGTAGGGTCTGTGTAGGGTACGAAGGAGGTGCGGTACTGTATGAGGGGTGGCTGGCTGTGTTTGTAAGGTGTTTCCTGGTCCTGTGTCAGTTTGTAGTGCTGGCAGCCCAGCTGCAGTGAGCTTTATATCCTCTTGAAGCTGACTGTGTTTATGAGGGTTGATGACAGTGTGCAGACAGTGGTGGAAAATATGAGTGGGATGATCTGTAAACTTCAGTCCATTTCCCTCCTTTGTTTACTACAATGTTAATGTGTGCTGGCAATTGACTTCAGCAAGGATTTACCTGAGGCACTTGATCCCTGCAGTAACAAGGTGGTGGATGAAGCAAGCCATAGACTTTGACGACATTTCTCCCTTTCTGAACCACAGCTGGTAAGTTAGGAGGTGGTTATTGTGCAGAGAGGACTTGGCCTGTGCCTAAGCGCACTTTGTGCTCCTCTGCCTTAGGGATCCCTTTTCTCCTCCTAGCTGCAGCTACGCGTGTCCTCTTGTGTCAGGGAGACTACAGCAACAGCATTACTTCTATCCTAGGGTTTTAACTTACCTGATGGACCTCAGGCTGTGTGCATCTGAAGATCAAGAAACCCAGCGTGGAAGGCTGCCCCACTCTCCTACTCCATCATTATTTTGTCGGTTATCTGCAGGAATACAGCGATAACAATAGCATGAGCCAGCCTTGTGTGCAAGTAACTTCCTGTGTTCATTTATCAGTCGATAAAATTCACTGTTACATCTCAAAGTCATATAGGTGTGCAGCTACAAATGATTTAGCCTCTGTTTTTCTTGCACAGGTTCAGACAGCAGCATTAGATTTGAATGCTGCTGCTGAGGTTCAGTAGTTGGATTTGCAGAACGCAGCACCTGGCTAGGCTGCTAATTATCAGCGACACACAGGTGGAGTGTGTCATTGGCTCTAATGCTTTGATGCCAAAAAAACCCCTTTAGCTAGCTATATTTGACAAAGAGATTTGTTTTTCCTAGATTTAAGGCCATACCGTCTCATTGCCTTTCAGGGATGTCTGTCCACGTAAACATTTCATCACCTGAAATTTCTGATTTCAGTTGTATTCACTGGGCCTTTTGGAGAGGTTTAGCCCCCCCCCCCAGAAACGACTGAGAAAGTTCAGCCAGGGAGAAATCTGCTGAAGGGTGCCGTTAGCGACTGTTACGCTGGCATCCCTTCCCAAAGCGCTGCTTCAAACAGGCGCTTCGTAGCGGATTGCACGGTACTTCAGAAGCACAGGATTCTCTCCAGTGAAATGAGGGAAGGAGAAGGATCCTTAATCACAGGAGGAGCTGCTGCTATGTACAGTGATCTGGCTGCCCTGGTAGCCCCAATGGTCTTGTCTGCTGCATGAGCTCCTGCTAGTCAAAAAATGAGTTATTTGCAGGCTAGAAGGACCCCACCGAAGCATTTTATTGTTGGTTGTAAAAGTTAAGTGATGATAAGTACAGCAGGCTGTAAAAATTAGGACATTATTTCCTAATATGCTTCTCTGTTACAAAAGCCAGAGCCTGACTTGTTTAGACAGCAAGAAAACAGGGCTTTTGGAAATGTGTAGGATACTAAAATATATGTGTTGTTTTTAAACAAAAGTTTCATATAAGCACAGCCTTTCTCTTGGAGTCTTGTGCACAGCGGTGCCGCACACACTACCCTGCAAGTGTGTTCTCCATCTTGGCATCCTGTTACGTGCTGGAGTTTGAGCTTGGGAACAGAGGTGACATAGTCAGGGAGCTCAAACAGCAGCCTGTATGTTATGGAAAGGCAGAGGGGTGTACATCCCGCCACTGCTTCTCACAATGTGACCCTAAATTGTTGGAGCAGAGCATTCTTGGACTGGATGTGGGCAGCAAAAGGCCTCGTAAGGCCAGATTGTGCCGGGAACTGCAAACTGTCATCTCCAGCATCAGCTAGACTGAAAGGGACAAAGCATTTGGAGAATCATCTCTGCACAATCCCTGAAACAAAGCAGAGTATAGCTGACCTGTAAAAGATCCTGGGCACTCATCTGTTATCTTAAATTCGTGTTCTTTTTCTTATGCAGGTCTCGAACCGGCTGAGGTGCTGTGAAATTAGATCCATTTTACATAGTATAAATATTTAACAGCTCTAGAGCATGTAGTTTAATATTAAACAGTCTTATAAATACTTCAGAATTATAGGTGCTGTCACACTACATGGAAATGGTCTGATAGGATCTAGGAGAAATATTTAGGTTTGACAGGGGAGGAAATGATGGGGTTAGAAGGAGTCAGCAACATTTTTAACTGCTTAGGAGCCCATAAAAACAACTCAAAAAGTTGCACAGCTTCTGTTCTTGAAAGGCAATTTGGTAAGTTTCCTCCCTGACAGGAAATAACAGAGTGGTTCCCACCCCTCTCTTCAAGGAATGAAAACATTCACAATCTTGAGAAAACACTGCAGAGAAAATACAATTTAGGAACCAATGTTTAGTCAGCAGATATCCCCAAATCGGAAGCGACAATCTATTCAGTGTGGGATTATCGTTATTAGAAAGGCAAGTGGGACTTAAACAGGGATTTAGACGCTCTTATGCCTTGTTAGCTTAAGTCCATGTACAACATTTTACCACCTAAAAGAATCTAAAATTTATTATTAGTGGGCTTGCTTTAGAAAAAAAAAAATCACAGCTGACCTGCTGCCACCGGTAGGCTGAGCCTTGCTGAAACCGGGCTGTGCACAAGCCAGTGGCCAGTGTCTACAGCTCGGTGCTTCAGAGAGAGCAAAGTCTGCCCTGCCCGAATTCGGGAGGCTCTGCCGTTCCCTGCCTGCGGGATCCCCGACGGGTGCTTCCCTCCCCAGCAGGGTCTCCAGTCAGGTGGGGTCTCCTCACCCGTGAAATCGTCTCAGTGCGTGTCAGGATTGGCCCCTCTAGGCCTTGTTGCCATCTGTCAAAGACAGATAAAGCAGGAGTGGAGAGAAATGTGTTAAAATGCAAAGAAGGAGTAACTCCCGTGACTTGGGGACAACAGGAGTACTGATGGGGGAGGCACGTGTTGTCACATAAGAGGCTGAGCTATAAGTAGTGTAAGAAGGAAAGCTGTGTATTTACGGTTCTGCAAGGCGGGTGGGCTCTCTGTGCTAGAGAGAAAGCAATGGCAAAACGAACTTTTTCTGTATATGTGCTGTATCTTGTAAAAATGTGGAATCAATTACGTGTTAAGGGACATGACTTTATCTGGAGTTTTAGTATTCTGTGATAGCTTCCTAACCCGTCACAGCTTACTTCCTACTTGGGAAGCTGCCTGTAGCATTACAGGGTAAGGTTTTCTCTCTCTGATGTATTCCAACAGTTAAAGTGCGGTTACGTGTTCAGTACGACGTAATGTCCAGCGCAGTAGGGTTACCAAGAGTGGTAATTCTACAGAGAAACTCGGGTCAGCTCCTGCATCAAAAATATTTCTGTTTACAGCTAGAAAGGCAGAAAAGGCCCAGAGGCTTCTGTGCATCTTGGAGACAAATTCTGTGCGAGGTTGGTACGAAGTGAAGAGCTGTAGGCTGAACTGGGCCAATTTCTGATGCAGAGATTTCTTGGAAGGTGTCCCCTAGTCGCTGGTTACTTTTTATCCTGGCACACGTGCCTGAATCCAGCATCACACCTTTTCAGTAACAAAGAGTGTCCCGGGTCAGGTGTGAAGTCTGGTGAAGAGCTGCAGATGAGCTTCAACAAATCAGCATTTTCCAAAGGAAAATGATGTTTCACTGAGAAGTTCTTACCTAGGTAGGACTCAAGACAGTGATGGTTTCTATGATCTTCCCTGTAAACCCGCCCAGGGTTTTCACGGATTCAGAAAGCAGCTGTGCTTTTGCACGCAGTGGCCAAATCTTGCTGCAGTCCTTGAGGTGCACACTGCTGCTGTTCCAGCTGATTTGCTACGTTAGCGTAGCCAAACGGTGTGAGACGGCTCTCACCTTCTGACTCTGGTTTCTTCTGCTGCTGGGACAAAGGTTTTAAACTAAGAGAGGGGATTTTTAGATTAGATATTAGGAAGAAATGGTTCACTGTGGGGGTGGTGAGGCCCTGGCCCAGGCTGCCCAGAGGAGCTGTGGCTGCCCAGAGGAGCTGTGGCTGCCCCTCCCTGGCAGTGACCAAGGCCAGGTTGGATGGGGCTTGGAGCACCCTGGGCTGGTGGAAGGGGTCCCTGCCCATGGCAGGGGGATTGGAACCAGATGAGCTTCAAGGTCCCTTGCAACCCAAACCATTCTGTGCTTCTATGGTTCTGTTGGCCAAGTGCAGCTAGAGTGCATTCGGGTAGAAGCACGCAAACGTGGCACTGTCAAGGCAGGTCCTCAGGTGAGGTGGGGCTGTTCCAGTGTCGTTACTGAGAATCCAGGAGTTGTCACTGACATCAGTGAGCATCCAAGATAGAAAGCAAGTCCCAAAGGTCTTCCAGCGCGAGGGTGCTTGTTGTTCTTACGGTCTGCACAGGCCCTGCTGTGCTTATCACAGGAGATTGCTCCTGTCCCCAGGTAACCACGCTCCGGGAAGGCACGAGCAGGGTGGGAGAGGGGAGAGGTGCTCTGCTGCAGCAGGAGAGCTGTGACGAGGAGGGCTGTGATAAGCAGGAGCAGGTCTAAGGGATGAACCCTGTAAAACTTGCTGCATTTTCCCCGGCTCCCCCAGAGCAGACGGGGCTGGTCCCCTCGCCACCATCGGCAGCAGGAGGTGCGGGACGGCATGGTGCCGAGAACAGCTTCTGCCTGGCCACACCGCCGTCCCCACCGGGCTCCGTCCGTCACCTGGGAGCAGGTGTCTGGAACAGCAGCAGGCTTCAGGAGCTGGAAACGAGGACACCTCCTTTTGTTCTTAATTTAATTTTTATCAGTGGTGACTGTTTACATCTATGCTGTCAGTGTGAAGGACACCATTCAACAGCCACTGTATAAGCAGTCTTGTTCCTGGCTCACGGAAACAATTGCTGCGCCTGAATGCCTTTGGGACCTTCCCAAATCCTTGTCAATTAGTGTCAGCAACGCTACTTGGCGTGTTCCAGCAATTGTCAGAATTGCTATCAGACACCGCTGTGAAAGGGTTTCAGGTTTGTAGCATCGTGCAGGACAGTTGTTAATGTCCTATCTCTTTAGAAACTGTTACGCGACAGGAACCCTGGTTTAATAGGCTGGTGTGTTTTTTAGGAGCCTGTTTCTTGGCCAGTCCCAGCTCTCACATGTCACTTCTGTTTCCCCTCCACCAGGGTGAATCAACTTGTGATGCCACCAGCCTCTGTGAAAGTCTGAGACGGTGAGTGACCCACGCCAGCAGCTGGTTTCAAGCGACCCATCTGCCCCAAACCCCCTGCCAACCCGTTTCTTTCCTTGTAAGTTGGAAAGAAGCTACCCTTAGACAGCCATGGCCTGCACCTTAGCTACCCTCAACCCAAATTGGAGCAAACCAAGAACAGGGAAGCCATGGGTCAACTCAAGCGTCCCTTGTAGCATGGAGTTGCTGGTGCTCCGTTCTTTGAGCAGGTAAGGCCATGCAAACCGGCAGCAGGAGCGATTGTCCGAGGCCAGAGCTTAGTTTTTGCCTGAACGTACCTTGCATTCATAAAACCCGCTGCCGCATTGCTCTTGGTCCGACATCTGCTCACGATCAAATGACCATTCCTAGCATATTCCAAATTTTCAGCAGAAAAATGTTTTCTGGCAGCGCGTGAGCTTGGATGTCGTTGCTAGGACTGTCCCCACTGCAACCCCTGGTCTGGGGCGACAGAGCCGAGGCCTCGGCAGTGAGCCAGAGGGAGAGTCCCACTCCCGCTGCCCTTTCTTCTCCCTTGTGCCCATGGTATTCTTATCACTCACCCACAGTCACAGCATTGCAGCTCAGAGCTGCAACGACTGATAAACACTTCCTAGCATTTTACTGTAGCCAAAATTAATTAAAGCAAGTTTTTGAAGAGGAGATTTCTTTCCCATAAATTAAATGCATTGAAAGAGTAATCATAAAATCAGAACTCAATAACACACTTCAGAATGGCCTTTTGGGGGAAAAGATTTAATACAATCTCTATCACAGCAGATGTGTTATTTCCGCAGAGGGGAGTATGTTCTGATGTAGGCTTAAGGTATAATAGGCCTGCCTGTACCTTGCCGTCGCTGGGCTGGATGTGTACTCACACACTGTCATTCTTCAGTAGCTTTTAGACAAAGTTTTGGGTTTTTTTTCTTTTAAAAAGGTCTCAGAAAATCTTGGAGCAAATATTAGGTGGTGTTGCTGAGACTTGCCTTGTAAAACACTGAACCCTTGGGTCCTGTGCACACCCAGGTTTTTCACTGTACTTCTCTTTTGATCCAGTTTTACACAGGTTGAGAAAAACCAGGCTGTCATTTTAGGGAATTTTTCTACAACCCAGCGGTCGCTGATTTTTAAGGTCGGGGCAATTTCCTGCATAACATGGAGCACAGAACCCCTCACAGGAAATCCTGCAGCGAGAGAGCTTGCTCTCCTTTCCACATGATCTAAGAAAGCTGCTGGCCACGTAGATATGCCACAGCACGCACAAGTGCCATCTCACCAGTCAACAGCTGTGCCAGTGGTGCTCTTTAAGACACGCGTGTACCACCAGCATGCTGGGAGGAAGCCAGTGTCTGCTCTGCTCTGTCAGCAGCCAGACGGATAGCTGAGCTCTGCTGCTGGGGCTGTGTGTGCTGGGCTGGCCCCCGAACCGGGCTCTCCAGGGGACAGCAGTTTTGAAAATGACAATTTAAGGCAAGAGGCAGTCCCTGTTTTCTTTAGTAAACTGATGAGGTTAAAAACACTCTAGCAAAAATTAACCGTTATCTGCTGGCCTGTTTCACCCCGCATCATGAACAGCTGTACCTACACAACTGACACAAACGAGACATGGTCGATGCCCTTAAACACGGCAGATGGGAGTCTAACCCTGTTACTGGTCCACCGTGAGCAGACTGTGCCTGGATCGCAGTGGGTTTGTGTTTGCAAATCCAAAAGCCTGCAGCACATCCCAAAGAACTGTCTCCACACTGGTCAGGCTGTGCTAGCCTCCAATCTGCACGGAGGCAAGGGGTTCTCTTAGCGGACCTCCACCACAAAGCTGGGGTGCATGCTTTCACCATTACCCATCCATTCCTGGGACAGCCCTGTTAACCACCTTTTTTTCTTCTTTGTTTGCAGTTGCCAGTGAAGGAAACGACATGTGGACTCCTGCTCCCACCACCACCACGCCCATCTCAAGCTTGAAGCCCTTCCGTACTGGAACCCAGTGGCTCCTTTGGCTCCACACCACCCTGGAAGGGTTATCCAGCACCAAGTCCATCACGCCTGCGGGGTCAGGCGGCAGGAGGTGAGCAGGGCAGCCGGGAACACAAGTACTTCTCGAGCATAAAGATGTTCACAGGTTCCTCTGAGCATCGAACGCAACTGTCCACTGGACCCTCCATGTGCTACCCCAGTGAGTGACTGTAGATTGTGTATATGGTTTTAGTTGTAGCCAACGAAGTCTGTATCGTTTATAGGGCAACTTACGTCCTACTGAATGCTGCTGTGCTGTCAGCACTCCCACACCCAGAGACTGCACTAGTTGGGGACCTATTCTGTACATCACTTTTTCTTTAACACTGAAGGCTCAATTCAGATTATTATTTTTTATTTAAATATGTCATAAGATGCTTTATCTCTGCTGAAGACATTAGATGACAGATATATAGAGAGATATATATATATTTAGATAAACAGTTTTTATTTTAACATTTAAAATCTGGAGCTGCCTGTGCAACCATACCAGACACGAATAACGTCCACAACTCTCCTCACCTCAGTGCCCTGGCATCAGGCCCTGCAAGGGCGCCGGAGGAAGATGTCTGCCTGTCACCTGAGGCTGAGCGATGGGGCAGAGGAGAGACTTTCACTGCACTGGGTATGCTGGTGGTTGCTACAGAAAGGCCCAGAAGACAGAAATACCTAGGGGCTCTAGAGTTTGCTCAACATGCTGAATTCAGCTGTGCCTAGGAGGTTCACAGGTTTTTCAAATACCAAAACCCATCTGGCTGAACTGCTTTACCTAGGGCCTGGTAGTGCAATACTGCTGTGCCAGTGACATCCTGCTTTCTTGACAGGCACGTCCTGTTACAGGGACTGGCAGTGCTACTTCTCCCTCCGTCAGTATTCTCAAAGCAGGTGGCTGACACTCTGCCGTAGCCGTTCCCTTTGGAACAACGCTTTGACTTAATGCATGCCCAGCCCCATGCGCAGTCCCAGACTGCTCCTGCTGGGGTGTCAGCTGGTCACCTTTATCTTTATGAAGACGCCTTTGAGATCTTCAATACACAAGGCCAGTGTCTGAACTGCGTTCGTCTCAAACGCAGACGCCCGTGACAGTGCCATTTCACGAGTCTTGTTTCCCACACTTGGCCTCCACAAGCCAAATCCACGCTGTGTCAGCTTGACGCTGCAACAGCGCGGGGAGGGAAGGCGTGTGTGGGCCTGGAGGAGCTGGGCTTCCACGGAAAGGGCATTGGCTCAGTGAACTCTCCACTCCCCTTTTTTCTGCTTTGATGTCTCCCACAGTTTAGATACTCCCGTCCAGTTTAGCACACTCCACGAGCAGGCGCGTGCACCTCACTCTTGTGCTCATGGTTAACAAGTGGCTGCAGCTGGGCTGCGAGTAGGATGAAGCCAGCAAAGGAAATGCCGAACCGGGACTGGACGCGGGTGAAGTCTGGAAGCTGGTTGTCCTGGTTGGGGCGGAAGTTTGTTCAGAGACAGAGGAAGGTCCTCTTTGTAAATCTGGGTTTTCTCTCCCGTTGACTCCCAGGATGTGCCAGGACCTACACTGCAGCACTGCAGTAGGGATGGTAATTCCAGGTACCAGCGAGCTGGTTAATGCTCCCCGCATCGCCAGCCTGTGCCAGGCGGGTGGGTTCTGAGGGTGACTCCTGTGACAATGTGAGACTCCACAGGGCTCTTCTGCACAGGCTGCTCTGTCACCTAAAATACCTTAACAATAGCTTTAAGACTTGGCTAAACAACTAGAGCCAGAAATTTTCCTCGAGTGCCTGGGCATCCTCTGGAGAACGGCAAGCGGGTGCTAGAAATAATAAAGCAAAGCAAATCCAAAACAATGCTTCATTTCCCACCTCGTGCCACTATTTACATTCGTAGGGGAAATACTGCCTCTGTAGTCTAGGAGCCAAAGACTCAGCTTTAAAGGCACATGAATTTCTGATTCCCGTTAAGAAATTCCTTGTTAAGCTGTTTAAAAAGAAACAAAAAGCAACCCAACAATCAGTCATTTCATCTCAGAGACCAAAGAAGATTAGCCCTGTTTCCTAAAGAGCTTTTCCGATAGGCTCCTCTGTTGTAGCATTTACTGTCAACAAAATGAAGCAATCCTGCTGAAGTTCAGCGATTAGGAATTGTCCTTAAACTTAATTCTCAGGAGTCAACAATGAAAAGGGAACTTAAGTGTTCTGTAATTTCACTAGTTCTCCTGATTAGTGACAAGCCCCAGTCCTCGTTAGCGAAGCACGGTGCCGTTACAGGAGGCCAGCTTTATCTGCTGTGCATAGGAAGGAAATTGCTGCGGCTTTCTTTTTAACAAGGAAGGGACCAAGCAGGGAGTGAGAGGCAAGCCCTACCTGCAGCAGCTCCACACCGAGGGAGCCCCAAGTCCCTGCTCCCACACGTCCCAGGCTGAGAGAGGGAAGCCAGAGCAGCAGCGGTGACAGCTCAGAGGCGATGAAGAGAAGGGAAAGGAAACTCAGCCCTTCCGCCTCCTGCAGACGCTGCTGCTCCTTTACGCGCCGATCACCCACACGCGAATGGCCAGAAGCTGAAAGGCCGCATGTCTTGTTGAGAGTTTCTTGGTTTAGCTGTGAAGAATTGCTCAGTTCGTGCTTCTGTAAAGGTCTCTGGTCCATCAGAGGGGAATCAGCTCGCCTAGATCAGGGGTCTGTGGATTATGGCAATAACAGGTACATCCGGCCTGGCCATGAAACCTGTGCATTACCGAACAGGAACTGGACTTGTGTTGCCACGGAAGCCCGTTCCCCGGATTCTAACACACCGTTCCCTGTCCCAGGACGTCGGCCCGTTTCTGCCGGTGTGTGACTTGGGGAAAGTCACTGCCTGGCCTCAGGTTCTTTATGTGCCAGGCCGACACTTGCTGCTGAGGTGCTGCATAAACAAGCGATGTTGTGTTTCTGTACTCTAACGGAGGTCAGAAGTTCCCCATTATTAAAAAAAGAGACTTACTTGTGTTACAGAGGTGCTGAGCTCTGGCCTTAGCGTGCAATATCGTGCCGGTTTCCCCTGTGATGCTATGTAGGTATGGATGTAACCAGGCTTGGGAGCTGTGAGGGCCACTGGTTGTCGACCTTGTGGAGCGGTGCAGGAGCAGTGGCACAGTTTTTGGGATACACATAGGAAGTGTTTCTGGAACGAGGACAGAAGTCTAGACTGAATGTGTATTACTTATATCTAAGCCGAGTAACAACCACCATTAAAATCAGTATTTCTGGTTTTATAAAGAAAGGCTGTTAATAGGAAAAGATAATTCATTAAAGCGTTCACGTATTTTAGTATCCATCACACCAAATGAAGCAAGATTCCAGCCTGTCACTTACATAAGTAGTTGTTCAGGTCATCAGGGTTATGTTTGTGGTTCTAAAATTCACCACAAAATTAAATAGTCCCAATAAGAACAGAAATATCTTTAAAGCCACTGATCTCTTGTACACAAAATCACTTCATGTGAATGTCTGAAAATTAGAGTACGCAACTAGGAGCCCTTGAATGCACCTGAAAACATGGGAAACTACTACCAAAAGGCAGTGAGCCCTACTCCCACCTTCCCATCCCAGCACACACGCATCTCCCCGGGACAGGGAACCGCGTGAGGGGCAAGGTCTCCAGGTTATCGGCTGGTGCTGCTGTGTCTTGGCCCTGCTCCCTGTACCTGCTGCCTTGCTCTGTTCCTCGGGGCCGCGACTGGTCCCTCCCCAGTGCTCTGCCCCTGGGTCAGCCATCTCTGATGGTTTGCCACAAGGCGCAGGCTCCATCCAACTTCCCTGCACACTCTGGGACCTGCAAGGTTGGATGCAGCCTTGCTGCACTCACGCAGCTCCGTGCAGGGCGCAGGGTGTCCAGAGCGCACCAGGGAGGGTCCAGATGTCCCTCAGTTAATCGTGGGACTTTCTGCTACTCCACTTCATCAACGGGATTTTTTTTTTTAAGCAAGCATTGACTCCCTGCACAGCTAATACTGCGTTTGCACCAAAGCACCCACTACAGAAGCAATTAGGTGGCTTGTATATAGCAAGAGGAACAGAAGTAACGGGAGCCACACAGAGAGGCAAGAAAATTACCCCAAAAGCAGGAGGCTGCCAACCCAAGTAACTATAATGCCTCCTGCTGTCACTGCTCGCAGAGCTAGTCTGGGGAACCCAAGAGCCTCTCCCCTTTCACAGGCAAGCGAAGGGAGAACCTCAGGGTGACCAAACCCACAAATGAATGGCTGTACTCTGGAAAGCGGAGTTCCTCTCTGCACCCTCCGTCCTAACTGTTTTCTTCTCCGTTTGCTTTATTGTTTGGTAAACCAGCACTTACAGTCACTTTTAGTATGTGATGTACGGGAGTATTCGTGTATTTTCTTGTTATACAAGGGAGGAGTATAAAATAGTTTTCTGATTTCTTTCAGAAGCAAATGACTCTTTTATTTTTTAAGAGCAATTGATTGTGAATCTCAGAGTATAAAAAAAGATAAATAAGCCAAATATATACCTTTATGTAAATTAAGAAATAAAAGTATTTAAAACATACCTCCTGGCTCCCTTTCTTGTGTCACTCTTGCTCTGGGTGCGCACTCCTGCGGCTGCTGTCTGCAGGGCTGGTTGCTGGGACAAGGCTGCCCCGAGCTCCACCGGTCGCACAGCTCCAGCCAGGAACCTGTTGATGCGGATGGCCACGAACCTGCCTGGTCACCAGCCTGCCTGGAGCTCGTTTGAAATGTAACCCCATGAGCCAGGTCGGTCAGGGGGAGCCAAGGGGTGGTGGGGACAGCCCCCCTTCTCCCTCCGAGCTGGCTGCCTGGATGCAGCCCAGGATCACAGCAGGCGAAGCAGTCAGGGGTGGGCACAGAGGCAGGGTCCTGCTCCATCCACCTCTGGGGGGAACACAGCACAGGTCAGAGCTAAAAGACCCGGCTGACTGAAACAGTGAACGTGGTGGTGGCTGCGGGTCGGGTGCTCGGGAAGGCAGGCAGGAAGCCGGCCAGGACGTGAATCCCCAGGTGGCAGCCGTGGTACGAAGGCTGCCCTTCTCCAGGGAGCCTGCGCCAGCCATGCCCACCAGCTGCACAGGGTGGTGGCATCTCGCTTGTGGACAAAAGGAGGGGCAAAGGGGCTGGTTCTGCTGCTTCAGGAGCCCTGCAGCCCACCCGTTCTCCAGCCCTGATCTGCAGTGACAGCACAGACAAGGTGTGTTTGAGCGTGCCCTCACCAGCCGTGGTAGAGACCTCTCCTACAGTGCCCCGCAGCACCTCCCTTCAGCGCAAGTGTCCAGCCAGGACACCCGTGCAAGCAAAGGATTTGTTGCTTGACCAATCAACGCCGCTCACCTTTCGGCAGTGCATCTCAGGGCTTTCAGCTTCATCATACTGTGTAAATGACTTGATTAAGCATAACTTCATAAATTCTGATGTTCCAGCAGCCAAGCTTTGAAGCTCAGCAGCTTTAGCATCCATCACCCAACAACCGCTAACGTGACTGTGCCATTCACATTTGGGTCTTTTTGATCATGGACATACAGGTGCGCACACACGCACGCTCTCGCTCTTCCAGTCCCCTTCACCTGTCCCTTTTCATAAACCCTCCCCGCGCCGTTTCCGCAGCACTCTTACCAAGGCCATCTCCAGTCAGACAAGTGACAACAGCCTCGCTGTGTGGGCTTGCACAGGGTGACTAGATGACCCACAGTGGTCCCTTCCAACCCCTACTATTCTGTGATTCTGTGATTCTGTGACAATCCCTCGCCATGCTCACACCAGCGCTGTGCGACACCGCGCGAGGCCCAGGCTGGCTTGTACAAGCTGCAGGAGTCCTGGTCCGACGGCTGGTGCAGGTACCACGGGTGTACAAAGGGGTCCTGGCTGCACGGCAACCTCTTTCTCTCTCCTGATCAACTCCAACACACTGCAACCACCTCCTAGTGTCCCTGGTGAAATCTCTGTATGGCATATCATAGTATATTAATTCAAAAATAAAAAAGTTTTAGCATTTGAAAATGTACTTAAAAGCACACAATGTGTTAAC
>Ga0065711_1031016_pt1 | contig 30787 bp, 14 predicted proteins | sample Hoacrofraction12_FD_59098 | JGI IMG/M metagenome (GOLD analysis project Ga0065711, IMG submission 59098) | Hoatzin crop microbial communities from Cojedes, Venezuela - Epithelial fraction 12 v2 (version 2) | ecosystem: Host-associated > Birds > Digestive system > Esophagus > Crop | place... | reverse complement strand
GCCAGGTGGGCTGACCCAACCCCAACCTGGCCAAACAGAGCCGGGTATTCCATACCATGTGCCGTCATGCTGGGTTCCGGTGGGGGGGGGGAGCGGTGCGGCGGGAACGCACTCGCGGCTCAGGAGGGCACAGCGGCGGTTCAGTCCGAGAGAGCGGTTCTGTTCTGCTGGTTTCTTTTGTGTATTCCCCTTTTCTGTATTGCTGTTGTTCCTGTCCCCTCTGTTTGCTGTTCTGTTAAACTGCCCTTATCCTGACCCACCAGTTTCTGCCTGTTTCTTTCCATTCTCCTCCACACTCCGGCGGGAGGAGGGGCGGCCGCGTGGCGCTTTTGTTGCCGGCTGCACCCAAACCAGAACACAGACATACTGAGGTTGTGGAGATTAAGGAATCTGTCCTCTTTTACCTCCACTTTCCTTTGCAAAACCTGTTTTGGCTATATCCTAAATGTACTAATAAGCATTAAATGCAATAGAGAATAAATCAGGTCGTAGTTTCTGCTTCTTTTTGAGTGTCCAGCTGAAATGATTAGTTGCAGAAAAGTATATACACAAATATATAAATAACAGTTTGGAAGAAATGGCACAGCTGCTGCCAGCTATGCCCTCTGGCACTCTGAGAGGCAGAAGCTCCTTTCGGGTTTTGCAGTATGCTCTGAAGTGGAGTTGCGTTTTAATTGCTCCATCCATCCTTATTAAGGGACAGGAAGAAAAGGAAAGAAAAGGAAAAAAAATCTAATGAGAAAACAGATATTTTATATACATTATACTAAATACCTGTGTTTAAAAGAATATTAGCTTGCTAAATGAAGCACTGAAAAACCAGGAAATATTGTATTTATGGCTCCTGATGTAATCTTAATTTAGCTTCTGCAGCCAATAGCGTTATGATACAGTTCCAGAAACTCCTGCTTCACCTAATGAACGACTGACTGGTCGTTCATGACTCTTCTACTCTTCACAGGCAGTATGGAGACCCAAGCCTTATTTATCACACAAAACACAAACCCTGTTCTAAGTACAGGGTTATTAATTTCCTCACAATTTTTCATTTAGCCCCCCTACTACATTCTGTTAATAGTACTCATGGTACTCATTATAATATTCAATGTCTTCAAGAACATTCCATAATGCATTTCTGCAAAATCCTGGGAGGTGGTGCCTGACGGCTATTATTTGTTATATATGTTGTTATGCTCACAATATCGTTTGTGGGCAAAGAGGAAATGCACTTTAGATATAAAGCCAAGAATTTATTGCTGTCATAAGTGAAATCTTTACTGTCTAATCCAAGAATTATTGTGCAAATCTAATTACTTCAGAAAATAATATTTTCGTACAGAAAGTCTCATTAATAGTAATAATATAGTTAAACTTGTTATACACACACTTGGTTTATATCTGTTTTTCTATAGTTATGCTCAACCTTTCCCTGCTCCTCTGGATCCTAAGGTCAGTGGTTTCACTCTGCTGTTGAGGGTGTTGGAGGTGCAATGCAGACTTGTCAGTATCTCAAGTCCTTCACCAGAAGGATTATGAGGTTTCATGTTGATGGCTTCTGCTTCCTCACTGTAGAAACTACTTGAGTTTTTTTGTATATGCTTGGTAGCATTCATTTACATATTTGGTCTTTCCTTGTGGGTCTGCAGCTTTATGTTACATACAAATTTACTATATATGGTGCCCTTTTGATATGCTAGATATTCTGTCTTTTTCCGCTGTTACACCTAAACTTAGTTTTGTTCAACCCCAGGTCTGCATTTCTTTAACTGACCGTTGGTGAGTTGCTTATAGCTGTGGGTCTTGCGTGCCAAGCCTGTGCCACATTTCTTACCATCCCGTGCAGGTATTTCTCTACACCACATCCTGTCTCTCCACTCCTCTGCCATCATACCAGGCCTATATGTCTACTACATTGTTGTGTTAGAGTTGTAAAATCATGAAGGTACAATACAAAGATAAGCAAAAATAAAACAAATTAGCTAGAGATACTTGGTAAATTAGAAAAATTGGTGTTGAAGTTAAACCAAGAAAAACAAAGTTGCCAGCAGGTCAAGAAAAGTCCAGAAAGAACAAGACTGACAAGCTTCAGTCTTGAGGCCTTGCAGACTTGGTGCAAAGCTCATAGCCTGCTGCTAGCAATGGTAATACGATTTTACAGGGTTTGCAATTACAGTGTGCATCCTGGGAAAGAGATTAATTAGAAAGAAAATGCTACATTTCTTTACAGAACACTTACCTAAACTCATTGAAGGTTTTTTTTTTAAACCTTGGACTTCTGGGAGTGTTAATTGACTAATTGCACTTTTAGTTCCGAATTAGATCATTACAATAGCACTGTAAATAAAGGAGATGATGAACAGATACATGCGGAGTTATGATGTTATGTCTGGTAGGAATGGATGCATTCGAGAATTTTGGAGTTAGGCTGTAGTTCAGCTCGAAGCCCAGATTCATTCAGAATGAGTTCCACTGGTATTGGCTGCTTTGAGCTGCACTGGGGTTGCAAAGCAGCTATAAACTTGACTTAAATGGCCAGTAAAGTGGGTTTTACTGCTGCTTTGTGTCACTGGATTGCTCCAAAGCAGCTGGAATATCCCATGAATCTGGCTCCAGATGTTTATGTGGATCTTATTCAAACTATTCTAACCTCTTTGACTATGAAATCTGCTGGAAACCTCATGAGAATAAACTTGCTCTCCTTCTTCTGCTCTCAACCACAAATGCCAAAAGAACAGTCAGCCTTTCAGTTTCATCACACTTTTGATCTGGTAAAGACTGCAAATGGAAAATAAACCCACCAAAACCTACCCGAGTGTTTCAGAATATCTCCTCATAAACAATTCAATAAATTCTAAGAAGACCCACTGTGTTTTGGTGGTGGTAACTTCACCTTATTTATGCCTAAATTGATTACTCCTTTACTGTCATTGAGATATATATTGCAGGGCTCATCTTCTAGCATGTGGTCTTACACCTAATCATTCTGATTTTCATTTGAGTTGCAAATAATTTCTGTGTTATAAATTCTTACATCTATTCTGTTTTATTCCATTCTAGTTACTATGTTATCTACTGCTGTATTCCAGCAGGTGGTCTTGTATGGGTTTGATTTCACAGAAGCTCAGGCATCTGCAGCTGAGCTAGTAACCTTTCATTCTCTTTATAGGCAATGGTGTGAAAGATGCTACTACATCAATCATTTCACTCATCTGGACACCGAATCTATGAGATCCAACCAATGTTAGAATTATTTTATAACAATTTTGAATGGAAATGTCATGTAAAAGTGCTTTCACTTTTGGTGAAAGTATGCAGTACCCTCATTCATACTAAATAATAAGCTGGCCCACTGAAGTCAATGAACATGCCTGTGGACTAAGGTACTTCTTGGCGTGAGTTAAACTCTCAGTCTGTCCCACTCTGGTGCCAGCTCCCATCTGGGTCTGCACCGCTCTTACAATGAAATTCAAGTAGCAAGGAAGGGCTATCTTATCCATATACTGCATAAGGTCACAGGATTCTGTGATATTCAGGATAGTCTTTTTTGTGACACCTATGTAATCTTCGGGACATTTCTCCCTACCAGAGGCAAGTCCAACTTTTCATAAGATATAAATAATGTAAAATTATATAAAAATATTTCTGGCTTGAGTCACTCAAAGCACATCCAAGCAAAACACTGGGGACTGCATTGGAAGGAACATCTTTTATTTTTGGCAGCACAGATGAGCTAGCTGACCTAATAGAAAATACCTATCTCTATTATCTTTGATTAAAATTCCTTAACTTCTGGCATACTTTTATAAAAACATTGAACTTTAAGTTTACACTTTACAACATCCTAGAAGATAAGTCCTGCAAGCATGACTTTTCTCTAAATTAGAGATGCACTGACAGATAAAGGACTGCCTTTTACGGCTAAGGTGAAGGCTAAAATAAATATTGATTAGAGAGAAGATTTTATACACCAGTACTCAAAAGGAGATAAACAGGCATTTTCTTCAATGGGAATATTCAATCTAGTCCTCTTTTTATGCTGTGATTAGTTGCTACGTTTTATTTAGTGTGTTTTAGAATAATATGTTTTTTTCATAGGTTGCATAGCAATTCTTTTAAATAGCTACATGAAGAGTATGACCTTAAAAAGGAGGCAGGAGGGACAGAATAATTTGTTAACAGATGATTAATTGGTTTTGAAAAATGTCAACAGACCCTGTTTGTCTACACTACAGCCATTCCAGGAGAGGTAAACAGAGACAGTCTATTTGCTGTAATTGCCTGTGCAGTATTCAGGAGGGTTTTTCTAATGTCTGACATGCCTGAGATTACTTGGTCTACAGTGGGCTGGGGCAAAATCTTAATCCAGTAGCACCCTACATGGTGACCAGGTTGTTAGTTAAGGAATATGTTAAGTTAAAATAAAGGTAACCCCAAATTAAGTGAGGGTTCTTTTCTCAGTCTGCATATTGGACCGATAGCTAAGCCCATCAAATACAGAGAAAACCAGCAGCAAGTTCACACACAGTTTTATGAATCCTTAGCACCCAGCTGATAATAAAAATTTTAAGGACATTCATCATTTGAAGAGCTGAATTTGGAGTACCTTGTTACATGGAGCTTGCACAAACTCAGCACCCGTGCACTGAAGACTTCACTGTGCAAGTAGACAGGGGGGACAGAGGGTGGGAGAAGAACTGGAGTGGTCTGCATGTGTTCCCACAGAAGAAGTGTTGGGACCCAGTGTCCTTCACGCAGTCATTACCCAATCCCACAGTCCACTCTGCTCTGTCTCTCAGATTGGAATAGTTTACCTTTTCTGCTCTGCAAAGTCGTTCTATGTAATAAACTTTTTCCATATTCCTGAAAAAACAGCCCAGTGGGACAGGCATCACTCTATTAATATTGCATCGATTACTGTTTTATTGAGAAACGGCATAACTATTAGGACTTCTGGTCTTCTTATTACTTGTGACCTAAAATTAATCAGTCATGCTGCAAACTGCAGAGGTCATCTTATCTAGCTGAAGTACCTGTCATATGCTTTTTAGATGAGAGGTTTTATTTTAAAACAGACATCAGGAGAAATTGTTTGACACTTGGTTTCAAAGGCTTCCAGTGCTCCCTGCTAATTTCCCCAAAGTGTCATTAATATCTGAGCTCAGAGAAGAGTCTAGAGTTACAGGCTCAGTTGCTACGTCAAGTCTTCATTTACCAAACATCCTCACAGCCACTAGTCTGCTGTGCTCCACGCTGGTTTTTGCTCACTTTCCTGTCATCACCCAGTTCCAATGCCCACCAGCAACCTCAGACTCCTGCACTGTCCCGCTTATCCCTATCCTACATCTGCATTAGGCAAAACAGAGATACTTAAAAAATCTCTTTTGACTATCAAATAGGCCTTGAATCTCATGAGAACTCTGATTCCAAGATTACACATGTTCATTATAAGGTCCCTCTTGTCAGATTAAACTTCCTGGAAAGCACAAGTCAAACAGCACTGTGTAAGGGACTTTCCTCTCCCAAGGCGTGTGGGCCTTATGTCAGGACTGTGACTGACGTACTTTTATTTATACGCCTTCGTCCCGTACAAGGGGACTGAGATGACTAGTCACAACCATGTCTGTCTACAGCAACTGCTGTCTGTATAGCAACAGGAACGTCCCATTATTTTTATAAAGCACTCAATATAGGATCTTTCCATCTCTTATGTACCACTGTACCTGTTAGAAATTACCACTTGGTATGTACAAGCAAGAAATTGATAGCTTTCATTGACAGCTTTCGTTGTGATCACTGACTTTTTAAAGGATGTGCAATAAATGCAAGCTACATGTGTACTGAAGTTCTTGGAAATGATTTGGCTACCCACAAAAGTGTAAGCTTTATCCTATTTCCCTTTGCCTTTTCACCAAAATGTTTCTGTCTGAAGGCACTATAGGATGAGTATTTTAACTGATATGAAGTGTGAGCTTTGCTTTTTAACATCCAGTTGATCACAGTCTTACTATGGTAGGTACTTTATATTGGGTTACATTAGCTGGTGCAGTAGAACAGTCCAGTTAGAGAAAACAGAGTTAAAAAAAAAAGTCCTATCCGTCTAGTCCTACAGATAAAATGCTATCCATTTTTGACAAATCTGCACTTCTGGATCTGTTTGCCACTATCTTCATTTAATTCATTGATGCTTCTTGCTGGTTCATGCCCCAAGATCATCTACTTCTTTTGCATAACTACACTAGGCACATTATGTTTTTCCTGGTATGTTGCCTTTTTGCTTTGAAAGACACCTCTTCGCTTGAAGTTGGCAGTGTCAACTGTTTGATGGGGTAGCGTTTAGAAACATTATCCTTTCAAACTTGCATTTCCGGCTGAAACCAACAGTTCACTGCTCTGGTTCTTATAGAAGCGTTTCCAAGGTTAAAACACTTTCATGGCATTTCCATTTTTCCTTTTTCTAGAAGAAAAAAAGACTAAAAATCCTGGATGTGACTGAAACAGCTCTTATTCTGCTTCCACTCTTTCACCAGTATTTATAATTTATCATTGTCTTCACAAAATTAGGCCAATATGTTGTTATACTTGGAAACAACTTTAAAGTAGCACTGAAGGTTAAAATGCAAGGCACTATAAAGCAAACCACATCTGAGATGATGCCCTTATGGTTTCTGGATTAAAAAAATAATAAGAAAGGAAAAATAAAGATGGTCAGAATAGCTTTGGAAATAGGTTGAAGATTCTGGGTTATTAGGTACTTTAGATAAACCAGACATTTTTATTTTCAGCTTATGCTTCTTCTCCAAATAATCAACCCACATCTTGTGTTTAAATTGGAAATGATCTATATTTTTTAAAAGGAAACAAATGCAATTGCATATAAATAGACATATCCAGAAGGCATATTCAGGTATAGGAGTAACTTTACCCGTGTTGGTAAGAAGACTGATTGTGATGTGGGCAAAGTTACACCAATGTCTAGGGATATATCTGACTAGACTGGGAGTCTGTCTCTGACTCATTCTGACTCCATACCAACGTCAGTCCCAGGCGCACACCAGCTCTTTCCCACACATCTCCGTCAGCCCATTTTTGATGGAAAAAGAAGTGGGGTGTTCAACAAAGGGAATACCCATTGAAAAAAACAGAAACATAGATAAAGTGAGTGTGGTATGTTGTCTGCATAACACGAATGAGCACTTACTGGCACTTCATCATTTGATATTAGCCAGTTTATTCCCCACAGGCTGACACAAGAGTGGGATCACAGAGTCAGTAGACCACAGATGTGTTTTAGCCCTGAGCTAAAGTCTTGAGCAACAAACAGAATTCAAGGGCTCTCGAGTTTTCTGTGGTTCTCATCACTGCTGTCTGTTCGGAGGGTTATGGAAATCTGAGCTGCACTGTCTTTTGGTATCCCCATACAGCACAATTGTACTTTGTATAGTTTTTTAAAGGATTCTGTTTGAATTACAGTGAACCTCAAAAGTGATCACCCCCCGGGCACTCTGGAAATATCATTTGGCAACTGCCCACCAAAACTGTCTCCCTTGAAGAGTATTTCCGTGTTATGTCCCTCTCAGGGGCGTTACCTGCTGCAGACAGGGAAGGGCAGGCTGCGAGCTGGTAGTAGGTGTGCTGAGGGGGACAGGGTAGCTGCCTACTACCAGCTATACCCTCCCCTCTCTTCCCGATCCTGCAAGGAACAGTCGTTCTTTAGGTCGAGCAATAGGGGTAGATGCAATTCCTAAAGACGACTGAGATAGTAGGGCCTACATGAGGAGAAAAAAATATCTCTTCCATTTAACTGACCAATGCAACCCACTGTCTGCCTGCAAAGAGGAAAACCTGGGTACTGATGTATGCTGGACTGGAAGTAGGAAAGAAGGGCAGGCAGTAAGCTTGTCACTAAGCTCAAATATTCAGACTCCCTCTGTCCATGATTTCTTGTGGTTTTCCTTGGTCAGAGATTTCTCTCTTTACTTTCCAAATCCTTTCATAAATCGCTAGTGAATGTTTTTTTTTGACATGGACCTACCTGAGTGTCCACCAAAACATGAGGAATTTGAGGAGACCCTTCAATATTTTTCAGTCTTATATTCAGAGTTGGTCATTTTGCTACAAAACATATTTTCTTGCTTTCTTAGAGAGTAGGGATATGTAGTGGAAATTGCCTTTTTACCTGAGCCTTTCTTTGATACTGCTTTTACTCTTCCATTCTTTTGCCATTTTACTTCTTCTGCTTTTTGACCCTGACTGTGCTCTCCTACTTAATAACGTGCTAAATGTTTCTGTTAAACCATCACCTACAATGAGTCCCTTCATTAACGTCCTATTAGACACTTTGCATGGATAGCTAGAGATGAGCAACAGAGGTAGTTGAAAGAGTGCACAGGCAATTCCAAGGCAAGAGTGATATATGACAAAGCTTCTCCACTCTGCTTACGTAATTGTCTGGATCTTGATTTAAGATTCCCCTGCTGCCAGAAATGAATTATACCACAGAATCTGTGTTCTTCCCATTTGAACTCTGGCATGCCATTAGTGATGATTTGTGCCAGATATCATTAAAATTATGCATGAAAGATATAAATGATTTGCAAAGCAATTACAAGCTTACAGTCCCAGACCATTTTTTGGTCACCTCAAGCTCTCTCTGTTTTGAATGAGAGCTCCACATACAGAGAAAAAAGCTGTCTTGTGTTCTTGAAGCTGCTTTCAGAATTTTTTTTTTTTTTTCTTTAAATATGGGCAAGCGATTCAGGAGCTTAGGTCTTATTTAAAATCCAAGTGAATTTGGTGCCCAAGTACCTTAGCAAATCTGAGCCTGAGAGCATCTGAAGATGAGTGTACTTGAAATATGTGACTCTTACTGGAAGTGGGAATAGCCAGTACTTCAGAGCATTGAGAACCTGAACTGCTTATGCGTATGCTTTATTTCTGTGCTGTACTTACTTCAGTAGATAAGCGACTGCTAGCCCTGATTTGAACATGAACAGGTACAGTGTGGGCAGATATTATACAAATTTCCCTACACAAGATCAGCTAATGCATCTCAGTTTGAATTTGTAGATCTGCCAAGTTTCACTTATTTGGAGAGAGGCTTCCTCATTTGGGATTAATTTTAAGACTCTTTTAAAAAGTGTCTCCACTTGTGATGAAACATTTTTCTGTGTGTGAATGAGTTGTATAAAATCTCATTCTAAAGGCCAAATTCATCTCTGGTGTAACTTCTGGGGAATTCCCACGATGCTTTGAAATCTGCCTCATTCAGATGATCACAGCTCAAGGAGCCTGAACACTACTTCAGTTTGATCCCTGTGCATTTTGCATAGAGTGCCAGTCATATTGGTTTTCTGATATGTTCACAAGGAGTGAGAGATGAGGTAGTCGCAGATCATTTTCATTTTAGCCTGAGCCAGGATTAAAACTCTAGTAACGAAGTGAATGTGACATGCAGCTTAACTTTTCATACGTAAGAATAATATACACTTTATAACATATGAAAACACATATAGAATAGTAAAACTTCCCTTTTTTCTTTCTTCCTTTCTCCAGAATAAACATATTAAGAAAGTAGCTAGTGAAAGAAGCTTCCACATGTGTAAAGTCATTATAAATATTATAACTAAGACATCCACCTGCTTTTTTGAACACAAAAAAAGACCAGGAATGAAACCAAACAGAAAACAAAAATTCAAAATCAAGCCTCAAACAGTTCATGTTAGCTGATAATATCATTCAGGACTAAAGATTCCTTTTGTCTTCTGTGTGATACTAAAAAACTCTCGGGCTGACAAAATCAGCAAGGACAGGGCAATTGTCATTGCTCATTTTATAACCTCGGGCATTGCTCCAGTGCCTCAGACTGCCTTGGCACCATTAGTCCCTAGACTGCTTCTGCTGATCTTAAAGAGGCTTTTGTTGGTAATCAGTACAGACTCTGGAATCCCAGGACACCACTGCTAGTTATGCTGAGCTAAAATCATAAGGAGTGCAAGCAATAACAAGCACCAAGGACCATGCTGACCCTTAGCAGCAGTTTATATGCAATCATAACTGAGCAAATGACTTTCCAAATGAAAAGACATGTTTTTGGAACTGATAATAAATCAATCTTTAAAGAATGAGAAATACTTATTAGTTTTATTCTCTGCTAGGTTGTAAAAAAACTAAATAAGAACCCTTGCCTTAGAGCCAGACGGCTTTCTCATATATAGGGAGATTTAAGGGGGTTGCACATCAAAAGGGGATATTTTTAATGGTGCTCAAATGACAGAAGAACACTACTGCAATTCTGAAGGTGATACACTCAAGCTTAATGGAAGGTAACTTCCAAAAAACCAACTAAATTCCCACCAAATATCTAGCAATTAGTAAAAAAAAAAAAAAGTATAAGTTCTTAACTCGGAAAAGGAATAATAAACAACATAATTCTGATAGTGTGATTTTCGGCATCGTGAATAACATGGCAAGGCTGTTCTTACTTCAAAAACTCTGAAGGTAATTAATAGCAGAACAGATTTTTACAGATGCAGGCGAGAAAAGGGAATGGTGCCCTGTGGGAAGGGGGAGATGCCGTGCTGCTCCTGCGCCCCGAACCCCACGCAACCTTCTCCAGGCGAGGCTCGGTGGGCACTTGGTGCCCACGGCCAGCCCCAGTGGCATGGCTGCTGGCAGGGTCCACCACCTGCCTCCCTAGCCGAAGTGCCAAGGGTGACCCTGGGGGTGAGGAAGTGGGGGGACGCCCATCTGCGCCACCCTTATGATGGTCACCTATTCCTGCTGAGACTCTCTATTTCATTGCACAAATGTGCGGAAGCAGCGAATTTTCTTCTCTCTCTCTCTCTGCACTGGCTTTGTAAATCAATGGGGTTCAGGAGGAACAGACAGGAGGCAGGGTTCATCTGGCTGAGTTAGGGGATTTCTTCTGGGCTAGCCAGCTTTTCTGAGAATGATTTGTCTCATTCTCAAGAAGATGACCTGTAAAACAGTTCAAATGATCTACATCATGGAAGTACAGCCCTTTCGCTGACCTTGGAGGGAGCTGCTGACGACTGTTCCAGGTATAGAGGTCTGTATGGCAGACATCTTAAGCTTAGGTGAAGCAGAACCCCTCTAAGAGCCGTCCTCATGTTTTTATTTCATTGGTTATGAATCCTGGGTCAAGAAGAGGTTCGGAATATTAGACCAAGATGACCAATATCATCTTCGTAGCCATGGTGTTGTTTTGAACTTTTGCAGAGGACTACCACACCCCTCTGATGTTGTCTTCATAACATACAGACTGCTGCGAGGTTGGCAGAACAATGTAATATTAATAGAAGAAATCTGGTTTGAATTCCCTTAAAGTCAACGTTCTTGTAAATCTAATAAGTGCATTGATATTGGCGTGCTAGTCACCATCTGCACAATTTGAAAATCTGAAAGTCATTTAAGTCTTATAATTAATAAACAAAAATCTTCAGACTTAAAATGTCAAAACCATCATTAGTTACACTATATTTTTACGGTGCTGTCCCAAAAAGGATATTAAAGTACTTCAAAAGGGGTCTGATCCCTTACTGTAATGCTATAAGGGGAACAGTTTTTATTGCTATTCCACAGAGAAACCGAAGACATTACTGATATAGGCCAAACCTTGAAATACTTGGGTGTTTGCTAAGGACCATGGCCATGATGATTGTAGGACATGAGAAGACAAGAGATACACTTCAGCAGCGGTGCAGAAACGGTAGCCTAGTCTGTGGGTCCAATGTCAGGGACAAACATGCATGGCCCATGCTGCAGCTGAAGCCAGTCTGGGCACACAAAAGCTGCTTCAGGGATGGATTAGTAGTTTTTTTCCAAGGGTCATTTAGCAAAGAAGCCATGAAATGTATGCTTGTCTGAAGCGGCTGGTGAGAGGAAGAGGTAGGGTGGAAGCAGGGAGTGTTGTTGGAGACTCCACTGGAGTCAGCCAGGTGGGTGGACACGTTTGCTTTTTTTACTGGCACAATTTGCTATGGGCACTGTCAGGTGCCCAGCAACAATTAGGATATGCTAATTGGCAAATGAAATATGCTAATACTCAGATGAAGCAGCTGCTAATAAGATTGGCAGGGGTATGGTCACCCTAACAGCTGAGTAGCAAAATAGTGTTTCGAGCAAAAAACAATAAGAAGGTGAGGGTATGGGGAGGTGCCCAGCTGACCTCTCTGAAGGCCTTTGTTCCCAAAAGCAAGACTGTAATTTAGAGTTATATGTGCGGGAGGTGTTGTGCTGCTCTGTGGTAGCCTGAATCCCTCTCATCTGGAGTCTGCCTGCAGAATAAATGTATTTTCTCTGATGGGGATGAGCTGCCCTCATCTGCCCAGTGTGACTGGCTAGGAAAAGTCGGACATGTGGCAGCCATAGGAATATTTGGTATTCCAGTGAAACTATTCAGGAAACACAAAGAACCACGTGGCTTACTCCAACCATTGGTGCTATTATACCTGTGCAAAGGAGGGACTGATCTCTCCCAGCATAAAAACATACTGGTGGTCACAAATGGATATTCTCTGTGAGCTTTCCAAATATTTATGGACAGATAGACTAGAGGCTCTTTCTGGTGGCCAAAGACAGATTTGATAGATACAAATAGATCAAGTAAATAGGAGATACTGTGGAACTGTCATTTAACTTTGATGTTACTTGTTGATTATTTTCTTCCTTAAAAAATCCCAACAAACCAAAAGAGTCTGTCAGCCCTGACAGCTTACGTTTGGGTGTATTAAAAAAAAAACAGCATTTTTTTACTTTGGCTGTTTTTCTACATTTTGTAGAATTGACTGCAAAATTACAGGTTTACTGTAGGACCCTTGAAATGAGACCATTTCTTAGGATCATTGAAGACTCAGGAGGCTGCCGTTGGGGTTCATCTTCTAAATCTCTTTTACCCCTTATGAAAGCATCTGCATATTACGCTGTACTGAATTTCTGTTCTCACCTTCTAATTTCACCTCCAGAAATTTCTAAGGTCTTAGTGAATAATGTAGTGCTTGGTAAGGTCATTCATGTAGAACAGAAGGATTTTTCAGAAGTGAGTGCATGCACTCCTGCCTAATGCCAGAACCAACCAGAACCAATGCGAACTTTCCTGTTTGACTGGAGAGGTCCCCAGAGCTCAGAATTATGCCTTTCTCTGTGTTCAGTCCTGTCTTACACTTGTCAGGCTTATCAGTTACTATCATGCTTCTGTTTCACACAAATCAGCTGCTGGAAACTGCCATTTTCCCACCTTGATTCCCTTGAGCAGTTTGTTAGCTACCTTACAGCTCTCTTGGCGTGAGCTTTTAACACAGGGCAGTGGGAGCTACTGCTTTCTTTTGAAAACCCGCTGGAAGAGGAAATGGTCGGGATCTGATTTTGAAATAGTGTTTACCTGACAACCAACAAAATTTGACCAACCTCTTCTTTCGCCTACAGGAACATCTGCCTCTCAGAAGAATACCCTAATCACCAAATTATGCAGTTTGGGAAAACAATCTCCTTCCCACCTGTTGAACAACATTTTCATTTTGAAAGTGAGAGGGAAGATGATTGCACTGACTTATTAAAGAACTTCTGTGCACTGAAGGATACGCCAGTGTGTATCAACGTCACTGTGTGGACTTTACAGCAGGCACCTTATGGGACCTGTAGATACTCTCATGCATTTTGCATCCCAACCCTTTAGTCAGGACCTAAAAAATAAATTCTGTGATACCATAAAGGCCATTACTGATATTGGCCTCAAGTATTTTAATAGTGCAAGATCTGTTGCAAGTGGATATGGGTTTGGCCCTGAAATTTGCTTAGCTGTTTTTAAATCGCACTTTCTGGGATGGCGTAGCATTCATCTCTCTTGCATGCTTCCCTCTGGGGTTTATGTTAGGTTTTAAACTATCCCCAGTGAGGATCATGAATAGATAAATGCTTGTGAAGTGCTTAGCGTGTTGAGATTCTGCCAGAACTGCTGCTATCTAAACAAGATTAACCAAGGGTGGGTGCTATCAGATACTATATCTTGAAGGAGGAGCTGGTGACTTGCAACCTCCTGCCAGCTGAATAGTTAAGAGACCCTTGAAAGACATATAGAGTAGCTGATGGTCCAGGGGACAGTGACAACTTCAGTGGGGTAAGCAGGATTTTAAATTGGTGCAGTAGCAGTGTCATTGCAGAATATGTGTCTGCCTACTTGCATTTTTCAAGGTGATTTTTGTTCACCTACTAATGTTTCTCCTTCTGTTTTCTCCCTATATTATTTGTAGAAATTGAGCAGCTGGGAAACTGCACTCTGGGTCCTTCCAGTGGATGGCACAAAGTGAGGCTGCAAGTGAAATAAATGTAAAAATTCAATGATTTAGTGTTAATAAAATTACTAACAATCAGAATACGCACCCCTGTCACTAGGACTTTGCTCTTGTACAGTCTGTTTCTTTTTGGAGAGTTGTGTAATGGTAATCAGTTCAAGAGATAGTGGACTTTGCCTGTGACTTGCTATACCGCACTTAATTGGCCATGTTAGGTATGGGCTCACCATCCATGTGTGACAGGGCCAAACGGTGTGGTGAGGCAGCTTTGGAGCGGAGGAGAAGGACCTGAGCACTCTGTGATAATGCTCTCATCCCAGGACCAAGGCCAGCCTACCTACTCAGGGATGATGCCTCTGTGTTTTGTGACAAAGCTGGCACCAGAAGCAGTGCTGGAAGCTGCAACTTTGTTTCTTCAGATGCTGAGCTTCCTTGCTACCTTTGGCAGTAGTGCTTACAAGCATGGATATTGAGGTGGACCAAGGGAGGATAAACAACTTTCAGGGAGTGAATGGCAAAGTGAAAAAGAACATCATCTATACAGGCTATTTTACATTATGCTGGGTCTCTTTATTCTCTTTCCCTTTGAATCTAGGTATTGATCGTTCTTCTCTACTGCATTCAGCTATGATCTTTTTCTTGTAAAGAAATGAACTGGGTGAATGAACCTGAAGACAAATTTTGAAATATTAAAAGCTGTCCTTCTCCTCAAATCTCTTATGTTAGTTGTTTACATATATAATTTAATAACTTGCGTATATTTTTTAATATATTATTCTGACAGTTGTAAATGAAACTGGATTCAGGAAAAATATTCTGGTACACGGCTTCTGAAAACACACATTTGCATCAGTAAGGTGCTAGTGTATATTTTGGAGGCCTTATATTACTCCTCATTGCGGTTAGTGGTTAGTATGACTATCATGTTTTTGCAGTATTACGTATCTGAGAAAATGTAATTTTTTCTATTCCTTTTAAAATCAAATTACAATGTGACATTCAATAAAATATCTTTTGTGCAGCTAGTAAAAATGAGATCCCATCTCACTGCTTTGACAAATAAACCACACAAGTCAAAATACTGCCTCTGATACAGTTTATAGCTTAAGCTTTCATGTCAGCCTTTCCTATAAAAAAGCCCCATTATTTATTAATAGCCTTCTATGTCTTAAAAGTTTCTTTTTCTTGTGTGGAGTAAAAATCATTTGCCTTTTAATGGGGTGTCAGATTTGTTTTCCAAACCTTCTAAAAGGTTATCGTTGTTACATATGGACAAGTGCTTTTTTCAGAATCAATGTAAACTCTGTTACCAGGGTAATTTACTGCAGTCCCCTGGTAGCTGTACGGAAAACTTAATTTCACCATTTTGCCAAGTGGAGGGGTGGGACTTTTTCCTTGTGGTTAACTATTTTCACATGTAGTGAAAAGACAATGCATGCTTCTAGCACATACTAAATAACTGATGGGCTCTTACCCTCTGAGTTCAGGGCACACTGGCAGTCTGGTAGGGTTCATGGAATAGAAGGATGACTGAGCCAATTAGATATACCATAAAACCTTTTGGCAATTAACTCCCAACCAACCAAAAGATTCAGGCAAAGCTAACAGTGGATAATAAAAGCTTGTTAAATTTCTGTCCATTACCCACACACATACGCACAGAAATATCTGAGTCACATTTCTGATGACAGAGAAGTCTGTACAGAGGGAAGAATATCCTGTGAAAGATCCAGAGGTGTCAGGTTTGAGTCTGTCTTGCACTTGGAGTTAAGAAATGACACGAGACACCAGCAAATATCAAATTCAGACTTGTGCATTTAATTGTAGCTTGCATTAGAAGCTGTAGTACTTTCTTTTGAAAAAGGCAATAATAGCAGTGTTTTTTCTCTAACAAACACTACTTAAAAAACCTCCAAAACCAGAAACCACCAGGAATTACTTATGACCTGAAGAACATTTTTAGGTTAAATTAATTACTTTTTATTAGTATTTTCTATTAACTTCTTTAATTACATTATATATTTAAGTGTGCTGCTTACATCTGCGCAGTGAAGAGTGGCCTTCACAACAGGCTTCAGCTCTGTAGATGTAGTAAGTCATGGTCTTTCCATCCTTATTGGTGGCTGTTCACCAGACTGAAGACAGTTCACCACACCTCTGCTGTGCTTAAGAGGAAGCAAGCTGGTGATCTCTGCCACTGAACTGGACTGAGGCATAGATGTCTCTAAAATTCCTGAATTTTGAAGCTCGCACTTGTTCTGCACCTGGGAGGGACATGCAATGCAAGGCTCTTTCTGGATCTCAGCAAGAAAGACCTGACAAAAAATGGCATAATAAAATAGCCAGTTTCATAAGATAGAAGAAAAAGGGGAGTACAGATAATGAGTTACTCTTACACCAAGTTGCGTGATGGGAACCCTGTCTTCATGCAGCATCAATGGACCCCAGATGGATTTTCCCATGGCGTGCAGTGCTGATCCATCCATGAAAAGGTTCTTCCTTCCTCCCGTACTGTGGTGTTTGTACGACAAACAAAAACATACACATTTTCTGCTCCTGAGAGGTAGGAATGTTACACCTGTCACAACCCCCACCAATGTGCAACACAGGCCAGCACGGGGCCCTGAAGCAGATTTCCATACAGCAGCTACTCATGCTAACAGAAGGCCAAATGCTGGGTCAGTCCTGCACTTTGGTCACAACATCCCCATGCAACGGTACAGGCTTGGGGAAGAGTGGCTAGAAAGCTGCCCGGTGGAAAAAGATCTTGGAGTGTTGGTCGACAGCCAGCTGAACATGAGCCAGCAGTGTGCCCAGTGCCCAAGGAGGCCAATTGCATCTTGGCTTGTATTAGGAATAGTGTGGCCAGCAGGAGCAGGGAGGTGATCGTGCCCCTGTACTCAGCACTGGTGAGGTCACACCTTGAGTACTATGTTCAGGTTTGGACCCCTCACTACCAGAAGGACATTGAGTTGCTGGAGATTGTCCAGAGAAAGGCAGCAAGGCTGGTGAGGGGTCTAGAGAACAAGTCTTATGAGGAGCGGCTGAGGGAGCTGGGGTTGTTTAGTCTGGAGAAGAGGAGGCTGAGGGAGGACCTTATCATTCTCTGCAACTGCCTGAAAGGAGGTTGTAGTGAGGCAGCTGTTGGTCTCTTCTCCCAAGTAACCAGTGACAGGACAAGAGGCAATGACCTCAAGTTGTGTCAGGAGAGGTTTAGATTAGATATTAGGAAAAATTTCTTTACTGAAAGAGCGGTCATGCATTGGAGCAAGCTGCCCAGGGAGGTGGTTAAGTCACCATCCCTGGAGGGGTTCAAAAAACGTGTAGATTGGGAGACGGTTTAGTAGGCATGGTGATGTTGGTTTGACGGTTGGACTTGGTGATCTTAGAGGTCTTTTCCAACCTATGATTCCATGACTCTATTCTATGATTCTATAACATACAGATTTCTCAAGCCCTAAGTATGAGGCCCAGTAGAGCAGATGTGGCTTGTCCATCACCAATAGGTTCTTCAACACAGTGTCTTCTGCAAGGCTCAGAACAACATGACTAAGTTACATGATCTGTCCAATGTCTCTGTCTCCAAAAATCTCTGCAATGTAGGCTGAATCAGCCTCTTAACATTAGCTTAGAAATACATAAAACTCAAAGCCCTAAATTTGTTAAGTGAAAGGATCAGTTGTCATTTAAGAAACCAAAGTTTCTAGCTCACAAAGTGCAAAGTCAAATCCATGAGATGAGAACCTCAGGAACATTATTTTGAAAGACTGGGATTTTTAAAGCCAGTCTTGACTTTGAAAGACCAGCTCGTTATTTTTGAAATCTTGGGGTTAGCAATATTCTTTCTCCATTGCTATGTGTAAATGTGAATGGGAAACCATAAGACTGGTTTTTGAAATGTCAAATTTTCAGTCTTCTTCAAGTAGAAAAAAGCACACAGGACTCTGGAAATCCAAGCCCTGTTCTGATAAAAGATCCTCAGACCCTCCTAGACAAAGGTTTAGTGGTCAGGTCAGCTCCCCTGAGATGAAAGAAACCCTGACATAATGCTTTTCCTTGTTTAGATCAAGACCTTGCCTCCCTCACCAAGATCACAGACCAAGAGTCTTTACCTCCCACATCCGAACTTACTCATCAGTAAGCAATTTGCTATCCTGGCAGAAATTTGAAGAGAAATTCCAATCTGGATCTGTGAAGCTTTTCCTGAATGAAAGTTTCATAGAAAGTAGCATGGTAATTAAAAGACTTTTATCTATCACTAAAATTTTAGAACAGCTTTCTAATAGGATAAGTAGGGAAAAAAATCCAAAACTAAGGAACCTTAATTAAAAGTATGATGGACCTCAGTAAATATATGAATGAGGTTATGTAGCACCGGTTGCCTGTGATAACAAGGGACTGAATTCAGTGACCCACTGTGTCCAGTGGCATGTGTCATATGAAGAGTTCTGCCACAGGAAGCTTTCAGTAAGGTGTCATTTTCATATTAAAGAAAGGTTTTGTCAAAGCGTCCTGGACCATTTCCAGATATGAGTTTATACTGAGTGTGGCATCCGACATCTTTGGCATTCATCTGACTGTGCTCTCAGGAGAATTACCACCCACTCATATGCTGAGAGCTTCTGAAATACCTGATGACTTCTCAGCAGGCTCAGTCTGCATCTCTTCTCCCTCAGAAAATCCTAAATGTAAAGAGAATATCTGTGTTCAGTGACTTTGGAGCTTTGATTTCCAAGATCAGGAACATCTCTCGAGGATGCTTTTTCCCCCCAGCATCTGCACATTTATGTATTTGGGAGACACTATTACAGATTATTTCTTAGTGACATTGGCTGGAGCAGGAAAGGACGTGCCGCACGTCATTCGTCCACCTCTTATCTAGTAGTTTGGATTTTGGGCACTGTTTCTTTCCTCATGTATAAGTCTACACGGCATACTGAAGAGCAGAGATATTCAGTGGAGTGAAAACAAATCTGGGTGGTTTAGCTGAATCAGTGTAGACACAGTAGAACAGATCTTGAGCTAAGTGCATTCACTGATAGACTTCTACTTCATCTAGCTCATGTAGAGACCACTTGGAAGTTTGCACACACTTACTGAGTGTGCTGTCAAACCTGTGACTGTGCAGATAAAGAATTAGGCCTCAGATGATGAAGTTATACTGCAGTCAAGAAGCAGAATTATGGCATGTGGAGGCTGTCTGACTCTGCTTTGATCTGTATCATTGGAGTAGCAAGGTCATGATGCAACAGCATGTCCTTAAGCCATTGGACTGAACACCCAGAATCAGTACAGGCCGTGCATACCTTGGGTCTTCCTTGCAGTAGATATCCAAGGTGTATGACACCTTGGCACAGAATAAAAATAGATCAAATAAGTTTTCACATGCTGTCATTGCACCATTCAGCTGCAATATGTACTTGTTCATAGTTTCATTCCTAGAGGAACTTTATAAGTCATTTGTTGTTGAAGTCTGGACTTGACTGTTCTTCCTTACCATAATGTGAGTTAATGTTTTACTGTAGCAAACCTAGAAAATGGAAAGCATTTGAATATTCACCAGTTTCCTCTTGTCCTCATGGCTCAGGTACTACTGAAAAACAGAAGGCCACTACCAGATGGAGATACTGAAGAGCATATCTTTCTCTGGCCCAGAGCTAGCACACAGTGCTCCTGTCCTACACAGGGACTGTGAGGAAATGAAGCATACTCGGTAACCCTTGTGGTCCCTGTGTGTCAGCTCAGCCTGTTCAGACTAGTGAGACAGTAGGACATTCGGAGTGCTGGTGGAAATTTTCACATAACTTCATCTCTAAACTGAAATGATTTTCCAGTGAACATCAGCAAATAGATTTTTTACAATACTGAATAATTTGGCCAAAAAGTGTAGATTTTCAGCAGGTGGCAAAAGACAAGTTCACAGCTGAGATGGCACTCCCTGACAAATATTGTGATGCTCTATCAAAGCAGAGGGCTTGTCTCTAATATTATTGTAAGAATTATCTCAGTGAACTCCAATTTTTTTCTTTAGAAACAATATTTGGAAGCTATCCTTAAAATTTTAAATATTATTACTACTTATTTTGTCACACTGTGGCAGTCACACAACATGAAACATTTTTGCTCGGACTATTAGCATTTGGCAAAGTTACAACATCTGAACATGAGGTCATATAATGGGAAGTATTAAATAATATACTGTAACTCACTAAGAAGCTCTGTCTACAGAAGTTCAAAAACATAGCTGTAAAAGCAGAGAAGCTCTCCTCAAATAACACACTGGCTTTCCATGTGATTGGACTCTTTATCCGAGCTTACACGGGGGCAATGAAGCCATCAGAAGGTCAAGTGACTCACCCAAGGTCACCGACTGGCAGTCAGTGACCGAGTCACTATCATAGCCCATGGAAGTTCCTGGCTTTGAGCGAAGTACAAGGTAAGTGACACTAAGGTACATCTTCTCTCAGTTTCCATTATGTTTCTAATCTCTCTTCACTACAGTAATGAATGATAATGAGTTGCAATCTTTTCTCTGGGTTGTTCTTGCTGCTACATCGGTGACACTTATTGTTACAATAATGATATAAGTGGAGAAAAAAATTGTGCTAAGTGATATTACGAATGAATAAACCTAAATAACTTACAAAAAGAGCAGCGGTTGCAATAACTTGTTAGAAAGGACAGTCTTACTCAATGTGTCTGTGTCAGGCAGGTCACCCTCTCCTTCATCTGGAATGGAAATTACTGGGAAAAAAAAGCACAGGTATGTAACTGACTTGATGGTAACTACTGTGCAAAATCAGAAACTCAGTTATGCCAGCACTGGAGAGTAAGTTCACACCATGTACTTGCACTTAGGGGCTGGTGCATTTCAGATCTAATCATTTCAGACTCCCAGGGAACCAATTTTCAGAAGTGCTCAGTGGTCATAGCTCAGGTCATATATTTTGAAAGCACTCAGCAAAACTTCTTCAAAAGGCAACAGATTTTCAACCCCACTCTGTATGCAGTGTCTCCCACTGGGCAGACAGTGCTCTGTGGAAGCTGTTGGGTGCTGTGTCCTTTGCCAAAGTCTGATTCCTACCATGGGCTCATTGCCTGAGGAGGAAGGGAGAGAGGGGGAAGTAGGAAGAACCTTCAGCTTTCGCTGTCTCTTGCTTCCCCTCCATCCTTAGCTCCAGTCTCTTCATCCCCTCGTACAACACTTGCACCTTCAGCACAGTTCCAACTAGAAAGAAATAGCAGCTCTGAGCTGGTGGTGTAAAATATCATGACTGAAGAGTATGGATTAGGTACAGTTCTGGGGAGGGGTGGATAAAGACTCTGCAGTCAGCAATGTTGATCCCCTTTGGTGCTAGTCTTCAAGCATGTCCCGTCCATGTGTGCTCATAACATTATTAACAAAGTTGGCAGCTGGTGAAAATTCAATAGCAAAAGAATCCTTTGTGTGTTTTAGTGTAAGAATATTCCATATGTTTGAATCATCTTATGCAATCTTGAGGATTTTGCTTTTCCTTGGTCCGCTGAAATACTACGACATTTTTTTCATGGCTAACTGTAAATATGTGTGCGTGTGTGTGTGTATATCTGTGTGCAGTTCATACTATATTTGGTTAATTTTTTTTCATCCCCAATTTGTGATTTCTATTGTCATAATTCCTCTAATAACTTATTCTGGTAATTCAACTACTTGTTTCCTTTCTATTTAAAGTTAACTTTTGCTTCCTGCAAGGACACAAATACAAATCCACTCACAAGCATAACAAGTCCTGGAGGGAATGATGAGTCCAACTGGTTGCTTAGAAGTCCTGGGTGTAGAGGAACAGCCAAAAATTCATATGGTAGGGGACCCTCCACTGTCTGTAAACCTTGGAAGACCCACAGCATGTAATATGTGTCATGGGGTAAGGTACAACTTGAGCTGATTATATTTATGCGACTCCTCCCATCTATGCTGTGGCTAAATCCATCCTGTTCCTAAAAAAATCCAACTATCCTGTTTATTAGCCTTTACAGATCTAGCAAACATTTTGCCATGACTTAGATTACAGGTTGTGCTGGTTCCTTCTGTGAATAGCTATTTATGATGCAGAAGGGAGGGAGAAAAATTACAGTAAAACATTTTTTATACTTAGTTACTTGTTTCCCAGGTCTCATTTGACAACATCAGTCAGAAAGCCTATTATCTGTTTAAAAGAAACATTTATTACAGTTACTATTTTTCTACTACACTTTGAGTTAAGAAAAAAGGTAAAAATGGATGTGAGATTTTTAACCTCTAGTTTGATACAAAGTCTGAGTTATGAAGTAAGATATTTCAGTGACCTACTGAGATAATTAAAGTTAACACTTGTAGTTTATAGCATGCTGAAAGCTTTGAAACATCCATCTTCTCTTTATCCATTCATGTGTCACAAAGCTTTAGCTCTTTCAAAGTCCATTATAGAAGCTCTGTTGATGGTTTTGGTGGTGCTGGTCATATCAGGGAGAGCCCCACCAAAGTGGCCAGGCTGGAGGATTATGATTACTTAGAACAGAGCCATGGTGAGAGTGAAGCTGCTGCTCTCCACACTTCACATACTTACTACTTCTGTACTGCTGTGTGATATACCAAGTGTTTCAAACCTACGAGAAGGGGACAGTGAAGGTTCTTCCTTCATGAAGGACAATTTCTGCTCTTCACATAGCAAGCAGCAAGCAGAACTGGGTAAATTATCCATTCACTGAATTTTTACTGGTTTTGTGAATAATCTGCATATCAGCTTTTGATTTTCTTGAAGATATTTGTTATTCTAAGCAGTTTAATGCTACCTAGAAATATTTCTGGTCCTACAGATTTGTTTTGAGTATTTGATGCTTGTGACTGGACCTTTGCTGGTTAATTTATCAGCTACATCACACAATATTGTCTCTGTTTCTGTCTGAAATGAGCATAATTGTTCAAATTGCGTATCTGTTGGGAATACAGTGTTTCTGAATTCGCAATTTGTATTCTATGAGTATACTGTAGTATTCGCTTAACATTCATTTTCTATGAATGTTTCATGTACCTTGTACTGGTTAATAACATGAAGAGACTTCATGTTTCCATAACTCTTCTTATGGTATATTGGGGGAATTTATAAAGATGTTTTGACTACAGCCCACTAGTGGTTTGCAAACAGCATTTTTCTTGTGTCTTCCAAACTCTTCTCTCTTGAAACCTCTTCTGTATCCTCCACAAGACACCATAATGCTGCTCTCAAAATTTTTATTTAAACTGAAGTATCTTCTGAAAGTTAATGCAAAAAGAGCACAAAAAATCACAGCACAGTGTTTCATCTGAGCCCACACTCTTCTATTTTGGGAGGCGTTGGCTCAGATAGGGTCAGCAATTAGGACTAACTAACTCACTTATTCTAGAAACTCTTTATGGGAAAAAAGAAACCATCAGTTTTTATGAGAAATCGGCTTCCAGGCCTCTTCCATACTGTTGGAGGACTCCTACCACTTTTCTTCCAGCATATTGGGTACATTTGTTTTGCTTCTATGTACAAACGTTGGGAACTATAAGCCAAGTAAATTCCTCTGTCTGTCTATGTGTCTGCATTTAAGATCCTTTCCCACATTTTTGTCTCTCTTCCACTCTCCCCCTCACAGGAGCTCTCCCTTTCTTGTGGTCTTACTGGTACATATGGCTCGGGGAGGGCAGTTTCCCCTCTCCTGTTAAATTTAAGCAACAACAGCTGCTGGGTGGTGGACTGGCAATGCTGGAAGTGGCTGTCCATTGCCCTCCCTCCACGTGAGCCCTTGGTACCTGGCCAGCACCCAGAGATGCTGCACACCTGTGGGGAAAGGGCAGGTTGAACCACCACCGTATATGTAACCCCAGGACCCCTAACCATGGTTTTCAACTATATTCTAGAGGATATGGGCTGTTCAGGACTACGGCTTTCCAGAAACATGGCTTTGATGGGCCGGTCATCAGTCATCTGAGACAGCCCTTCTGGGAATGTCATCAGAGCCTGGCAGTTTGGCAGATGTACAGAGTTGTTGAAGTACCTGTGGAAGTGCAGTATGGGGAGCTGGATAATCATAATGCTCACAACACTTCCACATTTTAATCATGATATACTTTCTTGCAAAGTGAATTTCAATATGGCTGCACATTATTCATTTTTAGGGAAGTCTGGCAGCTGCAGAAATCCTAAATCACAACATTTGCTTCCTGTTTGATGCTAATTTGGGCCAGTTCCAGCCAACAGAGTTCCTTTTCCATTGTGTCATTTAATTACACATTTACCCACCCTTCTCAGCTAGTAAGAGCCTTAATATACATCCTCTTAATCTAATACTGATCTATTAAAAACTACACTCAGTATTTTAAAGTGTTAGACAACAGATGGAATTGACAGTTTTAATAGGTAGCAACTAACATCATCTCCCAATCTACACCTCTGTATTGGATTTCGAGCAACTGATATCACTGTGGACATGTGCAGATATGGGGCTTGCATTTAAAGTCAGAAATTCAATCAATAGCTTGTCTCTCAACAGAGTTTACTAGATTATGTCAGTTAGAAGTGACCATCTGGCCTAATCCTGGGAGTTCTGTGATATCATGTAGATCTTTTTCACTAATGTCATTTTTATTTGGTTAACATTAATAAACTGTAACAAACATTGCAAATCTTGCACTCTGAAGCTGTAACTCAATTTTTCCTTTTACATGAGACAAGTCAAACATCTGCTTCTCTAGAGAGAACGTGTGCGAGAGCGAGCAAAAGAAAGACATAATCGCTCTGAAGATTTTACTGTCTTTCTATGTATTGTGAAATGATGGAAAGTGACAGTCTTTTTTATTTACTAAAAAAAATGTGTGTTACTAGAAGGTATCTAACAACTAACGTGATTATTTCCATGAATACAAAATATGGAGGGAAATATGTAGATAGCATTCTGGGGGTTAAAGTTTTAGTGTATTCTATGACAGCGATAAAAGAAGAGCATACATTACATATTCATCTACCAGATTTATGCTACAAATAAAGTCTAACTTTTAATCTGGTACAGTCAATATATATCACTAATCTGTGATCAGCTGTTTAACTCTGCCACAGCCAGGGTGTATAAACTCTGAAAAGCCCTTTTTAATACCAGAGTCAAGAAGATTCTTTTTACTTGTGCTTCTTTGCTCCTTAAAATTTAATTTTAAATTCTATTTTGTGTTTGGCTGAACTTCAGCACTATTAGGAGTTCAGAAATGCTCTGTTCACAAAAAAAGAATGTCCCAGGTTTAATTATAACTTTGTACACACAAGTGATACAACAGAGATTCAATTATGCAAATTATTGTCATTGGATTTTGATCTTGCAAAATCAAAAACCGGAGTGATTTAGAAATGAATCTGATGTAATCAGAACCCTTGAAATTCTGAAGATTATTCTTTGTGGCTTTGACGCATTTCTGATCCACTGAAATTTTAAAAATTTCAAACAGTGAAGGAGTGCATCATCAAAGTCCATAGGTGGGGAGGGGTAGAAGCAAGAGAGGCAACATTGCTAAACAGAAACAATGTGGGAAGAAACTGCTAAAAAAAAAATAAAAATGTGGGTACTTCATTAAAGTAGTACCTTTCATGTGGAGGTCCTGCTACAGGGTGCAGGGGACAAGGACTGGGTTAGATATCAAAGACATGTGTCTTTCTCTTGACCTTGGTCCTCAGAACTTTAAGAAGCTGGGCACGCCATCTCAGCCCCATAAGCCCTCATTTCTCCATCCAAAAGTGAGAAGAATGATTGTTACCTGCTTTTTTCAAAGGCACCAAGTTCTATCATTAAATGCATTGTAAAGAGCCAAGCTGTGCTACTATTATGAAGTCTTTCACTTACAAAATGGAGTTAGCTAACTTTGACATCAAAAAACCCCACTCTGCCTCCCACAAAACAAAACCTGGAATGCAGATAAGCCCCTTATATTCTTGAAACAACAAGAAAGGATAGAGCTATAGTGGTGTTATTGTAAGAAGAAAATGTCAAAGTTGGAAGTAAAATAGAACCTGGAAAAAATGTGAAATCAGGGAATAGTATCCCTAACAAGTTAAATAAGTTCCTTGGAAGAATAAAATTTTGGTAAAGACTGCCCTTGAAATATGTTGGATTTTACCCAAATAATATTTTATTTTTACAGTTTATTTTCCTGTTTTAAGTGGACTTCAATACCTGATTTTTTTTGGTCAGCCCTCCCTCTCAAAATTCTTATTCAAAGCATGTAAAAAATATTGTTTCTTTCAAAATACATCATAGGCGATGCTACCATTTTTCAGTCAGATCTAGCAAGGGAATGGAAATTTGCATAGCAAAGAGAGTCTGAAAATATTGTGGGGTATTTTTTTTTTTTTTGTGCTATTAGTGAATCCAGAAGAATCCTGAAATTGTCACTGGCCAGCTCTGCTTCTGAGTGAACATGAAAATTTTTCTTGTTTACAAGAAAAGTACTAAATAAATGTGCCAGAAGAAACCCCCTGCATTTATCTGTTGCTAGTAGTTTATTGTCTAGTAGCACAACATAGCTAATGGCTTCTTCTGTGCTAGCAGGCTATGCACATACAGTACATTTTTTAACTTTCTGTTTCTCACTGTAGTTAATAAATCAAGATGCAGATGAGAGATTCATAGTTAATTTTCAGTAGCTAGCACAGCATGTCTCAGCCTATAAAGCCCTGGAAGTCTTGGGCTGTGAATTCCTTGATACTGACAAACCAAACAGCTTAGAAATTATAATTATAAGTTACAAGTGTCTTAAGGGTTGTTCTTCTGACATAAAACTAATTTCATGTTTTTATTCATAATGTGAAAGAGATGATAGGATAGGGCCTTATTTAGATTGAGCTCCCAGAGATATCACAGGCTCTGTGTCCTGATTATAATGGGAAGAGATCACTTCGTTCCTTATAGCTAGTTGATTCTTTCTGTGTACTTTTTTTTGACAATCAGACTAAAGATTTGTTCATAGGCAGACTTCTGCTGGTGTCTGTTGTTTTTTCCCTAATGGTGGTCATACCAGAGTGTACCAGGCTCCCTCCTCATGAGCAGCTTGAAACCTTCTTTTGCATGAATGATGCACACCAGTGAGCTCTTTCACCTGTACCATTTTCTTTGGCCAAGCGATTCCTTGAGTACAGAAGTGAGAAGGTGAGTCCTGGGAAGGAGCCAAGGAGAAAGCATCTAGGAGGGTGAGGGCAGTCCCTCTCACCCCTTCCCTGAGAGCAAACATGAAATTCTGGAGACAACAACACACTACCCAAAACTCCTCCAGGGCTTCAAAGCTTGGAGGTGTCAGAGGGGTGTCCTAGGGGTGTTCTGACACTCTGAAGCCCATGACAACTGTGCCACCAAAGCCAACACCAGTCACATTTTGGTGCACACGCTGGGACTGGCAGCAGCTAGGAGGCCCAGGCTGAACTACAGCATGAGCATGGGACCAAAGCTGATTCCTTCCACAAACCTCTATGTACACGTGGAGATGTCAAAGTAGGTGGAGGAGGGCAGGCCAATGGTTATAAAACAATCGCGAGAGAGAGAGAATCGGTTTCCATTTGCTGACCGAGGTCTGCCAAAGCCTTCCCTCCCTGATTCAGAAAACAGATTTTGTTCATGTTTGCTGCTGGGGATTAGGAGCGACTCTACTGTGGTAGTTTAGTTGTGCCGGCCTCCATACGATTAAATGAACTGCTAGAGTTTCATTGTCAATTTTGCACATGTAACTGATGATTTGCATTGCTTACAGCTTAAGTAATTCCCACATGGAAGTGCAATGTCAACATCGGCAAATTCAAACATTGAGGAGGTAATACAATTTTAGCTAAGAAAGGTGAAAGTCCTTAAATCCTGCTCAGAATATTCCATGCTTTTATACCTGCTCGACTCAGGCAGATGCTTCTTCAGAGATGTTTGAAGTGGGATATATCTCACCTAGTTTTAGCCATCTAAAATTGGGGTGCTGAGTGCAATCAGGTTGTCTAGACTTCCTTTGTAGTCCACAGAAGAGAAAGACTCATCTGGGAGATAATTCCTTTTACCTATCTTTTGTTACTCCCCTTAAAATGGGGTGATTCACCAGGTGGTTCTTGCCTCTTTTCTCTGGTTACAGGCAGAGGACAGAGTATGTATTGGACACTTGGTTTGGGACGAGTAAATAGACAAGAGACCACAAACTATGGCTGGAATACTTGCTTTTACTATACTTGCTGTTAGAATAGCTTTGTCTTTGTCTATGGCCTCAACTCCTCGCTAGGCTTATTTTCCAGCCTACTCAGTTGCTGAGACATGTGGCTCATCACTTTCTCATCAAAATATGGACACAGAAGGAAAATATGATAATCCTGGAGGGCATCAACATCATCATCGTTCTCAGTGTTTGAGAAAGACGCAGTTGCAAATGTTGCATTTTCTTCTGTTTTTCTTTTTTCTTGCTTTCTAAATGTTTATGTTTTTGCCACTATATCCACAAGAAAATGGTTGCAGGCTGGAATACTCTGTTGTGAATTGGTCTTTCTGTAGAAAAAACATTAAATCTCATATTCTTTGCTCAAAGGATGGCAAATTAAGTGAAAGTTACATGTTTTTGCTTTTTTTTTTTTTAGGATTTCAGAAATGGTTTGTTACTAAGTGACTCAAACAAATATATGCTTTCTGGGTATAAGGAAAGAGACTAACATAAAAACCAAAGTCTTCTTGTGTGAGCAAAGGTCTAAGAACTGAAGAATCCTCGAGAAAATATTTTATTTTCCTCCACTCCTCTTCAAATATGATTTCACAAGGTCAGGATTGCAATATAAGAGCAACAAAGACGAGACTCAAAGTATGCATTGGCTTTCTTAATCTGGGAGAGTTTAGTGGGAAGTTTCATTTTTCATAGTCAGTTGTCAGATTTGCACAACACTAATTTGCTTGAAAAATAGGAATCCTCTCTGTTTTTGTTTTTCAACATGAAATAAGGAGTTTAAAAATACCTCATCTGTGTTCCTGTATTCATACAAGATTAAAGAGGACCTCTGGGCATAGATTTTTCTAACATAAGGTCTATATCACAGATAAATAGAGAATTATATGGAGATATTTACAATATTTACTTTCATGTGGTACTGAACCAAGGCATGTATGAACTGGATACTGTTTCCTATTTCTGTCACTGACCTCCTGCACAGACTAGGGCAATTTGCTTCAGCTCTTTGGCTACAGCTGTGGATTGGACCACAGGGCTCCATCCCAAAATCACCTTGCACTTTGTGTTCGAATGCAGACCTGTGTAGAGGTCCATGCTAGATCTCAATCCAAATCCGGTCTGTGGTTATAACAGAAAAGATGAAACTTGAGCTTGGCTGTCTTGGGGAATGGGTGGGACACTGAGTGGCCTGAGCTATGCTAGGCCATCTTCTGCAGGTGTCCTGCAGTTAGGAATGGATGTGCATAGAGATGGGGCAGGGTTTTAGCCTCTGCTGAGTCAGAGCAGTGCATCTGTGAAGTTTCCCTTCCTGCTGGCTTGTCTATATTCAACAATTTGAACAAGAAAACTTTGGGGAGGAAGTGTCTTCTCTTGTTATAGCTTTATACTCTGCCAAATTATGGTTATTACTAATTATATTATTAAGATAGAATAAGTAATTATTATTATTATTAATAACAATACTTTTTCTTTGCCTCACTATTCAGAGTAGTCCATTATCTTGGGTTGTCTTCTGTGTTGACTTTCATTTACGTTTTTGCTGGTGATCTATCGTACTTGTGAATCTTGCTTGGATTAGACTGTGATGCATGTCTTGCTGGGCTGAGGCAGATTGTGGATGATAAATCTCAAAGAAAAACAACCTTCAGCTGCTGGAAAGTGCACTACGATCTTTGTGCTTGCAAAGACAAAACCCTAGAAGGTCAACTGATAGAAGGGTTTTCAAGATGTTGATGAGATAGACTTGTGTGAGGGAAATGCAAATCTAGAATAGGTTGTGTTTGAAAGGTAGGATTTGATTATTTCATTACATAGAGAGACCAGTTGGAGGAGAGTTCTCCTCAGTTCAGATCAGTTTTTGCTCACAGAGTCTTGCTTTCTTATCCTGAACTGTTGGTCCTTGCTGGGCCTATTTTCACGAATTCATCTGGAACTTCTTCTTAACAATGACAGGTGAAAAATCTCTGGGAATCTTATACTGATCCTTGAAGAATATATTGTCTAAATATGAAAAAATTATTCTTATTATTTGCATTCCAAGAGAGATAAGTTAAATTTGTTCAAAGGGAAGTGAGCCAAACTGATGGACAATTTTAATTTCATTTAATTTTATTCGTGGTTTACACGATTCTGTAGTTGCAAGGCTTTGAAAAAAAAAGTGAAGAAGGAAAGGAAAGGAAAGGAAAGGAAAGGAAAGGAAAGGAAAGGAAAGGAAAGGAAAGGAAAGGAAAGGAAAGGAAAGGAAAGGAAAGGAAAGGAAAGGAAAGGAAAG
>Ga0065711_1031013_pt1 | contig 30788 bp, 10 predicted proteins | sample Hoacrofraction12_FD_59098 | JGI IMG/M metagenome (GOLD analysis project Ga0065711, IMG submission 59098) | Hoatzin crop microbial communities from Cojedes, Venezuela - Epithelial fraction 12 v2 (version 2) | ecosystem: Host-associated > Birds > Digestive system > Esophagus > Crop | place... | reverse complement strand
GGAATGGGAAGGGATGGGATGGGATGGGATGGGATGGGATGGGATGGGATGGGATGGGATGGGATGGGATGGGAATGTGGTGTGGGAGAAGGGGAGCCCTCAACCTGACCCAGTCACACTCACTGTAAAACTGCTTTCAAGCACCGCTGCCTCATCCATAATCTTTCCTGGAGAAAGCAGGGCTCACCAATACAGACAGAGCAGACTAGTGGGAAAAGGCCACATACTGTTGAATTCAAATCGATGCAGATCAGTCTTGAAATAAAGAATTATTATGGATATTACCCAGAATGAGCTGAACTTTAAAACCTTTGACAAATACAACTGACAAGCTGTGTTATGCCTAACCTAATTAACTTTTAGAAACACCTGGTCTTTTATGTCTATCTCAAAGCCAGATAGCCTTGCCCAAGTAGCATCATGTCTATGCAAGGAAAACAAAAAGCTAGGTAGGAAACCCAGAACTGGTCCTCCACAGTCAGCTGATGGAAACAAAACGGATCATATAAACAAGCAATGAAAAAAAATGATAGCATTTATTCCAGCGAAAACTCATCTGAAAACTAATCTGCTGCAAGGTTACTCCAGCAATTGCAAAGACATATGCCAGGTGAACTGTTCACTACATGTACGTACCCATTAACACCAACACAGACCCAAAGGCATTCACACTGTCCCCGTCCCTCTCTCAGAGCCAAGTCTCTCTCCAGCTTTGGCTTCAACTGAAAGCAACAACCCTCAGACAGAAATACACGCAGAAATTTCTTTCCAAGTAAAATTTGGAGGATTTATTGTGGAAAAGCATGTCTGTGCATGTGCATGCACGTACTCTTTGTGGGAAGGGAAGGAGAACACGAGAGGGTGGTTACACGGCTGGCAATCATTCACCTTTTCAGGGATGCTGGTACAGGATGGGTGAGCTGTCAGCCCTTCCTCTGCCCTTTGCCCCACTGTCCCTCAGGTCATGTCCCAAACCAAACACATACACAGGTAAACTGGCATATGACATCTTTAAAGCTTTATCTCTATGTTTATAGTCTGTAAAATTGCTCATGGACACAAAGAGAAAATATCAAGTTAGTAAAAAAGATCACAGTTCTGCACAAAGGCTCTCTGTCTTGTGAGCAAAGATGCAAAATGTGGTGACAGAAAAATTTGAACTAGCAAACAGTTCCTCTACAGGATCTGCGGGTGACGGGAATCTTCTCCAGCCCATGTTCTTCTACAGAAGCATTCATGTCACCTTCTATAGCATGGCTCATGCCCCACTTGGCCTAAAAATCCAACTGTGGTGGGTTGTTCCACTGTAAAGAAACAAACAAGTAAATAAAAGCTAAGCCAGCATATTTAAGCAAGCACTGACGCACTTCAGCTACTCTGCTCCTGGCTCTGTTTCACTCCACATACAGAGTCTGGAAGAAAGGAAAGGTTGCTCATAAGATGCAGACGTTTTTGTGTCAGAACGATCTACAGGCTTCAACTTTGGCTCAAACAAATGTCTCCAGGTGGTGAAGCGGTAAGGAGAGCAAGAGAGGATTGTCAGATTAATGTGATAACTAGTTTTGCCACAGGTAAAGAGAGGATGGGAGAGGCAAAGCAGTGAATAGAGGATGGATAGAGGTGAGATGCAAATAATATTGATGATCTGGCCCTGAGTTTCCTATGAATTCTCCTGCAATGGGAAAAAGCTGTTGCAATGACGGCTGTGACTGCAACAGCTAGCAGACACGTCAGTCAGCATCAGCAATACAAAAAGCCTGGAGGACAAGACAACGAGATACCTATCCTGGACATCCACCAGTAAGAAGCATCTGTTGCTTCTTACTAAACCTTTACGTTCATCTACAAGTGTTTCCATCTGCACACAACCTCTCACATAGACAGAGGCTCTGTACATCATGGTCATGAGCTCTTCCACCTCCTGTAAGCCTGACTAATACAATGTATCCCAGGGAAAGCTGAGGAGGTGCTGAGCAAACTGCAAATCAGATTGCCTCACATGAGGCATTTGTGTCTGCCCCACTGCACCGCTGGCTAGCAGTTGGTTGAGCAATGGGAGGAATACAGGTACCACTCCATGACAAAACCATAGAAGGAAAGCAGAGAAGGGAGTAGGTCTTCCCTATGGTCTCTCTAGTTGAGTACGCCAAGTGGATAAGGGCTGCTTGAAAGCTTTCTCCTTATGGGTCTTTTCGTCCTAGGCTTTAATACAATTTCAGTTTATTCAGCCTTCTTTTTGGTTAATTGGAATGAAACGGATGGATAAAAATTTCCCCCAAGAATACAAATACAAAAATATGGTTTCAAAGATGCCCTCAGTGTAGCCACCCATGCTCTGACTGGCAGCTGCTCAAAAAACATAATTTCTTGAATACAAAATAGTAAGTAACACCATATTTCTTAGCTCATGTCCCACCACAGTTTCATTTCAGCGCAGTGAAACCTCATTAATTCGCACTTTGCTTATCCGCACACCTTATAATTCACACGTAAAAACAGCAGTCAGCAAAGATTTAACAACAATGTGCTTTATTGAGGTCTCATGTTTCTGAGATTTCATTATTCCTACAGAATACGCTACCGTTCATTCACTAGTACAGAAAGACTTCAACATCACCATAAATATCTCAAACTAGAGATAGGTTCACACTAGCAAAGTTTGGCTCTGAAGTCCACCTCTAGGAAATGCCAAAGTTTGAAGCTGGAGGAAAAATAGTTGTGAGTAAAGACAAAATGAAACCAGATTATGATCACAGCTTGTGGTATTTTCTGCGTTAGTGTATTTCCTTGCCTTTTTAAAGCACCTTTTGTTAGGTTATACACTAAGAAAGGGATTTGTACTTGCATCCAGAGAAGATTTATCACAGAGTACAAAGGAGGCTTTAACACACATTTGTACTTCTTCAGCTCTGGAATAATCTTCAGGAGTCCTGGACAAAGGGTCTTTAACAGTCCCAATACAGTTTACAGATATTTTTATTGCAGTTGCAAACCAACTTCAAGCAGGCTTTGTCCCTGCTCCCCAGCAGTTATTGATTACTGGGAAGCGAAGAAGAACCTTTAGCTGGCAGAGGATGTCTATGACCGGCAATCAAGTGGTGGGCAGGAGCTGTGTATGGCTGCTTCACCCTGGGCCTGGTGCAGAAAGGCAAGCCACAGAGGTTAAGCTGCTCCCAGTCCAGCTTGTGTGATAGGCACAAAAATCTGAGTTTTTGGAGATTGTGTGGAGTTTAGGCTTACGACTTAGGTTTAAACAGTGTGCAAATACTGTAGCAACAGAAAGAATGAAGCATGTGCTGGTCATCACATCCGGTATTTGAAGACCCCAAAGAGAGGTTAAGACATGGGAGTCTCTCTCTTCTACATGCTGAAAGACTTCCCAGTACTAGCTAGCCCAGTGCCTTGGGCATTAGTACTGGTGGCTGTTTCTTAAAACTTCCTTTAGGAAGACTGCACTTTCTTGAAGTCTAAACCTTCAGCTCTTTAGGGCTGAGCCTGCCTGCTCGTTCTGTCTCTAGGTACGAACACACTTTGAGGTCTCAGTTCTAGCCTGAGGGCTGCCACTGCAAAATAAGCACCAGCACGGCCACCGCCTGCACTGCTACACCTCTCCTCACCCTCGCCTTCCTCCCTTTGCTGAAACCAAGGAATACCAACACCTCATTTCCATTCCCTTCCCACTCCCAACCTCCACTCCACTCATTACAATACCCTCAGGGTATATACTGTATCTGTTTCTTTGCCTGTTCAAATTTTGTTGAGCAATTGGTAAAATATTAAGCAAATTAATGTCTAAAGGTTGGGAGGTATCCTTTCACAGTGCACAAATTATTGCATCATTCAAACAGTATTTTTCTTTCACTGTTCTGTAATACAATTAATCTTACAGTTTTGTGCCAACTGCCATGTTCATTCCTGTGTCCTGCTTATTTCCAGGAAAGACATAGCCATTTTCATGCTACTTATATTAGAAATGATGGGAGTCTTTACTATTGCTGGACATCGGTTTTCTCTGATTTCAAGAACACGAAGCATAAGTCCCTAACAAGAGTAATATATGTATCTTTCCATGGACAGTCTAGTGTCAAAGTTTTTAACACCTTACCAGAGGTTTGGATTTTACATCAGCAGTTTTCTTTAGCAGAAAGGCTGTTAAATCACTCTCAGGAATAACATTTTTGTTCTGCAAACGTTGCTCCACATCTCCTTCTGCCCACCTGTCCCCCAACTCCATGCCAAGATTGCAACAGCTATCTGACTCCTACTGTAAATTTCAAGTACACAATTTAAGTCACTTATTTGCCATGTCTACACAAGAGAACTTTAGCATCTGAGCTCTTTCAGATGCTGGTAAAACTTTCTCCAACACCCAAAGCTTAAAGGTATGAAAGAATAGAAGCAACTGTCAGACCAGGGTTTACATCATGGAATGCGATGATGCAAAACAGCAGTCAATGCTCTAGGTTTTGCAAGAAGATCTAAGAAAATTCCTGGCATGCACAGAAAACTCTATTCCACAAAGTTTACAACCTTAATACCATTATAAATTGCTTTATCTTGTGAATTATCTCCAGCATGTGTTATTCTTGTGCTGGTTCTATTGCAGCTCGGGATGACCTTCTCATCCACATAAATGTCCTGTCTTTCCTGAGTTTGCTAAACCTTTGGCCTGAAAAATATCCCAGGAAACTGTGTTGCACAGTCCAGCTCCACATGCATAAAACATATTGTTACTTGTCCAAAATCCATTTACCACTGATTCAAGCAACCATCTTATTTCTCTCAACATTTCCTAATAAGGCCCTCTTGCCATGCTTGCATCTCTCAGGAGTGAGAGTACATCTTGAGACAGCTTATGAGATGTCATTTTGTATCAGTGTGGTAAGACAACGGGGAATGCAGGCTTTGTCGTAGGAAAGATGGTGCACGTCCTCCCAGAGCTGATTCATTTCACTCCTTTGGAGAGCGCAGCGAAAGCAGTGCAGAGGCGGCAGCGCAAGTCATGGCAAAAGTCTGAGGCAATTACTTAGCTGCTGGTAGCTCTTTGTATTTCCCTCATTACAAATGCAGATCAAAACACCTTGCAACAATGTAATCCATGCTTCAAATATTATATTCCACATTTTCCTGGTAAGAAAACAAGACATAAAGGACCATGCCCTAACCATAGTAGAATCAATCAGCAAACTGGTGACTGTTTCAGCTTGGGTATTCCTCAAATACTCCTCAAAGTATTAGCTGAAAGCAGATTTCAGCAATCCAGAGTCCACAGGGAGCTGGGCTAGTCTTTTTTTACTATTCTTCTTGTCAATGGAGGAAAAACATATGTGTTTTTAGCAAAAAAGAAAAAAATATATATGCAAATGAGTAGGCAAAGACAGTTGCACCACCTGTAGCTAAGATTGCCTGGGTAACACTTGCATTTATAAATTCTCAAAAGCTGCAAGTAAGATGTACTATTGAAAAAGGGTGATTATTCCAACTGCAAGATCAAATTACCTGAAAAAAAAGAAAAAATGACAGCATAGAGTTGAGACAGAAGATTTTAAAGTTCTGACATAGAGAAAGGTGATATCACTCTTCTCTTTACATTTTTTATATTTTCACAGTTTATAATAGCAATGATGACATCCAAATTAGGTGTTTCCTGACAGTTAATGACCGTCTGGGTTAAAGGCTCTGTTTTAGTTCAGGACCTCAGCTATGCCATCCAGCTGCTGAGGTTCAAAGCAAGTCCCACCTTGTTGTCCAGCTACCTTGGCTGAAAGGCATCCCAAGGGAAAAAATCTGTCTCCCAGTGTAGAAAAGCATCAGTTCTTTCTGATTATCTTAGCCTCCACTGTATCTTAGGCCACTGTAGGAAGAGTATTCAAGGAAAGATAAAAAATCCATGTTCTGCTGCTCTCATGTCTCCCCAGCCTATTTACATACAATATTTCCAGACAAAAGTACGTGACCACATGCTATGAGATCAGTGGACAGGAGACTCAGCATCCATGACTCACATGGGCAAAAAGTACCCAAGAAAATGACAGATATTATCCAAGAAAATATCCAGAAATCTCAAACTCTTGCCAGACAAGATTTCTGTACCTGGAAATATTAGGAAAAGGCAGAACCAAAGGTTTATGGCTGTTTGCAATCTCAACAGGGCCATCAGTACGGATAGAAGAATCGTGAAGAATTGACTGTTTTTTGCTAGCCTTCTTGTTATTAGAGCCTGTTGTGCACCTCTCAGAAACATAAATCAGACTCAAAATTAAATCATCACTGAGATTTTCAATGCTTTTTTGTCATGTGGGATCAGTTCAGAAAACCTCACAGGGAAGAAGAGACATAAACTCAGGACCTCATCCTTCCCCATGTGTCCCATAAAACGACAGAATATTTATTTAGCTGCTTTTGGTGTGAACCGGGTACAGGGAGGAGAACTTGCCCCCAGCCAAGTGTGATAAGCATGTTTTAAGTCTCCCTATGGAGCACCCTGGCGGAGCTGGAGAGGCTCTAAATTTAAGGCTACAGGTGTTTTGTACCATGGATACCCATTTAGAGACTTTGCCCTGATGCTCTTTTTACAACGTTCTCCTCTAGGATCTTTTTCTGTCTCATATTCTTTTATTGCAGTACCAATTAGCTGAAACAACGATATGAACCCTTCACCCTACTGTGAGTATTAAAGAATGCTGTGGAATGAAATAGAGAGCACTACCAGAGAAATAAAGTGGATTTTCCTAGCCAGAATTAAAGGACGATAGAAGCCTTTTTGGGTTTTCTTGATTAACTGCATTTCAGTGAGATTAAGGACGCCTATTAAGGGAGTGTTGTAAATGCATGCACTTGCATATTTGTTAAGCCACCTCTTGATGTGTACAGCTCCTGGCACATCAGGACTTTCTGTTCACGGCACTTTCAAGCTCACATAAAGATCAATAACATAAAATACTCTTATCTGCTATGAAATACTTAACTGTCTCTCTGGCGTCATCATCATCAGGCAAGTAGTCAAAAAAAATTTTTTTAAGCTCACTTGGCAGAATGGTGTCTTAAGGTACATGAGTGCTCCAAGATAAGTGTGTAGCATTACCCACATCCTCCAGAAATGAAGAACGACAAAGGGATTCAACTGCCCTGAGAGAAATGAGAAGCTTCTGGTTCAGTCCTTCTTCTGCCCGAGTCTATGCGAGCCCTGAAATTTATCACCTAACCTCCAATGTTTTGGGCAGCTTGTACGTTGACGATAGCACTGTGGTACCTCTCCATGCCATGGAAAGAGGATTACATACACTGTGATACTCTGTCAATACAGAAGCCTGCAAGATGCCATTGTCCTTTCCTCCCCATTGCCCCTCTGCTGTACAACTCCCCATCTCCTGATCACGTTCTAAGCACTGTCTTCTTCTTCAATCAGCTTTTTAGGTTGATTTTCCTCAAATCTCTTTGCACTACTTACAACATTGAGACAAGACCAGACTTTTGCCTCCTTTCAGAGCTATTGAGACAGAGCAATTGGAAGGGCTAGCCCATCCCTCCATATCCAGTTAAAAAGCAGTCATGCCATGCAGGCATGTGTAGTTCCTTGGACAGTATAAGCAGGAGAAGCTCAGTCTTGAACATAAAGCTGGCCACAGCCCTGCTGTCACATGCTGAATCTGAGCTCACGCTGGTCTGGAGTTAGATAGTAATCTTTCAAGTCATCCTGCATCTCCACAGAGCTTGCTCATTTTGGGATGGGAGCAGCAATCTCACTGGAGGTCACTGGAGCCATCAGGTATATGTATCTCGGAGCAGGTACTATCTTGTCTCACAAGTACCAGGGGGTTAACTTTGGCTCCTTAATCTCATAGACTTCCAAACATATTACCCTTCAAGCAACAGCAGCTAGTGATCAATGAATGACACCAATAACCAGACATTATTTTCGTCTATTTTGTAATAGATGGAATCATAGTATTAAAACCAGGATATAACTGAATACCTCCGACTTTGGATACAGTGGTTTGTCATTTAATGACATTGGGTTTTGCCACATCTGGGAGGTTGATTTGCAACATGCTTGTCTTCCTGATAATAGGAAAATGGAGAGATGTTAAAAAGCTTCCTCCCTTGCAAACTAGAAAAGAGCAGTTTCCAGCAATGCTGCTTCTTCCCCAGAGAGAAAAAGCCCACCCTGTAATGATTGTAGAAGGTCTTATTTAAACATTTTTAAAACAATGGGAAGGAGAAAAAGGGACATTTAAGTGTTCCAAAACTTTGAACAGATTTGTTCTTCTCATGTTGGTGCACACTGTGAAGCATTAGATCACATGCTGCTAATATCATGTTGATTTATGGTCTGCATAAATGGAAATAAATGGCATTTTCTGTTACCCAGAGAATAATAGATGGCCCTGGAATGAACACAACACCACATTCACACTACAGGCTCTGTTCATGTCCCAAGCAAGGGGAGTGCAACTTCGTAAGGGCCCTTTCTGCCTTTCCTACCAGAAATCTTTGATACCCATTGATTTTAATGAGTAGAAGTGGACATTTAGGACAGCATTTTTCTAAAGTGTCTGAATGATTTAGGAACCAAAGCTGTGGTATAACAAAGCAGGGGAAACTTTGGGTGAATTTCTCCCTTGAATGAGAAACTGGAGACTCCCCAGATCTTTCTACAATGTTCACCAACCACACAAGTTGGTCAGGATCCTCTGCGTCATTTCCTCCACTTCTTCCCTTTCCAGCACTCAACCTCAGGGTTTTTTGTCATCACTTTCCTCCTGGACTAAGTCATTTGAGCTCCATCTTGAGAAAAATGAGGTCCCCTCTTCAAGCGTGGTATGCGCACTTGGATGTGGGAGAGCTAAACCTCTCAGCCAGTGAAACCCCTGTGCCACCTTTGAAACTGTGACTTTGGACATTAAATCACTCTGAAATGTTTTGAAAACTTACCCACAGAGCCTAGCAGTTAAAACTTAAGCTCCAGTGCAGTCTGTGATTATGGGCCTACAAGCAAAAGCAATGACTTACTTTGGTCTAATGACTCATTATTTAAGCTAATAGGTTTTACTTTACAACCAGGGAGGGTAAGTTTGTGCGACTAGCCAGTTACCATCGCTCAGCTGATGAGCAATACCCTGGTAAGATGTGGCAACCTTGTTGCTTTTGAACATCTGCCCACACACTCCTCCATTATAATGGGGCCTAACAGAGCTCCACATAGCTTGGGTTCCAAAACAATCTCAAACAAAACTTCTCCTTTAATAGACTCACAGCACTGCCAAAACATTCACATTTCAGGCTGAAAAGCGGAGTATTCAAACTCAGGACACAGATGATTTTCTGTTATTGTTGCTGTTGGCAGGGAAGGGAAGGTTAAATAAGTTTGAGACAATTTCATTTTTGATTCTGTATAAATATAGTCATGTCCATAGTGTTTTCTATTTCTCTGGTTAGATGATTAAAAAGTTATCATTAGTGCGTGTGAAATTCCATATCGTAATTAAAGGAACAGATGGTAAAGCTACATACTAGTAAGGTTGCCTGATGCTTCACATATTAAGATTTTGCTTCCTTATGGACAAGTTTGTGCTACAGCTGAATTCTTATCTTTAATTTTGCTTCCTGACATGCTCACATTTAATTGTGCAATCTTTATCGGGTTTTTGTGTGTTCTGAATAGATAATTACTTCCCAAATACATTAATAGAACACTGAAATTATTGACACCTACTCATACTTCCTGGAACAGGTGTTATTGTATACCATGTTCACACGCTGATAACAACTGAAAGATCTAACAGTTCAAACTGGTCTAGCAAAGATTGGTATGCCATCACTGTACAACGTTATTCATTTTACTTGGACATGATACACTGGTAGGGATGACTAAGACAAATTTAAGAAGATAAAACTTATATAACCATTGCCCTGTCATACCTAGTGTTTTATGGGGGCTAGTACGTGATACTGCAGAGGAAGGTGGAAACTGACAAAAGCGTAACTGGATGGTTGCAGTGTAGTGGGGAAAATGTCTTCATACCTCCCATGCTCCTTATCTTCTGCAGGTGACAGAGCCAGGAGAGGGAATTAATATAAAACCCTTAACTGTCTTTGCTCAGGTGTTCTGTGCTCTCTGAGACACACAGGGACGTAAACACAGAAAAAATACTGGATCCCTCCCCCATTGCTTGCAATAAAGCTAGAATCCAAACAGAAGGATTTCTGAAATTCTCCTACAGTGGATTCACACTAACTTAGGCCATCACCAAAAGGGTCAGATTCCTCGATCTCCAGTGACTTCAGTTACTATGGCTCAGAAGGCTGGGAGGACAAGCTTATCCAGGCACGTATGCACTCTTCCTCTTCAGCTGCCGCAGCTAAACTTGATGAGGATCCTGAATCACAGCCCATAGTGACACGAAACCACTCACACTGTTACCAGTGAAAGCAAACTTGTGCCTACGTTCTGACAAATATTTGCCAAAGGAAAATGCAAGAATACACTAGTTAGGACTACGATATATGCTGGATAACTGTTGAATGCTGACAGATATTCTCTATTTAGAGAACTCAGTAAAATAGGTAAGGGAGAGGAAGGGTAGAGAGCGATACAGAGATAAAGTTAAGCAAAATCTCCAGGGTTCCTTAACATATAAAAACTAGGGTCCAGGACAGAGGTTTTCTAAATGCTTTCCTGCTGAGAAGTTTATATAGAAATATTCAGTTTCTCAGGGAGGAGGTAAATGAGAAGAAAGTTCATTTCTTCCACTATGACTTTTATAAGGAAATAAGCCTCCATTATCTTATTTCTTTACCTTTTTCATTAAAAAATGAAGCCAAACCTACCAAGACAGACACAGCTGAAGGCAAGTTAACCTAAATAACCTCTTGGCTGCAGCTTCATTTCATCAAGGTCAGACACTAATACATGTATATACATATATATATTACAAATGTGTATTTATATTAGAATATCACAGTTAGTAGAAGAACTGTAAAAAAATGAAACAATTTTGTCTTCACGAAGAGAAACTACCTCAAGAATTCTTAAGGAAAAAAGAAAAAAAATTTTCTGCTTTTCACCAAAAATAATTTTTGGTCTTCAAACAGAATCTGCAACACTGGTAAGTTCTGCTTATTTTGGGGCAATTACAGTGAAGGAACTAGCTCACAAAAAGATTTTCTCCAAATAACATCGCTATTTTTGATACTAGTTAAAATTCTTTAGACTGGAATTTTCCAAACACAAATTTTCCTTTCTTAATCATAGTTTATTTCTATTCAGGTAAAGCTAAACCCAGAAAGCAAGAACTGAAGGCAGACCCGCCACAGGACTTTGGAAGCCCAGCCCCAAGTACTGATTTATCCAGGGCACATAAATTGTGCACGTACAGAACAACTCTCCACTGCATGGATGTCATCCAAGCAGACTCAATACCACTGCAATCTTGAGCAGCTCTAAACCCCAACTTGTTTTTTACACACAGGCAGCTTATCCAAGATTTTTCTTCTGATGCAGGGGAAAGAGCAATGTGCCACCATTTCGTCACAGAGCCCCAAGGATCGACTAAGGAGCCAGTAGCGTGATCTGGCTTCTAGCAGCACACCTCACTGACTGGGGCAGGAAACCCAGATGATAAATCCATGAGGTTAGAAGTAAAGTTCAGGACAGTGCTCATTCAAACAGGCATTTCATACTTCTACCTTTGAGTAGCTGAAGCACTGCCAGCAGCGAGGAGTTGACTGTGTTATTTCCTCCTCCCCTGCACTTTTTGAGAAGAGGACATCTGACACTTGAGCGGGGAATGTCAACCTTTTCAGGCAGGTGGATCACTCCCTTAATTAGGAAAAGCCCTCTTCCAACTGTGCTGCAGGTTTGGTCTGCTGGGGAACAAGGACTCTCCTCCAAATACCAAAGTATTTCCTTGGACTACAAAAACACAGTTGCTCTTGCAAGTTGGGTGGTAAAATACAGTATGACAGCACTTCTTTTCAAGTCGCAACACTCTACATAATACACATCCCCAGAGAGATCTGAGTGCTGCATTTTATTGCACTTTAAAAACACTGTGCTAATAAATTCCAGTCTCATATAAACTGCATGGACAGAAGTGCTCTGCCCATGCAGTCTGCCTGCCCAGTAGAAAACGTGTGTTATTCTGAAAAAGTCCGCAGCTTAAAGTTCCTCACTGGAGCGGTTCAAATGAAAGGAAGAGCTGTGTTACTCTTTCTCCCTTGGAAAATAAGGGTATCACAAAATATGCCAGATACAATTATTCATAGACTTACGGCTCCAGTGTTCTTGCATAGTTTCTTTTATTTGCAAATTATATTCTCTACCTGGTTTATTATAAAAACATTCCCTCCAGGTTCTTTTTTATTCTTTCCTCAAAATAACAATGCCCCCAAAAGTCTTCAGAATTTACTTTTTTAATTTTAAATTAGCATAACAGGTTTTTTTTGTCTTCTGGAAATCTCTGCTATTTCACATTATATCCAAGTCATACAACTAGATCAAATCTAAACTGGAAAATTCAATTAGCTATCCTCTTGTATTTTGCAGTTAAACAGCTTTTCTGAAAGCTAAACTCTTACCTCGCAAGAAAATAAGTTTCTTGTGGGGCTAGCAATTCTGAAATAAAATGAGATATGGGAGACCATGCTGTGGGTATGGTACTGGCCTTATGTTTTCAATTTTGTGTTCAGCAGATCCCACTGTCCCAAATCCTCCTGATTCAGAAAAACACAGCTTCTCATCTTGTCAGTGAAGCTTGCCGTAGCCTGCCTTCCTTCATCTGTTGGGATGATATTGTGTTACCTCCTTACAGCAGTCAGCTTATTTGACATCTTTTACTCCTGTCTCCTTCCTAGGCTTAGGTCTACTAGACCACATTCTGTTCCCCTAGCCTTCCTTTCTTGCATGCACTCAAATCCCCTTTCTGGTCTTCAAGAGGGCCCTTGCAATCACTGAGGACTTTCAGGCAAATGGTCCCCTGTGCAGAGCTCCACCTGGCTGGCAGCAATACAGATTTTGTCAAGAGGATGCTGATTCTGTGGCTTAGGTCTGGCTCAGTTGGGTTTTCTGTGCCCCTGTTCCACAAGAAAAGCATTGCTTGTTCAGAAGGTTGGAGGGACATTGAAAATTGGTTTCCCAGCTTCTAGCTAGAACTAAATATCCTCTGACACAGAGGAAAGAAAGGAAAGGATTTATCTAATAATTTCATAAAATTCTATTAAAACATCCAGCCAGCACTGAAGTCCGTTACTAATTCCCAGCTAGTTGATTTAGCTTCCTGTACTGTGATGCATTTCACCTTTCATGGTGCTCAGCACCTTTCCCTCATTAGGAGATCGGTGTCCCTCACTGAGTGCAGACCTCTGCAACGTGCGGGTCTTAGAAGTGCTCTGCACTTCTCTTTTGCACCTGCTGTGCCAATTCTCCTTCATCTCCAACAAGCATTCAGGTATTAGTATCATTCCTTGTGAATGGTAAATCCATAAACCCCTGGAGGCAAAAGGAAATGCTGTTCAGCATATACTAACCCAGCAAATGAACTGCTCTGGTATGATCGCACTTCTACTGGCATAAGGTGTACATCTAATATCTTTATCTCTATAAAATTCCTGTGTGGGAAAGGAAATCAATTTTGTACCCTTGCAATCAAATCCTCCCCAAGGTGTTTACTATACGACTCTCTGTATAACAAAATCATCCTTCCCAGATGAACCGTGCACCAGTAAAGCCCTGGTGGGTAGATGAAACTGAAAGAGAAATAGATAAACATACCTGAAAGTCTGCATCACCACTTGGCCCAAACGTTTGCTGTTCACTGCAGGTGCAATCTGCTCTCAGGAATGAGTCAGATTCATATGTGTTCTGGTCCTCAGTCAGAGCAAGGCCCCATTACAAGCCTCCCCTGGGCAGGAGCTCAGCAGGCCACCCCACACCCAGTGGCGTGTGCCACCAGCTGCTCTTTCCTGCCCTCACTCATCACGGCTTCTACAGCTCTTACTCCGCACTCCTGCTCTAACACCTACAGGGATACAAAACAAAGCTCAGGGCATCTGTGAATGGATTTCCCTTCTAAAGACCACCCCTCTTGATTAAAAGATGATGATAAAACCACAGATTTTTGCAAATCACAAAAAAATTTGGGTCTTAGTTTAGTTTAGTTTCATGGTCCATGAAAAATTTGGGTCTTAGTTTAGTTTCATGGTCCATGTCATTTGAAGTATTCACATTTCAGGGCAGATATAGTGAGGTTCATCTCCTGTAACGTGAGTCATCTGAAGTTAGATGTCTAAATCTACTTGGGCATACTGTACATATTTGTACAGTAAAAGGAGAGGAAGAATGGTTCATCTCATCTTCTTTAGTTGCCCATCTATGGAAAAGATCCAACACCACCTGCAAGTAAGCTTTTCTGTATAAAAGGACTCTACAATGAAGTGGTAAGCCTTAGACAATAAACATCTACAGTTAGAACAGAGGAGTTACATCAGCCATGTATGGCAGTAAAATATGAGATCCCGGAGATCTGATTCAAGATCACGATCATTGTTTATGTGTTGGTGTACCCTGGCAGAGTTCTGACCTGTACCAGATATCAGTACACCATTCAATGCCAGCACACTGCTTTGAGGGTAGAATAGGTCAGGGATCAACTCCAATAAATAGCAAAGTTGAGGCCAGGCTTTTTAGGGAGAAGAATAAAGATAATTTAGCCATACAAATGCATGCACATCACGAAATTTGGCCAGCAGCCCGTGGTCTGTTTAATTTACTAATGAAGGCATAGCCAAAGAGCTCCTTCTTTCTTTGTGTTTCCTGTACATGCTGTTTCTGTGGGACAGGGATCTGCCCTGTCTCTGCTCGGAGAAGTGACCCACATTTTAAAGCAGGATCTTTCTTTTCCTAAATGCTGGTGCTGACAGGATGAAATTCAGCCAGCTGTGTTCTTACTTGTCTGGTGAGACACTTTCAGTAAGATATGAAGCACTTTTTCTAGATAAGAAAGCTGTCTGGAGTGTATCAGACAGGATGTTCTTCGATCAAAATCCCAAACTGATTCAGCTATTCTTATTCTGTCCTGATCTAGCTATAAAGCAGCTATAACATAGGGTTGCACACAGTTTTTCAAAAATTTATTTCTCATTCCCAGTGAAAGAAGGTCTAAAGGGGTTCCAGAAAATCTGGAGAATACTTGAAAATAACTCCTTTTCAATTAGCACAAGCTGGTCACCCCTCAAGCTGAAGGCACCGAACCTGTTGCTCCCCACTTACAAATCCTTATCAATATGCAGTGATAATTCACGCTTAGGTTATGAAAAAAATCAGTTCTCCCTTGCAGGGATGGGATGGGCTACTGTTTGAGAGACATTTTTCTTTTCTTTCCATCTTTTTTTTATTGATTTGCAGCTCTTTGATAATACATGGAGTAATTGTTTGGTGAGAAACACAGAATGCATTTATTTACGTTTATAATCTCAATTTTAATCATTCCTGCCATTAAAAAATGTCACTGTTAGTCAATTTTATGTTTTTTATTCTAGTATTTTATGTCAACATGCAGTGTTAAAATGTTAGTACTTCTCATTACTGAATGATTATTTTGCTCAAGATTTTTCGTTTTCTTTCTCTCTCTCCCTGTGCCTAAAATCCAATTTACAACCTGCTAAAGGCCTCATAAGATTTTTATGGATTATTTCCTGAAATCATATTAATCTAGCTCCTGTTACTCTCCGATAATTTCACCTACCATTGTATGAAGTAACTAAATTTGATTGCTTGGAAATGATCCCCTAGAGACTTCTTCATGAAGCAAGAAAAAGAAAAAAAAAATGTAACCCTACCTCGAAGAGGTTGTAAAAGTGGTGGGAGCAACAGGCCTATAAATTCACAGGATGTGGACCCCTACCAAGAGCAGTTTCAAACTATGATAATCAGAGATCTTCAGACATTCAAATAAGATATAGATCAGGGCTTGGGTTAGATTGCACTTGGCTTTGCCTCAGCTGCTTTCAGAAGTAAGCCTCATTTGGCTTCATTGAGTGATATACTGTTTATCACTGTTTTAACAAGCTCGGTAAGTTGCCCAATAGCTTATCAGCTGCACCCTGCTTCATTAGAACAGTAGTTCAGCCAATATTAACTACACTGGGCATCAGCTATCAATTAGATGCATCCCTTATTTTAGGGACAGTCTGCAGATAACAGCGCAAGCAGTCAGAGAACAAGGTGTTTAAAAACAGTGAAGAAGTCTGGTCTCTCTGGCATATTGTGCTTTACATGTTTGTTTGCATGATAAAAAATCCCTCTCCTCTAAGCCTTGTAAATGGGTAGTTTAAGAGCAGCAGGTATTCTTGAGACAGAGCAATTCAATGCAATTGCTCAGGGTTATAAGAAAAGTTATCTAACTATCAAGTAGACTGTGTCTGATCCACGCATGGCTTCCCAGACACAGTGAAGCTTTCATGCAGTTGACAGGCCAATGGTCCTTGGAAACGGGGATTCATTCACGCTGAGTGCAGACAGGAGATAAAGTACAGATTAGGGTCTGCAATTTCCTAAGCCCCAGACCGAGCTCCAGCAGGTTGCCGTTAGGACTGCAGTAGGCTCCCTTCTGGTGCTGCAAACTCCGACGTGCAAAGTCATCTTGGTCTCTATGTTGCAACAAGCAGAGACTGGCGATTTTGAGTGCCACTCCCACTTCCCCGTGCTGGGCTCTGCTCTGTTCACTGAGGAGAAGCAGCGTGACCACAGCACTGGGAAGGGTTGAGTTTTCACTTCCTCAAATCATTGCTGAATCTGAGTCAACTCCAATGTGCACTCTGGACTCATCCCAGCCAACAAGTACTTTTTCTTAAAATCCTTTTGATTTTTGTTTGTTGTAGTAGAAGATCATTCTGCTATCAAATGTACCCTGACCAACCCAGGATAACCACACTGAAATTCTCTAATCTAGGTTACCTTAATGGTACCTGGGATCAGAGTCTGCCCCTCCTCTGTCTCCTACTTGATGCTTAGAAATGCTTTTTCCTAAGCAGTGTAGGATCCATGCCACACAGGGGAAGATTTTCGAAGAAAGTATCACGCAGCATCTTCCATCTACAGATCTCTATATAGCAGGGCAATAGGCAAAATATAATGTGTGTTTCTGGTTTAAACCAGCATGGTAATTTTTAATCTATAAAATGCTGGTCTTAAAGAATTAGCTGCTTAGATGGCAAGAGCAAAATGTGTGCATTTACAGATGATGCATTACTTCATGGAATACATTTGTACCTATACACTTGGACAGTCTTTTCACTGGCGTTCTGACCACAAATTTCCCTGCACTAGAAAGTCATTTAGAGCTTGATCCTCCAAAGGAGTTGTCCTTTATACATCCTTAGTCTCATCCTTTATGGCTAAGTGATCAGAGCGCTTGCACATGACATGGAAGATATATTTTACCCCTCAGCCCCAGGGGAATCAAGCTCCAATCTCCCACTTTTCAGGAAACTGATCTCAACTCTAGGCTGTGGGCTAAATTTGAGGAAAGGGTGGGAAGAGAAGGTCTCTGTGAAGCCTTCCTACTGAAGCTGCTCCATTTCACTTTGCCTACTCAACCTTTCCTTGAGTTGGAGAAAAAGGATAGCATGCAAATAGGAACCACTTCAAGAGGATGGACTGAGTGCCCCCCACCCTAATAACAGTCCATAGGCTGGTGGTTATGGCACTCTCCAAGGAAGTATGGGATGTGAGTTTACAGCCCCTCAGGCAGAGGAAGGAACTGAACTTGGATAACCCACATCCTGAATGAGTGTACTAACCACTGAGCTGAATAATAAATAATAATGAAAAGGAGCCCTGTCCCACAACAGCTCGCCTCTGAAAGGGAGAAAGACGGCTGCTCTGTTTTTTAAGAGCATATCTGTTCTTAGGCTTCTCACTCCAGAAAGCTAAAGGCTGTGAAGGAATTTGAACAGAGGACCGCACACTTCTAGCCCAAACCCAGGACTCGGGATATCCAGCTAGCTACAGCCTTTTTTGACAGTTAGCAAAATGGCTCTGTGGCTGTTTGAGATCCCAGCCTGAAGCCCCAACTCTCTTTCATTTATCTAAGCAGTTTGGGTCTCTAATTGGGAGCCATATGTTCACTTAATAAGCAGGTGCATGGGATCTTGGTGCAGCAACAGCGAATGCAGCAGTGCTCACTACCTGTTGTGGTTGCTTTCATCTCCAGCCCGGTGTTTGGTACATGTTTAGGTGCTTAACTCTCAGTGACTCCTTTCTCATTCTCCAGACTGGTCCTACCAGAACTACCAACCTTCACGTTGGGTGACTCAGTAGCCCCTGTGACATTCCGACATATTCGCAGAAAAAGGGAATGTCTGTTCTCCTAAAACACAGAAGAACTGTGTGTGCATTGTGTGTTGTGTTTCCAAAGGCTGTTCATTATTATATTTTTATATTTTAATATAATCCTTGTTGTTCACCATAAACATTCCCTGTTCCCAGAGGCTGGGTTATTTTAGAAAGAAACAGAAAAGGCAAATTGTCTTACTTCTGAGATTTCCAGTAATCAGTTTATCACACATTCATAAATCAAGACATTTGCTGTGAAGAATGTTGAAGAAATACAAAGTACAATTACAGGCAACTGCATATTTCCAAACACCCTGGTGTTTGAATATTCAAAAGATATTTCAGGTTCTTCTATTTCTTGCCAATAGCTGAAGTGCTGAGTCTCTATTAGGAGTGTTTATGGTAAAATAGGCACATGACATTATCTCCTGTCTGATCAAACAGAGTAAACGTACTACTTTAAAATGTCACAGATCTATTTCTGCAGCTTCCAGCAGTTATTGTTGTAAACAAGGGATTTCTGTATTTGCCCATAGCTTAGCCAGAAAGTTAATGTTTCCTATTAAACATTTTCTTCTTTCTTTCCTAGACCATTTTGTACTACCACACCCAGCTGCTAACATCTGGCTCCAAGCAGTGACACCAGCTGATGAGAAACGGCATTCCTGCATCTTTTCTTTCTGAAGACTCATCCAGAGGTGGCTTTTATCCAGCAGACAACACACTACACTGCTGAATGTCAATGTCTGGAGTCCCACTGGACAAAGGCTCCTAGAGGAGTTATTCACACCAAACTGTGCAAGATAAAGATCTGGGAGTCTGATTCTCAGAACTGTGGTTCTACAAATCAGCAAGCTCCTTTGGCCAGTCACCTCAAACACTGTGTCACCCAGCTGATGTATGGACTGAATCATTTGGACATCCAGTCCGAAGCACAAGACAAATAGTGATTACTAACTCAGACTGGTCTCCTGGCACAAACTGCAAATGGGCCAGTGGCAGTTCTGTGTTTGAAATCAAAAAGGATGACAGCAGTCCAACTCTGACACCGCTTTATGTAATCTGGTATGGCACAGAGTCTCTGCTTCTCCACCCAGTAACACTGGGGCAGATTCCTGGAGAGGAAGGTTCTCACCCTTCAGAGCTGGGCTGATAGTGCTACTGGAAAAGAGAATAATACTGAGCGTTAAATATTTAAAAATATATAAATTCAATTAGAAATAATAATTAATTAATATTTGATGCATTTAATTCTAAATATAAATTAATAATATTTTAATAATAACTTGCAGCCAACAGCCTTAATCACAGGATGCCAAAACACTTTATAGATAAAACTCAATTAAACTTCCCATTATCCACCTATGCGATACTTCCCACTGGCAGCTCTCAGGGTGTTTTGTGAGAGGCAAGTACCTGACATCATTGTTATAAGTGAGGCAGCTGCAAAACAAGGATGTAAAGCACCTTGTTTGCATTTGCTGAGAAAATCAGGACTAAGCTGAGAAAATATCCTAAGTGTCTCAATACGCAACCTATTGCTACATGCAGCAAATTACTGTGTTGCTTTAATAATGGTTTCCAGAAGGTTGCCCTCCAAACTAGCACTGAAGCTATAACCGAAGCAAGTTTGGAAATTGGCCTGACTGCAGGGTAGGCTATGTCTGTACAACCTTTTGTGATCAGACCCACGCCTGGCTCAAGCCAGCTGAATGCAAGCAAGTGCTGGTCCAAAAGCAACAAAGCTTCATTAGTTCGGGGCTGTTTCTCTGCAAAACTTGCTGTAACAGCTCAACATCACCCTCTAGGCAGAGGATGGCTGACGGTTGGCTGGCTGTGTGTGAAGGGGGCACAGGCACAGGTGTGTCTGCAGAGGACCAGGAAGCCGTAGACCTTGCTCAATATTGCATTTCTGTGAATCTCAGTGCAGACTTACCAAGGACACTGCAGAATTGAATATTTTGGGGGCTGAAACTGAAGCTGAAAACGTGACTCGAATACAGCCTTTACCCAGGCAAGTGGACTATGACCAGATAGTACTCATGCCCAGACAGTGTAAGAAAAAAAGCATATATGTGCTAGAGCAAGGACCTGAGTGCTATGACCTTGGAAGATTTTTCTTGTATTGCCCAACTGTTTATCACCCTACTGTCATGGTACTTAAAATACTTGAAAGTTAAGCTTTAAGTTTCTAAATTGTGGGGGGGGGGGTTTCCAGATGTCCAGTACAACACCCAAATTACATGATGAATTACACATTCTTCTGGACAGGAACTTGCCCTCAGTCCTGTTTATAGGAAACAAAGAAAGCAGCACCCGACCCTTAAACTATAGGTACTCAGTAGCAAAGGGGGGAGTCTCAAAAGAGAAGGTGCTACTCTGCATTTACCATAATGCTAATTAAGCTACCCAAGATGTAAAAAAAGTCAGCAAAATGTATTCCCTTCTCAAGGCCATTTAACCTAGAACTCATTTCTTGGCCACGTGGTCACCTCTCAGCTCTGAATCACTTTCTTTAGGTACCTTTGTCTCCTCATGGATTATCATGGGATATGAGGGCAATTACACTTCTACCTTAGGTAGATCAGTTAAGTACATAAGACTAGGTAGGATGAATCTAAGACCCTTGTGTAAAACACCTAAAAGCAGAGGTTACTTTAAAAAGCTTGGCTATAAGTGCCTCTGCCATAAACTCCTCAAATCCTTGAAAGAGTTAAGTAAATTCATAATGCAGCTACTGATGGCAAAACATTGTCCTGATTCTCCCTGTACCACAGCTTAATACTTAACAACACCAATGTTAAATGGTTTTTTCTCTACTTGATTTTGACAGACTGTCTACATAAGAGACATCTTTAATTTTTCAGATGCCAGTAAAGATAGATCAGTTCATAAGGGTAAGTAACCTGCATTTTAAATTAAGTATTCTGAAAGCCAACGGCCAAAGCTATATATGAACTTTGCAATCACAAAAGCTTTCTTTGGAACAGATCAGAGACAAAATATTTCATTTGCTTTGTTTTTATCCTTTCATTTGAGTCATAATTATATCCAAACTGCAGCTTCTGAGGGCCACACAGAATAATACAACTGCCTTTGTTTCCGTGGATTAATGTTCTGTTGTTTCCATTCCCATTGCAATCCTAGTTACATGAATGAGGAATCTCAATGCAAAGGCATGCAGTATTCTGGGAGTTATAATAAGAAGCTGAAAAGCTTTGATGTTGTTTTCTGAAGCATATAGTCTGATTCGCTATTATTTCTCCACTCTCTTTTGGACCATAGCTTTCCTTGGTCCTTTGTTAAGTTACAGAGCACCCTCCAGATCTGAAGTACCAGAGAGATGTTAGCATGTAAACACATCACAAGCCAACTTGATCCTTCTTATCTGAAACTGCTGTGCCCCAGAGAAGTCATTTCCCCAAATGACAGGATGTTGCCAAGTCTGAGTTTCGCAAGGTACTTCACTAACTTCTCACAGCGAATCACTAAAAGAGACTCTGGGTCTGTGTCGTATTTGCTAAAATCCTCCAGTCTGAAGTTAAAACCCTCCTTTCATCTTTACCCATTCTGTCACCAGTTAACGGTGAAATTCTACTAATAGCTAGGATTTAATATAGGCACAAACCAAACAAAGGAAAATAAAGGGGACTGGGGAAGTCCTTGATGAAAAATAGAAAATGTGAAGGTTCAGAAACTTTTGCAAAATTTATACTCTGATCCAGATCCAGAATGATTAGTGTCTCTTGTGTGTAACATGGGGACACGAAGGTTGAATCTGATCCTGAGAATATTAACATCGTGACCTAACCTTTGCAGCTGAAATGCCCTGTCATTTGGAATTCCAGGCTGTGGAATTCCTCGCTTCAAGGCAATACTGAGAACATCAACTCACATACATATGTGAAAGGCTTTGCCTTAATTTAGTCCTCAGAATACTCACTCTTAGATGATAGATATCCTGAATAAAGAGGAACACAGATTTGACCCAAGACAGCTGTTTCTAAAGAAAAAAGACATCCTGTTCTACTATATGTAGCAGTAAGAATAAGGGAAGGACATAACTCGAATCAGAGCTGATACACAGTAAATTACTTCCAAGAAGCACTCAGAAAGTCTTTCAACTAAAATCAACAGACATTATCACAGACTGGCTAAAATAGAACACATTTCTAACATCAAATTCTTGTAGTGTAAAAAGAAACAGAATAACCAAAAGTAGTGAGACCACCACCATAATTCATTTTGAGAAAACAATTGTAACCAACTAGACAGTGTCGCCTAAAATCGTCTCTCCAGTGTTTTAGATTGGCATCTTGGGATTCTTCTCTGATAGCAGCTTGGATTCACAAATTCTTTTAATCCTAGACATATTATAAAATACCTTTCTGCATTTGGACATTACTGATACAGGTCAATTCTTCTGTCCACACTGCAGGAATCACGAATATTCTGCGTGTGGAAATCGTGGTGATAACAACCGGAGCCTGGCGCAGGGAATGAGAACAGAATATGCAATTGAGATCTGCAGTGCAGATAAGATTTCTGCACTGAAAACAGAAGATGTGAGTTTTACCCACACGTCAAAACTGTGCAGTATTCTGAGACTTGCTTATCCTTAAGTGGCATGAAAACACAAAGGGAAGAAAGCTTTTCTCATGTTTTATAATGAGAAATGTGGTTGACTTTCAGACCTGAAACTATTTAACACACACACACACACACACACACCCCCCTATAAAAGAGGAAGAGAGAGAAGTATTTGAAACAAATTTGGAATGAAATGAGAAAAATGACTTATTAGAGTAGACATCAACTAAAAGTTCACATTTATTTTGTGTCAATTTGAAATGGCAGGGGGATTTTAATTATTTTCCTTACTAAGCACATAAAAAAATATTCACTAGAAAGCACAGCAAATATGTTATAAACTCATTTAAGCTACAGAGCTCATCAACACTGTTTGCTATTATGAAATCATTTGGGGATATGGTATTTTTTTAGGAGGAATTGTTTTGCACTTAGATGGAAACCACATCACAGTCCTTCAGACATAAATCTTTTATTGTATCTTCAAGAAAGAAACTGGAAATTGTGCAACAAGGCGCCACTGATAAAATATAAGTATCCCCTTAGAGTAATCTGGATGAGCTCATCACTTGGGAAAGATAACAGGGTATGTCATGGTTACAAAACACTGCTTTTCCTTTTGAGTTAGTGGCACAGGAACACAATGAATGTAGTCCTGTAGCAGAACTCTGTGCACAGCATAAAACAAAATACTTAGCTCTTCAAGACAGAAATAGCTTCTGAGCCTTGGCATTGATTTGCTTGACTTGCAGTTGGAAATATACCCCATCCAGTGTCAGGTGGACTGTTTCCTTTCTTTGCAGGTAGAATTAGCATCATAGCGAAGGGCTTCACATCACAGCCAAGCAGAAGGAAAATATGGTATGAGGTAAACTAATGCAATGATCTGGCAGAACTTGTTTCAGATGTAACCTCTGATGTCACAGCCTTCAGACTTTGGGAGGCCTCCAGGAAGATTAGTCCTGAGGAGACCTTGTTGATCGTTTGTTGTCTCCCTTGCATCCACATGTTGTGTGTACCTGCCCCCCTGTTGCAATTTGACAGATTCCATTGCAGAGCCAAGGGATTTTCACCACTTAAGACATCCACATACTTTTGGGTGACTGAGCCACTATCAACACAAACTTTTTCCACCAACAAGCAGCAAAACTTTGTGGAACTGATTAACTCACAACACTTAGTTCTTAATATGGCTTACTAGACTGTGAAGGACTACTTTCTGTGACTCTCCAGACCATAGCTTCAGAATAACTGTTGTCTACCATTTCCTCTGTACCTAGGATTCTAAATAAAGGTATAGCAGAAACCCTGCAAACCCTCTGAACACAATCACAGGCAGAAGTCACAAACGCAGGTTCTGCACTTTTCCTCTGATTCGGATGTGTTTCCGGAGCAGCAGTTCCCAGCACCACTTCCATCACTGGCACTGATCACAGAGGGACCACTCATCGGGAATGATTCGATGAAAGAGAACAAAATAGGAGAATTTATTTCACTAAGCTTCTCACCAGTATGCCGGTATATTGTACAAAGCATTTATCACTGTGACAATTTTCATGCCACATTCAATTTAACTTCAAATGAAATTGCAGCACCTTAAGTGTTATATTGTACCTATTATCTGTGTGTATGCACCCGGAGGCTGTGCCTTCAGTTTCAAACAGAAATGGAGCCAGTAAGGTCAGGAATTCAGCCCTTTCCTCCTCCTCTAAAACAGAAACCTACTAGGCATTGCTGTAATAAAACACCCTCATGAAATTTCATTCAATACTTTAATAATCAACATAAATCTGTGATTCTTGGACCTAGGCTGGGATTGCCATGTGACTACAGCAGCAACTTATCTAGATGACTACTCCACTGTCACTGCCTCAGGTTTCTTAGACACTGAGGTAACAGTCTCGCCTAGATGGGTTGGAGAGCTTGTACAATTGTGCCTTGACACACAAGTATCTGCTATCCCATATATAATCTTGTACAGTGGTAATCTGTGATACTGACAATAAGTAAAGATTTAATTGACAATAAGAAAGAAGTCACGGGTAAAATTTAAGCAGGGGAAAATAAATAGAAGTGCTTAGCAAAAAACCCAAACACAAACCCCATCACTCCAGATGCAAGTTAGACCTGCCTTGAAATACCAAATACAGTAAGCCCTTCAAAATTTGGCACCCTGCCTTTGAGGGAAGTAAAAAGCCACCACACAAATGAGTTACCAGCAGGACACCTTTGCAATGATAGCAAGAGGCAGGATTCAAGGTTACAGCCCTTCTTCTGTTCCATTCCTCTTCCCACTGTCTCAAGAAGAAGCCAGGCAGCCATGAAGGTACCCAAAACTAGGGAACAAAACCGATAGCAACTGTGATTAAGGTATATGGAGGATGAAGTAACCCAGATTCCAAAGCAAAAAGTCACCCTATAACAACTGCTGAATCCTGAAGGGTCCTATCCAAAACACAGTTTATTGTTGTCAATTAAAAGGTAAAAAAGACTTGGTGGCTGGTGTCCTTTGCCCTCCAAGTCCTTCATGAGTGATTCTGACCAGCCTGGTTGGACAGACAGTGCTTGGGAGTCATTCTGATTGGAACGTGAGAGAAGACAAGTTTGGGCATGAAACAAGTTTGTTATGAAATATGTATTACCTTCCTCTCCCACAAGGTCTCTCACCAAGTCTGTCACATCCTACTCTGCTCTACTTAATCCTTGTACCTGGTTAGATATTCTGGATAAACTTATTCTTGGTTTTGGTGAAAAATAGGCACAAATGCCTGCTTTTAATGTGCAAAAGACAATACACATCTCCTCTTGCTGATAAAGAGCGCTGGTATATCAGTTAAACCCTAAAGAATCTTGCCTAGTCTTATGCTCTTGTGGTAGCAGAATAAATGCAGCTCAGTAGCATGTACTGAAAGCAGATAAAACCAACTCATTGATATACCGTTATTTTAGGGGGATTCTTTGTTATACACATATCACAACTAAACAGAAGCTTCCAGAGAAAACAGGTCCATTGTGAATACCTGAGAACTCACTTGTTTGGCTCAGAATTTAGAGCAAGGAGAGCTCTCTACCATAGCAGAGAGAAAATAATCATTCAAGGGACAATGTCCATTTCATTGCCAGAACAATCCGTCAAACAACACTGTAACACCAGTTTCTGGTTTCTGTTGAGCACCAGTTGTTAAAACTGTGTTGTCCTCCACTTGTTAAAACAAAATCTTGCTTCAATTACAAACATGGTCAAATCCTGAGTAGCACGAGGTGCACAGCATAGTTATCATATCAGAAACTAGATTTACAGATTTAATTTCCCTAATATTACTGTTCTAAGAGTTGATATTTATAGTCAGCTTGTACTTCTGTTCTCTGGACCCAGCTAAAGTCAGATCCTGACTGATTAAATTTATGTCCACACTGCCTGAAACATCTCACATGGAAAAGATTCCTAATACATAACCTGATAACAGCATTAGGCACCTCTACAAAGTGTGCTGAAATCTTCTGAGGAAAGATTCTACATAAAAGATAGGTGTCTGCTAATATTCCTAACTGTTTCTGAATGTGTTCAGACAATATCCAGCTCTTGCAGAACCTAATTGAATCTGTGGTTTACCTGCAGAGAGGAGATTTCATTTTTAGTTATCACAGTTTGCCACCAATGGCTCTGTTGCTCCAGTGTGTGACCTATCACTGCTATACATCCACCTGTATATTAATGGACTTTGATTCTTCTCTAGCACTGCAGCGAGCCGTGCTTGATTTTTGACTTCACTCCACTAGGCAGGACTTACTCCCACCTTCCAGGGGTGTTTCCCTAGAGTAATACACAGGTTGAAATGCATGAAGGAATACTGACCATGTCTTCAAGAGCAAGGATGTTTTGCCTCGGTGTTTGAAGGAAAAATGGGTCCCAGAAAACCTAACAGACCGTTTCTGACAATAAAATAGTTGATTTGCCTTGTAAGAGCACAACTTGCAAAAAGAAGTGTAAGACATAGCACAGTGCACTGTGTTACACTCTTGTTCAAGACTTCCACCCAGTGAAGGCTATTTGGGTCTGCCTGAGTTAGAAGGGAAGGATTAGACTCTTGTGGGCCTTTTCAGCTCTGCAATTTAATGATCCCGTGTCACTGCATGAACAGTTCTCACTACTAACTCTGGCTCAAGATATGGTCCAGCTCCACAAGAAGCACAAAATTCTTGGTTTATATTATGATCATTTAATCTTGATGTTTTCCACACATTGTAGGTAATGCTAAGGTAACCATTGCCTACTTCTTTCCAGTAAGTTAACCCTACTCTACATGTGGCTTACATATTACACTTTCGGGAGAAGAGAGCGCTAGGCATTAGTTAGAAACATGCATAAAACAAACTGCCAGGAGGTTGGAGAAAAGAATAGGTTCATCCAATGCAGTGAAACTAAAATTGACAGCATGGTGCTGCCTGGTAAAGAAAAGATAATGAAGAAAACACTGCATCAGTAAAAGTATTTAATTGAACCTGTACCTATCAATTGTGTAAAAAAAGTGTTAGGGGAGGCAAACAGATCCAGAAAGTAAACTTTGAATTAAGAATTTAGTTATAACTTAAAGCTCTTCCATCTTCTGGAGGAATAAAAGAACAAAATGCAACAGAAGGTAAGTTCATTTCTTGCAAATACAGACACTCAAGAATCGCTGGTATATCCAAAATCCTGACAAAAACAGACTTTTACAAGTTCCATTTGCATTCATTACAACATAGTTTTGTCGGCGCTGAGCTGAGACTCACAAAACTTAGCTCTCCCTTGCATGAAAACCAGTTTTATCTGCAACCAATGGTCTTATATAGCACAAAGGCATGGTCTTTGTCTTGTATGTAAGGCCACACACCAAAAGAGACAACATTTGAGTTATGCTACAGACAGCAAAATGCTGCAAGCCACAGTCCCCTGCTCACAGTAACCTCTGAGAGACCACAGAAAACATAACCAAGACCATATAATGTTCTGCTGGAAGAAGACACTTAAGTAATTTTGTTTGGACAGACATAATGGGTAGGTACATTTATTTATAAATAATATGGAGTGTTCAATCCATTGAAGAGCAATAGCTCTACAGTGCAAACACATGGAGATGTTGAAGATGACCAAGGCTGTTTGTAGAGCTTGGTTTCCACTGTAATGAGGAGGGTCCCTTGCTACCAGCAAAAGCCTGCAATTCTGGCAAGTGCTTTCACACCTCCTGATGGTTTGACTTCCCCTGAACAATGGATAGGATATTTGGCTACTGGCAGCCACAGCTCTGCAAGTTAACACTTGAATAATCCAGTAGATCTGTCCTATGTTACCACATATGGATCACAAAGAGTCTTAAAACCCAGTGAAAATAATATGTGATGAATAAACCATAAAAATGTACATTAAGACAAAGCAGCTTCTGACAACCTTCTTTAAGTCTGCATACTATACAAATGGCAAATACTAGGTCTATTAGAAACTTTAAACCTCTTTTTTCTGTTACCTTTTTTATCACACTGTGTATTATCTGAGGTGAACTTATAGTATCCAAGGGCAACTATCTCATGCCAGCTGTACCATTACAAGATACTGTCTCAGAAAAGAAGAAAACAGGTACTCAAGGTTGCTGCTGCTTTGAAAGGAGCATAATAATTTTTATGTGCTATGGTGAGCATCAGTTTGTTCAATCACAAGCTGGTCAAGTTCAGCTGATAGCAGATATGGCAGTTGGAAGTTGCTCCATCTTTTGAAGGTGAATTATTTTCATGAGCATCTTTTTTTTTTCTTTTTTTTCTTTTTTTTTTCATTTTGATGCAAAGGAAGGTGTACAAAGTCAGCTACTGCCCCTCCACTGACAGGTGGTCATAAGCTTAGGAGCAGCCAGACTGGCCAGCTCAGAAGTCCACCTCGCTCACTTCCCTCTGTCCAACTGTAGCCATCACTGGATGTTTCATGGGAAAATACAAAAAATTAAGTAAATATAAAGTGTTTTTCCCCAGTGCATTCTCTTGGTTTCTGAGTAATATCAAACAGGGTCTTCCTGAGGTATGCGTTGGATCTATACCATCGTTTTCGGCAGCAACCAATGGCTCTTTTCTTCCATCTGCGGGCAGTAACTTTTGAAAGCACTCTGTCTTGATTGCTTGTAGTTATCTACAACCTTGTGACAGTTTGTTTTCTATGGTCATCTGCTGTTACTTCATGACCTTCCCTTTACATATTCACCTGCATCTAGTGTGATCACATAGTCCTTCAGTTACAGACAGGTATTTTTAATAAGGATGAGGGCTAAGTTCGTAAAAAGCCTGGCTTCAGAAAGAAGCTTCCAAACTTTTCCTTTTGTGGTAAGTTACTGCACTATTTTCAAGAAGATCCATGCCATGCATGCCTCAGAAAAGTCCTTCATCTAGTTTAAAATTATATTTACTTGCAAAATAAAAATTAGGATGATAAAGAATACAGGGTGAATATACTCAGACAATAGGATATTTAGGGATGAGGTTTTGGAGTAGGATTCACACTCTTGAAGGGAGATGAATTTCCAGAAAGCTTGAAATATTTGATATAAGAACTGTAGAGGTAATAGTCAAGTATATTCACCTGACGAGCAGGTAAACTATTATATTTCAAATGAAGTTTATCACTGCTATTATCACTAGGTCATGCACCTCCATAAATGAACAAGAAACAAAAACCTCATCAGCGTTATAGCTCCATCATCAGAACCAATTATTTTTCTCATTAGGAAGTCCTATATGATTGATTACAAAAGGCAGTTAAAAAGAAAACCGATTTAGTCTACTGGATTAAAAACAAACAACAAGGCATTAAAGGAATAACAGGACTGATGGATTAAAATGCACAGAGGAATGACAGCAGTGAATTGCCTGGCACTTTTGAATAGCAAAAGCTAAGATAAAAAGAAATCCGTTTCCAATCAACAAAAAACTGGCAACAAGGCAGGAATCCAGACTCCCTCAGATTTATGTTTTATCTGCCAATTAGCATTAACACGCCTGATCTAGGTGTCTCGCCAGCTTGTGGTATCATAAAAAACCAAAAAACCTTGAATATGTTATCACCACAGAATGTGTAATTACTTTAAGCACCAGCTGAAAATTACAAAGTGATGAATTCTAAAATTTGTATATATTTATCATGGAGATAAAGTTGTTAGAGTAGATATAATCTATACTTGTGTTTAAAATCCTGTTTTAAACTATTTCAGTGCCAGCAAACTTTGTATTGAAAGTAAACACTAGTAAAATAGTAATAGATTACAATACTGGAGCAACATAGAAATTTTGCTGGGCTACTGCTCTTCTTCATCTGAAGAAAAAAATCTTGAGCCACTGACACAGCAAATATTTATCCATGTGACTTGTCCATTGAAGGATGTAAAGATAAACATGTGTTTACATGATTGCAAGATGGGATCATTTGCTAGTGTCAACCTGGTCTTTCAAACTTGTCACTCAGAGATCACAGGCAATAGCACATTGAGGGTCCAAGAGTGCTGGTCACTGTTTAAACATCACTTCCTCCACGCTCAGGAGTGGTGCATCCTCCTGAGAAAGAAATCTAGCAAAGGAGGCAGGAGACCTGCATGGTTGAACAAGGAGCTTCTAGTGGAGCTCAGGTGGAAGAGAAAGGTCCATGGAATGTGGAAAGAGGGGCAGGCCACTTGGGAAGAGTACAGGAATGTGGTCAGAGCGTGCAGTGATACGATGAGGAAGGCCAAAGGCCACCTGGAATTGAAGCTGGCAAGGGATGTCAAAAACAACAAGAAGGGCTTCTTCAACTACATCAGCAGCAAAAGGAAGACTAGGGACAATGTGGGGCAGCTGCTGAATGAGGCGGGTG